>ENA-OYYC01000041-OYYC01000041.1-human-gut-metagenome-genome-assembly--contig:-NODE-41-length-89099-cov-8.696296_pt1 | contig 89099 bp, 72 predicted proteins | sample MGYA00243242_ERZ653433 | MGnify/ENA primary metagenome ERZ653433 (study PRJEB26926, sample SAMN06165127) | human gut metagenome | biome: ENVO:00009003; feature: ENVO:2100002; material: ENVO:00002003... | reverse complement strand
GCCTTATCGTCGGCAGCGTCAGATGTGTATAAGAGACAGGGTGATGCCACATGCGCATCTTGATCTCCTCGGCGAAGGCGTAGACGGTCGAGCCGGAGGCCACGATGATCGAGTCGGTCTCGCCGAGCATCTCCGCCGCCCGCTGGGCGATGCGGCGCTTGGCGTCGCGGTTGATGTTGTCCTTCACATGCACGTCGAGGTCCGCAACGTGGGGATTGGCCGGACGCGCGCTGCCGTGCACCTTATATAATAGGCCTTTGCTTTCGAGAATCTTGATGTCCTTGCGGATGGTCACCTTCGTAACGCCCAGTTCGTTGGCAACGTCGGTAATCCGGACGAAACCATGCTTGTTCAGGCTATCGAGAATGTATTTGTGCCGTTCGGCAATGCTCAACATATCGGTCGGATATTTAAAGTGTTACAAAAGCAAAGATACAAAAAAAGTCGGACGGGCGCGCACCCGGATTAACTAACGGTTCGGCAAAACCTTCCGACTGATAAAAGTATCGTTACGCCACCAAAGATAAAAAAAGATTCCGTATTTCGCAAAAAAAGGTCCGCAACCCGTGACGGGCCGGACCCTTCCGGACCGAAGTCCGTATCATCATCTAAAACAGAACCTTCGATTCCCTTATTCCGCCTCGGGTTCGTAGCCGTCGGCCTTGGCGCCCCACATCAGGAGGAAGACCAGCATGCCCACGACGGCCATGCCCAGGATGCCGACATAGGCCCAATTCCAGCCGTAGTGCTGGGCCACGAAGCCCAGTCCCACACCCGAAACGAGCGTCGAAGCGTAGCCGAACAGCCCCGTGAGGCCGTTGGCCGTGGCGGCGGCCTTCTTCGTGGCCTGGTTCGCGGCGGCAATGCCGATCAGCGCCTGCGGGCCGTAGATGCAGAACCCTGCGGCGCAGAGCGTCGTGAACAGCAGCCAGATCGGAGCGTCGGCAGGCAGCTGCCAGAACAGGAAGACGAACAGCGCGGCGCCCGCCATGCAGAAGACGCAGGTGCGGTGCGCACGGCCCTTGAGCCACTTGTCCGTCGCCCAGCCGGCGAAGAGCATGCCGAGGATGCCGGCAATCTCGAACATCGCCACGAGCCATCCGGCGTGCGACATCGAGACGCCCTTCGACTGGCTCAGCAGCGAAGGCCCCCAGTCGAGCACCGAGAAACGGACGATATATACGAAGAAATTGGCGAAGCCCAGGATCCAGATCAGCGGGTTCCTGAACACGTGCTTCATCAGGAAAGCGCGGTGCTCGGCACTCTTCGTCTCCTTCTTCACCTCCTTCACCTCGGTGCCTTCCAGTTCGGGAAGCCCGACCGAAGAGGGCGTATCGCGCAGGAAGGCGACCAATCCGATCGCCCCGGCGAATGCGATGGCCGAAGGCACCCAGAAACACCATTTCCACGCCCCGACATGCGCAGCCGAAGCCATGACGCGCTCCATCCCGGCGGCATCGTCGGGGGCAACGCCCAGATTGGCGGCGATCGTCGCCACGGCGTCGGGGTCGGCCGTCATGTTCATGCCCACGGTACCCATGATATAACCGCAGAGAATCACTACGAGGCCCGCACCGATCGAATGCGAGGTATTCCACACAGACATCTTGGTCGCCAGCTCCGTAGGCGGAATCCAGTGGGTCAGCAGACGCGCGCAGGGAGGGAATCCCGTCCCCTGCAACATGCCGTTTATCACCCACATGATCCCCATGAAGAGGATCATCGTATTGGTGAACTGCGAACCGTCGTGCTGCCCCGTGATCCAGTAGGAGACATCCTCGCCGAATCCGAAGGCGAAGTTGGCCAGCGCACAGAGCGCAAGCCCGATGGCCATGTACCAGCGGGCGTTCATGCGGTCGGCCAGGATACCGTTCACGAAACGCGAAAGCCCGTAGACCACACCGTTCAGGGTCAGGAAAATACCCAGGCTGGTTTTCGATATCCCCAGGTCGGCCTCCAGGCCGGGCATCGCCAGCGAGAAGTTTTTACGCACGAAGTAAAAGAGCGCATAGCCCACCATCGTGGCGATGATGGTACGCGTCTGCCAATACTTGAAGCGTTTGGTTTGTTCAGGAGTCATTTCGGAATGAAAGTTTAGTAGTTTCAGTTTGCAAATATACTACTTTATTTCCCAAATTCCGCCTTTCCCGAAAAGTTTATCGAGCCATTGTTCCATCCAACCGCAACGGAAAGCGATGTCGATGACCGTGAAACGACTGCGCATGTAAGGTATTTTTTCGAAACTTGCCCGGAACCTGGCACGCGATACGCCGATCTGCTCGGGTTCGTAGGGCGCACCGACCAGCTCAAGGCGGCGGCGGACTTCCCCGAACGGGATGATCTGCCGGCGGATACGCAGGCTCAGCTCGGGCCATGACTTCTTCAGACGCTGCAACTGCCTGCGCAGCCCCTCCTTATCGACATATTTGCCCCTGGTCTCCACCAGTCCGCGGGCCACGAATTCGGGATCGTTATCGAAAATCCGGCGAATGTCCGCCTCGGTCTCTTCCCATGATTTCCAGGCTGCGACACACTTTTCGACGTCGAGTTCCTCGACCGGGGTTTCAAGCAGCATTTCGAGGAATGCCGTCGACGCAAGCGTACCTATACCCACCTTGAACCCGTGCGAAACGGATGCCCCGTTGTATTTGAGGTGTTCCATGTCCCACAGGTGGCTGAACTGGTGTTCGGCCCCCGACGCGGGACGGCTCGACTGAGTGGCCTGCATCGCAAAACCGCTCAGCAGCAGCCCTTCGGCCAGTTGTTCGACTTTGGCGACATTCCCCGCGTGTACGCCCGCCGGATCACAGAGCGCCTCTTTCAGGCCGTCCTGCACCACCGAGAATGCGAAGTCGTCCATCAACTCCGACCCTACGGCGTCGGCCAGCATCCAGTCGGCACCGGCCGGGATCTTGGCGATCAGGTCGGCATAGCCCGAGGCGGAGAGCTTCGCAGGCGCAGCCGCGGCGATGTTCGGGTCGAGCACCATCCCCAGCGGCGCCGGGCAATCGAAAGTCTGCTTGTTGCCGTCCTTGGTGATCGAAGCCCCGTAAGCCGTATAACCGTCCATCGAAGCGGCCGTACCCACGACCATGTAACGGCGTCCGTTATGGCTGGAACAGAGTTTCGTCAGGTCGTTGATCACGCCCGAGCCGACGGCTACGGGCACGGCATCGGTCTCGGAGAGCACGGTATCCAGCTCCCCGACATATGCCCATTCGGCATAGAGTTTCGGGTCGGTGAAGACATATGGTTCATCCTGTGCAACACCCGCCCCGGCCAGTATCTTATGCACGTCATCGCCGGCCACGCGCCATGTATTGGCATCGGCCACGACAAGCGCCCGCTTATCCGGGAAAAGTTTTCTGAACATATCCGCAACCTGCGGAAGGGTTTCGGTTCCGATCACCAATGCCTTGGTGTCGGTCGTGCGCGACAGGGCACTTTCTACTTTATTCATAGTACGATATTAATTTATTACCATCCGGGAAAGGGGATAAACTATCCCAAAGCAAAGTAAAGACGCAAATATTTTTCTCTTCACAGTCCAAAGTTAACATATTTTACTTTATTATGCAATATAAGAAAACAAAATACCGACAAATAGTTACCTTTTCTTTCCTTTTTCAATCCACAATGTCGATAAAAACCAGGGACTGCAGACACCCGCAGCCCCCGGTTCACCATAACCATCAAAACTAATTAACCTTCTTAACCTTCAGATTATCCAGCCACATACGATGGTTTTTATCATCGTCTTCAAGAGCCGAATAGATTTTAATGCGCGTATCGGCCGTAACGCCGGTGATCTTCACTTTGTGAGTCGTATAGCGATACGTATCCTTCAGTCCCTCCTCGATCATTTTATCCACAAGCACGTTACGTAAAGTCACCGTGGTACCGCCGCCGCTGATAACGGCATCGGCCGAGGTCTCGCCCGTTACGCTCACGATCGTCGCTCCGGTCACCGTCACCCCGAAATACTCGGTAATATCGGTGTTCGAGGGGGCCATCATATCCCCCTTCGTACTAGGCTCGTAATAGGGACACGCATCGAATTCCAGCTCGATCTCCGTAGCGTCGGACAACGAGGAAAGTTTCGGCAAAGTCAGCCATGCGGGGTTGCTGCCGCCACCGAATTTCATATATCCGGCGGCAAGCCCGACATTGAAACTGTTAGCCTTCCAATCCGCACGATCCCACTCGGGCAGGTATGCACTGAAATAGGAGTCGTTGTCCTTCACGCCCTGGCAATAGATGGAGTTCGCATCGCCCGTCGTAATCAATATCTTATCCGGATCGGAAAAATCGGTCGTGCTACCCAGACTGAAGCCGTAGGCACCATAGAACGGCTGACCGCCTCCGGGAAGATTCTCGAAGTCCTTATAGAGGAGGTATCCGGACTTGTCGGGAGCCGCGTCGGTCGTAACGGTAGCCGAAGCCCACTCGGAATCGAGAAGCGCCTCCTTATTCGCCGTCGACTTGCGGCGGAGCTCCAGTGTATAGGTCGCCCCGGGCGTCAGCCCGCCCCACACGAGCCGGTAATATTTATACTTCGTAAAATTGAATTTCGAGAAGTTCTCGATCGACCGGATCACATTCCCGCCGGCATCCTTCACCCGGAAATCATAGGTATCGGTCGACCCTACGGGCTGCTGCTCCAACGCTGCGGCGGACAGTTCCCACTCCAGCACGGCAAGGCCGTGTGTCTTCGCGTAAATCCGCGCAGTGGGAGCAATCATCGGCACTGGATCGGTAGTCACGAACTGAATCGTCGCCTCGTCCGAATCGAATTCATTCGCCACGGAGCCGTCGCCGACGAGCGCCTGAACCGAAACCGTATAATCCGTACCGGCCTTGAGCCCGGAAGCCGTATAGCTGGTGGCGCTGACGACTGCCGAGGAAACCTCGTTCCCGTCGGACGTCGTTTTGACCACAACCCGGTAATTGGCGGCGCCGCTCACTTCGGCCCAGCTGATCTTGGCCCCCGAGGAGGTCACGTCGGCAGACACCAATTCCGTTGGCGTCGCTAATTTTTCAGCCGCGAAGCCCAATGTCCCCACGACTTTCTGCGTCGGGTCGGAATTGAATTCCGCATTCCCGGCATAAAGCGCCCTGACGGTAAAGATATAGAGTCCGGGCTCCAGATCGGCGAACTCACAGTTCGAATCCGTCGTCTCGACAGTTTTCTTGAAGTCGGGACGCGTTTGCTGCGCCACGGAAGCCTCATAGGAAGTAGCCCCCTTCACGCCTTCCCACGCAAATGCGATGGAGGTCTCGGCTGGGGTGTAGGCAATCTTTTCAAGTTCGGGTGCCGGCAGCTTCTCGGTCACCTCCACCTTGTCGGCGGCCATGACGACGATATTGTCGATATTGATACGGTACCCCGTCTGGTTGTAGGTCTGCGCCTCGATCTTGATGCGCGTCTTGTTGGTAGCATCCTGGACGGTGAAAGTCAGCGTCTTCCACTTGCGGCCGGCAGCCGAAGTCTGCGCCGGGAGCACGGTATTGTTCACTTCGCCGTTGGTTACGACCCCGGCGCCTTCGGCCGAAACGATGTAGGTACCCGTTTCGTTATCGAAACGCAGGAAGTCGATCGAAACCGATACGGTTTCGGGTGCCGCCGAAAGGCCTTCGAGCTCCGGCGTCATGATCCAGCCGCCATTGGCCGTTACACCCAGCTTTACATAGCCCGGATGCTCGTATACACGCAGACCCGACCATTTTTCAACGCCGCGGTTGAGGCGGTAAGTATCGCCCATCGTATTGAAGACGTCGCTCGTACCGTCGGTTCCCGCCGTAATCATATCGGGCTCCGCAGGCTCCGAACCATCGAAATCCTTGCCGGCACCGGAACTTCCGTTCGGGCCGGGGCCCTTCTTGTTGTTTGGGTAATCGCCGCCCCACTTGAACAAGTCGAAGCCCATGCTGAACACCTCGTTCGACGAGCTTACGTTCCCCGAGACATCGCCCTGGAACTTCACGACCCCGTCGAGCTTGAAAGTCACATGGCAAACCATCTCGCCCAGCGCCACGGGGACACCGGTGATAGGCACCGAAATCGTACCGCTGCCTTCGCGTTCGATCACGGACTGATACGGACTGCTGATGCTGAGCCCCTCGGCGGCAGGGCCGTCGAGCGTAGCTTCGATCTCCACGACTTCTTCGCCGAAAGCCTTGTCATAGGCGATTTCGAGCGTCGCAGCGGATTCCGTATTAGACTTGAGCGACCCTGAAATCACGGGGTCTTTCACCGAGAAATGGCCGTCGGCCTGTGCAACCTCGATCTTGATCTCTTCGCCGTTGGCCGGTTTCAGATAAATGTATCCCGTGCGTTTGTCGCCGGCATTACGCTCGGCCGTAACGGTCACCCACTGGTAATCGCGGCCATTGCCGGCACCATTGTCCGGGGAGATGGAGAACCAGTTGTTCACCGGAGTCCCGCTTCCGTCCGTACACTCGACACGTGCCGACCACGAACCGGCATAGCGCACCGAGATCTGGGTCGTAGCGCCAGAATTGTACGCCAGCTCGACGGCATCGGTATCCCGTTTGAGCGGAGCCACATCCGGATCGTCGGAGCAAGCCGCCAGACAGAGAACCGATACGAAGAGCATCGTCTTTATCCAATTTTTCATAAGTTTCATAACATTTTGATTAGAGTAATAACTATTACTGGAAATAGCAAAGCGGATGCGCCTCGGAGGCACGTCCTTACTCTCAAGAAATATGTCGGAACAACTTGCAGGACAAACATAAGCACATTTTTTCTTTTTTGCAAATTTTCACAGTCAAAAAATAGTATTATAATGCAAATTATTTCCTTTAGTAATTATTTAAATAGTTTTTAACACTCATGAAACACTAATAAGCGAACTTTACCACACGAAAGACAAGAATAAGACAAAACAAACCAAAACCGATAAAATACGAACAATAACAATTGACTAACAAATAGTTACAATGTATAAATATAAAAACTCTCCGGAATCGCACAATTTTATCTATTCTTTTTGCAAAGTTTTTAAACCAAATAGTTGCACGAAAGAAAATAAAAACATATATTTGAAAGCAAAATCAGAAGAACCTTATTTATTAAATAATTAAAAACACACAAACCTGACACACACGAAAACCTAACTACTTTTTACACTCTCCAGCAGAAGTTATATCGGGAATGACTTGCAACCAGCCGAAATCCCCGGAAAAACCCGGCCTCTTATATAATAATAGGTATGGGATCCGGCAACGAACCGATTGATAACTTAAACTGATGTAAAATGAAACAATGTTACACGCTGACCGGACTTGACGTACTGGGCAAAATACGCTCGTACATCAGGCTCCTGACGGTTACTCTTTTATATGTGACATTTGCGCTCCCGGCCTCGGCACAAGGGGGGGGGAAGGCCGTCTCGGGTATCGTTAAAGACGACACGGGAAATCCCCTCATAGGTGTCACCGTCACCGTCCCCGGTACCACGAAAGGCACGACTACCGATGCCAACGGTACGTACACGATCAATGCTGACAATTCCGAAAGCCTGAATTTCAGCTATGTGGGCTACAAAACCCAGACAATCCACGTCAACAACCAATCCACCATCGACGTCACCATGAGCGAAGACAACACCAGCCTCGAAGAGGTTGTCGTCGTCGGTTACGGCGTACAGAAGCGCCGCGACATCGTAGGTGCCGTCGAAACCCTTTCGACAAAGGGCCTCGAAGAGCGCATGGGTTCGTCGATGAGCATTTCGCGCTCGTTGCAGGGCGCCATCCCCGGCCTTACGATGACCTTTTCCGACGGTAAGCCCAACCGCGGCGCGACGGTGCGCATCCGCGGCGCGGAGAACTCGATCGGTTCGGGCGGTTCGGCCCTGGTGATGGTCGACGGCGTCGAAACCGACATGTCGACCGTAAACCCGGACGACATCGAGTCGATCACGGTGCTCAAAGACGCCTCGTCGACCGCCGTATACGGTGCCCGCGGTACCTTCGGCGTGATCCTCCTTACCACCAAGAAGCCGCAGAAAGGCAGTGCCAAGGTGACTTACAACGGTACCTTCACCTTCTACAAGCGCGCCACCAAGCCCCAGATGGTCACCAACGGCTACGATTATACCACCTCGTTCCTGGAATCCTATGTCAACGCATTCGGCAAGGATCCCTCGAACATCAACAACGTATTCAAATTCTCACGCACCTGGTACGACGAACTGGCACGCCGCAACAACGACCCGTCGTATGAGAAATGGCGCGTCAACAACCGCAATGCCTACGAATACTTCGGCAACACCAACTGGTACGACGTATTCTACAAGGACTATACGACCGGACACCAGCATAACATAAGCGTAACGGGCGGCGGCGACGTGGCATCGTACTACGTTTCGGGCCGTATGTTCGAGCAAGACGGCATCTACAACGCCGGTGACGAGAAATACCAGCAGTTCAACGTCAAAGCCAAAGGCATCGTCAACGTGAAGCCGTGGCTGCGCGTGGAGAACACCACCGATTTCATGTACCGTTATTCGCACCAGCCGACGGGCCACACGGGCATCTCCACGACGCCGATGACGGTATCGCGCATGCTCAACCACCAGGCTTACCCCGTAGCCCTGGTCACCAATCCCGACGGTACGTGGACGGAAGCGGCCGTATATACGGGCTGGGCAGGCTTCGTCGAGGGTAACTCGTGGCGTAAAGACCGCAAGTTCGACATGAACAACCGCACGGCGGTCACGATCGACCTGCTGAAGGACGTGCTCGTCGCCGCAGCCGACGTGAGCTTCTATTTCAACCAGACCGACCGCCGGCAGGCCGTGAACAGCTACACCTACTACACCGGGCCCGACAGCTCGGGCGAACGTCCCTCGGGCTCGCTCTACGAAGAACGCTCCTACAACCGTCAGAAGGTCGCTTCGAGCGCCACGCTGACCTACACGCCCCGCCTGGGCGACAACCACTCGCTGAGCATCATGGGCGGTTGGAACATCGAAGATTACACCTACAAGAGCAACCTGATGAGCCGCGAAGGCATCATCATCCCCGGCAAGCCCAACTTCAGCCTGCTGGAAGGCGAAGCGATGACCCTGAAGGACAACGGCAGCTACGACTGGGGACTGGTCGGCGCATTCTACCGCGTAAGCTACTCGTACAAAGGAAAATACCTGCTCGAAGCCAGCGGCCGCTACGACGGTAACTCCAAGTTCCCGTCCAACCAGCGTTGGGGATTCTTCCCCTCGGGTTCGGTGGGATGGCGCATCTCGGAAGAAAACTTCATGAAAAACGCCAACTGGCTCGACAACCTGAAGATCCGCGCATCGGTCGGTTCGGCGGGCAACGGCCTCATCAGCGATGCCTACGCCTACCTCTCCACGATGTCGATCGCACAGTCGAGCCTGCTGAACAACGGTTCGGTGTTCAACTACACGCAAGCACCCTCCCCGATTCCCAAGAGCCTGACATGGGAAAAGGCCACGACCTATGACCTCGGCCTGGATTTCGAGGCATTCAACGGCCGCCTGAACTTCTCGGCCGACATCTACCGCAAGAAGACCACCGACATGTATGTGGTGGGCGAAGAACTGCCTGCCGTATTCGGCAACAGCGCCCCCAAGGGCAACTACGCCGACATGCGCACCGATGGCTGGGAGGCCAGCCTCTCGTGGCGCGACAGCCACAAGGTTGCGGGCAAGACCCTGAGCTACAATATCAAAGTCGCCGTATGGGACAACACCAGCAAGATCACCCGCTATACGGCCAAAACAGGCACGCTCCCGACCAACTACTCGATCAACTATTACGAGGGGATGACCCTCGGCGAAATGTGGGGCTACAAGTGCGACGGGCTGTTCCAGAGCGACGAAGAGGCGCAGACATGGGCCAACTATTCGAAGTTCACCAACCGTTCGGCGACCTGGCAGGCCGGCGACCCGCGCTACCTCGACCTGAACGGCGACGGATACGTCAACAACGGCAACAACACGATCTACGACCACGGCGACCTGGTGAAGATCGGCAACACTACGCCCCGCTACAGTTACAGCATCCAGGGCGGCGTGCGCTGGAACGGCATCGGCATCAGCATGATGTGGCAGGGCGTCGGCAAACGCGACTGGTATCCGGCCAAGGAATCGGGTTATTTCTGGGGCCAGTACGGCCGCCCGTACAGCATGGCACTCCCGTGGCATAACAGCGACCGCTGGTCGCCGACCAACCGCGGCGCCTACTGGCCGCGCCTGGTCGGCTACTCGGCCAGCGACTCGGGCCTGATCCTCGCGCAGCCCAACACGCGCTACGTGCAGGACGCTTCGTACATCCGCCTGAAGAACCTCACCATCGACTACAACTTCCCCAAGGAGCTGGTCAACAAGATCGGCCTCCAGGCACTCAAGATCTATGTGTCGGGCGAGAACCTCCTGACCTTCTCACCGCTCAAGAAGTACGCGAAAAACTACGACCCGGAAGGTATCTACGCCGGCGATGCGGACTACGGAACCAACAAGTTCGGTAGCGACAACTTCGGCGACGGCGACGGTTATCCCGTCATGAAATCGTACACGATCGGTTTGAGCATAACTTTCTAAATTACGGACGACAATGAAAAAGATAACATATATTTTGCTTTCGGCCTGTTTCCTGCTCACGTCCTGCGAGGATTTCCTTAACAGGGATCCCGACGCCAAGGTCGGATCCGGGGATTATTTCACGGACGAAGGCTCCCTGCTGACCTATACCAACGGGTTCATCCAGAAATACACCCCCAGCGCAGCAGACCTGGGCTACGGCGACGGGTACTCGGACATCATGGCCACCGAAAAGTCGTTCACGTTCCTGACCAACGCCTCGTGGACACCCGACCTGCAGAGCGGCTGGTCGATCAGCAACTGGACGCCGATCTACAACATCAACTATTTCCTGGTGCACATGCGCGAGGCGAAGGGGCTCTCCGAAGCTACCTACAACCATTACGAAGGCACAGCCCGTTTCTGGCGCGCCTGGCAATACTTCGAGAAGGTCAAGACCTTCGGCGCCGTACCCTGGTACGACGAGCCGATCGACCCCGAGGACATGGTGGCACTCTACAAACCGCGCGACAGCCGCGAATACGTCATGGAGCGCGTGCTCGAAGACCTGGACTTCGCCTGCAAACATTGCTACACATCGTCGGAGTGGATCAACTGCGCCCGCATCAACCGGTACATCGCCCTGGCCTACAAGGCCCGCGTCTGCCTGTTCGAAGGCACCTACCGCAAATACCATTCGGTTGACCCGTCGACGGGCAAGGCGTGGGAAGACAAGCAGGCTTCGGAGAAATTCCTGCGCGAATGCGCCGAGGCATGTGAGGAATTGATGGCGGCCGGCGTATACAGCATCGTGAACAACCCCGCCAACGTCAAGACCCAGTACCGGGAGCTCTTCACGCAGGAGGCCGTCAACACGACCGAGGTGATCTGGGCACGCCAGATGAGCGTCGGCATGACCACGTTCCACGACCTGACGTGGCGTTACACGTCGGGCAGCTACGGACAGCGCTGGTCGCTCGACCAGGATTTCGTGAAGACCTACCTCAACCTTGACGGTTCGCGCCACACGGCGACCGGCGAGGAGTTCACGACCGAAGTCGAAAACCGCGACTACCGTCTCTCGCAGAGCATCATCACGCCGGGCTACACGAAGCTGGTGGGCGGCGTTTCGACCGCGACACCCCCCGATTTCACGGTGACGCTGACCGGCTACCAGGTCATCAAGTTCAACATCGACGACAAGGCATACGAGTCGGCATCGGTTTCCTACAACTCGCTGCCCATCATGCGTTACGCCGAGGTACTGCTCAACTACGCCGAGGCAAAGGCCGAGCTGGGCGAATTCAGCGACGACATCTGGAACAAGACCATCAAACCGCTGCGTGAGCGCGCAGGCGTCGACGGTAAGCGCCCGACGTCGGCAGACCCCTATCTGCAACAGTACTACGGGCTAAGCGACAGCGACCTGCTGGAGATCCGCCGCGAGCGCGCCATCGAGTTGCTGCTGGAAGGGTTCCGTTACAATGACCTGATGCGCTGGCATGCGGGCGAGCTGCTGAACAAGCAGTGGTACGGCATCTACATCCCGGCCATGGATACCTCCTACGACCTCAACGGCGACGGCATCAACGACGTCTGCGTGATTTCGGGCGAAGCCGGCAACGAACCCGGCGTAACGTACATCGTACTCGACGACAGCAAATATTCGCTGGAGAACGGCACGACCGGACGTCTGCTCTATACCGTGGGCCGCAACTTCGAGGAGAAGCGCTACCTGCGCCCCATCCCCAAGACGGCGCTGAACATCAACCCCGACCTGGGACAAAACTACTACTGGAGATAAACAAGGAGGAAACGCGCCCCGGGCGGGATTTTCCCGGGGCGCGCATCCCGATATAAACCTTAATTCAGCATACAATGAAACGATACATATTTATCATCGCCGCACTCACCGCCCTGATCTTTACCGGGTGCTCGAATGACGACGACCGCCCGGTAAAGACCCCCATAGATCCGCTGACCGACATCTACGGAGTGGTGACCGACAACCAGGGGAACAGACTGCAGGGAATCGTCGTAAGCGACGGATATACCTGCACAGCCACCGACGAGAACGGCGTCTACCAGCTTACGGCCGGGGAATTCTCCTATCAGGTGTACCTTTCGATCCCCGCGGCATACGAAGTCCCCATGTCCGAAGGGCTGCCCTGCTTCTGGCAGAAACTGACCGAAGGGCGCAAGCGCTACGACTTCACGCTGACCCCGCTGGCCGGAGGTGCCGAGAACGAGTTCAACCTCTTCTGCGTGGCCGACCCCCAGTGCCAGAACACGACCAACATCGCACGTTTCAACAACGAAACGGTACCCGACATCGCCGCGCAGGTCGCAGCCTCGACGCTGCCGTGTTACGGCATCACGTTGGGCGACATAGGCTGGAACACCGAGAATACGGACTACACGAACGACGTATTCCCGCTGATGAAAAAGGCCATGCAGATGGACAAGGTCGGGCTGCCGCTCTTCCAGCTGATGGGCAACCACGACAACAAGGTGATCGCCGTCAGCAAGAACGACTATACCGTGGCACACGACATCGCCGCACAGCGGAATTTCGAATACATCTTCGGCCCCGTAAACTATTCGTTCGACCGCGGCAACGTGCACATCGTCGCCATGGACAATATCATTTTCCCGAGCCACAAGGATTATTCGCTCGGATTCCGCGACGACCAGGTCGAGTGGCTCCGCCAGGATCTGAGTTATGTTCCGAAAGACAAAATGGTGATCTTCTGCGTACACATCCCCATGCGCGCCAGCAACAACCAGAACGTACAGGCGGTACTCGAACTGCTCAAGCCGTTCGCCGAGGTGCATATCATGTCGGGACACACGCACTATGCCGAGAACAACACCTACGACAGCCACTACGAACACGTGCACGGCGCAGCCTGCGGTGCATGGTGGCATTCGACGATCAATACCGACGGAACGCCCAACGGCTATGCGATCTACAAGGTCAAGGGCGCGACGATCGACAACTGGGTTTATAAGGCCACGGGCTTCGACCCCGATTTCCAGATACGCCTCTACCGCGGCAGCGACATCTTCATGGAAGGGTATACGCCTTCGTACCAGTTCTATTACAAGGGCGACGACCAGATCGTGGCCAACATCTGGAACGCCGACAAGGACTGGAAGATCGAAGTCTATGAAAACGGAACCAAGACCGGGGAAATGAAGCCCTACGAGAGCAATGCTACCAAACGCGACGCATGGGCATCAGGCTACCACTGCGGCGTACAGGGACGCGCCCCGAGCAACTACGACCGCACCAACACGAGCCACCTGTACTACTACACGCTCCAATCGTCCACGGCTTCGGTCGAAGTCCGCGCCACGGATAAATTCGGCCAGACTTACAGCCAGTCGAAATTCACTACGGGCCTTGCCGAGGATTTCCCGGTCGGCGAGTAGATTATTACGGAAAAATTCGTAACTTTGTGAATTGCGATTCAAAAGCAGAAACGAAATGAAACGACTGATCTCGATACTCGTCGCCCTGTCGGTCTGGGGCATTGCCTGCGCACAGCCCTCGGTACGCATTGCCCACGGGCCCTACCTGCAACAGGTCACCGACGACGGCTTCACCGTGGTATGGACGACGACCATGGACGCCGCGTCGTGGGTCGAAGTAGCCCCTGACGACGGATCGCATTTCTATGCCGCCGAGCGGCCGAAATATTACGATTCGCACATCGGCAAACGCCGCATAGGACGCCTGCACCGCGTACGCGTGGAGGGGCTGGCTCCGGGGACGACCTACCGTTACCGCATCATGCAGCAGGGCGTGCTCTGCGACCAAGGCAACAAGCGGGTAGTCCTGGGCGAAGGTTACGGGAGCGACATCCTCAAACACAAGCCCTATACGGCCACTACGCTAGACGGGCGGAAAGAAAAAACTGAATTCTGGGTCGTGAACGACATTCACGCCCAGGATTCGATCTTCCGGTTGCTGCTGGAAGGCGTCGGGAAGGCCAAACCCGATTTCGTCTGCTTCAACGGCGACATGCTCAGTTCGATGGAGTCCGAGAAACAGCTTTTCGAGGGTTATCTCAATTCGGCGGCCGAATTGCTGACACCCGCGGGAATCCCGATCTTCGCCACGCGCGGCAACCACGAGAACCGCGGCTCCTTCTCCCCGAGATTCCTCGACTACTTCCCGACCTCCACGGGCGAGGTATACTACACGTTCCGGCAGGGCCCGGCCTATTTCGTCGTGCTGGACTGCGGCGAGGACAAGCCCGACAGCGACATCCGCTACTACGGGTTGTCGACTACCGACGCCTACCGCGAACAGGAAGCCCGCTGGCTGAAGGGCGTGGTCGAAAGCGAGGAATACCGCTCGGCACCCCTGCACATCGTCGTGCTGCACATGATCCCGGGCGGGAAAAGCAGCTGGCACGGCGAACAGGAACTCCGCAGGCTGCTCGTACCGATCCTCAACGAAGCTTCGGTCGACATCATGCTATGCGGGCACTACCACCGCTACCAGTGGATCGACGACGGGAGCCGGGGCACGAACTTCCCGATCCTCGTAAATTCGAACCGGGACAAGCTCGTGGTGAAGGCCGACCGCAGGGGAATCGACATCGACGTCGTGAACACGGGCGGCGAGGTCATCAAACGCCACCGGATCGACAAGTAACCGCCTGAAAGGAAACAGAACAGGGACAAAGGCGCTTCCGGGCGCCTTTGCTCTTGGAACAAACCGCAGAGAACCAACAAAACGCAATATGAAAACATCCAGACTACTGACCGCCTTCGCCACCGCCGCCCTGCTGCTCGGATGCGCCCCGGGCGGGCAAAAGGCCGAAGGGCCCTACTACATCGACATCAAAGACCGCGCACAGCTGCACGAGTGGTTCCGCTATTCGCCCGAGCGGCCGGTCGTTATCAGCGGCCACCGCGGCGGCATGGTGACGGGATTCCCCGAAAACTGCATCGAGTCGTTCGAGAAGACGCTCACGATGATGCCCTCGTTCTTCGAGATCGACCCGCGCATGACCAAAGACAGCGTGATCGTGCTGATGCACGACGCCACGATCGACCGTACCACGACCGGCACGGGCAAGGTTTCAGACTACACCTACGCGGAGTTGCAGCAGTTCTTCCTCAAGGATCGCGAAGGCAACGTCACGACCTACAAGATCCCCACCCTCGAGGAGTGCATCGCCTGGAGCCAGGGCAAGACGATCCTCAACCTCGACATCAAGGACGTCCCGCTCGAAGTGATGTCGCAATTCATCAACCGCCTGGCACCGGCCAACGTGATGTATACCGTGCGCAACGCCAAACAGGCGCGCACGTACCTCGACCGCGACCCGCAGGCGATGTTCTCATGCTGGTGCAAGAACATGAAGGAGTTCAACGAATACGTCGGGGAGCGGATTCCCTGGTCGCAGGTGATGGCCTACGTCGGCACGATGCTGCTGCCCGACCAGCAGGAGCTTTACGACAACCTGCACCGCAACGGCGTGATGTGCATGATCTCGCTCGCCCCGACGCACGACCGCAGGGCCACCGACGCGCAGAAGATACAGGGCTATGAACTCGAAATCCCGACGGGTTGCGACGTCATCGAAACCGACTACCCCTACTTATTCCAGAACCTTAATCTCAACCGCAAGTAAACAAATGGCTGCATTCGAAAAATACCGCTCGGTCTACACGCACGACGAACTGATGGAACACCTGCGCCGCATCCGGCACGTGGCGCTCGACATGGACGGCACGATCTACATGGGCATGTCGCTCTTTCCCTACACCAAGCCGTTCCTCGCGGGGCTCAAGGAGATGGGCATCGGCTATTCGTTCCTGACCAACAACCCGTCGAAGTCGATCGCCGACTACCTGCACAAACTCGACGTGCTGGGCATACGGGCGACACGCGACGAGATGTACACCACCGCACTGGCGACGATCGACTACATCAGGGAGCATTACCCTGCGGCCAAACGGCTTTTCCTGCTCGGCACGCCGAGCATGATCTCGGAATTCGAGGCCGCAGGTTTCGAATCGGCCGCAGATTCGGCGGACGACGTGCCGGACGTGGTGGTCGCGGCGTTCGACATGACGCTGCAGTATGACCGCCTGTGCCGCGCCGCATGGTGGGTGTCGCAGGGCGTGCCCTACATCGCCACCAACCCCGACCGGGTATGCCCCACCGACCAGCCGACGGTACTGGTCGACTGCGGTTCCATTTGTGCTTGCATCGAACATGCCACGGGACGGCGGCCCGACATCACGCTCGGCAAACCCGATCCCAACATGCTCTCGGGCATACTCTCGCGCCACGGCCTGCAACCCGACCAGATCGCGATGGTCGGCGACCGCATCTACACCGACGTGGCGATGGCGCACAATGCCAAGGCCATGGGCGTGCTGGTGCTCTCGGGCGAAACGACGCTCGACGTGGCGGACAAGGCCGACCCGCAGCCGCACATCACGGCCGACAGCATCGAAGTGCTGGGCGCGCTGATCCGCGAAGCGCACGGCAAATAACCGGACGCAGCATGCCGTCCGGCTGACCGGCAGTACCGCACCGCCGCACCGGCATATCAGCGCTTGGGCGCACAAATGCCTGTCGGAAACAGCACTCCGAATAGGCGGAGGTTATACTCCTATCAGAAAAACCGGGCCCTTTCGAGCCCGGTTTTTTACGGTGTTCACCGGAAAAGCACTATCTTTGCAGAAGATAAGTTGCACCCGGGCATTTGAGAGCAAGCTCCCTTGCCGCCCGTTTGCACCATCTTCGCGGCGATAGAGCCAGATAAACGAACGGTAAACCCTATGGAACACAATATCCTCATACCCCTGCTGCTGACGCTGGGCGCCGGACTGGCCACCGGCATCGGCAGCGCCATCGCTTTCTTCGCCCGCCGCACCAACAAGCGGCTGCTGTCGTTCTCGCTGGGCCTGTCGGGCGGCGTGATGATCTACGTATCGTTCGTCGAGCTGTTCCAGCAGGCGCACGCCACCCTCTCGGACGAATGGGGCGCACAGACGGGGATCATCGTCACCGTCGCCAGCTTCTTCGCCGGGATACTGCTCATCGGCATCATCGACCGGCTCGTCCCCTCGTTCGAAAACCCCCACGAGGCACACATGGTCGAGGAGATGGACAAGCAGCCCCGCAACCCGAAGCTCATGCGCATGGGCGTAATGACCGCACTGGCAATCGGCATACACAATTTTCCGGAAGGTATCGCCACGTTTACCTCGGCCGTGGACAACATGGCCCTGGGCGTTGCCATCGCCGCGGCGATCGCCATCCATAACATCCCCGAAGGCATTGCCGTCTCGATCCCGGTTTACTACGCCACGGGCGACCGCAAAAAAGCCTTCAAACTTTCGTTGTTGTCGGGGCTCGCGGAACCTGTCGGGGCGGTGCTGGCCTACCTTGTGCTGATGCCCTTCATGACGCCGACACTGATGGGCTGCATCCTCGCGGGCGTGGCGGGAATCATGGTATTCATTTCGATCGACGAACTGCTGCCAGCGGCCCGTGAATACGGCGAAGCGCACATCTCGATCTACGGCGTAGTGGCCGGCATGGCACTGATGGCCGTAAGTCTCATAATGCTCGGATAAAACAATGGACATCCTGTTACTACTCGTCGGCCTGGGGCTGATCCTCGGCGGCGCAAATTTCCTGACGGACGGCTCTGCGGCGGTAGCCCAGCGTTTCCGCGTCCCGGAATTCATCATCGGCCTGACGATCGTCGCCGTCGGCACCTCTATGCCCGAACTGGTGGTCTCGGTGCTCTCGGCTGCGGCGGGCAACAGCGACGTGGCGATCGGCAACGTCGTCGGCTCGAACATCTTCAACGTCTTCGTAATCCTGGGAATCTGCGCACTGATCCGGCCGCTCGTGCTTACGAAGGAGAACATCCGGCGCGACATCCCGTTCGGCATGGCCGCGTCGCTCGTGCTGCTGGCGGTCACTTCCGACCGCCTGGTATGCGCCGGGGCAACGGACAGGATCGGCCGCCCGGACGGCATCGTCATGCTCGCGCTCTACATCGGGCTTATGTGGTACATGATCCGCACAACCAAACGCCAGCGCAGCATGCCCGGTGCAGCGGGCGGGACGATAATCCCGGCATCTGAAGCCGGAGCCATCGTAAAAAACGGGGTGAAGCAGGCCGAAGGGACTAAGAAACCGATGGCGTTGTGGCTGGCGGGGGTGATGATCGCAGGAGGGCTCGCGGGACTGATCTTCGGCGGCGAGATGTTCCTGAAAAGCGCTACGGCGATCGCCCGCACGCTCGGAATCAGCGAATCGGTCATCGCCATCACGCTCGTGGCGGGCGGCACGTCGCTGCCGGAACTGGCTTCGTCGGTGGTATCGCTGCTCAAAGGCAAGGCCGAAATGGCGCTCGGGAATGTCATCGGATCGAACATCGCCAATATCCTGCTGATCCTGGGCATCAGCGCCACGATCCACCCCCTGACGATGGGCGGGATCACGCTGACGGACATCCTCGTGGTCGTGCTGAGTTCGCTGCTGCTGTTCATGGCAGCCTTCACGTTCCGCAGCAAAAAGCTCGACCGGTGGGAAGGCGCTATCTTCCTGGCGATTTACATCGCTTACATCTGGTATTTGGTCAGGTAACGGTCGACCAGCCGCGGCAGGGCATAGCCGCCCAGCGCGGCGGTTTCCACGGACGGGAAAGCAGGCATGGCGTCGCATTCGATGCGGTGGAAAACCGCATGCAAAAGCTGGTGCGAAAGCTGGTGTCCGGGCATCGTGACACTGCGCCGCAGGTGCCACCTGCCGTTGCCGAGCAATTCGCGGAACGCCGCCGTTGCAGCCAGCTCCGCGAAATCCGCAGCCTTGTCCGTTTCGATAAGCGGAAATTCATACAACCCCTGCCAGATATCGCCTCCGCCGCGACGGTGCAGCAGCGTCTGCCCGCCGCAGGTCACGTGCAGGTAGTTGAACCAACGGTCGCGCATCTTCCCGCGCCCCTGTTTTACGGGACGCACGCCCACCGTGCCCGCAGCCAGAGCGAGGCACCGTCCAGCCAGGGGGCAATCCCCGCACCGGGGCTGCGCGGGGGTACATTGCAGGGCCCCGAAATCCATGATCGCCTGGTTGTAAAGTCCCGGACGGGAAGTATCCAGCTGCGACTGTGCCAACTCGGCGAACGCCCTCTTCCCGGCCGTCGTATCTATCGGGATCCCGATATCGAAAAGCCGTGCCAACACCCGGTATACATTCCCGTCGACCACCGCGCACGGGGCGTCGTAAACGATCGAGCAGACGGCCGCCGCAGTATAGTCGCCCACGCCGGGCAGCGCGCGCACCTCCCCGTACGTGGCAGGGAACACCCCGCCGAACCGAGACACGACCTGCCTCGCGGCAGCATGGAGGTTGCGGGCACGGCTGTAATAGCCCAACCCCTGCCACAGTTTGAGCACCTCGTCCTCGGGCGCGGCTGCCAGTGCGGCGATGTCGGGGAACCGCTCCGTAAAGCGCAGGTAGTACTCCAATCCCTGCGCCACGCGCGTCTGTTGCAGGATAACCTCCGAAAGCCATATCCGGTAAGGGTCGCGCGTGCGACGCCAGGGCAGGTCACGGCCTTCGCGGGCGAACCAGGATAGCAATATGTCGGAAATGTTCTCCATCTTTCGGATGCAAAAGTAACATTTTTCCCGATTAGGAACTATATTTGAAGAAGCAAAGCCACTATCTAAAGCACAAGGTTATGGAAAAAAGGAAACACACGCTGGTCGAGAATGCCGACGAAAAGCGCTACGAATTCGACCTGGGCGACGACATCGCCATCATCGAATACATCAAAACCCAGGGATTCATTATCCTGACACACACCGAAGTCCCTGAAAAATACGAAGGGCAGGGCATCGGCGCCGAGCTGGTGCACGACGTACTGGAGGATCTGCGCGCCAAGAAAATACAAATGATCCCCCAGTGCCCCTTCGTCGCCCAATATATCCGCCGCCATCCCGAATGGGTGGACGTGGTACTGAAAGAAATACCCGCCAAATAAACAGGAAACCCGCCTCCCGGCGGGTTTCCTGTTACGGTATCACAAGCATTCAGAAATCGTCCGTGCGGAACGGCACGACCGGTAGACCCCGGATGTTGGCCAGGTTGCCGGGCATGAAATCGCGGAACCCGTACCGCACAGCAACCGGGCGGACAACCTCCTTCGACGAGATGACCAGCAGCAGTTTACGCCTGTCCACCGCCACGTCGGCAGGATGGAATACCCGGTCGGGGCCGCACACTTCGAACCCGCGGATATCCTCCATGCGGCTGAACCCCTCTTCGGTATGGGACAAGGCAACGTAAGCCTTGCCGTCGCGGATCTCGATCGACCTGAACCGCGGGCTTTCGCAGGCGATATCGGAGAAACCGTAGGTCTTGTTGAGTGCCATGAAGGCCAGCCTGTGCCCTACGTCGCGTTTATTCTTGGGGTGGACATTGGTTGCCTCGTAGGGTTCCACCAAGTCGTTCGTGCAAATCACGCTGCTGTTGGGGATGAGTTCCCGTGCCTCCCACTGCGCTTCGCGCAGATAGGGGCCGTTGCCGCTGCCATAGGCGAAGGGGGCGACCTCGACGTAATAGAACGGGATATCGCCCTGCTTCCAGAGCGAACGCCACAGCCCTACCATGTTGGAAAGGCGGACAGCATAGTCCTTATACTGGTTTACGTTCGATTCGCCCTGATACCACAGGAAGCCGCGGACGGTATACCCCGCCACCGGGTGCAGCATGGCATTGTACATCACCATCGGGCGCAGCCAGTGGGTCGTAGCCTCGATGCCTTTTTCCGTCAGGTCGATATCGGGATAGGTTTCCAGTATCTCGCGGTTCGTCCAGCCCTCGACGCGGGTTCCGCCCCACGTGCAGTCGACAATGCCGACAGGCACGTCCAGCACGTCGCTGAGCAGTTCGGCAAAGAAATAACCCGTGGCGGTGAAATCGGGCGCGGTCTCCACCGTACATGGCCTCCATTTCCCCGGAACCCGCTCCTGGGGCGTATAGGCCGCCGTGAGGGGTATTTTCACGTAGCGGAGCCTGTCGCGCATACTCCCCGCACGGGCTATGATCTCGTTGGCCCCGGCGATGGGACAGTTATTGAACCCGCGGAGCGGCATCTCCATATTGCTCTGCCCGCCGGCGAACCAGACTTCGCCGATCAGCACGTTGTCGAGCACGACCCTATCGCCGCTTACGATCGTCACCTGCTGCGGCTCGTAACTGCCGGCCGGGGTGTTCACCAGCGCAGACCAACGGCCGTCGGCATCGCTTCGCACGGTGCATTCGGCACCCCACGAGGTCTCGATCCGCACCGTGGCCCGGGGATCGGCCCAGCCCCAGAGGCGGCATTGGGCATTTTGCTGGAGCACCATGTCGCTGCCGATGATCTCGGGCAGTTCGACCTTGGCCGCGGCACCCCATGCGGCGGCAAGGCAAATAAGGGACAAAATGAGTTTCTTCATATCGGGCAGGTATCAATTTCCCGCAAATTTACATTTTTTCCGGCAACCGGGAATACCCCGCGCGCATAAAAACGACCCGGCTGTTAATAGTAGGTATCGAATTTTTTCGAAAATTCCTGTCCGGAAATTTGGTTTATCCTATAAACTACTTTATATTTGCAATAGATTTATAAACCAAGAGAGTCATTTCACACCGCAAACCTATGGAACTTCTGGAAAACACCACCGACAAACGCCGCTGGTTCGCCCGCCGCATCACCACCTACGTCGCGGTATGCGCGTTCCTCACCTTCGTCAACTGGTACACCTCGCCCCACTACTGGTGGGTGGTATGGGTCATGGCCGGCTGGGGGCTGAACCTGATCCTCTCGCTGGTCTGGTACCTGACGGGCTGCGACGAGGACAAAGATTACCGTTAAACCCATAAAAATCCCGGTTATGCAAACCTTACACCTGTTACTGGCCGCCAGCTTCATGCTGGCCTCCACGGCCGTCTCGGCAAAAACGCTCGAAGTCACCGTATCGGACATTCGCAACGACAAGGGCAACATCCTCGTCATGGCCAAGGTCGCCGGGCAGGAACAGCCCGTCTACGGCATGGCGGCCGCAAAGGCCGGCAAAGTCGTCGTGACGCTCGAAGGCATCGAAGCCGATGCGGCCGAGCTTTCGCTCTTCCACGACGAAGACGGCGACTACAAGCTGAAGATGGGCGACCGCGGCCCTGCCGAAGGCTACGCCACCCGAAAATGCAAGCTTCCCGCCGAACACAACACGGCCACGCTGAAGCTCTACTATCCTGCCACCGAAAACGAATAGGCGCATGTACCGCCCGCTGCTCACCGCACTGCTGCTCGCCGCACTGCTGCTCGCCGCGACGATCCCGGCCGCGGCTCAACATACCCTCCGGGGGCGCGCTCTGGAGGGCGGCAGCCCGGTCGGCTACGCCACGGCCGTACTGCTGCGCGACGGACGCCAGGCAGCGGGTACGACGACCGACGACGCAGGGGGCTTCGTGCTCACGGCGGATACGGGCCGTTACACGCTCGTACTGCGGCACGTCGCCTACCGCCCCTTCGAACAGGAGGTATGCGTCGCCGCAGCGGATACCGACCTCGGTGATTTACCCCTTGCACCTCTCGGAATCAGCGAGGTGACGGTGACCGCCGAGACGGTGACGCGGCAGGCTGACAGGTTCGTGGTCAGCATCGGGAATACGCCCGCACTCGCGGGACAGGACGGCACCGAACTGCTGGCACGGGCGCCGGGCGTATGGCTGGGTGAGGACGGCATCTCGATCAACGGCGCCGGCGGTACGAAAGTCTACGTGGACGGCCGCGAGCTGAAAGGTTCGGCGGAGGAAACCACCTCCTACCTGCGCAGCCTGACCGCAGCCGACATCGCCCGCATCGAGGTGGTACCGCTGGCGGGCGCCGAGTTCACCGCCGACAGCCGGGGCGGCGTGATCCTCATCACACTGCGGCGCAGACGCGACGGCGGCATGGACGGCAACCTGCAATTCTCCACGGTGCAAAGCAACCGGATAACGGGCTATACCCCCACGGGGCGCATCGGCATCCGCACGGGGCGCTGGACACTCACCGCCTCGGGGTCGGGAAGCTTCACCCCGGCTGCCCAAAGCCGCTTCACGGAGACCCGCGGGCAGGCCGGGCAGCCGCTGCCCTTCGCCGGCAGGAGCGATTCGAAGAGCCGCACAAACTACGGGCGCGGGCATTTCTCCGCGGTATTCGACCCGACGCCGAAACACACCGCAGGTTTCGACATCGAATACACGGAACGCAGCACCCACATGCCGACGCTATCGCACACCACACTCGGACAAACCCAGAGCGACAGCCGCTACCGCCAGCACATGGGCGGGAATACCCTGACCGCAACCGCAAATTATATCTGGAAGATCGACACGCTGGGATCGCAGTTCAAACTGATCGCCGACTACACGCGTTACACCTCCCACGGCGACAACAGCTACCATACGACGACCTGCACACCCGGAACCCTGCGCGACTCGCTCTACGAATCCTCCACGGGTTCCGTGTACGACATCCTGACGGCCGACGCCGGGCTTACGCGCAAACTGTCGCACGGCCTGACACTGCGCGCGGGGCTGCGCTACACCCGCAACGGCATGGCGGACGACAGCCGCTACGCGGCACAGATGCAGGGCACATGGCAGGCACTGCCCGAATACGGCTACGACCAGCATTACACCGAGCAGATCGGCGCGGCCTATGCCTCGCTGGAGTACAGCGCCGGGCGGTGGGAGCTTTCGGCCGGGCTGCGCAGTGAATACACCTCCGTCGCATCGCAGGCCTTCGGCCGCTCCTATTTCGGGTTGTTCCCAAACGTTTCGGTCAGCCGCGCGCTCAACGCCCTGCGCACATGGCTGCTCGTGGCGCAGTGGAGCCGCAACATCGAACGCCCGGCATTCCCGGCGCTGAACCCCGCACGGATCCGCATATCGGATTACAGCTGGCAGTCGGGCAACCCCTCGCTGCGGCCGACCTACATACACCGTTTTTCGCTCACGGCCGTATGGAAATACCGTTACACGCTCACCGTGGGCGGCAACTTGCACCACGACCTGATCCGCGAAATCGCACACAGGGACGCAACCGACCCGGACGCCGTGTATATCCGTCCCGAAAACCATTACACGGAGAACCACTGGTTCGTGGCGGCGAGCGTCCCGGCGAAAATCACCCGCTGGTGGAACCTCTCGGTCAATGCCGTCGGGGTGATGCAGCGCATTCGGCTCAACAGTACCGACAGCCCGGCGACGCACTACCTGATGTTCGCCGACGCCACCTGCTCGTTCACGCTGCCGGCCGGATTCTTCGCCGAAGCCGCCTACCGTGCCCAGAGCCGCCTTTACTCGGGCAACAGCGAGGTCGGGCCGCGCCACACACTCTCGGCGACCGTCAAAAAACAGCTCTTCGGCAAACGCCTGACGCTTTTCTGCACCCTGTCGAACATCACCGGCTGCGACTGGGAGTTCGCATCCCTGACCGACGGCATGCGCCGCACGATCGACGCACGGCAGGCCTGGTCGGGGCGTTTGTGGAAAGCCGGTGCGGCCTGGAATTTCCGCACCGGCAAAAAGTTCCGCGCCCGCACCGTCGAAAGCGCAGCGGAAACCCAGCGCAAGCGCCTCGTGAAAAGCACGGAACAATAAAAATTAATTCGTAACTTTATCCCCCGTAACCGACCGTCCGCCATGGAAGACAAAAACCTCAACGCAAACCAGAGCATCGAACTCATCCAGCAAATGATCCGCGGCACCCGCCGCCGGCTCTCATTCGGCAGCAGCAACCTGTTCCTCCTGTGGGGATACCTGCTGGCCGCAACCGCCATCGGAATCTTCGTCCTGCTGAAAACCACCGACTGCCGCGCCTGGCAGTGGCTGTGGCTGGCAGCCGCAGCGGCCGGGGGCATAGTGACCCGGTGGCACAACAAGTCCCGCGCCCCGCAGGTCAAAAGCTACACCGACCGACTGCTGGAACAGATATGGGGCTGCATAGCGGCACTGATCGTCCTGTCGGCGATCCTGGTCTTAGGGTACGACACCCGGACAGTCGACCCGCTCTTCCCCGCGTTGCTGCTGATCGGCGCCGGCCTCTTCATCTCGGGGCAGGTGATCCGCAACAGATACATGTACTACGCGTCATGCATCGTCGTGCCGATCGGCTTCGGCATTACCCGCGACTCGTGGCTCAATGCCGACCCCGACTACAACCTGCTGCAATTCGCCGCGGCAATCCTCATCGGGCTCACGGGTGCCGGCTATGCGCTCAGGCGGCAGGTAAGGCGCGATGCGGACGAAGGGCGGATAACAAACGGAGACAACTGAAACGACATGAAACGGACGCAAAAACACATCGCTATGGAAGACAAGCAACTGAATGCCGCCGAGAGCATCGCGCTCATCAGCCGCATGATCGACAATACCCGCAACCGCATGGTGCGCAACTCGGGACGGCCGTTCCTGGTCTGGGGTTACGTGACCGTCTTCACGACGCTCCTGGTCATGGGTGCGGTATACTATTTCCAGGATCCGAAATGGAATATCCTGTGGATGGTGCTCCCCGTTTTGGGCGCATTGCTGATGTGGCTGACACGCGACAAGCATACCGAGGGCAAAGTCAGCACGTTCGTCGACCGCGTCATCAACAACGTATGGATGGTGACGGGCCTTACGGCGTGGTTCGTCAGTATGCTCACGCTATTCAGCCAGATACGGCTGCCAATCCTGTTCATCATCCTGCTGACGATGGGCATGGGAACCACGATCACGGGGCTGATCATCCGGTTCCGCCCGGCGACCGCCGGCGGTGCGGCGGCGATCGTCCTGGCTCCCGTTTCGCTCATCGTGAGCGGGTACTGGATGCCCACCCTCTTCGCCGTCGGATTCGTCGTGATGATGATTATCCCGGGGCATATCCTCAACTACAAGTCGAACCATACGAACGGATAACGCAATGGACGGACAGAAAATATCCGAAACGGAAGCGCTGGACATCATCGCCCGCGTCTTCGACCGCAATATGCGCCGCATGAATTACGTGCGGGGCGAATTGTTCATCTTCTGGGGAGCGCTGCTCAGCCTCACGGCGCTGGCCGAATACGGGCTTTACCACTGGACAGGCGACGTGCGCGTACTGTGGAGCTGGCTGGCACCGTTGGTCTGCGGCTATATTTGGACGGTTCGCAATTCGCGGCGGAAGGCCCTCGTCCGCACGGGGTTCGACGACCTGCTGATCCTGATATGGGGCATGCCGGCGATGATCTCGGCCGCCGCGATCGTCTATGCCGTAACCATCCCCGGGAATACGATAAACCCCGTAGGCGTCATGCAGCTGCTGCTCGGCACGGCACTGGCTATCACCGCCGAATTCTACCGGGGGAAAGGCTCCCAGCAATCGGGGTCGTTCGCAGCGCTGCTGATGCTCTCGATCTTCGAGCTCATCATGGCTTTCAACTATACGTTCCGTGTGCCGTTCGACGCCCAAGGCGGGACGTGGATGCTCGAACTCTCCGCCCATGGCATACTACTCGTACTGCTACCCGGTTTTATCCTCCGCCACATAACCCGCAAGCAATGCTCAAAGAACTGAATCCGCTGCTGCATTCGGAACTGAGACTGGCCGTGATGTCGATCCTCATCGGGGTCGAGAGCGCCGACTTTGTCTTTATCCGGCAGCAGACCGGAGCCACGGCGGGCAACCTTTCGGTACAGCTGGACAAGCTGGCGAAGGCGGATTACATCGAAATCGAAAAGACCTTCCGCGGAAAGATGCCCTGCACGGTCTGCCGCATCACGGACACCGGGCGCGATGCCTTCGCCGAATACGTCGCGGCACTGCAGACCTACATAAAAAGATAACCACAAAACGTCCACGGCGGAACGCCGTGGTTGTAGCCGTCCATCTCTGCCCCGCTGTGGCGGGGACTTTTTGCCGTGACAGCGGCAAAAGCGCTCCGGAAGGGCATCCGTATCCGAATTTACATCGTGCAGAAGAACGTCACCAGGAACGGGACGCTGAAATCGAGCACGCAGCCGTGGAAGATCGACACCACGGCATAGGGTTTCCCTGCGGACTGCGTGATGATCGGCAGGGTGGTATCGAAAGTCGTGGCTCCGCCGATCGAGACGGCGGCCAGCGGCCCGAACCACCGGGCGACAAGGGGTGCGGCCAACAGTGTGAACAGCTCGCGCATGACATTGCAGAGCAATGCCACCGTTCCCAGCTCCGCGCCCCGGAAATCGGCGATGAAGATACTCGAAAGCGAGTAGTAGCCGAACCCAGCGCCGACGGCCATCGTGTCCCCGGCCGTAAGCGGCGGCAAGAGCAGTGTCGACAAGGCAGCGCCGGCCAGCGTACCGACGGCCGTCATCACGGGCAGCAGCGCCAGCCGCGGATCGAGCCGCCGCACACGCCCCGCAAGGGCCGTATCGCTGCCGAGGGTGATCCCCACGCAAAACATCAGGGCATAGAGCACATAGGTGCTGAGGCGCGACCCCGCCACGTCGAACGGCAAGGCGGAGAACAACCCCGCCAGACACCCTGCGACGAAAAAGGCGACGATCACGAGGCTCCCCCGCAAGGCGCCCCATACGGAAAGGGGTCGGGTGTCCCCGCCAGCTGCGGCCTGGCCGCCTGCCGCCCCTCGCGGGAAATCCGCAGCCGTGGCAGGCAGTCCCGGCGATTCCGCACCGCCCCCGTCGGGCACAGCGTCCCGGCGCCGGACGCAGCGCCACAACAGCCACGACATACAGATACTGCCCGCGACCGAGCATGCGAAGATGACAAAGGCCGTGCGTCCGAGGGTCGCCATACCGCCCACGACGGCAGGGTCGGAACCGACCTCCAGTCCCAGTAGGAACAGCAGGAGCCATATAATCACGGTGATCATACGGGAGACAAATACGAGGCGCCAGCTCGCCAGCAGGCGCCCCGTAATGATTCCTCCGATGATGACGGCAAAAATGACAAGCATCGTTTATTCCTGCTTCGCCGTGAGTTTTTCGATCTGTTTATCGGCCTCGGCCGCAAGTTTGTCGGCCTGTTTGCGGGCTTCCTCGACCAGTTTGTCCCCGGCCTTCTCGGCAGCCAGCTTGGCTAGCGCACCTTTCTCCTTCGCACCGTCGATAAGCTTCGTCCGTTGCGCCTGGGCGGCCTCGACGAGTTTCTCACCCGCCCTCCTGGCCTCGGCCCGGAGGTTGTCGGCCTGTTTGCGGATCTCCTCGCCGAGCGACTCGCTGCCCGTGAGCTTCTGGATCTGCTGGTCGACGACGTTCTTCACGGCCTGCTCGGCAGCCTCCTTCACACCGAGCGTGATCTTGGGCGAGGTGAACGTGCCGCCGATACCGACGTTGACCGATTGCAGGATACCGCCCGTCGAACCGGCCGGGAGGGCTACTCTGGCCGTATAGTCGATGGTCTGGTCGAGCCCCGTCGAACCCGACATGTTGATCCTGATGTCGCCCATCTTCAGGTCGAAAGGCTCCGTAGCGATACGTCCGTCGCGGATGGCGAAGCGGATAGCCACGTCCTTGGCCTCGATCTTACGCAGGTTGTCGTTATTGAGCGCCTTGGCCAGTGCATCGAACGCCTCAATGTTCTGGATGCGGATATTGGCCGACTTGATCTCGCCCGTGGCGTTGACCGACTGCAGGTCGGGCGACATCTGCGCATCGAGCGTCGCGGACATATCGAGCGAAAGCGAATAGTCGCCGCCCGTCTTGGCAAAGACCGGGACGAGTTTCTGCACCATCTCCAACTCGTCGAAGGTCTTGGAGAACGATGCCCCCGAAAGCCCCAACGAGAGTTTCAGCGCCGGGCGCTGCGGATCGGAGGCCGTCGAGTAGCTGCCCGATGCGGTAGCCGTACCTCCGAAGAGCTGCATACGCAGGCGGCTGAGCGACAAAGTTCCGTCCGCCATGCGCATTTCGCCGGTGATGCCGCCGATGGTCATCTTCTGGAACAACACCTTCTGCAACTCGGTATTGAGCGAAAGGTCGAGGTTGCGCGGGACTTCGAGCGCCTGCGCGGGAGCAGGGGACTCAGCGGGCGCCTGGGCAGCAGCTTCCCCGCCGGCGGTTTCTTCGTCGGCCGGCATGGCATCCATGATCTCGTTCAGGTCGAGCAGGTCGGATTTCACGTAAAGGCGCCCGGAGAGCTTGTCGCCCCGCAGCAGGTAGCCGATATACCCCGTAAGCTGGCCGTTGGCCGCAAGGTCGCTCTTACCCACGGTCACGCCGAACTCGCCCAGCGTCATCGACGCCGGGGTGATCGTAGCCGCGGCACGGCGGATATGCACCGCGGGCAGGCCGGGCATGGAGAGGCCGAGTTTCTCGACGACGAATGTCCCCGAGGCCCCGATCTGTCCGTAACGGGCCTTCTCGACATCGGACATGCGCCCCGAAACCTTCACGTCGGCGCTAATCAGTCCGCTCAGGGCTACATCCTCACCGAGCGGGTAAACCTCTTTCACCGCCCCCAGGTCTACCCGTCCGTCGGCCGCGGCACGGAATACCGGATCGCTGACCAGGTTCGTCGCATAGAGCGATGCCGAAAGCGTGTTTCCCGCCATGCGGAGCGTGAATTTCGAAAGGTCTACCTCGGTCTTGTCCATGACGCCTCCGGGGTTGGCTACCCGTGCGGCGATATTGATTCCGTCGACCGCCTTGGGCAAAGACGAATACTGGAAACTGCCGTTGCGCACCTCGGTCTTGAGTTCGAAGGCCGGGAGCGCCGCCCCGCGCATCTCGCCACGGGCCCACAGCGCCATCGAAAGTTCGCCGGAGGCGGACAGGTTGCGGAAATCGCGGGTATAGAATGCCGGGACAAGCGAAAGCACGTCCTTGAACTGCACCTTGTCGCATCCGGCCGTAATATCCATAGCCACGGCATCGTCCTTCATTTCGGCCCAGCCGTCGAGCGTAAGCTCGATCGCATTGAGGCGCAGACGGTTCCGGGAGAAGGTAAAACGGTTGTTCTTCAGGTCGGCCGCGATCACGGCGTCGAGCTCCGCCTCGGCGTCGCTCAGCAGCGGAATTCCGCCCGAAACCAGCCGCACGGCACCGGCCGTAAGCCGCAGGTCGAGGTCGGTCTGGTCGGCCGACATGTCGCCCCGCAGGCGGAGGGAGAGGGGTGCCGTCGAAAAACGCATGCCCGTCGAATCGTCTTCATAGCGGATCGTCGCGTCGCTGATCCTGAAATCGCGGATCGAGAGGCTGAACGACGAAGAACCCTCCTCCGAAGCCCCTTCCCCGGCAGCGGGTTCCTCCCCCGAAGCCTTCACAATGTCCCAGTTGACCTTGCCGTCGGCGAGTTTATGCGCGTGCAGCGCCGGTTCGGCGAGGATGACCTTCGTCACTTCGAACCCGTCGTCGCCGAACAGCGACATCGGGTTCACGACGACCGATATGCGGTTCGCGGCAACGATCGTATCGCCTTCGAACGGCCCCGCGCCCACGACGGTCAGCCCTTTCAGGTCGAGCGACGCGCGCGGGAAATGGCGCAGCAGGCTGATGTCGAGTTTTTCGAAATCGACCCGTGCGTCGAGCATCTCATTGGCTTCGCGCTTCACGATCTGGGCGATCTTCCCCCTCAGCAACATCGGGGCGACAAAAGCCGCCACCAGAACAACGGCCACGACAATGGCCACAATCTTCACGATTTTTTTCATTTCCTATCTGTTTTAAAGACGAAAACCGTAGTCCCCGCCTCTTCGAATCCGATTTTACGGTAAAGGGCCCGGGCAGCTTCGCGCGCAGGGTTCGAGGTGAGCATCACCTTCGCGGCACCGATGCGGGCGGCGTGCTCCGTGCCAGCCTTCACGAGCGCCTCGCCGGCACCGCAGCCGCGGGCTGCGGCATCGACCACCACATCCTCGACCCATGCCTTCCGGCCCGAGGGTACGTCGTACCACACCAGCGTCAGCACCCCGGCGATCCGGCCATCCAGCCGGGCGGCGAACAGCGCCGCGCCATCGCTGCACACAACACGTTCCATGGCCTGGCGGGAGAGTGCCCCCAGCCGGGGCGAAAGCTGAGGCATGAGCCTTGCGAACGCCTCGGCGAGTTCGTCGGATACCTCTGTCACACACTCTATTTCGACCGCCATGTTTCCCGGATATTTTTCACAAAGTTAATCTTTTTTTCGAAACCCCGGCTTTTTGCCCGTATCCCGGCTGCCATATGCCGAAAAAAGATTACTTTTGTCCCGTTCGGGACAGGCAGGCAAACCGACACCCCGACGCGGCCCCGTGCCACCCTGCGGCGGATCGTACGCCGGGCGACCGGTGCAGTTGCGGACAGCCCCCTCCTTCCGACGCGGAGAAAATGCCCGGGGAGGGGCAGGAGCCCGGGCGCCGGCAAGCCCGGGGAATACCCGGGCCGAATCCCGGCCGAAACCGTAAAAAATTATGGAAAACATGAAAAAATATGCATTCCCGCTCGCGGCGCTTCTTTTCGCCGCCTGCAATTCCGGCGAAGAGACCACGACCACACAGATTCAGGAGCCCGTCGCCACGATCCTCGAATACACCCCGGCACCGGGCCAGTTCATCAACGGCACGATGGCCGGGTTCGACCATGTGGCATCGGCGGCAGACGCATGCAGCTATGCTGCGAACCGCATCGCTTCGAATAACTGGGTTTCGCTCGGCGGCTGGGGAGGCCGCATCGTGGCGGCCTTCGCGGAACCCGTGCCCAACACGGGCGGATACGACCTCTACGTCAAAGGCAACCAGTTCGACACGTCGTCCGAACCGGGCATCGTGTGGGTGTCGCAGGACGCCAACGGAGACGGAGCGCCCAACGATACATGGTACGAACTGCGGGGCAGCGAATACGACAACGCCGAAACGATCCGCGATTACAAAATCACCTATATCCGCCCAGCCGAGGCGGGTGATGAGGTGACATGGAAGGACAACCAGAACGGCAACGGCACGATCGACCGTGTGAAAGAACATACGCAGGCCTACTACCCCGAATGGATCGTGGAGAATGAAATCACATTCGCAGGAACACGGCTGCCGAACAATATCGGGGAATCCGGGGGAAAATGGACGATGGAGCCTTTTGCATGGGGATACGCCGACAACTACTCGGCCTCCGACCGCACCGGCATGACCAACCGCTTGCGGATCAGCGACGCCGTAACGGCCGATGGCGCCCCGGCCAACCTCTCACAGGTCGACTTCATCATGGTGCAGACAGGGGTGAATGCCAAAGCGCCCCTGATCGGCGAGGTATCGACCGAGGTGAGCGGCATCGGCTGCTACCGCACCGTCACGAAAAAACAATAACCGCACACGGCGACCCGCCCTGCCCGTGGCGGCATAGCCCCGAATCCCGGAAACGATGACCCTCCGCGACCAACTGCTCGAACTCCAGGAGCCAAAATACATGAAATTCACCGCGGCACTGATGCCGGGCGTGGAAAACGTATTGGGCATACGCCTGCCGGTACTGCGCAAAATAGCCCGCCAGATCGCCGCAGGCGACTGGCGCACATACCTGGCCGAAGCCGAGGATTTCTATTTCGAGGAGCGGATGTTGCAGGGGCTGGTGATCGGCTGCGCCCGCTGCACGCCGGCCGAAAAGCTGGAGCATGTGGCGCGCTTCGTGCCCAAAATCGACAACTGGGCGGTCTGCGACTGTTTCTGCTGGCGCCTGAAGGCAGCCGAACGGCAGCCGATGTGGGAATTCATACAGCCCTATTTCCGATCCGAAGCCGAATACGACGTGCGTTTCGCCGTGGTGACGGGGCTGGGAAATTTCGTCGACAGGGAGCACCTCGAGGCACTGCTGCAACTGCTCGACGGCGTCCGCCACGAAGCCTACTACGCCCGGATGGCCGTGGCATGGGCGGTGTCGGTCTGCTATGTAAAATTTCCGCAGCGGACACACGAGTGGCTCGGCAGCTGCTCGCTCGACGACTGGACATTCAACAAATCACTGCAAAAGATCATCGAATCGTTGCGCGTAAGCGACACGGACAAACAGGCGATCCGCGCCATGAAACGGCGCAAATAACCGGAAGGCAGCTCCCGACCGGCAAAACGGCCGCACCTGCCGGGTAAAACCGCTGTGGCCGCTGCAGGCAGAAAAACGGGGCGTGCGGCGCAGATTTGCAAAATAATGTTACCTTTGTGTAAGAAATTCCAAAACGAGCCCCTATGCGCAAACTGGTAATTATCCCGACATACAACGAGAAAGAGAATATTTCGGCGATGATCGACAAGGTCTTCTCGCTGCCCGAGGCTTTCGAAATGCTCGTCATCGACGACGGTTCGCCCGACGGCACCGCAGCGATCGTCAAAAAGCGCCAGCAGGAATTCCCTGCGACGCTGCACCTGCTGGAACGCAGCGGCAAGCAGGGGCTGGGCACGGCCTATCTGACGGGGTTCCGCTGGGGACTGGACAACGGGTTCGACTATATCTGCGAAATGGACTGCGACTTCTCGCACAATCCCGACGATCTGGTACGGCTGTACCAGGCTGCGGCCGAAGGGAACGACGTGGTGGTCGGTTCGCGTTACGTGCAGGGCGTGAACGTCGTGAACTGGCCGATGTCGCGTCTGCTGATGTCCTACTTCGCTTCGATGTACGTACGCATCGTGACCCGCATGCCCCTGCGCGATGCGACGGCGGGGTTCGTCTGCTACTCGCGCCATGCGCTGGAGACGATCGACCTCGACGCCGTGAAGATGAAAGGATACGGCTTCCAGATCGAGATGAAATACTCGGCGTGGCGGCTGGGACTGAAACTCAAGGAGGTGTCGATCATTTTCGTCGAACGCCGCGAGGGCACCTCGAAGATGAGCGGCGGCATTTTCCGCGAAGCGTTCTTCGGCGTGCTGGGACTTCCGTTTCGTTCGATCAGGAACGTGAAAAACCAGTGACGGCCATCCGGCAAAAATACGGAAGCCGGCCTCCCCGCGAGGCCGGCTTTCATGCGAACTGGCGTTACAGCGGAGCCACAACGCCCCGGGAGTCAGAACGTGAAGAAATAGTTCATGAAGAAGTTCCAGAAGGTGACGACCCCGATGGCAAACAATTTAGCCAGGTAGAAATTCAGCTTCCAGCGTTCATGCAACAGATAGATCGTGAGGTTGTTGACCATAAGCCCGACTGCCGCGATACCGAGGAAACGGAGGTATTGCCCGGCAATGTCGGGGTTTTCATTATGGAACGTCCAGATGCGGTTCAGGACATAGTTCGAGGTCGATGCACAGAGGAACCCCAGCGAATTGGCCAGGTACTTGTTCAGGCGCAGCCACTCCTTGCAGAGGTAAGTGACCCCGAAATCGACGAAGACCCCCGAACCGCCGACGACACAGAATTTGATGAACTGCTGGATCATGGTGCGACGACCTCCGTGCGGAGGGGTTTTCCGTTAAACCAATTCGTGTACCCTTCGCGGCGCAGGGCGAAACCGGCATCGAAATCGGCGCCGGAGAGTTGCCCCGGGACGACGAACCGCACCTCGCGCGTGATTGTATCCCCGGCCGGGATCTCGAAGTGCTCCCCCGTATCGAATTCCTCGACACGGAAGCGGCCGTGCTTCCAAAGCATCACGAGCGCCCTGTCCCCGCAGACCCCGATCTCATAGGGGTAAGGATTCGATATCCGCAGCGTCAAACGCAGTGTATCGCCCGCGGCGACCTGTTCGGGCAGCCCCGTAAAGGCAATATCCACAAGGCGCGTCGGATGGAAATGCGGGTCGACAAACCACGTGAAGCGTTTGCCGTTGGGCAACACGACGCTCCGGACGCGGCCCGTGGTATCCGCCCCGTCGTAAGGCGTTTCGACCAGCACCTCGTGTCCCGCGAAGCGCGTATCGTCATCGCGGAACTGCCACTGGTGCGTACGGTAACGGATATTGGGCTGGCAGTAGGCCTCCTCCCCGGTATAAAAGGCGTATTTGGCCGCGACGGCATAGCCATGGCGGAAAATGACGGGGCGGCCGCCGGCGATCCCGGCGATCCGGCCGTAGCTGGCAGGATTGTCGAAGACCTCGAAACGCAGACCCAGCGGATTGAAGATCATTTCGAGGCGCACCAGACCGGCAAGGAGGATGGTCGCCAGCCCGGCACACATCAGGTAACGCCGTGTGCGGGGATGCCGGCGGGCATAGGTAAAAAGCGTATAGATCAGGCCGAAAACGGCAACGATCACCCATTGGGGCTGCACGTAGCCGCGGAATGTCGAGAGCAGGAAAAAGACGATGAACGCCACGGGGATAAACTTCAGCGCACGTGCGACGGCGCTCTGCGGCTTCACGGTGATCCAAGCCTTCACGTACAGCGGCACGAAGAAGGGATTGAAAATCACCAGCAGGTTGAGCAGGTATTCGGCGACATAATTGAGCCGGAAGACCGAATTACGCCCCGCCAGATGGTAGGCAAACGAGGCCCAGTCGTGCCCGGCCTGCCACATGAAATGCGGCACGAGCAGCAACAGCGCTACCGCACCGCTGAGATATAGGGTCGGACGCAGGAACACACGGGGGGGGGTCACCGCAAGCGTGAAGAGCACGACCAACGCCCCGTGATATTTGCTGTAAGCCATCAGCGCCATGGCAACCCCCATCCAGAGCCATGCCCAACGGCGGTTTTCGGAGAACCGCTTGAATGTCAGCAGGAACAGCGCGGTGGTCATCATCAGCGGGCCGTCGGGCACGGCGATAAAGCCGTAGAGCTGCAACATCAGCGTCGAGGCCGAGAGGACGACGAAGAGCGCCGCATCGCGCCGGTCGGCGTCCGCGGGACGGATTATACGCCACAAAATATAAAGGTAGAGCGGTTGCAGCACCGTGAAGAAAAACCGCACGCCCAGTTCGCCCCCGAAAAGGTGCTCTCCGAGCCAGACCAGCAAGGCGGTCATCGGCGGATGGTCGAAATATCCCCAGGCGAGGTTTTCGGCGAACATATGGTAGTACGCCTCGTCGTTGGCCAGTTCGGAGAAACCGGCCTGCAGGAGGTTGCACACCCACCATACGCCGAGCCACAAAACCACCAGGCCGTCGGCGCCGAGCGAAGCATAAATCTTTTTGAGCGATGCCTTCATACAAGCGACAAAGGTAGCAAAATTTATCGTTTTTACGCCATCCCCGGCCGAAAGAGAGGGGCTGGCGGAACTGCTTTTGCGAAAATCAGCCCGTGGGGACACACTTTGCCGGTGCAAAAAACGTTTCTGTAACATCGGGCCGCTGTTACGGAACGGCGTCCCGCCGGTTCGGCGCCCGGACGAGAACGAAAATGGGAACGAGGGTAATGACAGGGCGGGACGATACCCGGAATGGCAATCGGGGCTGCGGCAGGAATGACCAAGCGGAGCAGCGGGACGGACAACTGCCGGGACGATGCCCAGGATACGGCAACCGACAAAAATACCCGAGGCCGACAAACGGCGGCAGACGAAAGGAATTGCGGACGAGGAAACGGAAATGCCGGAAAAGTACGGGGCGGTGCCTTCGGCGAAAATCTTGGACAATACCGTGTCCCACAGCCACATGCCCGCAATGAAAGCAAAAGGGAAAAGCACCTGCGGCATGTTACATATTTGGAAGTCCATAAAAAAGGGTTTCAGACAATGACACAACGGATTACAGATGCCTGACTCACAAATCCGGCATCACGCCCCGGCAAAGAATCCGGAGGAATACCCCGGGCTTTCCAAGCGCGGGCATTGCCAAAGGCGCCTTATAAAATACGAATATCAGACAATAAATACATAAAAAGAAACAATATTTATCCTATAAATAGCCTTAACTTCGTAGCATAAAATACCAACTTTTTACGGCAGCCCGCAACCTGCCGTTTTTGCTACGAAAGGCTGCATACGAAGAGGCCATGAAACTACGAAATTCCATACGTCCGATAAGGTTACTGTTGTTGCTGTCCGGCCTGCTGGCATTAGCGTCGTGCCGGCAGAACGAGACGCAATCCCTCTCGGAATACCTGGACTATGTAATCGAGAACAAGCATATTTTCGAAGCCGAAAAGGAAGAGCGGATCAGCAGGCTGAGGAACCTGCTGGGCGTAAGCAACCTGACCCCGGAACAGGAATACGAGATCAATACGAAGCTGTACGAAGAATTCAGGAAATACAAGCTGGATTCGGCCATCCGCTACGTCGAACGGAACCTCGAAATCGCCAGGCAGCTGGACAACAAAAGGCTGACCTACCTGTCGAACATGTACCTCGCCCAGCTCTACTCTTTTTCGGGCATGTGCGTCGAGGCGAACCAGATACTCCGCTCCATCCGATCGTCCGAACTCCCGCGCGACCTGCTTCCCGTCTACTACGAGGCCAACAACCGTTATTTCCAGCACTATGCCACGCTGAGCAGCCAGCGCAGCCACCTGCACGAAATGAATATCTACCGGGACTCGCTGATGATGGTTTCCGACCCAGGATCGTTCCGGTACAGGATACACCTGAGCTACAAACTCATGGGAAACGGCAAGATGGACGAAGCCAGGGCGATCCTCGACGAGTTGCTGGAAGAGGTCGGCAAGGACACGCCGCTCTACGCGGAGACGGCCTATGCCTACGGCTGTTTCTACCGGCTGAACAAAGACCCGGAGGCGGAAAAGAAATATTTCATGCTCTCGGCGATCGCCGATGCGAAGAGCGCGGTGAAGGAGAACGCCTCGTTCCACACGCTGGCTCTGATGTACTACGACCAGGGCGATCTTTCGCGGGCTTTCAAGTACACGCAGGCGGCCATCGAAGATGCGGTCTTCAGCAACGTGCAGTTCCGCACGACCCAGATGTCGAAGTTCTATTCGATCATCAACTCGATCTACCAAGCCAAGGAGGCCAAGTCCAAATCCAAGCTGCAGCACTACCTGATCCTGATCAGCGTCCTGTCGCTGTTCCTCGTGCTGCTGTTCATCTACGTTTATCAGCAGATACACAAGCTGTACCGCATCAAGGAGGAGCTGTCGCGGACGAACGGGCGCCTGATGCAGCTCAACGACGAACTGCATGAGAAAAACACGCAGCTCACCGATTCGAACATCATCAAGGAACAGTACATAGCGAGGTTCTTCGACCTCTGTTCGATGTATATCGACAAACTGGAGGACTACCGGAAATCGCTGAACAAACTGGCGCAGAACCGGCAGATCGACGAGTTATACAAACAGCTGAAATCCACGTCGATGATGGAGAACGAGCTGGATGAACTGTATAAGAATTTCGACGCCATATTCCTGAACCTCTACCCGTCGTTCGTCGCGGATTTCAACGCCCTGCTGGTCGAGGACGAACGGATCGTGCTCAAATCGGAAGACCTGCTGAACAAGGAACTCCGGATTTACGCCCTGCTGCGGCTGGGCATCACCGACAGCGTCAAGATCGCCTCGTTCCTGCGATGCTCGCTGAGCACCGTATATAACTACCGCACCAAAGCCCGGAACAAGGCCGCAATATCGCGTGAGGACTTCGAAAAAATGGTCATGCGAATCGGTGTGCCGCCCGAAAACAGGCCTTGAGCGATTCCACGGCAACTACATTTTTTTTGTATATTTTTTTGATAAAATATTTATTTACAAACATATAATACTTTACAGGTTCTACAATTTCCGCCCCAACCTATAAATATGGTATATAATAGGATTAATTTTGTAAACACAGCGTTCAGCCACCCGCTCCCGCAGCGGGCAGCCGGATTGCATCGGATTGTAAACACCTACTTAAACCTATTTTATACGAAATGAATCCAATTAAAGTCGGTCTGATCGGTTTTGGCAGAATGGGAGGTTTTTACCTCGAGGAGATGCAAAAAAGCGGTAACTGGGATATCGTTTACATCTGTGACGTATCTCCCGCATCACGGGAACTGGCCCAGCGGCTCTCACCCCGGTCGAAAGTAATATCCGACGAACAAATCATATTCAACGACCCCGAGATTCAGGTGGTCGGGCTGTTCGCACTGGCGGATTCCCGCCCGGAGCAGATTCAGAAAGCAATTGCGAGCGGGAAGCACGTCATCGCCGAGAAACCGATCGCCGACACGGTGGAAAAGGAGTGGCAGACGGTCGCGCTGGCCGAGAAGGCCAAAATCTTCTCGACGGTGAACCTTTACCTGCGCAATTCGTGGTACCACAACACCATCAAGGATTTTATCGCACAGGGCGAGATCGGCGAACTGGCGATCATCCGCGTATGCCACATGACACCGGGGCTGGCTCCGGGCGAGGGGCACGAATTCGAGGGCCCGTCGTTCCATGACTGCGGCATGCATTACGTGGACATCGCGCGCTGGTATGCCGAATCGGAATTCAAGACCTGGAACGCACAGGCCATCCGCATGTGGGATTACAAGGATCCGTGGTGGCTCCAGTGCCACGGCACGTTCGAGAACGGCATCGTATTCGACATTACCCAAGGACATGTATACGGACAACTGGCCGAAAAACAGACCCATAATTCATACATCGACATCATCGGCACGAAAGGCATCGCGCGCATGACGCACGATTTCAAGACGGCGATCGTCGAACTGCACGGGGTGACGCAGACGCACCGGCTCATACAGCCCTACGGAGGCAAGAACATCGATGTGCTGTGCAAACTGTTCGCAGAGTCGATCGAAAGCGGGAAACGCAACCCCTCACTCCCCTCGTTCCGCGACGCCGCCACGGCTTCGGAATATGCCTGGCGGTTCCTCCAGGATTCGCGGCAGCACGACCTGCCGGCGATCGGGAACCTGGAAACGCTGCAGGAGATCCGCGAACGCCGCCGCACGATGTCGAACGGCTACGGATTGCTGAGAAAACTCGCATGAGCCGTAATTTGAGACTAAAACAAACTTTATAAACCTTAAAAAACAATCGGTATGAACCACTTACTGTTTATCGGCAACCTGGGTGCAGGCGAAATCATCGTCATAGCCCTGGTCGTACTGCTGCTCTTCGGCGGCAAAAAAATCCCGGAACTGATGAAGGGTCTCGGCAAGGGTGTGCGCAGCTTCAAGGAAGGCATGAACAACATCGAGAACGACATTGAAAACTCGGGTACGGAAAAATCCAACAACGAAAATAAATAGTCCCTCAAAAACAACTAACTTAATTCAAGAAACCATGTCAAGCGAAATGTCAAGGAGAAAGTTCCTGAAAAAAGGAGCAGCTGCCGCGATCGGCTTAGCGGTCGTTCCGGGTACAGTTTTAGGTAAGAAGTTCGGGCACACAGCGCCGAGCGACAAACTCAACATCTTGGGTGTCGGTATCGGCGGCCGCGGCTCGTCGGTGCTCCGCGGCCTCGAAAGCCAGAACATCATCGGCCTGTGCGACGTCGACTGGAAATATGCCGACCACGTGTTCAAGCGCTACCCGGCTGCCAAGAAGTACAACGACTACCGCAAGATGTTCGACGAAATGCTCAAGTCGGCAGACGCCGTGATGGTGGCCACGGCCGACCACACGCACGCGATCATCGCAGCCGATGCGATGACGGCCGGCAAGCACGTCTATGTCGAGAAGCCCCTGACGCATACCGTATACGAATCGCGTCTGCTGACCAAGCTCGCCGACAAATATAAAGTAGCCACCCAAATGGGTAACCAGGGTGCGTCGGACGAGGGTGTCCGCAAGGTCTGCGAATGGATCTGGAACGGTGAGATCGGCGAAGTCCGCAAAGTGGAGACCTTCACCGACCGTCCTATCTGGCCGCAGGGCCTGAGCCGTCCCGAAGACGACCAGCGCATCCCCAAGACGTTGAACTGGGACGCTTTCATCGGCCCGGCCCCCTACCGTCCCTACAACGCGATCTACACCCCGTGGAACTTCCGCGGCTGGTGGGATTTCGGTACCGGCGCACTGGGCGATATGGCCTGCCACATCCTCCACCCGGTATTCAAGGGCCTGAAGCTCGGGTACCCGACCAAGGTTCAGGGTAGCTCGACGCTGCTGCTCAACGAATCCGCACCGATGGCGCAGACGGTGAAGTTCGTCTTCCCGGCACGCGACAACATGCCGAAGGTAGCCATGCCCGAGGTAGAAGTATACTGGTACGACGGCGGCCTGAAACCGGCGCGTCCCGAGGGACTGCCCGCAGGCAAAGACCTGAACATGGCCGGCGGCGGCGTTATTTTCTACGGTACGAAGGATACGCTGATCTGCGGCTGCTACGGCGTGAACCCCTACCTGGTTTCGGGTCGCGTGCCCAACGCACCGAAGGTACTGCGCGAGATCAAGGAGTCGCACCAGATGGACTGGGTACGTGCCTGCAAGGAGGATGCCGACGACCGTGTGCCGAGCGCATCGGACTTCAGCGAAGCCGGCCCGTTCAATGAAATGGTGGTTATGGGTGTGCTGGCAGTCCGCCTGCAGAACCTGAACCGCGAGTTGCTCTGGGACGGCCCCAACATGCGTTTCACGAACATCCCCGATGACGCCACGATCAGTGCTGTCATCAAGGACGGGTTCCACATCAAGGACGGCCATCCGACCTTCGACAAGACCTGGACGGATCCGGTCAACGCACAGCAATTCGCACAGGAGCTCATCAAGCACACCTACCGCGACGGTTGGAAACTGCCCGACATGCCGCGTTAATCTACGGACAAGATTATCAACTCAAATTAAAACAACGGAAAGAATATGAAAAAAGTCATTTTATTCTCGACATGCATCGCAGCAGCCGCAACGATGGCGGCATGCGGCGGCCCGGGGGCCAAAGGCAAAGCGGCAGCCGACACGGCAGCGGCAGAAACCAAAGCCGTACCCGAATACACGGTCATCAACAATGCGACGGTAGACCTCGCAGGTTTCCCGCAGGACAAGGACGGCTACTACGTGATCTTCGACGGCAAGACGTTCAACGGCTGGCGCGGCTACGGCAAAGACCACGTGCCCTCGAAATGGACGATCGACAACGGTGCGATCAAATTCAACGGTTCGGGCGGCGGTGAAGCCCAGGACGGCGACGGCGGCGACCTGATCTTCACGCACAAGTTCAAGAACTTCGAGCTCGAAGTGGAGTGGAAAGTTGCCAAAGGCAGCAACTCGGGTATCTTCTACCTCGGCCAGGAGGTAGCCACGACCAAGGACGGCAAGCAGCGGATGGAGCCCATCTACATCTCCTGCCCCGAGTACCAGGTACTCGACAACGAGAACCATCCCGATGCCAAACTGGGCGTCGACGGCAACCGCAAGTCGGCTTCGCTTTATGACATGATCCCGGCCGTTCCGCAGAACGCCAAGCCCTATGGCGAGTGGAACAAGGCGAAGATCATGGTTTACAAAGGCACCGTGGTACACGGCCAGAACGACCAGAACGTGCTCGAGTACCACCTCTGGACTCCCCAGTGGACGGAGATGCTCGAAAAGAGCAAGTTCAGCCCCGAGAAATGGCCGCTGGCATTCGAACTGCTGAACAACTGCGGCGGTGCACAGCGCGAAGGTTACATCGGCTTCCAGGATCACGGCGACGATGTATGGTTCCGCAACATCCGCATCAAGGTGCTCGACTAATTCCGTTAACAACGGTAACGTATGAAACGTAAACTGTTTACAGCGGTTTGCATCCTGCTCGCTTCGGCAATGCTCCCCTGCGGGGCATTTGCCAAAGCGAAGAAGGACGCAAAGAAGGATATCGGTATCCAGCTCTACTCGGTCAGGGATCTGATCGGGAGTTTCGGAAGAAACCAGCACGACTACAAACCCGTCCTGAAGGCACTCGCCGACATGGGTTACACCAGCATCGAGGCCGCCAGTTACAACGACGGTAAATTCTACGGCAACACCCCCGAGGAGTTCAGGCGCGACGTGGAGGCCGTAGGCATGAAGGTGCTCTCTTCGCACTGCGGCAAAGGTCTCTCCGACGAGGAATTGGCTTCGGGCGACTTCTCCGAGTCGATGAAATGGTGGGATCAGTGCATCGCAGCCCACAAGGCCGCGGGCATGGAGTACATCGTGACCCCGTACCTTCCCGTCCCCAAGACGCTGAAGGACATGCAGACCTACTGCAACTACCTCAACGCGATCGGGAAGAAATGCCGGGAAGCCGGAATCAAATACGGCTACCACAACCACGCCCACGAATTCCAGAAGATCGAGGACAAGGCTGTCATGCTGGACTACATGATCGAAAACACCGACCCTGAAAACCTGTTCATCGAACTGGACGTATACTGGGCCGTGATGGGCGAGGCAAGCCCCGTCGATTACTTCCACAAATACCCCGGCCGTTTCAAAATGCTCCATATCAAGGATCGCCGCGAAATCGGCCAGAGCGGCATGGTCGGATTCGACGCCATCTTCGAGAATGCCAAGACCGCCGGTGTGGAAAACATCATCGTCGAGGTCGAGCAATACAGCTACGATGTCGAGAAGAGTGTCAAACTGAGCCTGGACTACCTGCTCAAGGCACCTTTCGTAAAGGCTTCGTACAGCAAATAATCCCTCCGGAAGCATGAAGACGATATCCGGCTGTCTGACGGATGGCCGGATATTTCTTCGCTGAAAGATACCTTCCGGAAAACAAGCAATAAACCCTACTATCCCATGGAAGAAAAGGAAATGACGTTCTGGGCACACCTCGAAGACCTGCGTTGGACGCTGGTACGCGTGGTCGCCGTCTTATTCGTGTTCGTTGTCGTCTGTTTCTGCCTCATGCCCTATCTGTTCGACAATTTCGTACTGGCTCCCACCACGTCCGATTTCCCGCTTTACAGATGGCTGTCGAAACTGGGAGGCGGCAATCCGCTGCTCCCCGATTTCAGCAACGACCACTTCTCGGTAGAACTCATCAACATCAACGTTGCCTCGCAGTTCCTGACGCACATCAGCACCTCGTTCTGGTTTGCACTGGTGCTGATATTCCCCTACCTGACGTTCGAAATATGGCGGTTCGTACAACCGGCCCTGTTCGACAACGAAAAGAAGAGCGTCGGGATGGCATTCGCATTCGGGACATTCATGTTCTTCCTCGGATGCGCGGTCGGCTACTTTCTGGTCTTCCCCTTCACATTCCGGTTCCTGACCGAATACCAGCTGAGCCCGCTGATCACGAACCAGATCTCGCTGACTTCCTACATGGGTAATTTCCTGATGCTCATTTTCGTAATGGGGATCGTCTTCGAGCTGCCGCTGCTTGCATGGCTGCTTTCGAAACTGGGGCTCGTGACAAAAACATTCTTCCGGCAATACCGGAAACATGCCGTCGTCGTCCTGCTGGTGCTCTCGGCGGTCATCACCCCGACGGGCGACCCGTTCACGCTGATGATCGTCTTCCTGCCGCTCTACCTGCTCTATGAGCTGAGTATAAAGATTGTCCGGGCTTAACGGACTGAGACACACGATTTGCCGGCTTTTGCCGACATACGAACTACTACGGCCGGGTAATTCCCGGCCGTAGTCATTATGGGGAGGGGCCTGCCGGGTCAGATGCCCTGCCCCTCCGCCTGAGGTGCATTCCGCATCGAAGCCCGGTACTGCGTCGGTGAAACGCCGTAACGCTGCTTGAATGCCCGGTTGAAATAGGGAATGTCCGTAAAACCCACTGCATAGCAGATTTCGGAAATGTTCTTGGAAGAGCGGGTCAGCATCGTACAGGCCATCTGCAACCGAAAGACATTCAGATAGGCGACAAACGACTCATTGGTCGCCTTCTTGAAAAACAGACAGAAGGCCGTCTTGTTCATCGAGGCATAGGACGCGATCTCCTCGAGGGTTATCTTACGGTGGTAATTCTCGACGATGTACTTGTAAACGGCCTGCAGGCGCTGCTTGTTCTTATGGATCCTGGCTCCGCGGAATTTCCCAGGCCCGATGGGGCGGTAATGCCCGTCCTGAGCGATCAGGAAAAGCAATTGCAGCAACGTCACGAACTGTTCGGGGTCGGAGCTGCGTTCGAGGCCCGCCAGCAATTTACGCACCCTGGCCGCCGTTTCGCCGGTAATCCCGATCGCCTGGCGCAACTCCTTATAGAACCCTACGACGGGCTGGAACTCGGGCGAGAGCTGCGACAGCTGCACCAGAAACTCCTCGCCGAATTGCAGCGAACCGTTTTCGATCATCCCGTCGGGGGCGCACAATGCCTTGTCATAGACCCAGCCATGCGGGAAATAGGGCGGCAATACGACGATCTCCCCCTCGCGGAAGGGTTCCGTAAAGTCGTTGGTCACCCGCCGCCCGCCGCCGCTCAGCACTACCGTAATCTCGTATTCGGGATGTTGGTGGTACGGGAATTCATCCCGGTACCACAGCCTTTCATGGCGGTAAGTGAAAGAGCGGGAGGCTCCCTTGAATATTTGTCCGCATGTAACAGTCCCCATCGGTCTTCTGCAATCAATTTTGCGAATATAAGACAATGTTCCGAAAAATCGGAGAAAACAGGGGAGAATTTTGCAGGCGCCTCCGCTTTCAGTTCCGATCAGCTCTGCAACCGATACTCCCTGGGGGTGTAGCCGACATGGCGTTTAAAGAAACGTACGAAATGCTGCGGATACTGGAATCCCAGTTCATAGGCCACCTGCCCGATGGTTTTATTCGGGTCGAGAAGCCCCTCCTTGGCCGCGTCGATCATCTTCAGCTGGATATACTCCTGGGCCGATTTCCCGGTCTCCTTTTTCACCAGATCGCCGAAATAATTGGGCGACAGGCATATTTTGCTTGCAAAATAGCGTACCGAAGGCAACCCTTCCTTCGCAGCGGCGCCTTGGGTAAGGTAATCGTCGAGCAACCGCTCGAAACGTGCCAGGACATCGAGATTCATGTCCCCGCGCGTGACGAACTGGCGCTCGTAAAAACGCATACAATAGTCGAGCAGCAGTTCTATATTGGTCGCAATAAGCCCTTTGGTATGCTTGTCGATGGCGTGGAGCAGTTCCATGCGGATTTTTTCCAGGCAGTCGAGGACAATCATACGTTCTTCCTCCGACAGGTGCAAGGCTTCGTTGGACTCATAGGAAAAAAACGTATATTTCTTAATCTTCTGCCCCAGCGACGTACCGCGGATAAAATCGGGATGAAACAGCAGCCCGACCGATTTCTTGGGAACACCCTCCACGTCGGTATACCCCACCGTCTGCCCCGGAGCGATGCAGATGACCGTCTGGTCGTCAAAATCATAACTCGTCTTGCCGTAGTTGATCCGGCATCCCGCCGTCTCCTTGAGGAATACCGAATAGAACCCCATCGTCATCCGGTAGTTTCCCTGGCTCTCGGCCGTATCGAACGAAACGACGCCGACCTGCGGGTGGCGGGTCTCGAACCCGAAGAGTTTGTTATACTGGTCGACAGTGTCGATTTTCAGGATTTCTTCCATGTTTTTTTCTTTACCTTTTGCAAAGATAGTGTTTTTGCAGATTCGGCCCACATGCCGGGCCGCCGAAACAGTAATTGGGGTAATATTATCCGTAATAGGGGTATATTACTGTACATCAGTATATTTCACAGTCAACCAAACCAGTAATCAGGGTAAATATATCCGTAATACGTATACAAAACGAATGCCCCGCGGGATGTAGTTTTGCAGTGAGGAAAAAACATCAAACACAATAGAGCCATGAAAACAAAACTGAATTTCAACATGTGGATCCCGACCCGCATCCTTTTCGGGGCGGACGAACTGAAAAACCTGCACAGGCAGGAGATGCCCGGGAAAAAGGCCCTGCTGGCAATTTCGAACGGCAAGTCGACCCGAGCAAACGGCTATCTGGCCGCCACGGAGGAACAGCTCCGGCTGGCAGGGGTCGAAAGCGTGGTATTCGACCGGATCGAAGCGAACCCCTTGAAATCCACCGTCATGGCCGGAGCGGCAGCGGCACGGGAGCACGGGTGCGACATGATCGTCGCATTGGGAGGCGGCAGCGTCATGGACGCCGCGAAGGCCATAGCCCTGATGGCATCCAACGACGGCGACCTGTGGGACTATGTATTCGGCGGGACGGGCAAAGAACAGCAGGCCGAACACGCACCGCTGCCGGTCATCGCAATAACCACGACGGCAGGAACCGGGTCGGAAGTCGATCCGTGGGGCGTCGTAACCAACGGACAAACCCATGAAAAGATCGGCGTCGAAGCCGCATTCCCCGTACTGGCCGTAGTCGATCCGAAGCTGATGCTCACCGTGCCGCCGAAATTCACGGCATACCAAGGGTTCGACGCATTGTTCCACAGCGTGGAGAGCTACATTTCGAAATTCGCCAACCTCGCAAGCGACATGTACGCACTGACCGCCATCGAGCATATCGCCCGCAACCTGCCGCGCGCCGTGGCCAATGGCGACGATCTCGAAGCTCGCACCCGCGTGGCCTTCGGCAACACCCTTTCCGGCGTGGTGATGTGCCTGAGCGCCACGACCAGCCAGCACTCGATGGAACACGCCATGTCGGCCTACCACCAGGATCTGCCCCACGGCGCCGGGCTGATCATGCTCAGCAGGGCTTACTTCTCGTTCTTCATCGACCGGCACGTCTGCGACGAGCGTTTCGTACGGATGGCCCGTGCAATGGGGATGGAGCAGGCCGCACAGCCCGGGGATTTCATCACGGCGCTCACCCGCTTGCAACAGGCATGCGGCGTCGCCGACCTGAGGATGTCCGACTACGGCATCACCCCCGGAGAGTTACAGCAAATGACGTTCAACGCATTCGACACAATGCCCGGACTGTTCGAATCAGACCGGCACAGGCTGAGCATCGACGAATGCACAGCCATCTACCGGGCCGCCTATAAATAACCCGAAAAAACGACACGATCATGAAACGACCATTAATTCTGACAACAGCCATACTTATGATACTCGGCACGAACACATCCGTCGCACAGGGCGATGCAGACAATTTCTACAAAAGCAATTCGGTAAACACCGAGAAAGTATCCTTTTCCAACCAATACAAAATGAAAGTAGGCGCCCGGCTCTTCCTGCCTAAGGAGCTGGAGGAAGGGCGAAAATACCCCGCCGTCATCGTCGGGCACCCGATGGGCGCAGTCAAGGAACAGAGCGCCGGTCTGTACGCCACGAAACTGGCCGAATGCGGGTTCGTCACGCTGGCACTCGACCTCTCCTTCTGGGGTGAAAGCGACGGAGAACCGCGCAATGCCGTCCTGCCGGATGTCTATTCGGAGGACTTCAGCGCAGCGGTGGATTTCCTCGGCACCCGCCCCTTTGTCGACCGGGAACGTATCGGCGTTGTCGGGATCTGCGGCAGCGGCAGCTTCGCCATCAGCGCTGCGAAGATCGACCCCCGCCTGAAAGCCATCGCAACGGTCAGCATGTACGACATGGGGGCAGCCAGCCGCAACGGGCTGAAACACGCCCTGTCGCCCGAACAGCGCAAACGGATCATCGCCCAGGCTGCCGAACAGCGTTATGCCGAATTCCTGGGCGGGGAACCCCTTTACACCGGCGGCACAGTACACGAACTGACGGCCGAATCCACGCCGATCGAGCGCGAATTCTACGAATTTTACCGTACGCCGCGCGGGGAGTTCACCCCCGACGGGGCCACGCCGCGCACGACTACGCACCCTACACTGACCAGCAACGTGAAATTCATGAACTTCTACCCCTTCGCCGACATCGAGACCATCTCGCCGCGGCCGCTGCTCTTCATCGCAGGTGAGAATGCCCATTCGCGGGAGTTCAGCGAGGACGCCTACCGCCTGGCTGCCGAGCCGAAAGAGCTTTACCTCGTGCCGGATGCAGGGCATGTCGACCTCTACGACCGGACAGGCCTGATCCCGTTCGGGAAACTGGAAACATTCTTCAGGGCTGCGCTGAAATAATCCCGCTGCGCGGGCAACAGTCCCGGAAGCACACCGGGATGCCGCACCTGTCCGGCGCCCGCGTACCCGGGATCGACCAACCTGTAAAACCAATAAAGAACGACTATGAAAAAATTATTGTTCCTGCCGTTCATGCTGCTATCGCTGGTACTGCCGGCGGCATGCGGGGAATCGGGCGACGACCCCGCCCCTTCCGGAGGGCACCCCGGTCAACCGGAGACGCCCGGCGGAAATGAGGGCGGCGACCCGGGCGAAACATCGCTGAAAATCGGCATCACGGTCGGCAGCCGCACGATTACCGCCACGATGGAGGATAATGCCGCCGCACGGGATTTCCTTTCGCGCCTGCCGCTGGAGGTGACGTTGTCGGATTACAGCAACGCCGAGAAAATATTTTATCCCTCGCCGGCGCTGACGACCTCCGAGGTCGCACGCGGCTGCACCCCTGCACCGGGCGACATCACGATCTATGTCCCGTGGGGCAATGTGGCCATATTCTACAAAAACGGGTCGAGGAGCAACGACCTGATCCGGATCGGGCGCATCGACGGCAACGGAATCGAAGCCCTCAGCATCCCCGGCTCGCTTAGCGTCCGGTTCGAAAGGCAACGACAGGAAACACCGGAAAACAATAGCACACAAAATCCGACATGATGGAAACGAAAGATAAAACGGCATTGGTCACCGGGGCTGCGAGCGGCATGGGAGCAGCTGCCGCCCGGATGTTCGCCCAAGCGGGCTATTCGGTCATGCTGGCCGACATGAAAGGGACGGCGGTGGAAGCGGCCGTACAAGGACTCGCAGCATCGGGATATGAGGCCGACTACACGGTATGCGACGTAACCGACGAAGCCCAGGTCAAAGCGATGGTCGAAAAGACGGTGGCAAGGTTCGGCAAACTCGATGCCGCCTACAACAACGCAGGGATCATGCCTGCGCGGGTAGAGACGGCCGATACGGAAACAGAGGCATTCGACCATGTGATAGCCGTCAACCTGAAAGGGGTCTGGCTCTGTATGAAGTACGAATTACTGCAAATGCGCAGACAAGGCCACGGGGCCATCGTCAACACCTCGTCGATAGGCGGGCTGGTCGGTTCACCCGGCCGCGCCGGATACCACGCAGCCAAACACGGGGTGCTGGGGCTGACCAAATGCGCAGCGCTGGAGTATGCCGGCAAGGGCATCCGGGTCAATGCCGTATGTCCCGGGACAATCGAAACGCCGATGGTCGACGACATGATCCGCACGGGGAACCTGGTCGTGTCCGAAGCGTTGCAATTCGCCCCGGCAGGACGTTTCGGCCGGGCGGAAGAGGTCGCAGCAGCCGTCGTATGGCTTTGCAGCCCCGGAGCGAGCTACATTACGGGACAGGCAATAGCCGTCGACGGCGGATATACGGCCATGTAAATTCAAACTAAAAAACAAGAACGATGCAGATAAAAAACACCACCTACGGAGGCGAACGCCCGCTGTTCGCCTCGCACGGCCTGCGCATGGAGCACGTAACCATCCAGGCAGGCGAATCGGCACTCAAGGAGTGCTCGGATATCGAAGCCGTCGATTGCCGTTTCGAAGGCAAATACCCTTTCTGGCACGTCGACGGGTTCGTCGTCCGGAATTGCCTCTTCACCGAGGGCGCACGCGCGGCGCTGTGGTATTCGCGCAACCTTACGATGAGCGACACGCGGGTCGAAGCCCCCAAGATGTTCCGCGAGATGGACGGCATCCGGCTGGAGAACGTACAGTTGCCTTTTGCACAGGAAACGCTCTGGCACTGCCGCAACGTGCAGCTGCGCAACGTACAGGTCGACAAGGGCGATTATATCTTCATGCACGGCGAAAACATCCGCATAGAGGATTACGCGCAAAGAGGCAACTATTCGTTCCAATACTGCCGCAACGTGGTGATCCGCAACGCCGTCATCAACTCGAAGGACGCTTTCTGGAACACCGAGGACGTGACGGTCTACGACTCCGAGATCAACGGCGAGTACCTGGGCTGGCACTCGAAGCGGCTGCGGCTGGTTAACTGCAAAATATCGGGCACCCAGCCCCTGTGTTACGCCACGGATCTCGTACTGGAAAACTGTACGATGGCCGACGACTGCGACCTGGCGTTCGAATACTCGACATTGCAGGCCGCCATAGACGGCCCCGTCCGCAGCGTGAAGAACCCCCGCAGCGGTTCGGTCACGGCCGAAAGCTACGGGGAGATCATCCTCGACGGGAATATCAAGGCACCGGGCGACTGCCGTATCGAAACGTGGAACGACCAAAGCAGCTGCGCATAGATGGAATACGATTTCGACACCGTCATTCCCCGCCGGGGCACGGACTCCTGCAAGTGGGATACCCCCGCGCAGGAAGACGTGCTGCCGATGTGGGTGGCGGACATGGATTTCCGCACGGCCCCGGCCGTCATCGAGGCGTTGCAGCGGCGCGTGGCACACGGCATCTTCGGTTACACGAAGGTGCCCGATGCCTATTACAACGCGGTAGAAGGCTGGTTCGCACGACGCCACGGATGGCGGATCGACCGGCGATGGATCGTCTGCACGACAGGCGTCGTCCCGGCACTGTCGGCCGTAATCAAGGCGCTGACGAAGCCCGGCGACCGGGTGATCGTACAAACACCCGCCTACAACTGCTTCTTCTCGTCGATCCGCAACAACGGGTGCGAATTGTCTTCCAACGGCCTGTCGTACCGCGATGGCCGGTACACCGTCGATTTCGAAGACCTGGAGGCGAAAGCCGCCGACCCCAAAGCGAAACTCCTGCTGTTATGCAACCCGCACAACCCCGTCGGACGGGTCTGGACACCGGAAGAGTTGCGACGCATGGGCGAAATCTGCCTGCGCCACGGCGTGCTGGTCGTGGCGGACGAGATCCACTGCGAACTGACCTATGACGGACACGACTATACGCCTTTCGCATCGTTGTCCGAAGAGTTCCTGCGGCATTCGGTCACCTGCAATTCGCCCAGCAAGGCATTCAACCTGGCCGGGATGCAGATCGCCAACATCGTCGCCGCCGATGAAGGGGTGCGACGCCGCATCGACCGGGCGATCAATGACAACGAAGTCTGCGACGTCAACCCGCTGGGCGTAGCGGCACTGACGGCCGCCTACAACGAGGGGGCGGAGTGGCTCGACGCCTTGCGGGCATACCTCCGGGAAAACTACCGCTTCCTGCGGAGGTATTTCCAGGAACACCTGCCGCAATACGCCGTCCTGCCGCTCGAAGGCACCTATCTGGCATGGATCGACTGCCGGGCCGCCGGTACGGGTTCGGAACGGCTCGCGGAACGGCTGCTCGATCAGGGACGGCTGATGGTCAGCCCCGGCACCCTCTACGGGCCCGGCGGCGAAGGCTTCATCCGCCTGAACATCGCCTGTCCGCAAAGGACGCTTGGCGAGGGGCTGGAACGGCTGCGAAAAGTGCTGGCCCGATAAAAAACACTATTTTTGCAGCCATCTTCACCGCCGACCGTCTATGGATGCAGGAAAAAAGCGAGAATACGAATTGCTGGAGCTGATCCGCACCGGCAAGCCGATGACCTGGAGCGAGCGGCTCGACCTGATCGTCCGGTTGAGCATTCCCTCCATTCTGGCACAGCTGTCCGTCATCGTGATGCTCTACATCGACGCCTCGATGGTCGGAAGCCTCGGGGCAAACGCCTCGGCATCCATCGGGCTGGTGTCGACGACCACATGGCTCTTCAGCGGGGTATGCACGGCGGCGGCCACGGGATTCTCGGTACAGGTCGCCCACCTGATCGGCGCCAACGACCCGGCGGGCGCGAGGAACGTCCTGCGGCAGGCATTCTCCGCGACGCTGCTCTTCGGGCTTTTCGCCTCGGCCGTCGGATGCGCCGTCAGCGGGTCGCTGCCCGGATGGCTCGGCGGGAACGACGCCATCGCCCCGGATGCTTCGCGTTATTTTTTGATCTATGCGCTGTCACTCCCGTTCCTGCAGGTCAACTACCTGTCGGGCAGCATGCTGCGATGCAGCGGCAACATGCGTGTCCCAAGTATGCTGAGCGTCCTGATGTGTGTGCTGGACGTGATCTTCAACACCCTGCTGATCTTCCCGACGCGGACGGTGCATTGGGGCGGCGCGGAAGTGGTGTTCCCGGGTGCAGGCATGGGCGTGGCCGGAGCCGCGCTGGGAACGGCGCTGGCAGTCATAGCGACGGCCGGGCTGATGACCTGCTACCTGTGGTTCCGCTCGCCGGAACTGGCGTTGGGAAAGGAACGCGGAAGTTTCCGGCCTACGGCCGAATGCCTGCGCAAAGCCGTCCGCATCGGCCTTCCGATCGGTTGTGAGCATGTCATCCTCTGCGGGGCGCAAATCCTGACTACGGTGATCGTCGCGCCGCTCGGCACCGCCGCCATCGCGGCCAACGCCTTCGCCATCACGGCCGAAAGCCTTTGTTACATGCCCGGCTACGGAATCGCCGACGCCGCCACGACATTGGTCGGGCAGAGCAAGGGCGCCGGGCGGCGGATGCTCACGCAGCGTTTCGCCCGCATGACCGTGTCGCTCGGCATGGTCGTCATGGCATTCATGGGTTTGGTGATGTACGTCGCCGCCCCGCTGATGATGGGCATCATGACTCCGGATCCGGAGATCCGGGAGCTCGGCATCATGGCACTGCGCATCGAGGCTTTCGCCGAGCCGATGTTCGCCGCTTCGATCGTAGCCTACGGGGCTTTCATCGGTGCCGGGGACACCGTAGTCCCGAGCTGCATGAATTTCTTCAGCATCTGGGCCGTACGGCTCACGCTGGCCGCGCTGCTCGCCCCGACGATGGGATTGCAGGGTGTATGGATCGCCATGTGCATCGAACTCTGTTTCCGCGGCGCGATTTTCCTCGTCCGGCTGCTGCGGGGCAAATGGCTGGGTGCCGCCACCCCGGCTTGCTGAATCCGGAATCGTATAGCGAAAGAACCGATACCGGACAACTTCCTCTTCCGGGGAACGGAGCCTCAGGCATTTTTTTTGTAAATTCGGAATAAAACAATATCGTCATGAAAAAAATATGGGCCTATATCCTCCCGACGGTGCTGTGTTTCGTTCTGGGGGGACTTGCCGGATGGTTGCAGCACGACGCGATCAACGAATGGTATCCGCTGCTCGACAAACCGGCGCTAACACCGCCCAATGCGGTTTTCCCGATCGCATGGAGCATCATCTACCTCTGCATGGGCATCTCGGGCGGGCTGGTACTGACCTCCGAAGCCCCCGCCCGTAAAAGTGCGGTGAGGCTGTGGTTTTTCCAGTTAGGGTGCAATTTCCTGTGGAGCATACTCTTCTTCGTCTGCCGCAGCCCGCTGCTGGGCATGGCGGACATCGTGGTGCTCGATGTCTTGGTGATCCTCTATCTCGTCCGCAGTGCAAACGTACGCGCCGCTGCCGCATGGCTCTTCGTCCCTTACCTCTGCTGGCTCCTCTTCGCCACCTACCTCAACGCCTATATCCTCGTTGCGAACGGGACAGGGCTGTAAACCGGGGAAAGGCGCAATGTGCAGCAGGACGAAGATTTGAAAAATCCCCGGGAAGGAAACTCCCGGGGATTCGACGGCGTATCGCATAAGGCGGCTATTCCAGCAACGGCAACCTGCCCAGCATATCCCTGAGCCGGATCGCCGTACGGGGCATCGGCTCGGCGACCGTAAGGCCCACCAGCTCCTTTTCAGCCGCAATATCGTTTATCACGCGGATGACCGCCTCTATTTTCATCCCGTCGGGATCGGTGCCGACCGCCGCAACGATCTCCGCCGGGTCGAGCACGTCCATATCGAAATGAACCACCATCTTCGACGCCCCGCACGATTTCAGCCAGGCCCGGAGCGCATCGCTGTCCGCAGCCACCTCTTCGGGGGTGAGATGCTTTATCCCGTACTGATGCTGGCGGGCCTTGATCTCGTCCCGCTCCCAGTTGCGCAACCCTACGAACAGGATCTTCGACGGGTCGAATGCGGCGGGCAGTTCCGCCACGATCTTCGCATCGCCGTGCCCCATGCAGGCCGTGACGGCCATGGCATGGTAGCCGGGATAGGGATCGCCCGGAAGCGTGATGTCGGGATGGGCGTCGATCCATACCATCGCCACGTCGCCGCCGTATTTCGCGGCAAGGTAGGTGAACGGCACCACGCTCACGGAGCAATCCCCGCCCAGGGTCACGATCCTGCCGGGATCGCTCGCCCGCAGCATCTCCAGCGCGGCTTTCGTCTGCCGGAGAATGACGTCGCGGTCGAGTACGCCGTCCGTCACCCTGCGTTCCCCGATCTGGGTGGAGACGGGAACGGTGAGCGTTTCCTGCCCGCCGCAGGGAGCCAGGAAGTCGAGCAGCTGCGCCCCGAGGTAATATCCCCGTGCGGCATCGTCGGGATCCTTTACCTCGGGCACCATCGCCGCGACATTGCCACCCTGCCATTGCGGGTAGATCAGGCGGATCGTAGATGTGTGTGTTTTCATAGTTTTACGGTTTGTCGATAGTTTTTCCTGCGCACCGGCAGAAATCATTCCGCCGGCCAAAACGGCAGCCAATAAAATTCCTTTCATGTCCGGATTCACCTTTTTCGTCGGATATGCAAAAATACGGAGTGGCCCCGGATATTGCAAGTACCCGCAAATTATTCATATACCGATAAATTTATCGGTACAGACAAATTACAGGGATATGGTGCAAAGTCTTTGGAAAATGATTATTTTTGCACAAACCGGATATCCATATGTACGAAAAGAAAATACCTTTCGACATCGATTGCGGAATAAAGATCGCCATGGAGGTCATCGGGGGCAAGTGGAAAAGCTGCATCATCCTCGAACTGGACAACGGGCCCAAACGCCCCAGCGAGTTACACAGGCTGTTTGCGGATGCCAATGCGCGCGTAATCGACCAACAACTGAAAGAACTCGAAAAACACGGGGCCATCCGGAAAAAGATCTACGCGGAACTTCCGCCCCATTCGGAATATTCCATCACCGACACCGGCAGGTCGCTGATCCCTGTAATCAAGCAGCTCGAAACCTGGGGCGACGCCTTCCGTCCGAAGATGAAGGAGATCCTCGGCATAGAGGATTAAGCTGCCTGCGATGCAGCGACGCAATTTCATTGCGTCCGATTGCCCGGACAGACAAAAAACACCGCGCGGCCCGAACTTCGGCACAACCCCGGCCGGGAATCCGGTGCCTTTATGACAAAAAACTCTTAAAAACTAAACGGAGATGAAAAACACACTCGTAATATCCGGCCATACCGATCTTTCGGCATCGGTGGCCAACAAAACGATCCTCGAAACGATTGCGCAACGACTGCCCCAGGCGGAGATCGTACGGCTCGACAGCCTCTACCCGGATTTCAAAATCGACGCGCAGGCCGAACAGCAGCGGCTGCTGAAAGCCGACGTCATCGTATTGCAGTTTCCGGTATTCTGGTACAGCGCCCCGTCGCTGCTGGAGCGCTGGATGGAAGAGACCTTCCGGCACGGGTTCTCGCACGGAAGCACGGGCGACAAACTGAAAGGCAAGAAACTGGTGCTCTCGTTCACGACGGGCGCCCCGGCGGAGATGTATTCCCACGAAGGGCCGATGGGCTACACGATCGACGAATTCCTGCCCTGCTACAAGGCCACCTGCAAACTGTGCGGGATGGAGTTTGCCGGATATGTCTTCACCGGCGGGGTGAGCTATGGTGCGCGGACGACGCCAGAACAAGTCGAAGCGCAGAAAGCGAAGTCCGTGGAACATGCGCAGCGGCTGCTCGGGCTGCTCGCGACATTGTAAACCCCGGGCACGCGGCGAAACACCCCGGCAATTCCCGGCAGTCCCAAGCGCGAGGAGTAACCGGAGGATACCGGTGCATCCGGCACCAAAGAAAAGGATTCTGCCCGTTACGCCCGACATGCAGGCAGCTAAAGGGGCGGCAGGGAAAAAGAATGGCCGTCTGGCAGGAACCGGAGTAAATCGTTGTATGGCAGACAACGCTAAACTAATCTCTAAATGCTCCGGATCCCGCCGACGGCCATCGAAATTGCGGCGGCAACGCTGATTACAGGAATGTTTGCAATGGTTCACTGCGATTGAGAGCACCGCCGCCGCAGGTTATTCCAACGGCTGCAGCCTCCGGCGCGTAAAGACGATATGCGCCGGAATGTCACCCGTTTCGACCGACCACTTTTTCGTACCGTCGGGATTGAAACAGTAGAGCGTACCGGGGGTCACATAATCCTTGGCGTCCGTCACGAAAAATTCGCGCGTATTGGGGTTTATCGCAATACCATAGGGTATGGCAATCTGTTCGTTCGTTCCGTCGGTAATGAAATTTCGCGTGACGACCTTCCTGGTGCGGACATTGACAATCGCATAGCTGATCGTATTGCGATGCGTGTGGTAGCTCCACTCGGTACTGTACACATAGAGCGAATCTCCGCAAACAGCCATTTCGCTGTTGGGCAACAATTTCAGTTCGTCGATTACCTCGTCCGTCCTGCTGTCGATCACAAATGTTTTGGACGGCGTATCGTAGTAGTCGCCGCGCGAGGAGACCCATATCTGGCCGTACTTGTCCAGTTCGAGCCGGTGCAGGTTGATCGCAACGTCGATCTTCTTAACCTCACGGAACGTATCCAGATCGATGACCGACACCGTACGGTCGTAGTTCGGCACGCGGTAGCCGCCCGAATTAGCGACGTAGAGTTTGTTGCCCGAGATAACCATTTCTTCGGGTTGGTAGCCGACCGTACAGGTTCCGACGACCGACATGGTAACCGTATCGACTTTGGCCACATAGCCCAACCGGGCGTTGGGATCGATCTGAACCGGCCCGGCATAGGAACTGACGTATGCATAGCGTCCCTTGAAAACGATGTAGCGGCAATTGGGAATCGAGATCTGGGTGATATGCCTTGCCGTCCGCACATCCATCACCTCGACGAAATGCGAACAGTTGACCACTGCGTAGAGCTTGTTGCCGTAAATCTGTATGTCGTTTCCCACATCGCCCAGCTCCTTCACAACGCCCGGATTACGTTCGGCATAGATATTTTTCGTATAGATCCCCGTTTGGTAGTCGAAATAGTCGAGTGTGGACTTGTTGCTGCCCATATTCCCTTCGTTCAGCAGGAAAAAGCCGCAGATCTCACCGCTTTCCCCTCCCGTAACGGTCGTCGAGGTCGACGGCACGATCTGCTCCTCCTTGCGGCAGGAGAAGAGCAGCACCACCATCGTAATAACGACGGTGCATAAGCGTATGTTCGGTAATCGTATCATAGCGTCCAACTGAAAATTATTTTTACATTTGTCCCGGGCATCGGGTAACACTGCACCACTTCGTACTGCTGATTCAAAAGGTTGTTCACTTCCACGGCCGCCCGTAATTGCGAGCGCTTCAAATTGAAAATTTTGGACAGCGACAGATCGCTCGTGTACCACGAGAGCGCGTAATTTTCAGCAATGTTGGCCCCCGCTTCATAGCGTTCGCCGGTATAGATAAAGCTGTAATTGAGGCTCCAAGTCCCGTAATTCAATCCGATGATCGCCGAGCCGCTGTGCCAGGGAATATAAGGTATCTGATCGCCGTAATACTTGCTCGCGGGATCGGTAAAATCCTGGGCTTTCTGGTAAGTGTAAGTCACGCGGCAATCGGCCCCGAACTTTCCGAAACGCATTGCGCCGCTCACGGTCGCATCCACTCCGCGGATTTCGACATACCCCAGATTGACCATCGTCCACTGGAACTGATTGGAGGTGGGCATGGCGATAATCTTATCTTCGACCTGGTTGTAATAGGCGTCCACACTCGCATCGAGACGGCGGAAATGCGACGACGGCCACTCCTTGGAGTAAGCCAGGCCGACGTTGTACTGGGTCGTGTATTCCGGTTTGAGGTATTTGTTGCCGATAAACGTGTAATAGAGGTCATTGAGCGTGGGCATGCGGAAAACCCGCTTGTAAAATGCCCGGAGCGAGAGGTCGATGTCGTTGAACGGGGTGTACTGCGCCACGGCGGTCGGCGTAAGGACATGCTTGCTTTCTGCGGCCGCACCCGCTTCCCGCGCGAAATCATCGACGAACGTGTAGAGCAAGCTGCCCTGTACGTCGATCTTGCCGAAACGCAACGATGTGGCCAATGCCGTGAGCGAAGTGAACCGCGACGGATAGACGAAATTCACCAGGTCGGCTTCGAGCGTGTTATACTGGAAATCGGCCGCCAGATTGACATCCCACCAACTGAACAGCGTGAATTCCTGTGCCGCCGAAACATATGCCTCCTGCTGGTAATAATGGTTGTCGACATACATCGTGGTCACGTCCAGACGGGGATCGGAAAGGTAATGCAGGTAGTCGTAGGCGTATTTTGCATGAACCGAGAGGCGATACCACGGCGCGAACGCCTTGCTGAACGCGCCCTGCAGGAAAAAATTCGTATCCCATTGGCGGTCTTCGTGTTTGAACTTACCGGGTTCCTCGCGCACGAAAGCCCCCGGGTAGCCCCGTTCGGAGTTGTAGAAATAGACTTTCGCCCGCCAGCTCCCATCCTTGATCCGGCCGAAAAGTCCGTTCTCGATACGCAGGGCCCGCACATCGCCGTTACGCCGCACGGCAGTGGTATCATAACCGTCCGCCTTGACGTAAGAAAACTTGTAACGGCCCGTCGTATAGAGGAATTCCGCGTTCAGGGAGTTGGACATCCGTTCGCCGAGCCGCTGTTCGTAGAGAACCGACGGATTCACGGTGCCGAACGAACCGCCCTTGAGCGTGAGTTTGAGGTTATGCCGCCTGCCCGCCCGGAACTCCGGGGTACGGGTTTGCAGGTAGACGGCGCTCGCCGAAGCGTAGTCTTTCGCCGACTGCACTCCGGAACTCTTCTGCCCGTTGTAAAGCGTCACGGCAGCCATGTTGTCGAGCGAATACTTACCCAGATCGACTTGTCCGTTCTGGGCATTGCCCAGCTGCGCCCCGTCGTAGAACACGCCTACATGCTGTGTGCCCATACTACGCACATTGATCGTCTTCAGTCCCCCGATACCGCCGTAATCCTTGATCTGCACACCGGAAAAATAACGAATGGCATCGGCTACGGAATGGACGCTCAACCGTTGCAACTCCGCGCCGTCGAGCACCTGCGCCGGGATGATTTTTTCGGGACGGCGGCTGCCGAGGACGACCACCGAATCAATCCGCTGTATTTGGGAGAGCCGGGAGGAATCCTTTTGCGCATAGACAGCGGTTGCGCCCGGCCCCAGGCAGAGGGCCGGACACAACACTACGGTAAATACCAATCTCCGAATTCGTTTTTTACCCGTATCCACTGTACTATTTTGTCATGTTAAAATCCTTCACGCCGAATACTTCGGTCGAAACCTCGCCGATCCAGCCGCACTGCGTGTTGAGCGCCACCTGTATTTTAACGAAATCCACATACTTGAGATTCGCATCCTTGCCGTCGAAGGTCACAGCATTCGAGATTTTGAAGTGGTTGTCGGCCGGTGCCGCATTGTAGTTGTCGTCGTCCGTCAGGCGGTCTATCGGACTGAAATTATCGGCATATCCCCAGTCGAATGCAGGATTCACCCAGTAAGTACCGTTGCCCGAAGCATCGTAACTGCGCGATTTGAGGCAGGGGCCCCGTAGCGTGTAGCTGTCCGCTTCGACCCACGCCGGATAGTAATAGTCCTGCTGATGGAATGCTTCGAGATATTCGATGACGCCGCTGCCGCCACGGTTGTCCGTCCATGCGACATTCATCTTCGGTGCCGAAGGACGGTAATAAGTCACGGCGTAATCCCGGATGGTCTCCTCTTTGCCGTACTCCGATCCTTTGAGTTCGTACCACGTGTCGTTGGGAAGCCCGTCACCGTTTTCATCCTGCATCACCCAGACGATGCCCGGTTCCGACGAACCGTCGAACGGATTGCCCGTGACGGCGATGTTGTAGTCGCCGTCGTTGTCGATGCTGTGGTCGAACCCCACGACCAGGCAGCCCCCGAATCCGCCCAACGAAACATAGGCCGTCTGCGCCATTCGGTTTTCCGCATAAGCACACGCCTCGGCCATCGTAACGGCCGTATAATTTTCGTTGACAAACTGTCCCGGCGCGGGCAGGAATTCGTAAACTTTATTGCAGGCCGCATTGCTCGCCGCCGTCCTGGCCCGATAATAAGTCCCCTCTTTCGGGCATACGTTTACCGTGAAGTCGTGGGAGACCAGGATATACTCGTTCTGCATTTCGAGTTTCACGGTGTGCGCCCCCTCTTCCGATGCCGTGAACGCATATTCGGCCTTATCGCCCCGCTGCACCTCCTGCCCGTCGACCGACCAGGTGTAGACGGCGTCGAACGCATTTTCAATCTCAACGGCCCGCAGCAGGATCGTGCGCCCCAGCGATACATTGCAGGTGCTCTGCTCGATCGTCCATGAGAAATCCACCTCCTCCGGCAAACGGACGCCGACCATAAACGAAACGGCATCCTCACCGTCCTCGTTACGGGTCGTAAGGGCGAATGCGAAGTCGCCGCGCGCATCGCCCCGGAAAGTATAGGCAGGTTCGGTCGACACCTCTTTGCCGTCGATCGTCCAACTGTAAGTGGTTTCGAGCGACGAAGCGACGACCGGTTTCAGTTCGAGTTCCGAGCCCAACAACAGGGTAAAGCCTTTGTCCGCCCCCGGCAACGAAATGGTCGGCGGAGTCAGCTCAAATACATCGACACGCAACTCCTCCTCATCCATACCGCCTTTGTTGGTAACGGTCAGCGTAATAAAATACTGCCCGGGCTTCTCGGACGAAAACCGTAGTGCGGGTTCGCTGCCGATCCGTTCGCCGTCGAGTGTCCAAACGAACGTCGCATCCTCGGCATGTTCATACGACGGACGGATTTCGATCTCGCGGCCGGCTTTGGCCGGATAGATGGCCGTCGGGCTGTCGAGCGTGATGACCGGCGGGTCGGGAAGAGGATCGGGGTTCTCCCCTTTCGAACACGCTGCCGAAAGGAAGGCGACTGCTATTGCAATTTGATAAAGTCGTTTCATATAAAATAGGATAATATGCTGATAGGCTTCGAATGGATAACTGCGGCCGCGGCGCTACCACTCGACGGTAATGTCGTCCACCGCATAATACGCAGGCAGCGAATAACCGTAACCGTTATCGGCGCCGCCAGCCTGATTCAGGCGCAGGGATACGATCTCACCGAGTTCGGAAAGATCCCACTTCGTCCACTCTTTGGTGACGGCTTCGGGAGTAGCAAAGGTCATCGTAATAGTCTTGATCTCTTTGTCGTCGGCATCGTAACCCGTGGCGTAGTAGGTTACATCCTTGGTCAATGCCGGCGAAAGGCCGTTGCCGGACATCGCGACCGAGTAAAAATAGCAGGTCGAGTTGACATGGATGCTCTTGACCGTACGTGCCTTGCCATCGGCGAATTTGAGAATCGGGCGACCGTCACCGTACGGAAAATCTAAATCCAGATAGCCGAATGTCGTCAGGAAATTATCCGAGCCATTGCAGCCTCCGCCTGTCATGCTGTCCTCCGTTCCATCGGGATTATACACGTACAAATCGTATAAATATCCGCCGTATTTACCCTGATCCAGCGAATTGGAATTATAGGAACATACGAACCAAGGGTATCCCCATCCGTTGATGAAGCCCGTAGGACGGCCGGTTGTGAGCTGCGTGGTTTCATCGACCCAGACATAATCGTCGGGACTCCCCAATTGGGTCGTCGAATATTTTTCGGGGTCATAGTTGCAGGCGACCCATTTGGCCCAGTCGCTACCCTCGAAGGTAACCGTATAGCTATGCGTATCCGCCGCACTTACTTGGAGTTCCGCCATGCACGAGAAATTTCCGGCCATTCCGATCAGGGCGATCACACCCTCCGTTTCTGCATAGCTGTTCGCTTTGGCAGGTGCCACGACCGTCAGTGCATTGCCTTCGACCGAAACTTTCCATCCGTCGGGTTTAGTCCAGGTCATCCGTTCGACACCCTTGCTCTCGATCGTAAATGTCTGCTTCTCATCATAGACGAAAATGCCGTTCTTTGCGGAAATCGCGATGCTCAACGCACCCTGCATGGGAATTTCGATTTTTCCGCCGTCTGCAAGGGTAAAGACCGCAAAACCGGGGTTCGAGGCCGTATCCACCGACTCGAACATCGAATCGCCATCCTTGCCTTCGGCCTTGACCCCCATCTTAGTCCACGTTTTACCGCCGTCGACCGACATTTCCCACTCCTTGGTTTGGGTATCGATGCGCAGCTTCGGAGCCACGGCACTCGCCCCCGGAGCGCCGTCCTCACCCTGCGCCTTGATCTTTTCGCCGTCGACCAGTATGAATTCGCCGCCGAGCGTCCAGTAATAAAGTCCGTCGTCATCTTTTTTCACCGAGACAGCGGGAGCGTCGATTCCGTTTTTTCCGTCGGTGATCGTGGCGGTTTCACCATTGGAGAATGTAATCGTATATCCGTCATTATTTTTGACGACGGAGGTCACGGTTACATTGTTTTGTAATGCATCGACCAGTTTCCGGAGTGCGTCGATATCGGTGTTGGCACTCTTCATGGCCTGCTCCATGGCTTCCATGCGCGAATCGAGGTCATCGACCGCCTTCCACAAATCATCGTCGTCATACGAACAACTCCACGCCGAAACACCGAGCAGCGCAATCGCCAAAAGGGTAAACAGCTTTTTCATAAGTATTTGTTTTTATGGTATTCAACTAAAGATCAGGAAGAAGACCGGGAGTCCCGATCCCCTTCCTGTGTCCTCAGAATCCGGCAGTGAAGAATATCCCGGCCGGGAAATGCGTATAATTCCGGTAGTCGGCAACCATCTTGGGGGTACCCGAACCCAGGTCATAAACCGAAATATCGTTGGTGAGAAAGCTCCATCCGTATCCCAGAATCGTATTGTAGTAGTATTCGCCGGTTACAGGATGAACGGCCGGCATGTTGTAGATCATTCCCCAATTGGCGATATTCGACTTTACATCGCCCAGCGTTTCCGTCGTATTCGAGGAGAAAGTATGGCGGTAAATCGTAGAGGAATTGTTGCAGAAATAAATTTCATCGCCCTTGGCCGTGATACCCGGCGTCGCACCCCAGCCGGAGGCGACACCGCCGGCGGTCAGCGTATGTTTTTCCTGCGTATAATCGCCGGCAGCCAACTTGATGATTTGGGCGGGGCTGGCGGAACAGGATATCCACAGGTAACCGGCTTCATCGGATTTGACGACACCGGTCACCGTGCCATCCATCGCGATCGTTTCGGCCACGGCCCCGTTTTCCAAGACCAGGATAGATTTGCCCGCAGGAACGAACACTTTGTTGCCGACGACCGCCATGCGGTTTTTCAATGCACCTTGCGAACCTTCGATGAAGCTGAGCGCTTTCGTATCGAGATCGAGTTTGTATACGCCTGCATTGTCGCGGATATAAGCCGTCCGGCCTATTACGGCCACATGCGACGGCATGGAAAGTCCGGGCAGGTCGCTTTTGCCGAACTTGCCCGTGCGCTTGAGTGTCCTGGCATCGGCCTCGACGAGGATGCCGTCGTTTCCGCCGTTCTGGCTGATGATGTAAGCCTTACCGTCGGCAATGAACATATCCTGCCCCACATTGCCCAACTCGGAACCGTTCATCCGCCAGTAGGCATAGTTGATTAAACGGCCGTTGGCTGTGATATAGATGACCGACCCGTTATCCGACGACATGTTGCCCTCGTTGAATACGAACGTGCCTTCGGGATCGGAATAATCCACAGCGCAGATGCGTGCGGATGCAAGTTGGGTTTTCCCTTTGCCGTCGATGCCGACGAGCGAAAGGATACCCTCCGTATAGTATGAACCCGCGAACGCCGGGGCCATCACGGTGACGGTCTTCTTGTCCGGGTCGATCCGTGCCGCCCATCCCTGCGGGATGCTCATCAAGTCGGCGGTCGTTATATCTCCGGTATACGCGAGTATCTTTTCTTCGCCGAAAGCAAACAGGTAGTAGTTGTCCACGTCGGTTCCACCCTTAGGGAGCTGCGCGGGAAATACGAATGCGAAGCCGGCAGCCGAGGCTTTGGGAATGATGATCGTCGTGCCGTCGGTCAGCGTGAAGGTCACCTCATCGTCGCCGTCCGTCACCGATTCGAAGAACGAGTCCCCGTCTTTTCCGTTGCTCCCCGCAGCTTTTACGTCGTTGCCTGCGGCATCTTTAATACGCACCCCGTCCACAGTCCAGTAGCCGTCGGCATCGACGGCCATTTGGGGTTTCGAGCCGTCCTTGCCGGCGACAGGGATTTTGTTCCCGTCCGCATCGGTCAGCCAGTTGCCTTTGCCGCCGATCGTCCAGTAGTAGACGCCTTCGAACAGGTCGATACCGACCTCCGGTGCATTCGTGCCGTTTTTAATTTCGACGGTTTTGCCATCGTTGAAGGTAATCGTGTACCCCGTCGCCGTTTCTTCGACAGAGGTGATCGTTTTTTGCTGATTCAGCGCATCGACAAGGGTTTGTAACGTTCCGACCTCTTTGTTGATCCGGGCCAGTTCGGTTTTGATATTCCCGATCTCATTCCACAAGTCATCGTCGTCATACGAGCAGCTCCACGTCGAAACGCCGAGCAGCATTACTGTCAAAAGGGTAAATAGTTTCTTCATTCTGCTTTATTTTGATTGGACAATAAAAAATCAACCGTATCCTTTCGGGATACGGCGCAACAGAAATTCAAAACGGATTTACGCCTTCGAAAACATCCAATGCCTTTTTTCGTACCGGAATGCCGGCAACAGGGAAATCGCAGTTTTGATTTTCACCCGTAATCCCGCAGGCAGCAAATCCAATAAAAGCATCGGCAGGTCTTCTGACTTGTTCCGGTTTCACGCCTTCCCAGCCTTACGGCCAGTGGCAAAGATTGTGAAACGTCTTGCGCCCCTCGTCGGGGCAGGAACTCACAGCAACGGGTATTGTCGCAGATTTTCACTGCATTCCCTTTTCATTCCGCATCACGGCCCGGCGGGTGTGATTTGGAAACCTATGCGACGGCAAATATACAAATAAAATTCAATATGGTATTTTCTGGCGCAAAAAAAATCGGTGCATATATTTTAAGGCATGACAGAAAGTGCCCCGTATCTGCCACCCCAGAAGAAACAAAAGCCCCACTGGCTTGACAATCAAACCAGCGGGGCTTTATAAGCGTACCCGGAGCCGGTTTTGAAACGTCAAAATATAGCCAATCAATTCAAATTGGAATAAATATATAGCATTTTATATATCAGCATATTACGTTCAAATACGATTGTGATTATTTGTAGCTATATTCGATAATTTTGCCGACTTGCGGTCGTGGTGCGGTCGTGGGAATTTGTTTTATCAGAATGGATTACCTATGTTTGTCATAACAGAAAAGCACCTCTATTATGGCAACGACCAACTACCTGCTTACCCAAACGCAAAACAGCAACGGCGAAAGTCAGATTATCCTGCGCACCTATGTTCGGCACGACTATCGAATCCGCATTCAATCCGGGATATGGGTCAGCCCTAAACGCTGGGGTAAGAAGAATGGTATCACGATACCGACCATTCCCGGCGAAGAGCAGGAAAAACTGTTACAGAAAAAAGAGTTGTTGAAGCGGCTAACTGCTTACATCGAAGACGAGATAAACAAAGTCGAAGACAAAAACGCTATCGACAAGGTATGGGGAGAAAAGAAAGTCCGGACATTTTATAAACCCACCAAAGCACCGAAAGAACGCGAAAATTCTTTTTTCGATGTTATAGACACCTACCTTTCATCGCACAAGCTGTCCGAGCAGCGGCTAAAGAATTTCAAGGTGTTAACCCGCTGCCTGCATCGCTTCGAATTATTCAAGAAGAAAGACGGAAACCGGGGATTTTCGCTCACGCTTGCCAATTTGTCGCCGGAACTACTGCGGCAGATCGAGGACTTTCTAGCCGATGAAAAGGCGATTTTCCTGCGTTACCCGGAGATATACGAGCAATTCCCGTACTCGGCGAAGGTCGCCGTTAAAACGCCCAAGCGCAAACGACCGCCAACGCTCGACGACGAGGGCAACGAAGTGCCGAAAGGAATGCCCAAGCCGCGCGGACAGAACACAGTCGCCGATCTGCTGACTCGATTTCGGGCGTTTATCCTCTGGGCTATCGACAACGGCTATACCACCAACAATCCGTTCAAACACTTCTCAATCGGCGAGATCGTGTACGGGACACCTATCTACATCAGCAATGAAGAACGGAACAAGCTGCTCGAAACCGATCTGTCCGACGACAAAGAAGTGGAAACACAGCGGGATATTTTCGTTTTTCAATGCCTTGTCGGTTGCCGCGTCAGCGACCTTTACAAAATGACCTACCGGAGCATTATCAACGGAGCTGTCGAATACATCCCTCGCAAAACTAAAGAGGATCGCCCGATTACCGTCCGCGTGCCACTGAACGACACGGCCTTGAAACTGATTGCCAAATACCAGGATTACAGCCGCGACATGCTATTCCCGTTCAACACCGAGCAGGATTACAACCGCAAAATCAAAATCGCGTTCCAACGTGCCGGACTGGATCGCATTGTGACGGTGCTCGATCAGCAGACCCGGCAGGAGGTACAACGACCGCTCTATGAGGTTGCATCATCCCACATGGCACGGCGCACGTTCATCGGTAATATCTACAAAAAAGTCAAAGACCCGAATCTGGTCGGCGCCTTGAGCGGTCACAAAGAGGGCAGCAAGGCATTCGCCCGCTACCGCACCATCGACGACGACATGAAGCGCGAAATGATCGGATTTCTGGAATAGATACAAATGATTCGGTAATTTCTACCAATCAAAATGTTAATGTATATTTGCAGTTAAGAAAACGACCTAATTATGGAAAAGATTACAGTAAAGGATGTTGCCGTATCGGTTATAAAGGTAAACGACGAGGACTATATAAGCCTTACCGATATGCTGAAAGCCAAAGACGGCGAATTTTTCTTTTCTAACTGGCTGAGAAACAGGAATACAGTTGAATTTCTCGGAATATGGGAAAAACTGGTGAATCCCGATTTTAATTATGCCGAATTCGACATAATTAAAAGTCAGGCGGGTCTGAACAGCTATCGTTTGAGTGCAAAAGAGTGGATGCAGAAAACAAACGCTATCGGAATCATATCCAAGACTGGACGCTATGGCGGCACTTATGCCCACAAGGATATTGCATTTGAGTTTGCCATGTGGATCAGTCCCGAATTCAAGGTTTATCTGATTCGGGAATTTCAGCGACTGAAAGAGCAGGAACAGGCACAACTCGGCTGGAGTGCGAAACGCGAGCTGTCCAAAATCAATTACCGCATCCATACCGACGCCATCAAGCAAAATCTGATTCCCGCCGAAGTGACCGCGAAACAAGCGAGTATCATCTATGCCAACGAAGCCGATGTGTTGAACGTGGCCATGTTCGGCATGACTGCAAAGGTGTGGCGCGAGCAGAATCCCGAACTGAAAGGCAATATCCGTGATTACGCCACCATCAACGAGTTGATCTGTCTGTCCAACATGGAAAACCTCAATGCCGTATTCATCGACCAGAAGATGCCGCAAGGCGAGCGGCTCATAAAGTTGAATCGGATTGCCATTCAGCAGATGCAGGTATTGGAGAGCAGTGACGAGCGAAAACTACTGAAATAGCGCAATGGATTTCCGCAAGATCAATAGTTACATGATTCTGCTGTCGATAGTCGTTGTCGTCGGCTTGTTCGTATCTATGGTTGCACGGCTGGTGATATTGGCAAAAGGAGTAGATACTGGAACGGCAAATCTTGTTTTTCTAATCATGCTGGGCGTTTGTGCGATAGTCTATTTGACCATCTTGGCGGCATTTTCCAGCGTGGCGGATTTCGTGGCCAACAAGATTTTCCCGAAAATTACCCGAAAGAAACCGCTTATTGCCGAAGCGGAGACGATCCAGCCGACCGACAATGCTCCCGACATGAACGTAGAGCAAATCAAGTTGGAGGCGGACAAGCGATTTATTGAACAGAAGAAAGAGCAGATCGGCCTGTTCCGGCATTATGCTCATCGGGAAATCGGCCCGTATATAACCTCCGATGAATTGTCCCGGCTCGACCGTTACATCGAGTGTTATGCTTTACAGGAACCTTGTCCGGCAGAACTCACGCCCATCCGTCCTCAAAAACTGAAAAATGCCGATCTGTTTCATTTCGGGTGGAACATGGCGCACCATTTCGGACGGCCGAAACAGGAGATCGTGTCGTGGTTAAAATCCGTATTCGGTTCTCTTGCCGATTTGGAGGATTCTTACATCAAGGGGAAACTCTATTCTCCGCAAACACGGCAATTCACCATCCCCAACATAGCGGATATTTCGCAATATATGACCGAACACAACGGCTGACAGAAGCCATCGTAAGATATTTACGAGAGATTTCAAGGAGATAACGAGTGTTTTTGTTCTCCCTGAAATCTCTCGTTTTATTTGCCCCTGTTCCAATCGGAACGGATACTCAAAATAATGTTTAACCTAAAATTTTCGATTATGAGTTTTAGAGAATTATTGGAGTCCGGGGCGAATGTCAGTGTTACAGTCAAGCTGGACGATTTACGCACAATCTTCAAAGAGGCGGCAGGCGGATTGCGCCCGAAGAACCGCCGGCCGAGGAGTTCCTCTCGCGTAAAGAGGTTTTGGCCGTGCTTAAAATCGATTCTTCCACGCTTTGGTGCTGGGAGAAAACCGGATATATCAAATCGTACCCGTTCGGCGGCCGCAAGCGTTACCGCCGCGAGGATGTCGAAGCGATCCGCACAGGCAGGAAAGGAGGTCGAGATGGACGTTAAGGAGAAGTATATCCGCGTCGGGACGTCGCTGATTAAACTGGTCATGCGTCCGCTCATCAGCGGCGATTACGTCGAGGAGAAAGTGCCGTGGAGCTACGAAACGCTGCGGCAGGACTACGGCAAGCACAATCTGCCGGAGGTGGAGAAGTACGACGGCTTCTGCATCATCCCCAGCCACACCGACTATCGCAAGGTACACGGAACGTATCTGAATCAGTACGAGCCGTTGCCGTATCAACCTGCACCGGGCGAGTTTTCGCATATTCGATCATTCCTCACGCATATCTTCGGTGAGCAGATAGAGATGGGTTACGACTACCTGCAAGCCTGGGTCAAGGAGCAGCAACGCCACGTTCCGGCACCCAAAACACCCCGGCAGTCCGGCTTGAAAACACAGCGGTAGTGCATTGTGGGTTTTAGTTTGCAAGACGTCAGTTTGTGGTCACAAGTGTCCCCAAACTGCACCTTGCCCCGCTCCCTGTCGGTCGGGGGAGTCGGTGGGCAATCACTTCGTTCTCGACCCATTCTATTTATTTTTCACAGGCACTAAGACCATGAAAACAAGAAAGCATAGCACTGCCGTATCCCGAACCGCCGTCATCAAATTCCGGTGTTCGGTCGGCGAAAAGAAAATCATCGGGCAGCAGGCCGCCGCTTCCGGTAAGAACCTTTCGGAGTTCTGCCGGGGGCAAGCCCTGCATGGAAAGATTTACGCCGCCCGGAAGCTCTCATCCGAAGAGAAGCAATATTTCATCCTGCTCAAAAGTCACAATCTCGGCTTCACACGGATTACCAACCTGATAAAAGCCCGCGACCCGGAATTATACCGGGAGATCAGGGTGTTCCTTGCCGAATCGAAAGCATTGTATAACCGTTTCTTTTAAACAGACGCAAGATGATAGCCAAAGGAAAAGCTATCGCCCACGGCGGCAATGCCATCGAGTATGTATTACGCGAAGGCAAACTCGGCCGAATTATAGCAACCAATCTGTTGGGCAGCACCGATCCGGGCGAGATACGCTTCGAATTCGAGATAGTCAACCGCCACAACGAGCGGTGTAAGAATAAGTACCTGCGCTTCGAGATCGGCATCGCCCCGCAGGACGAAACGAAACTCCGGCCGGGCGACTTGCTGAACATCGTGCGGTCGTTTGCGAACAAAATGCACCTGGGCGAACACCAGTGAATAGCCTGCACACACAAGGACACCGACAACCTGCACATCCACCTTGTCGCAAATCGGATCGGGCTGGGCGGCGAGGTCTATGACACGACCTTTATGAGTAACCGCTCGGCAAGGGCGGCCGAGGAGATCAGCCGTGAAATGGGGCAGACCATCGCCAACGACATACACAAACAAAAACAGTATCAGGCGAGACACGCCGATCCCACACGGCAGGCAGTTAAAGAACAGTTGCAACGGATCGCCTATGGAGAATTGGGGAAAGGCTATAAGGATATTCGGGACTTCCTGGCGGCATTGCGCAAACACGGTGTCCGAATAATCCCGATGGAGAATAAGCAGGGGAGGACATACGGTCTGCGATTCGGGTATGCCGGGCAGACGTTCAAAGCGTCGGAGATCGGACGCGAGTTCGGCTACCGTTCGCTGCTCAACCAGTTCGGAATAACCGCCGACGGGCAGAAAGGTACGAGCAAAGTGCCGCGTTACCCGATACAGTGGCAAACGTCGGAGCCACCGCAGCAGCGACACGAACAGCACCAAGCCCAGAGCCTCGGTGCGTCATTGATCGAAGGCGTGGCCGACGCGATCGGAACAATGATGACGCCTTCGACCAGCGACTACGATCCGACACTTGCCGAATGGTACGAAATGCTGAAACACAAAAAGAAAAAGAAGAAAGGACATGGAATCTCAAGATAGAAAACCCCGCAGACCACGTGCAGACCGGGAAGAGGTTGGCAATCGGGTATTGGCCAATAACCTCATTGGCGAGATCGACCGGCTGGAGAAAGTCGGGGAGCAGGCCGAAAGAACGGCGGCAATGTACGGCCGGATGTTCGAGGATATCAAATCGACCGTACTGAAAGTCGATACCGCCGCCCTCGATGCGAAGACGGAAGAGTTTGCCGACGCGCTGGAACAGCAAGCCAAACGAGTTCGGACGACTGTCCGGACACTCAAAGGGGCGATGTGGCTGCTGATCGGGATGCTGTTCCTCGTGTTCGCCGTCGGATACTGCTTCCTCGAAGCCCGGCCGTAGGAAGCCCGGTAGAAAGCAGTTCGGACGACAACGCCTGTCCCCGCAGATTTTTTGCGGGGACAGGTGTCGTCGGTGGCTTACGGCGGCGGGGCCGGGGATGCGCGGGCGGATAAAGCCCGCGTTCCCGGCTGTGCTGCGCTTCCGGCCGGCGTTCAGCGACGCCCGCCTGCCCCTTCGGCAGTGTCGGCGGAGTGACGTTCTGCGCGGCCGGCGCAGCTCTACGCGGCCGACGTGCTTTCATCGACGACGGGACCTCCCTGTTACAGTTCGGATTCAATCGCCATCGACAGCCAATAAACGTTTTCTTCCGAGGTAAAGAGCAATTCGCCGTTTTTCCAAACTTCAGAAAAATTGGGCAGTATAGATTCAATCCATTTAATCACCCCTATATAAACATTCCCATCGGAAACAGCTAACGAAAAGGCATTGGTACTGCCGTTTTTGTCCGGCAAATTGTAAAGCAATTCGTCGTTTTTCCAGACTTTAGCAATGTATTCATTCGACGGCCGCCCCACAGAATATCCGGACACATAGACATTCCCGTCAGAAACAGCTAACGAATAGGTAATAGTAATAGTATTGCTTTCACCCGGCAGATTATAAAGCAGCTCGCCGTTTTTCCAGACTTTAGCAGCATAAACACCCGGCGAAACCTTAGAATGTCCGCACACATAGACATTCCCATCGGAAACGACTAACGAATAGGCCCTGGTATAACCCAAGCCTTCACCCGGCAGATTATAAAGCAATTCACCGTTTTTCCAGACTTTAGCAATGTTTTCATCCGACGGCCCCACAGAATATCCGGACACATAGACATTCCCATCGGAAACAGCTAACGAAGAGGCACTGGTATTACCAAAGCCTTCACCCGGCAGATTATAAAGCAATTCACCGTCTTTCCAAACTTTAGCAATATAATTATTCGACGGCCCCATAGAGTTTCCGATCGCATAGACATTCCCATCGGAAACAACTAACGAAGAGGCACTGGTATCACCAAAGCTTTCTCCCGGTAGATTGTAAAGCAATTCGCCGTTTTTCCAGACTTTAGCAATATAATCACTTGATGGCCCCTTAGAATATCCGGCCACATAGACATTCCCATCGGAAACAACTATTGAAAAGACACTTGTAGTGCCAGAGATCTCGCCCGGCAGATCATAAAGCAACTCGCCGTTTTTCCAGACTTTAGCGACATCGCTATCCAACAAAGACCTCCCGCATGCATAAATATTAGGATGCACGGTTATTACCTCCGTTCCCTCCACCGATTCGTAAACACCGGCATCCGCGGGCGTAAATATCCATTCGGCGTCGTATTCGCCCGTCCGGTCGAAGGCGGCTGCGCCGTTTTTCCAGGCGAACGCGCCTTCGACCTTCTCTCCTCCGAAGACGGCCGTGCCGCCGGGCGTCAAGGTGCTTAACGGCTGGCCGACATGCAGGGAGTAGGTTCCCAGCAGGGTGATTTCAGGTTGGGGCCGGGGGGGGGAAACGATCTCGTCCCTCACACACCCGGTGAAAAGCAGGGCTGCCGATGCGAGGCAGCAGGTGAACAGGTTTATGGTTTTCATATTTTTCTCTTTTATTAGTTATCTGTTGTTTCCGATCGTCCAGATCAGGTTGATTCCCGCCGTAGATACTGCTTTACGGCGATCCCATAGGCCGCCGGAGGCGCGCCTAATCAGAAAATCTTAATGCTACCCGCAACGTTCAGCGGGGTGACTGTGTTGAAGTTGAAGTTTTGGAACACGTCGGTCAGGTCGGGAGCGGTTTTTATTCGGTTGCCGTCGGAAAGGATGGTGGTTATCACTAATTGTTGCTTCGCTCCCGCGGCTGGTCCCACCGTCCATAGATTGGCGGTGAGCTTGTCGCCTTCGCGGACAAAGGACAGCATCGCGGAGGATTCATCGCCGGTCACTTCGCCCGTGCGCAGGTCGATGGATGCCGCCACGCCGTTCAGACGGGCTTCGACGGCGACGACGCGTTCCGGGTCGCCGCCGGTGAGCGTGAAGCGCACCTCGCGCATCCGCTGCTGCATCGGAACGGTCACCGCAGCCGTTGCGCCTGCCTCCACGCGGGCCGTCGCCACGCCGGAGAAGAGGACACCCGCATCGGGAATGAGCAAACCGTCCGCCCCGGTGTCGACCGTGGCAATGCCACCGTCCGCGCTGACGCCCGCCGGGAGGTTATAGGCGAGCACCTCCACGTCGCCCTGCTCGAAAAATCCGGGCAGGGTGAACGCCGCCCCGTCGGCCGTGAATGTCTTACCGCCCGCCTCCACGCTGTATTCGGCGGGAACCGCCACACCTTCGCCGCGATGCGACCAGTCGGCGGTCAGCCCGATCGTGCCGAACATCATTTCCATCGTACCTATATGCAACAGGGTAATCTCCGGACATTCGGGTACGTTAAAGCAGATATCCGCATAAATATGATTCCGGTCGGGAGTGAGTTGTCCTGTGATGCCGAGCGAGCATTTCCCGTCGGACGACTTATACTCGTAATCAAAACTGTCTGTTACGGGAACATCCATGCCGGTCAGATCATTCCAATAATCCAATACATCTTCTGGATCGGTCGCGATCAGATTCCATTCCGTCGGCCCGTATTCATCCAGTTGGTTTGCCGTTACGTTGCCGTCGCTATCATATAAATCCTTTTTCATAAAGGCTACAACCTCTTCATGAGAGAACCCGGGCAGCGTATGAATTTCATCCTTGGTGCATCCCGCAAGGAGTGCCGCCGCCGATAAAAGGCAAATCGTTAAGCTATTTTTCGTTTTCATAATTCCGTATTTTTTATCGGGCCTGTTTATTCCCGCCGATTGTCCAGATCAGGTTGATTCCCGCCTGCGTGGGGCCGAAGAAGTTTTTCGACTTGTCGCGCTCACGGAATATGCGCTCGTATCCGACGGTGGGAAAATCGTCGCCCGGGATGCGGTTTTCGGTCATAACGGGCGCAAAACTGTCGTACTCCGAGCGCATATAACCCAGCCCGAGGTTGAAATCGACGGAGAAATGCCGCGAAAGGCAGAGCTGGTAGCCCACCGTGAGGCCCGCGCTCCAGAGCGAACCCTGATAGCCGGTGTCTTTCGAGAAAAGGCCGCCGAGGGGATATTTATAGATATTGTACTCGCCGTAGCCGCCCGACAGGCCCACATAGAAGCGTTTATTGCGGAGCAGGTACCTGCGCACCTCGGGGTTCAGCAGCCACACTTTCTGCACCTTGCCCTCGTCGCCGCTCCAGTGGGCGAAGCTGCCGTCGAGTTTGACGCCCCAATCGCTGCTCACGCGCCACTCCACGCCCAGCGTGGGCAGCAGCATCGCATCGTAAAGTACATTCGTCCGCACGGCGAATGAGTAGGGTTTTGCCGCCGGGGCGGGCTGTGGAGCGGCTTCGGCAACCGGAACGGGCTGCGGCTCCCCTGCGGCAGGCGCCGCGGGCGTCGCGGGTATCACGGGGTCGGGCGCCGGGGCAGGTTCGTTCACGGCGGGCGTTTCGGGCTGTGGAGCCGGAGCGGGCTGCGCGGTTTTCGGAGCCGGGATGCGCAGCGTCACGGTCACCGCCTCTTTCCCGCCGTCCGACGCCCCGGTGTGGAGCGCCGTGCGGAAATCGGCCTCCCGGAGCCCCTTCTGCGTGACAAGTTCCGACTTGACGCGGTTGGCCCGCAGGTAAGCCGTGCGACGGTTCTCTTTGGCCGTCGGCAGCGAGGCGCAGTAGCCGTCCACATAAACCGGCATCCGCCCGTCGGCGATCTGCTCCCGGTACGTGTCCACCAGCGCATAGAGGTGTGTCAGTTCGGCCTCGTTGCCCTGGAGCAGGAACATGTCCGCTCCCGCCCGGAAGCGGAACGTGACGGTTTCGGCGTCCGGCGTCGGTGCGGCGGTTCGGGCGCATACGGCCCCGGCGGCGGCAAGTGCCGTCATCAGGACAATCAGGATTCGATAGGGATGTTTCATAATTATCGGAGTTTAGGATTAGAAATCATTTGCAGGAGCCGCCCGGAGGTCAGCGTTCGGGGCCGGTGTAGACGAAGACCGAGCTCGCCATGCCGTCCTCCGTCAGGGTGTAAAGTTCCCCGTCGTTCTTCCATACTTTGCCAGGATACCCGTCATAGCCCGCCGTATAGACATCGCCGTCCCAGACGGAAAGCGAATTCAGCCAGGATTCCTCTTTCTGATCGGCCGGTGTGTAGGAATGGAGCACCTTGCCGTTCTTCCAGACCCGGAGCATATACACGTTTTCACGCATCTCCTCATAGCCGCAGACATAGACATCGCCGTCGGCGACATAGACCGAAGAAGCGCTGGAACCCAGCGTTCCTTCGCTCAGGGTGTAAAGCAGCTTGTCGTTCTTCCACACTTTGGCGACCGACTTGCCGATTTCATTGTCCTCAGAGCCCGCCGTATAGACAGCGCCGCCGGAAACGAATACCGAAGAGGCTCCGGCATACTGCGTTCCGTCGGTCAGGGCATGGAGTTCCGTGCCGTCCTTCCACACTTTGGCGACCGACTTGCCATTTTCTTTGTCCTCATAGCCCGCCGTATAGACAACGCCCCCGGAGACGAAAACCGAAGAGGCACCGGCATCATGCTTTCCGTCGGTCAGGGCATGGAGTAGCGTACCGTCCTTCCACACTTTGGCGACATACCTGTCGTTTTCGTTGCGCTCATAGCCCGCCGTATAGACAGCGCCGCCGGAAACAAATACCGAATTGGCATTGGCAGACTTCGTTCCGTCGGTCAGGGCATGGAGTTCCGTGCCGTCCTTCCACACTTTGGCAACCGACTTGCCATTTTCTTTGCCCTCATTGCCAACCGTATAGACAACACCGTCGGAAACGAAAGCCGACCAGGCTCCGGCATACTGCGTTCCGTCGGTCAGGGTATAGAGCGCCTTGCCGTTTTTCCAGACGACGGCGACATCCGGATTGTTTCCGTAGTTCTCATAACCCGCAACGTAAATATCGGGGTTGACCGTCACGGCGCAGGTGCCCGTCTTGCCGCCCGCGGCGACCGTGACGGTCGCATGCCCGGCCCGGACGGCCGTGACGATGCCTTCGGCGCTGACCGTGGCGACGGCTTCGTCGCTGCTCGTCCATGTCAGGGTCTTGTCCGCGGCGTTGTCGGGCGTCACCGCGGCCGTCAGCCGTTCGGTGCCGTCCAAAGCGAGTTCGAGCGTCGTCTTGCTCATCCCGACGCCCGTGACGCCAATCGGCGCGGGGTCGTCGTCGGAGCATCCCGCCAGCAGCACGAGCGGCGCGGCGGCAAAAAGAATCTGTCGGAAAATGGAGTAATTGGTTTTCATAATCGCAGGTGTTTTTTAAGATTTCTTATTGATATATATAAACAGGTGTGAAGCGTGTTCCGGGGATTAGGGGTCGTCCTCCTGCGGGGTGGGCTGTTCAGCCGCCGTCAGCCGGGACGTCAGCACCCGCTCGAAGGCCTGTTTCTCGATGCGCACGTGCTCCAGCTCCCGGGCGAGGAGGTCCTGCTCGTGCAGGACGCGGGCGATGCGGCGGTTCTTCTCCCGCCGGATGCGGCGGCAGCGAAAGTAAATTGCACCGGCTGTTACGAGCGCAGTCAAAGCGACAGCCAGCGACAGGACGATAATCTCTTTGTACATATCCGTTTCCTTTTTTACAAAGGTCCGCAAAGGGGCCCGGAACGGACTTGCATTTTGTCCCGACTTTCTCTCATTTTGTCACTATCCGCCTCTCCCGGCGCTTCCGGGCACAAAAAAAGCACGGATCGCTCCGTGCTTCGGTCTGTTCCGGCGGGTGGCCGTTACGCCCGCTGGGACTCCGCCATTTTGCGGTATTCCGCGGGACTAATGCCCCACTGTCGGCGAAACAGGCGGTAGAAAGTGCTCGGGATGTTGAACCCGCAGCTGAAAGCGACCGCCTCGATGGTCAGCTCGGGATGGCTGTCCAGCATCCGGCGGGCCTCGTCGAGCCGCATCCCCCGCAGGTACTCCATCGGGGTCTGGCCCGTCACGGCCCGGACGGCGTCGGTCAGTGCATTCTTGTTCGTGCCCAGCGCCGTGGTAATCTCGTCCCGGCCCACATCGGCGTTGGAAAGGTTGTCGCCCGTAAGCAGGTATTCCCGCAGGCGTCCGACCAGTTCGCGCTGTTGGCGGTCGCCCGGGAGCGGCGTTCCGGGATCCGTTTCGCCCTTGGTCTGCGCCCGCAGGCGCATAAGTTCCTCTTCCAGGCGGTCCTGCTCCTTGATTCGTTTGTACAGCCCGAGGTTTTTGCGCGTGACCACCCGGTTGTAATAAGACATCACGCCCAGCAGTCCGGCAAGCAGCAGGCAGCCGCCCAGCGCAAAGAGGAAGTAGTTGCGGTTGCGCTCCTTCTCGGCGATGTATTTGTCCACCTCGTACTGCGTCCGGATTTCGTCCAGTTTAGCGTTGTACTCCGTATTGTGGCGCGCCTGCAGCTCTCCTACGACCTCGCTGAACAGCTCCACGGCCTTTTCGGAGTCTTTCAGCTGGGTCAAGGTCATCAGCTTCAGGGCTTTGGGCTCCAGCGTTTTGGGCGAGGCCGCAATCGCACTATCGAGCATCTCGACCGCCTCCCGGTAGCGCTTTTTCCCGTAGAGGATATGACCCCGCTCCTTGTACATCCTTACCGACCCTTTGGTAATGGAGTCGATCTTGTCCACATAAATTTGCGCCTTGTCGAACTGTTCCGTTTGGCGGTAGATGTCCGCATAAGTCAGATAGAGGTTGTACCACGCGGAAATCTGCGGGGATTTCGTAGCCGCTTCGAAGCGGCGGTTCACATTCTCGGTCTCGCGGGCGGCCGCAAGGGCCTCGTCGTAACGCTCCTGCGCGATAAGGTTCTGCACCAAATGGTTGTAGACCGATGCCAGCGTATTGAGGTAAGCCGTTTCGTCCTGCATCATTTCGATGCTCTCCCGCAGGCCCTTCTCGGCCTCCGGGAAACGCCGCTGGTCGGTGTAGATCCGCGCCACGGCGTGCAGCGCGACGCCCATGCCGGCCCTATCGCCGCGCCCCTTGGCATCGTCGTAAACCCGGTTGGCCTCTTCGAGCGCCCGGTCGAAATCCCGTTTGCGTCGGTAAGCGTCGAGCAGCATGGTATAGGTCTGGTAGTAATTCTTCCACAGCCCGTTTTCGGACTGGAGGGCGAGAAGGGCGGGAGCCTGCCGGATGATCTCGTCGAAAAGCCAGTTGTCGTACAGCGCGATCAGCCGGTTGTAACCGGCCGCCGACTGCTCCGCGACATCACCCGTTTGCTGCGCTTCGGCCGCCAAAGCGTCGTAGATTGTCAGCAGCGTATCGAGCACGCCCTCTTTGCGCGACTCCATCCGGTAGAGGCGGGCCAGCTCCTTGTAGGCCCCGATTTTATCGGGCCCGTCCGTCCGGGAAACGACCTGCCGCAAAGAGTCTTTCTGCGAGCGGGAAGAATCAGACGCACGAACCACAGCGGGGAATCCGGTGCAGAGGGTCAGGAAGCCCAGAATAAGAGTCAGACGCAACGTAAATTTCATGTTTTTCGAACCTTTAGAAGAAACAAGGTAGGAAAAAAAGACGACATACTCAAACGGGCAAGGGAAGCCGCGTTTCAGAATTTTGCAAACCGGTTTCCGGATCACCCCTCTCGGACAAGGTCGACGACAGCCCCGTTTCAGCCTCCTGCAAGACACTCGCGAACAAGAATGTTATAAACAAAATGATATGTTTTTGCATGGGGCCAGCGAAAATAAACAAATGAAGTGCGTCAGCGTTCTCCGTCCTCATTGTGGCAGCATAACTCTGATATTTTCTCTTTCAGACTCTGGGAATTCACGGGTTTGGGCAGAAAACCGTCGAAACCCTCTGCGAGGATGCGCCGCATATCGTCCGGCGAGGCATAGGCCGTTACAGCCACGATAGGAATATTTGCGGATAGTTTGCGAATGGCCGCTGTGGCCTGGTAACCGTCCATCTCCGGCATCTTGATGTCCATCAGGATCATGTCGGGACGATGCTCGCGGAACATCTCGACGGCTTCGCGGCCGTTCCAGGCATGCTGCAGCGTGTAATGTCGGCGAAGCATCGCCTCGAAGAGTTTGTAGTTGGCAGGGTCATCCTCGGCGATAAGGATGGTTCGCTGCCCGGACTCCCCGCAGGCCGCATTTTCGGTTATAGTTTCCGGCGCTGCAACAGAAAGCGCAGATGTCGCTATGCAGCCCGCCGGCAGCACGAACCAGAAGGTCGACCCCTGTCCTTCAACCGAGGATACTCCGATTTCTCCACCCAGCCGCTCGACGATACTCTTGCTGATAGCCAGCCCCAGTCCCGTACCTTTGGCTTTCGAATCGAGCTTGACGAACCGCTCGAAAACGCTCTCCACCTTATCGGCAGCAATTCCGGCACCCGTATCCTCTACATAGAAATACCAGCGTCCGTCCGGCTGCTTCCGGACCCCGAAGTGGATATGTCCCCGGAAGGTAAACTTGGCGGCATTGTTGATGAAGTTATGCATGACCTGCATAAGCCGTCCCCGGTCGGTATGGATTGTACACTCCGGGATCGGGCTCGTGCAGGCGACTTCGACGGCCCCGTTCATAACTTTTATACGGGCTGTCTGTTCGAGTTCGGCCATCAGGGCGTTCAGGTCGTGGTCGGCAAAAGAGAACTCCAGTGTTCCGGCCTCGATCTTCGACAGGTCGAGGATATCGTTGATCAGTTGCAGCAGCATGGCGTTGCTGTTTTGAATGATAGTCAGGTATTCCTGCTTTTCTTCCGCGGTTTCGGCTTCCGAAATCAGTTCCGAGAAGCCCACAATGGCATTGAGCGGTGTGCGGATCTCGTGGCTCATGTTGGCGACGAAGGCACTCTTGAGCATATTGCTCTGCTCGGCCTGCTCCTTGGCTATGCGCAGCGACTCTTCCATGCGTTTCTGCGGCGTGATTACCCGGGCCGAACCGACTAATTGCAGGGGATCGCCGTCGGGACCGTATGTGGGAATGCTGCTCTGGGTCTCCACCCATTCGTATTCCCGGTCGTCGTACCAATAGATCGGGTAAATTTCATGGAACTCGGAGATGCGTCCTGAGAGCAGATCGGCGAACTGGTCTATCGCATGTTGTCGGTAGTCGGGATGAATGCGGGTAAAGAATCGGTCGAAAGGGAGTGTATATGCCCCGTTTTCATCCGGAGACGCGGCCTCTTCGTGGTGGTAATCGCTGTAATTGCATGAGAAAACACCCTTTTTCAGATCCCCGTACCAGGGAATGACCTGAGCTATGCCCAGCACGGACGAGAGCGTGACATTCTTGATATACAGCTCCTCTTTGGCCTGCCGCAGTTCCAGTTCGGTCCGTTTCTGTTCCGTAACCCGCTGGGCCGAGCCGATCAGCCGTGTCGGGCGGCCGTCGGGGGCGCGCCCCGAAACGCTGCTCTGAATTTGAACCCACTCCCACTCCCGGTCATTATACCAATGTACGAGATACGTTTCACGGACCTCTTGCCGTTCGCCCTCAGCCAACTCGGAAAGCATCCGCACCGCATCCTGGCGGTGGTCGGGATGGATGCTGGCGAAATAGCGGCTCATCGGGATGACATAGCGGCCCTGGCTGTCGGGTCTCGGCGCATTTTCGGGATGGTACGTGTTATAATCGCAGTAAAAAATCCCCTCTTCGAGGTCGCAGCCCCAGGGAACGACATCGGCAAGGCTCAATACCGAAGTGAGGATCATGTTCCGGTTCGCCAGTTCATTCTTGGCGTTCACCAGGGAGATTTTCGTCTCGTTAAGTTCCGATACATCGAGTGCGCTGTTCAGGATCAACTTCTCGGTTCCGAAGGTAAACGGCGTGCGGGTCACGACGAAAGTGTGCTCCCGACCGTCAGTGGTCGTGTACTTCTCGGTTCCCTGATACCTCTCATCCGTTCCTTCCGCCAGCCGGCGGTCGAGTTCCTGCACGGCACGGGCCTGCGCCGGCGGCATATACAGATTCTCCGTTCCACCGATCATCTCGCCGACCGAGCGGCCGAACATCTCGGCCTTATGGCTCCAATACACATAGCGTTCGGTATCCATGTTTTTCACCGAAACGGGAATGGCTACGTTGTCCAGCACTTCGGCGAAGAAACGGTGCAAATGTTCGGATTCGATCCGGGCTACGGCCGGCCCCGAGACATGATGGAGCCCCGCCAGCAGACAGCCGTCGTTTACATAGGCAAGGAACGCATCGTAGACTTTCGTCTGCCCGTCCGGCATGCCGTGCGAGTACAGGAACTGGCAGGTGTGCCGGGTGTCGAATACAGACTGAAAACGTTCGCGAAACTGCCCCGTGAGTTCCCCGATCGGCCGCATGGCGCCGTCAGCCATCAGGTCGGCATCCGGGTTGCGGATGTCGAGGATGGAGGCGTTTCGGTCGTACAGGATCAGCATGTCCGGAATTGCATCGAATAGTCGGTTGCTGATCCCGATGCTGTTTTTTGCTGAGGGTACCATTGCATTACGGATTTGTGATTTTGTCTTTGTGTAATATCGGAAGCCGCAAAGTGAATTGCGAACCCTCTTTCGGCCGGGAAGAGACGGTGAGGGTGCCGCCCAACTGCTCAACAAGCGTCCTGCAGAGCGGAAGCCCCAGACCGGTTCCCCGGACGAACGTATCGACTTTGTAGAACCGTTCGAAAATCTTCTCCTGCAAATCGGCCTGAATGCCGCAGCCTGTGTCGCTAACGAACAATTCCACATATTCGCAGTTCTCCGAGAGTGTATATCCTATGTCAATATGGCCCCGGGGCGTGAATTTCTCGGCGTTATCCAGCAGGTTGCCCAGTGCCTGCCGCAGCCGTTGGGCGTCGGTTTCGATCATTACATCTTCCGAAGGCAGCAGCAGGTTGAATGCCACGCCCTCCGGAACCCGGGCTGCATGACTGCCGTGTATCTCCGATAAGAGTTGGTTCAGGGGCTGCTCCGCAAAGCAGTATTCCATCGTACCCGTCTCGATGCGCGAAATATCGATGATATCCGAAACCAACAAAATCAGGTGTTCACAGTTCCGGCGAATCAAGTCCGCATATTCGTGTGCTTCTTCGCGGGAGAAATCAGCGCCTTCTTCGGTGAGCAGGTTCGAGAACCCTACGATAGCGTTCAAGGGCGTACGAATCTCATGGCTCATATTGGCCAGGAATGCCGACTTCAGCCGGTCGCTCTCCTGCGCCTTGTTGCGTGCGGCCCGCAGACGATCTTCCGTGGTCTTATAGTGTTGGATGCTGTGGCAGACCCCCACGATACGGTAGGGAGAGCCGTCGTCCGTGCGGCTGAGATACATGGACTGCTCGGAGAACCATTCCCACGTGCCGTCGCCGCGCTGAAGCCGGTAATCGAACGAATCATGGATTTCATGATCTGTCAGTTGAGCCTGAAGCGCCTGGGCGAGCATCTCCCGGTCATCGGGATGCACCCGGGCAAAGAATTCGCCCTGGCTAATCGTACAGTCCCCCTCCGGCAAGCCCAGATAAGAGAACCAGTGGGCATCGATCAGCATCCGGTCACGGTCCAGGTCATAGAACCAGGGAAAGATGCGGGTTCGGGCCAGCACCATACTGAGGATTTGCTCCCGCGTAATCTCATCCATGGTGTTGCGAAATGAGAACATCATGCTCCCGCATTCCAATAGCGTGATATTGCCGCTGACGAAGAACTGCACTTTGGTGTCGTTACACCGCACGAAAGCCCCGGCCGGCAGTTTGACCTGAAACATCCCGGCATCATTCATGCCTGCGATTATTTCCGGCAGGATATCCCTGTGGCTGTAAACGACGGAAAGCATCTCCGAGAGATTACGGCCTGCGAGGGTTTTTTCCGCATGCAGGTCTTCGCCGGCCTGCTTGTTGGTGCGGATAATCGTACCCTCCGCATCGAAAAAGATAACACTCGTTTGCAGGGCGTTCAGCAACCGGTCGGAGAGATTGCCGCAGCTCGGAGTGCCGACTGACGGCTGCTTTTCAGAAACGGCCTTCATAGTTATAATAGGTTTGAATAGATGGGTCTGGTTATTGTTTTCACCCCACATCGGTTCCTGAACGGGCTCTTTGCAACGGGTACAGGCGGACTGCAAAAATGTGGTTTGTATATGCGAAAATAGAGCATATTCGACATTTTTCATGACAAGGGATATAGTTGTATGTATTTTATGAAAATACGCCCGGATTTTCATTCTCATCCCGAACCGACAGGGATGGAAAATAGATTATTTTTGCACCATGGACAGAACTAAAAGCAGCATGGCAACCGGCGAAGAAGAAAAAGAAGAGTTCGCCATTTCCACGGATATGGCCGATTTTCCCGTGGGTGAATGCCCTTCCTATCTCAGAGACATGATCGGAGCCGTGTGCATTTCAGGATCGGCGACCATACAGGTTTTCAACTGCAAATGCAGGTTCATGCCGGGGATGGTCGCCACGCTGATTCCCTGGCAGCTGGTCTCCATCGGTGATGTCAGCGACGACTTTCAGGTACTCTTCTACCGGGCATCCATGGGAATGTTTACCGACAGCCTGAGTTCCTTATGGAGGCTTACACCCGAATTCTTTACCTATATGCGCTCGCACATCGCTTCTCCGCCCGATATGGAGAACATACGCCGCTTCCGGAGTTTTTGCGACCTGCTGTCATATTGGAACGAGTACGCTCCGGAGCCCTGCCGCCGGGAATCCGTCATGCAGTTGTTACGGGTGCACCTGTGGAATGTATACGCCATCTACGTCTGTGACCCTCAGGTGGAGAAAGTCAACTACTCCCGAAAGGAAGAGGTGGCTTTCAATTTCATGCGCCTGATTATCGAAGAGCATGCGCAGGATAAGGACGTGCCATATTATGCCGGCAAACTCCAGATGTCACCCAAATCCCTGACCAATCTGATTCGAAGCATCAGCGGCCAGTCCGCACGCGAATGGATCGTCTATTTCACAATACTCGAAATTAAAGCTCTGCTGCGGCAATCCTCCATGACCCTGAAAGAGATCGTTGTACGCGTCAATTTCCCCGATCAGTCATCCCTGAGCCGCTATTTCCGCCATTACACGGGTATGACCCCGCGTCAATACCGCAAAATGATACATTTTTAGCACCTTCCCCCGGTTTGTCCGAGGACGGAATTGTAGTACCAAAGAACGCGGAATTTTCATAAAATGCATACAACAATTTACCTAATTGTGCAGAACAAAAGTTAAAATCTACTTTTGCCGAAAATAGCCGGCCTTACATCAGGACAGGCTGCAAAAACAGACGATAATGAAAAAGTTTAAACTCCCGTATTTGCTATCGGTCGGAATAGCAGCAGGCGCCTTTCTGCTGGCAAGTTGCATCGACCATCCGGATCAACCGGGACCAATTAGCCCCGAACCGGGGACGGAACATTACGATTACGCCACCACGAACAACATTAAACTGGACGTGGATTACTCGATGAAGGGCAACAAGGCGCAGTTCGAAGTCTATGCCGAGAATCCCGTGACCGAAAAAGACGGGGCGCTGGTGAAGAAACAAGGGGTAAAAGCCCTGCTGAAAGCCTACACCGACAACGACTGCCGCTACTCCGGCTCGGTCGCCCTTCCTACCGCGGCCGAAAAGGTCTGGCTTTATAGCGATTCGTATGGCCTGCCTACCTGTATTGCTGCCGAAGTAACGGAATCCGGCGTTTCGGTCGACCTGCAGGCGATCTTGGCATCGTCGGACAAAGCGGTTGCCGGGAAAGCAGCCGGTACGCAGGCCCTGTCGACCCGGGCCGTTTCGGCAAGCAACCCCTTCAATATCCAGCCACTTGGCGAATGGACCTGGAAAGGCCTGCCGCTTTATATAAAGGGCGAGACCTTCGACGAAGATTTCTTCCCGATCTATGCGAACATCCCCAACGGTCTGATGAACCGCATCCAGAACGTGCTGATGCCGGGTACGGACAATTCCTCATATGCCAAACCGACCGGGGTGGTCAACCTCAATGTCGTCAAAGACGCCCGTCTGACGCTGGTATTCGCCGCCGAACTCGCGGCCTGGAACAACGCCATCGGCTACTACTATTACGACACGAAAAATCCGCCTAAGACACTCTCCGATATAGACGAGCTTCCCAAATACGTCGCTTTCCCCAACTGCTCGTCCTATTTCAGCGGGAACGGCGACTGGACCGCACCGCTCCGCTACGGTGAACAGTTGCCGCTGAAATATTTCAAGGACGGCGAGGCTTCCGACGTATTCCCCGCAGGTACGACCGTGGGTTGGTTCCTGATCCCCGACGGATATAAAATTTCGGCCGGTTCGGGCACAGGGAGTCTCGACCTGACGGGGGCCGTAAACAATATCCGCTATTCCAACAATGAGTTCAATGAAGGAAATGCACGTTATATGGTCAGCCTCTACGACAAGGTGAGCGGCACGACCATACTCGGGTTCGAGGACGGAGGTGACAACGATTATAAGGACGTGCTGTTCTACGTCGATTCCGACCCTGCGGACGCCATCTATGACCCCGACCGTCCGACGACCGATCCCGACGATGAGAAGTACCCCGACATCGTGGGCGACCCGATTGAAGGTACGCTGGCATTCGAAGACCTGTGGCCCAGCCAGGGCGACTACGACATGAACGACGTGGTCGTCGGATACAGCACCACGTTTACCGTCAACAAGGACAACGGACTCGTCGCCATCAAAGACGTCTTCACCCCGCTGCACCGCGGCGGCAAGGTCAAGAGTGCCTTCGGATACCAGCTTGACATGCCGGCAACCCACATCAAGAGTGTGAAGATCGAGAACGGCTCCTCCTCGGCCATCGCTGTCAACGGGCTCGAAACCAAACAGGACAAAGCGGTGATTATGCTCTTTGACGATATCGAAACGGCAGTAACGCAAGGTCCCATCACGGTGACCATCGAGTTGGACGGCAGCGTATCGATGAACACCGTGACGCGCAAATCACTCTACAACCCCTTCATCTGCGTCAGCGATGACGGATTCGTTCCGGGCGAAGTCCGTAAGGAGGTGCACCTGACCAACTATTTACCCACGTCACTTGCGAACCTCTATCCTTTCGGCAAATACGACGATAAGAGTTCGGTGGACAAGAATGGAAACCCCGTCGGACCGAATTACTACACGACTTCCGAGTTGTATCCGTTCGCCATCGACCTTCCGATCACCGACTACCGCATTCCGACCGAGATGGTGAAGATGGGAACATTCTATCCCCAGTTCACCGGCTGGGTCGAAAGCAAGGGCGAAAAATACAAGGACTGGTATCTGCATCCTGCGAAGTAAAAAAGTTATATCGAAATTATTTCCTGTCATATTTTACACCTTATCCAGCTATAAATCGCCTATTATCAATCGATAATAGGCGATTTATATCCTATTCTAATTGAAGCATAGGCAGAAATCAAATAAAACCGCCGCAAACTACCGATTTTTAGGCTTGTTTGCAAAGAATAAGGATGAGGCAAAATGAAAGTCAGACGCAACGTAAATTTCATGCTTTTCGAACCTTTTGAAGAAACAAGGTAGGAAAAAAAGACGACATACTCAAAATGACCCATCGGATACGACAAAACCGTCCCAAGAGCAAAAAAAATGATAAAATATGATTTATTTTCGGGGACTTGCGGTCGCGCTGCGGTCGTGACGGAAAAAGAAAAAGCGCTAAAACATTATTTATTAATGCTTTAGCACTTCTTAAAAGTACCCGGAGCCGGGGTCGAACCGGCACGACATTGCTGTCATTGGTGTTTGAGACCAACGCGTCTACCGATTCCGCCATCCGGGCATTTCCGCGAGCGTTACGCGGCGAATCGGGTGGACAAAGATAGGTGATTTTCGTAACTTTTCAAAAAATACGGCTATTTTTCGAAAAAGGCCCTGATTTTTTTCGCCTTTGCCGCCCCGACCAGCGCCGAAAGTTCTTCGATGTTGGCCGCACGGACCTTTTCCACCGTGCGAAAATGGCGCAGCAGGGTCTGGACCGTCTTGTCCCCGACCCCCTCGATCTGCTCCAGTTCGCTGTGGATAAACGCCTTGCTGCGTTTCTGCCGGTGGAAGGAAACGGCGAAACGGTGCACCTCCTCCTGAATGTGCGCCAAAAAGTGGAACAGGGGCGAAGTGGGACGGATGCCGACCAGCACGGGCGGAAAGCCGCAGAGCAGTTCGGCGGTGCGGTGCCGGTCGTCCTTGGCCAGTCCGGCAATGGGGATGTCCAGCCCGAGCCGCTCCAGCACCTCGTGAATGACTCCCATCTGCCCCTTTCCGCCGTCGGCGATAATGAGGTCGGGCATTTCGGCCCCTTCGGCCATCAGCCGCGTATAACGCCGGAAGACGACTTCCCGCATCGAGGCGTAGTCGTCGGCCCCCGTCACGGTCTTGATGTTGAAATGGCGGTACTCCTTGCGGGAGGGTTTTCCATCCCGGAACACCACGCACGAAGCCACCGGATGAGCGCCCTGCAGGTTGGAGTTGTCGAAGCATTCGATGTGCCGCGGCTGTCTGTCGAGGCGCAGCTCCTTTTGAACGGCATTCATCAGCCGCTCGGTATACCGTTCGGGATTCTTGATTTCGAGGTTTTTCAACTGCTCGGCGCGGTAGATGCGGGCGCTCTTCCGCGAGAATTCCAGCAGTTCGAGTTTCTCCCCTGTCTCTTATACACATCTCCGAGCCCACGAGACTGCAGCT
>ENA-OYYC01000005-OYYC01000005.1-human-gut-metagenome-genome-assembly--contig:-NODE-5-length-225711-cov-12.970256_pt1 | contig 225711 bp, 142 predicted proteins | sample MGYA00243242_ERZ653433 | MGnify/ENA primary metagenome ERZ653433 (study PRJEB26926, sample SAMN06165127) | human gut metagenome | biome: ENVO:00009003; feature: ENVO:2100002; material: ENVO:00002003... | reverse complement strand
ACGAGATTAGCTGCAGTCTCGTGGGCTCGGAGATGTGTATAAGAGACAGGTGCTTAACTCCGTTATCGCTCCGCTGGAGGACCAGATTAACGGTGTGGAAAATATGATGTATATGAGTTCGAGCGCCACCAACAGCGGTTCGGGCGACATCTCCATCTACTTCAAGCAAGGTACCGACCCCGATATGGCAGCGGTGAACGTACAGAACCGCGTTTCCATGGCGCAAGGCTTGCTGCCTGCCGAAGTTACCAAAATCGGTGTAACCACCCGTAAACGCCAGACTTCCATGTTGATGGTATTCTCCATCTATGATGAAAAAGACCAGTACAACATCGAGTTCCTGGAAAACTACGCCAACATCAACCTTATCCCTGAGGTGAAACGTGTCAACGGTGTGGGCGATGCCATGGTATTGGGACAAGACTACTCCATGCGTATCTGGCTGAAACCTGATGTAATGGCCCAATACAAACTTATCCCCAACGATGTGGTTGCCGCCTTGAGCGAACAGAACATCGAAGCGGCTCCCGGCCAGTTGGGTGAGCGCGGTAACCAAACCTACCAGTATACCCTGCGCTACAAAGGACGTCTGCAACAGACTACGGAGTTCGAGAACATTGTCATCAAGGCCTTGGAGAACGGTGAAATACTCCGTCTGAAGGATGTAGCAAATGTGGAACTGGGCCGTCTGTCATACGGATTCAACAATATGGTAAACGGACATAAAGCCGTGAGTTGTATCATTTTCCAGATGGCAGGCAGTAATGCCACGCAGACCATCTCGGATATCGAGGCCCTACTGGACGACTATTCCAGCAAACTGCCCGCCGGCTTGAAGATAAACATTGCACAGAGTGCCAACGACTTCCTCTTCGCTTCCATACATGAGGTAATCAAGACATTGATCGAGGCCTTTATCCTGGTGTTCATCGTAGTGTATATCTTCCTGCAGGATATGCGCTCCACGTTGATTCCCGCCATCGCCATTCCCGTGGCGTTGATTGCCACCTTCTTTGTATTGAAACTGATTGGCTTCAGTATCAACTTGCTGACCCTTTCGGCCATGGTGCTTGCCATTGCGATTGTGGTCGACGATGCCATCGTCGTCGTCGAGGGCGTCCATGCCAAGCTGGACCAGGGCTACAAATCGGCCCGTACAGCTTCCATCGACGCCATGAGTGAACTGGGTGGTGCCATCGTCTCCATTACGTTGGTGATGATGTCCGTATTCGTTCCCGTGAGCTTCATGGGAGGTACGGCAGGTACTTTCTACCGTCAGTTCGGTTTGACCATGGCGATTGCCATCGGTTTCTCGGCTCTGAACGCCCTGACCCTGAGTCCTGCGCTGTGTGCCATCTTCCTGAAACCTCACAACGGCGGACACGAAAGTCTGAAAGAGCGTGTAGGCGTTGCCGCCAAGGAAGCCCGCAAGATTATGATTGCACGTTATGCCGACTCTATAGGCCGGTTGATGCGTCCCGGCATTACACTGCTCTTCGTGACGGTAGCTATCCTGGGCATGATTTTCGGTCTGTTCAGCTTCAGCGAACACCCCATTCTGTGTAGCTTGATGATTATCATCAGTGTGCTGGCGTTGGCAGGTATGACTACCGACAAGTTCAAACAATCCTTCAATGACTCATACAACGGTATCCTGGGCAAGTATAAGAAACAAGTGCTGTTCTTCATCCAGAAACGCTGGATATCGGCAGGACTGGTTATCGGCTCTATTGTACTGTTGGGCGTATTCATGCAGATAACCCCGACCGGTATGGTGCCCAACGAAGACACCGGTACCATCATGGGCGCTGTGACACTGCCTCCGGGCACTTCACAAGAACGCGCACAAGAGATTTTGAACCGTGTGGACAGCTTGGTTGCTGCAGACCCTGCCGTACAGTCACGTACCGTTATCTCAGGTTATAGCTTCTTGGGCGGTCAAGGCCCCTCCTACGGTTCACTCATCATCAAGCTGAAGAACTGGGAAGAACGTTCCACGATGCAGAACTCCACGATTGTGTACGCCACTTTGTACATGCGCGCCCAAAAGATTATCAAGGAAGCGCAGGTATTGTTCTTCGCGCCGCCTATGATTCCGGGTTACTCGGCTTCAAGCGACATCGAGTTGAACATGCAGGACAAGACGGGTGGTGATTTGAACCACTTCTTCGACGTGGTGAACAACTATAACGCAGCCCTGGAAGCACGCCCTGAAATCAACTCTGCCAAGACATCCTTCAACCCTCACTTCCCGCAATACCAGCTGGACATTGACGCTGCCGCTTGTAAGAAAGCAGGCATCAGCCCCAATGACATCTTGACTACCTTGCAGGGATATTACGGTGGTTTGTATGCTTCCAACTTCAACAGCTTCGGTAAGATGTACCGCGTAATGGTACAAGCCGAACCTGATGCTACCAAGAATATGGAAACACTGCAAAGCATCAAGGTGCGCAACGGCAACGAGATGGCACCTATCACGCAGTTCATCTCCATCAAGAAAGTATATGGTCCTGACGTCATCAGCCGTTTTAACCTCTACACCTCCATGAAGGTGATGGTGGCTCCCGCATCAGGCTACACTTCCGGTCAGGCTCTGCAAGCCATTGCCGAAGTGGCGCAGGAAAACCTGCCTGCCGGTTTCGGTTATGAGTTGGGAGGTATGGCGCGTGAAGAGGCCGAAACGAGTGGCAGCACTACGGGACTCATCTTCATATTGTGCTTCGTATTCGTTTATCTGTTGCTGAGTGCCCAGTACGAAAGCTACATCCTGCCTTTATCCGTATTGCTGTCCGTGCCGTTCGGTCTGCTGGGTAGCTTCCTCTTTGTAGGCGGTATAGGCGCATTGGGCAGCATCCCGGCACTGAAAATGATTCTGGGTACGATGTCCAATGACATCTATATGCAGATTGCCCTCATCATGTTGATGGGTCTGTTGGCCAAGAATGCCATCTTGATTGTAGAGTTTGCCCTCGAACGCCGCAGAATGGGTATGAGTATCACCTGGGCAGCCGTATTGGGTGCCGCAGCCCGTCTGCGTCCTATCTTGATGACGTCGTTGGCAATGATTGTCGGTCTGCTCCCGCTGATGTTTGCTTCCGGTGCGGGTGCCAACGGTAACCGTACGCTGGGTACGTCTGCCATCGGCGGTATGTTAATCGGTATGATTCTGCAAATCTTCATAGTGCCCGCACTGTTCGTGGCATTCCAGTACTTGCAGGAGAAATTCAAGCCGATGGAATGGGAAGATGTGGACAACTCGGATGCAGAACCGGAGATTGAACAATATACAAAATAGTGATTAACGATTAGCGATTATGAAGAAAATAATATGCCTGATGTGCGCAACTGCTTTATTGAGCAGTTGCCACATCTACAAATCATACGACAGACCCGAAGACATAACAACTGCCGGACTGTATCGCGACACGGCGTCCGTGAACGATACATTAGCCGCAGATACGGCCAACTTCGGTAATCTGCCTTGGAGAGAAGTGTTCACAGACCCGCAGCTGCAGACACTTATCGAGCAAGCACTCACCAACAACGGTGACCTGCGCAGTGCCGCCTTGAACGTGAAACAAGCACAAGCCGCACTGATGTCTGCCCGTCTTGCCTATGCTCCGACGCTTGCCTTGTCTCCGCAAGGAACCGTCAGCAGCTGGGACAAGGGAAAGGCTACACAAATCTACTCCCTGCCCGTCACCGCAAGCTGGCAAATCGACCTCTTCGGCCAACTGCTGAACCCGAAGCGACAAGCAAAGGTTAGCTTGAAGCAGACGCAATTCTACGAACAAGCCGTCCAGACGCAAGTCATCGCCGGCGTAGCCAACATGTACTACACCCTGCTGATGCTGGACCGCCAACTGCAAATCACCGAAGGCACCGTCGAGATTCTGAAAAAGAACCTGGAGACCGTGCAAGCCATGAAAGATGCAGGCATCTACGGAACCACTTCTGCTGCCGTAGAGCAGAGCCGCACTGCCTACGCTCAAGTTATGGCATCACTGCCCGACATACGCCAGAGCATACGCGAAACCGAAAACGCCCTCTGCCTGATGTTGCACCAACCAGCACAGAACATCGCACGCGGTGTGCTGGAAGAGCAACAGCTGCCTACGGAATTTTCAGTAGGTATCCCCTTGCAGTTGCTATCCAACCGTCCGGACGTGAAAGCTGCCGAGATGTCACTGGCTGCCAACTACTATAACACCAATAGCGCCCGTGCCGCTTTCTACCCGCAGATTACATTGAGCGGTTCGGGAGGCTGGACCAATAACTCCGGTGCAGGTATCGTCAACCCGGGCAAACTGCTGGCTTCCGTCATCGGTTCGCTGACGCAACCCTTGTTCTATCGCGGTGCCAACATTGCCCGTCTGAAACAAGCCAAGGCACAAGAGGAGCAGGCTAAGATTCAGTTCCAAACCGCCCTGCTGAATGCCGGAAATGAAGTGAGCAACGCCCTGCATCTGTATCAAATGGAGAAGGACAAAGCCGTTTCACGCACTATTCAAGTAAATTCTGCCCGCCAAGCTGCCTCAGATACAAAAGAATTGTTTAACTTAGGCACGTCGACCTATCTGGAAGTCTTGTCTGCCGAGCAGTCTTACCTCAGCGCACAGCTTGCAGAAGTATCCGACACCTTCAGCAGCATGCAGGCAGTCATCAGTCTGTATCAAGCGCTTGGAGGAGGAAGAGAATAAAATGAGCGATAAGTGATTAGTGATTAGCGATTAATGAAATAGTAAATCCTAATCACTAACCATTTATCACTAATCATTAATCATTAATCGCTAATTACTATGATAAGTCCGTTAGCTTATGTAGATTCTGCCGCAAAAATCGGCAAGAATGTAACCATCCAGCCCTTTGCTTTTATCGAAGGGAACGTGGAAATCGGTGATGACTGTATTATTATGTCGGGTGCAAAAATTCTGCACGGTACCCGCATGGGGAAAGGGAACAAGGTGCATCACAATGCCGTTCTGGGTGCCGAACCGCAAGACTTCCACTATACGGGAGAGAGCAGTATGCTGATTATCGGTGATAATAACGACATCCGCGAGAACGTGGTTGTCAGCCGTGCTACCCATGCAGGAAGCGCTACCCGCATCGGCAATGAAAACTACCTGATGGATGGTGTACACCTCTGCCACGACGTGCAGATAGGCAACCATTGTGTACTGGGTATCAAGACTACCGTAGCCGGAGAATGTCAGATAGACGACTGCACCATTCTGAGCAGCAACGTCATTCTGCACCAATACTGCCACATTGGAAGTTGGGTACTGATTCAAGCTGGCTGCCGCATATCAAAGGATGTGCCGCCCTATATCATCATGAACGGTAATCCGGCGGAATACCACGGTATCAACGCTGCTGTGCTTCAACACAAACACCAGGTGACCGAACGTGTATTGCGCCATATCGTAAATGCCTACCGTCTGGTATACCAGGGAAACTTCAGCGTGCAGGATGCCTTGCAGAAGATTGAAGACCAAGTACCGATGAGTGACGAGATACACAATATCATCAACTTCATCAAGAATTCCAAAGGAATCGTGAAGTAAACACCCTTCTTCGGGCACGAATCACGCAGACTATTACGGATGGATAAATTCTTTTCTGTAAGTTTGCGTAGTTCGTGCCTTTTTCTAAAGACCTTTACAGATATTTCTCCCACAAATATCTCAACGGACTAAGCAATCTTTCAGTCACACTTCGTTCGTCTGTCATGACCTCTGCCATACCGGTCAGTTCTCCTTTGAATTCCAGCTGTTTACCATAGGAAGTGCATAAGTCTTGCGGCAGGCTTATGGTGACGGTATAGGCGCTTTCATCGTCTGCCAACAACGAGACGGACATTACCTTCCCCGTCAGGAAACCGAACTCCATGTATGGATAACCGGTCACGCTGATGTTTACCCGCTGTCCGGGCATTACTTTACCCGAACCTCCGGCGGGAAGTTTTATCTTTCCGATGATGCTTCCCGGGGCTTTGGCTACGATGGAGAACACCTTGTCTCCGCTACTGACGTTCTGGTTCTTTTGCCAGATGTGGTTGTAGGAGAGTATGCCGTTTGCCGGGCTGACGAAGAGATAAGCCAGTTCCCAATCATTGATGCTGACTTGCAATTCGTTGTAGGCAGTTTTCAGGGCCACATTCAAGTTGTTGGACTCCCGGCTTTGCTCCATTTGTGTTTCGATGATGCTTTGCTGCAACTGCGCTTCCTGTATTCTGGCGGAAGACAGTGAGGTCATTAGCTGTTCCCGGCTCTGCTGCTTGTTCAAGAATGTTTGTTTGGCTTCCTCGTATTCCGATTGTGCAGTCAGCCCTTCATCAAAAAGTTGCTTCTCGCGGTTGTGTACGGTAGAAGCTATCCGCACTTGTTCCTTGTCCAGTTCTGCTTGTCTGTTCAGGTGGGCGATGTAGTTGCGGTATTCCTGCAACTCCCGGCGGGTGGCCTCCACCTTCTGTTCGTACAGATTCAGTGAGAGGAAGTTGCGGTAGTCCGTCAGGCTTTTCAGGAAAGAGGCGTAGGCGTTCTGTATGCTTCCCAGGGACAGCTTCTCCGGGAACTGCGCGGTGCAGACGCTGCTGTCTGCCGGATTGAAGGATGCCAGCTGCTCCTTCAGGCGCAGCACGTCTTCCGTCACGGCAGGATTCTCCAGTACGGCGATGATGTTTCCCGTCCACACGGAATCCCGGTCCTTGTGGTACACCTCCTTTATTTTCCCGCTTCCCCGTGCCACCATCCATATCGGCGGATGCTCCGTAGTGATGGTAATGGAAGCACTTATCACGTCGGGATATTTAAAGAAACACCCGCCTATGAAGAAGAGTGCCAGCACCACGAAGAACACCGTGATGCCCCATCGTACCAGTGCATGCGGCGGACGGGTCAGTATCTCCTGCACCTCCTCACTCCGCAATTCTATGTCCTTCCTCCCGTTTTCCATTTTCAACTTTCCATTCTCAAAGCTCCAGCTGATTCTTCACCAGCTTATAATACCTTCCTTCCCTCGCTATCAGTTCCTCGTGCGTCCCCGTTTCCGCTATCCGTCCCTGCTCTATCACCACTATCCGGTCTGCATTCCGCACGGTACTCAGCCGGTGGGCCACCACTACCGATGTCCTTCCTTCGAAGAAGCGCTGCAGGTTCTCCATGATGATGCGCTCGTTGTTGGCATCCAGTGCGTTGGTGGCTTCGTCGAAGAAGATGAATTCCGGGTTCTTGTACACGGCGCGGGCGATGAGTATGCGCTGTTTCTGTCCCTGGCTCAATCCGTGCCCTTCCTGGCCTATCCGGGTGTTGTATCCCAATGGCAGTCCCTCGATGAATCCGTGTATGTTTGCCACTTCCGCCGCATGCCGCAGGCGTTCCTTGTCGATGTGCTCCACCCCGGGGGCGATGTTGCCGGCAATGCTGTCCGAGAAGATGAACCCGTCCTGCATCACCACGCCGCACCGTTTGCGCCACTCGCGGATGCTGAAGTTCTCCAGCGAGGTGTCGCCCAGCAGTATCTGTCCGCTTGCAGGCGGATAGAATCCTAATAGCAGCTTCACCAGCGTGGTCTTTCCGCTTCCGCTCATTCCTACGATGGCTGTCTGTCTGCCCGATGCGATTTCCAGACTGATGTTGTCTAAGGTGGGCGTTTCGCCGAGCGGGTCGTATTTGAAACTCAGGTTTTCTATCCGCAGGTCTTTCCCTGTGGGTATCTCCCTTATCAGGTCTTTTGTGGGGTCTTCTTCATCGGGGCTGTCCCGCACCTCGCCCAGGCGGTTTGTGCTGAGGCGCGCGTCCTGCATGTCGCGGGCAAAGGTGATGAGTTCGTTTATCGGACTGTTCAGTTGTCCGATGATGTACTGCACGGAGAGCACCATGCCCAGTGTCATTTCCCCTTGTACCACCAGCGAGGCCACCAGTCCCGTGATTACTATGTTCTTGGTCTGGTTTATCAGTACCGCTCCCGAGTCCTGGTACTGCCTCAGCGCAAGGCTCCGGATGTTCACTTTGAACAGCCGTGCCTGTATGCGTTCCCATTCCCACCGCTTCTGCTGCTCGCAGGCACTCAGCTTTATCTCCTGCATGCCGTTCACCAGCTGCACCACCGTGCTCTGGTTGGCGCTCTGCTGGGCAAACCGCTTGTGGTCCAGTTCCGCCCGTTTCTTCATGAAGAGCCAGACGTAGGAGATGTAGAGTGCGCTCCCTCCCATGAAGATAAGGAAAATCATGCCGCTGTACACCAGCAGCACGATGCCGAATATCAGGATGTTGAAGGTGGAGAACGCCACGCTGAGGCTGCTTCCGGTCAGGAAGTTCTGTATGCGCGTGTGGTCGTTGATGCGTTGCAGGATGTCGCCCGTCATCTTGGTGTCGAAGTAGCCCATAGGGAGCTTCATCATCTTGATGAGGAAGTCCGAAATCAGGGCGATGTTGATGCGTGTGCCCAGATGCAGCAATATCCATCCGCGTATGAACTCCACGGCGCTGCTGCTGAAGGACAGCATCAGTTGGGCAATGAGCACCAGGTAGATAAATCCGAGATTTTGGTTGTTGATGCCGAAGTCCACGATGCTCTGCGTGAGGAAGGGGAGCATCAGCTGTATCATGCTGCCCAGCAGCAACCCCAGCAGCAGTTGTCCCACCAGTTGCTTGTAGGGGCGCAAGTAAGAATAGAGGAAGCCGAAGCCTTTATAGTTTGTCTTTTCCCCCTCATCTTCTTGTGCATAGAATTCCGGTGTAGGTTCCAGCAACAGTGCCACTCCCGTATCTTCTCCGTCCGTTTTGGCGCTGAGCCAGCAACGGCAGAATTCTTCCCGGGTGTATTTCAGCTTGCCTGCTCCGGGGTCGGCCACCCATACATGCTTGTCGTTCATCCGGTAGACCACGACGAAATGTTGCTGGTTCCAGTGGACGATACAAGGTAAAGGGGCTTCTTGCAGCATTTCGTAGCTCACTTGCACACAGATGCTCCGAAATCCAATCTTCTCAGCCGCTTCGCTGATACCCAGCATAGAGACACCTTCGCGAGTGATGAATGACTTTTCCCTCAGACCTTCCAAAGAATAGCGCTTGCCATAGAAGGCGGACACCATGCGCAGGCAGGTGGGGCCGCAGTCCATCACGTCGTGCTGGGAGTAGTGAGGAAAGGATTTCATTTGATTAACTATATAAAAAGTCAATATCTTTGATGTTATAATAGCTTGGAAATTTCCTCCCATTAATAAATAGAATGGGGGTAGTGTAAAACTTATGTGTTATACACCATTTTTCTTGTGCATTGATGAAAGGCTCGTATTTAGGGATTTCATCCAAGAACTTAATGTTATGTAGGATTTTATTTTTACTGATAGGATAGTTATCAACATATTTTTTTAGTATCATGGCAAATAATTGGGGATTCTTTTGATAGCCAGAGAGAATATGGGAAGCTATTACTATCGATTCTGGATGTTTCTTTTGGTCTAACAAAAATATTAAATCCAATTTGGTATTGGCTTTTCTTTGAAGGATGGGCATTAGTTTTTGTAGCTCTTTTATGCATGAAACACAAATAGGACTGAAAATAAGAGTAAGGCATATTTCGGCATCTGGATTTCCTATTGATATTTTATTCACTTTGTCAACATCTGTAAGACAAAGTTCTTGTTGAAAAAGATATTGGGAAATGTTTTCGTCATATATTAATTCGTTGTATTTTCTTTTCAAGGTGGTGTGTTCTTTTTGAGTGGCAATTATCGGCTTGATGACTATATAGATAGATGTAACAGTAACGAAGATCGTCGTTATTTCTATTATTGATTTCAAATGTAGCAATTCGTATATATAATTCATCTTTAAAGTACATATACTTAGCATAAACAGAAAAACGAATACCACTTGTACAGAAAGGCAAAGGGTACACCATTTTCTTGCTATGAATTTCTGATAAAAAAGAGAATAGCATACATATCCGATACTGCAAACAGACAGGAAGTTTATAAGTGCCTGTGCTGTACCAAATGGTAGGAATAGTAATACAACTAAAAGAGATAAAAAATACACAAAACCTATATCGCTCCAAGAAACAAGTCCGAGGAAATATGCGTCTTTGAAATCCAAGATAGAAGAACAATCTATATTATTCTTATTTCCGGTGGCTGAACATAATTTTTTAATGTGTACATTGTACTTGTCTATTTGGTCTACAAACAAAAGTATGGATGCAGTCAGTCCTCCTAAAACGCCTGTAAGATATAGATAAAAAAGAATGCCTCCTTCGTGCTTTAAAATAAGTAAATATGCGAATAATATGGCTACACACAATATAAGCATAGGATATTTTATTTGCTGAATGATTGTGCTGAATTTCATTTTTAGTGGAATACTGATTTTACCTGGTCGGTTATCCATAATAAGGATGTTACCGTCCCACATATCTTCAAAATCCTTTCTCGATATACTTTCTATCTTTCCTTTCTCATCAATAGTCTGAATAGATTCGGCAGTAACTTTTGTTATAAACAGGAACAAATCCACATTTGTAATAACATGAGCAATGAAAGGAGAGGGTATATTTGTCAGTTCTTCATAACTGGTATGTATGGCAAAACTATCTTTCCCCATCCTATGTAATATATACTGGAAAGATAGGAAACTGGGAAAATCCGGATGTTCCTTCAATATTACATATAATGCAGCAGAATATTTGCAGCCATAATATTTTGTGATAATCTTCAAAATGGTTCTTGCATTGTCTTTTATTATTTTTTGATGTGCATTCATTCTGTTGCTTTACTGTTTTAAATATTTGTCTATCGTTGTTGCCGCTTGTTGGTCACTTGGTCTTGGAGCATTCACTTCAACAATATTGCCCTGTTTGTCGAAAATGATGTATCGGGGAATTAATTCCAGCTTTAGCTTTTCCAGTATTTTACTGTTCTTTGGGTTTGTGATGAGGAAATTGTCGGGTACTTCCGACAAGCCTTCCTGCTCTACTGCCTTTTTCCAGCTGCTTTCCTGGTCCTTGAAGGCGAGATAGACGAATACCACATCTTTTCCCTTGTACAGCTCTCTTAGCTTTGCCGATGGAGGCATTTCTTCCCGGCAGGGTACACACCAGCTTGCCCAAAAGTCCACATAAATGACCTTTCCCCTGTTTTTTTTCAACAATATGTTCAAGTTGGTAGGCTTTCCGTGGATGTCCTTCAGCAATAACTGGTTGGCATCGGCAGACAAGTTATATTGGTCTCTTATCTTGTTGGGCAGCAGTGTGTCTTGGGTGATATGGATATATTTGTCAAGATAGCTGTTTACGTCTTGTGCCGAAAAGTTTTCGCCGATTTCTTTGATGCAGCGTTCAAGCAGGATTTGTTTTGATTTTGGCTGAAATGTTTTCGGAGATAGCTCATCGAAGGTTTGACGCCAGTCGTTGCTTCCTCCCTGCGATTTGCGTATTGTCGGGATGTGCTGATTCAAAAACCAGAGGTAGTAGTCCAGAAATTCACGGTAGGAGGGATAACGGATATATTTGTCGGCTATTTCGGGCTCCATTTGGCGGTAGAAGGCGGTGTCTTCATTCAGCATTCTCCGGGATTCATAGTCTTTCAGCTTGAGCAGGTATTGATAACGGTCGTGTATCTCGCTTGAGATAAGTTGCTGTTCTTTAAAGGAATTGATAGTATCTGTGTAGTTCTTTTTGTAACTGTCGAACATGGATTGTAATGAATCCAAAGGACAATAATCTATTATTAATGAAGTCCAATTGTTGGCTCGTATCATGTTAATGCTTTGGGCAATCCGTACCCAATCGCTTCCCAAGCATGTTTTTGCTTCTAAGCCGGAGTGTGTCCTCCCTTTACGCAATTCATAGTTCATATTATAGATTCTGTTGCGTTCCGGGTGATGCTTGCTGCTTAAAATGGGGTAGTTCAGGCTATCCATTGAAATAGTAATGGTATCCCCTTGCATTAAAGGGTAGTAGTTGAACTCAAAATCCCCATAGTTGAGCCCCAGCTCCTTGAAATGTTCAGTGGAATAGAGGGTTATGGTATCGAAATCTTTGTCCGGCATGTATTCCATAAGAGTTCCTATACTGTCGGTATAGAGGACTTTAGGCATCGGCACGTGTCTCACTCCTCCCGGTGTCCTGTGGGGCTTAGGATGGTAATGATTGAAACATACTACAATATTCTTTCCACATTTCTCATTGATGGCTTGTTGCCGGCAAGATGAAATGCTTATTACCAGAAAAAAGATGATACATATATACTTCATAAGTATAGGCTTTTAATTTATGATGATATTAAATAATGAATAGGAAAATTATTAGTTTGAATAACAATTTTCCTATTCTGTAACCTGCGGATTATCCGCAGTAGCTACTTGAAGGGCAGCTATCACAGCACCAATTTCCCTTGGCGGTAGCCATGAATTGAGCTTGAACTTTGGTTACACCGCACTCTACTCTACCACTTGGAGATTTGTAGCCACAAGTACCAAAACCACCTTTGATAGCTCTCATTTGTTTTTTATTGAGGGCTTTCGCTTTTAAGTCATTAAAATTCATAGTGTTCAAGATTAATTTAGTTCTACTCTATTAAAGCTTTTCGATTCCGCTTATATTTAGTGCACAAAATATCATAAATTGAAGTAGCCTTCCAAGAATATGTCATCTGTTTCTATTTCAATGGAGTATTCTCCGCTCTTCTCACCGTTAAGGTCTATATTAAGAGTAACAGGATTACTACATGTCTCTGAATAGACCGTTTCACCGGTAGTTTCGTTGGTGATAGTGATAGTGGCAGACTCAATGTTTTCATTGAAGCTGACATTTACCACATTATTATATAGGTAAGCATCTACTATCGGCATATATATGCTACGGACTACAGGACCTCCTTCTTTATTAATAGGTGGTATATAGTCGCCAGGAACTGTTTGTTGGAGAACAATCTTTATACAATCATTCACTTTCTCCGCATGTACTGCTATATTGCCAAGAGAGAAAATTGTTAGCAGGATAAATAATAGTCTTCTCATATTTATACGTTTTATTTGTTTTCGTTGTCATAAATATAGGACTATTTTAGCTTATGGATATGTATAAAACATGTATAAAGTGATGTATAAAGTGCTGTATAACGGTGCTTATATATGTATAAATAGTTAATTTGTCTTAACGCACAGTTCCTTCAACACCTTTTGCAGAGAAGTTGAACCGTGAGGAAAGCCCATCCGCTTCTCAACAATGCGATTCGCTTTTTTGTAGACGGTGTCTCGTTTGCAGCCCAACAGACATCCGAAATAGCTGACCGGCAAATCGGTCAGGTATAGACAGCAGAGGTGAATTTCTTCTTGCAGCAGTTTGCAATCCGCACATAGCCTTAAGGTGATTTGGTTCCAACGTCGGTCTGTTTCGGCAATCAGTTGCAACCAGTCCTCCTTTTCCATGTGCAGCTCCGAGCTGTCATGGTCTTTGTAGTCTTGGATGATTTGCTTCATCTTGGTTTTTACATCCGAATATTTTTGTGTGCTTGTCAAGAGCAGAACTCGTTCGTGGTTCAGGGCTTCCAGCTCATTACGCAATTGCTTTTTCTGCGCTGCATCATAATGCAGTTGTTCCAACTCTCTTTCTAAATATGCGATTCTGTTTTCTTTCTGCCGTTGCTCTTCTTCAAGTTTGGCATTTTGTTGCTGCATTGCGGTTTGTACCTCTTTCAGTCTGTCCTTTTCTTCCTCCAAAAGGAAGGTTCTTCTCCGGTATCTTTTCAGCATGTACAAGGCCAAGAACGCTGCCGCTACAACAGACAGCAGGAGACCGTTATATTTACTGATGACTGAATCGTGTTTCTTCTGTTGATGGGCTATCTGGGCACTCTTTTCGGCATCAATCACGGAATAGGCTTGTCTGTTACGGTTGTTCCGCAAACTATCCGTGTAGATGGAGCCGGTTCGTTCCAAGTCCAATGATGTTTTAAAATCTCCGGAAGCTTTTGCTATATCTGATAATAACTTGTAAACTCCTGCTTTTATGGCATGACTCTTATCAGGAAGGGCTTTGTTTAGATAGAAGGAGGCAGAGTCATATTGCCGGTTCTCGTAATAGGCATTTCCTAATATATAGAAAGCATTGTAGCAGAAAGTTGTATCTTCCTGCAGGGCAAAGTTTTGCTTGGCAAACTCCACTGCTTTCTTTCCATTCTCCATTCTGTAGTACAATGTGCTTAGTGCAGACAGTATGGTTCTGTTCAGAGTTTTGTTGTTTGTCATTTTAGCCATATACAGTGCTTGCAGCATCAGTTTTTCAGCTTTCGGATAGAATGACTTCCCTTTTTCCATCCGAATCATTCCCTGCTGTGACAAAGCTTCTGCCTGAAGCAGCGAATCTTTCAGCAGGACAGCCATTTGCTCCGCTTCCCGATATATGGAATCTGCTTGCTCATTTAAATCTTGTGCATAATACAAGTAACCTATATTATTGCAGATAAGGCTTTGCAAACGAATGTTTTTTGTTTTTTTTGCTAAGATGTTCGCTGTAAGAAAGCTGGTAACGGCTTCCTCTGCTTTCTTCATGTCTCTGTAAACGCATCCCCAATAGTAATATGCCCGTGCTTGCAGTAGGGCATCCTCATGCGTGTCATAGTAGCGCACGGCCACTTGTATCAGCGAATCATCCGTCTGCACCATGTAGTTCTTGTCCCGTGCCTGCGTCAGCAGCAGTGCATGGTAGGCACGGTCTGCTTTTGTGCTCAGGCTGTCGGTTGAGATACTTTCCAGCATGTGCAGTGCGCTGTCCGGATGCAAATTCATCAGCGAGTCTGCCCGTACCAATAGTGTATTGTAGTCCGTCTTTTCGGTGCAGGCTGCCAATAGTGCGGTCAGTATGGCTATGAGGGCTATGGTTCGTTTTCTCATGCAGTTTGCAGCTTGATATACTGCAAAAATAATGTTTTTTGTTTAGCTTATCCTTGTCCGGTCGTGTTTTTTTCAAAGGATGCATTCCCGTTTGAACCGTATTCATCGTGTGCTGTACAGGGTTTCTTTGTGTTCCGCATACGTGTTTCTCCCGAGAAACCTTTTGATTTGCCAATGTTCTACTATAGTGAACAAGTCAGACCACTAAGGTGAACAAATCAGCTCACTTAGGTGAACAAATCAGACCACTTAGGTGAGCCGTTGTCAATACGCTGCGTTTGGCACAAGAAATATATATGCTTTTCTCAATAAAGGACGGGGAGAGACGGACGAAAGCCCGTGCGTCTTGAGGGGAGTGATAGTAAGCAACAGGATAAAGCCGAAAGGGTGAGGGCAAATTTTGCCCTCACCCTTTTTATTTGCTCTCACTCACCACCGCAATGCCGATGAACAGGGCGTTTCAGGAAAGCGGTGAGGGTAGTGAGGGCAGGTTTGCAAACTTTCTCTTTTGAACTTGCTGAAGATCTGATTCCGAATACCGGGTTCACACGGAAAATACCGCCTCCTTACTCGAAATGCAGTGCACCGAAGAACTCCGGACAATGGAAGTTCGGCTTCTCCAGTTCAATCGGATTCCAGGAAAGGAAGTGGGGGGTCTGAAGCTTGTCACCACACTTATAGAAGTTGGCACGAATGGTCTGGCCATCCAATGAAGTGATGCGGTGCAGGAAGAAAGCGGAATAGGGAACGACCAGAGCCACTTCCCAACTGCACTCTCCTACTCTTTCTTCAAACGCTTCACGTCCCAAAGAAGCCCAGCGTTGCACCTTGTCGAGCACTTCCTGCGGGGCATGCTGGCGGTTTCCACGTCCGGCACCCGCACCGATAAGCAGCGTTCCGGCACAATTACACTCCATATTGTAGTACACTCCGTCACCGGCAGGCACAGAGAAGAACTCTATACAAGCATCTTCCCAGACCGGACCGTTATCGTGTCCTGCCACGGCGCGTACACTCGCTTCCCTTACCTTGAAATGCAGCAGAATGGCATCTTCCGTATGCGCTATGCGGAACGCCACATCGGGAGTATAAGGAAAAGCAGCCCAATTCACTGTGTTCACGGGCTGAAACGCCACCTTCTCTTCATCCAGAAGAGCCGGAACCGACTCTACCGGTATATTGGCCACACTTACTTTTTTTACATTCAATTCTTTCATTTTACTATTTTGAGGATTAATTGCAGATAGCGGCAACATGCAAAGAGCTGCCGCTATCGTCATTAAAAACTTTTTCAGATACATGAGTCAATGAATTTTTTCATCTCCGGTGTATGCTCCTCCACGCTCTGCAACAGTTTGAACTGAGCCTTGGTACGCACAAGATTGTGCTCCGGATACTGGATTTTATAATAAGTATCACCGTTGATATAATCTGCCAGGAAGCGTACGCACTGCATGTATGGGAACAAGGCAGCCGCATAAGGCAGATTCTCAATCTCTATCGGCAACAAGAAGGATTTGCCCGATTCCAGATACCCCTTGGTAAATGCCTGGAATATTTCCATATTGAAGTTCACATTATCCAGATTCTTGTCGTCTTCCAACCCCGTGTTGGCACCTGAGCGAAGGAAATCGCCATAATCGGAGAAGATGAAGCTGGGCATCACCGTATCCAGGTCAATGACACAAAGCACCGTACCGTCTTCGTCGAACATCATGTTGTTTACTTTCGTATCACAGTGGCATACCCGTTTGGGCAGTTTGCCTTCACGGAACAAGCGTTCTGCCTTGCACATTTCATCGGCACGTTTTTCTATTTCATCCAGGAAGTACCGCACCTCCTGCACACGTCCCGCCGCATCGGCAGCCACAGCGTCACGGAGTTGCTTCAGACGGAACTCCATGTTGTGGAAATCGGGAATTGTCTCGCCCAATGTATCTGGAATATCGGCAAGCATAGCCTGGAAGTTACCGAAGGCAGCTCCCGCATAATAGGAATATTCGGGGTTCACCGTTTCGTAAGTCTTGGCACGGGGAATAAAAGTCATGATACGCCAGTAGTTCTCACCGTCATACCAATAGGTTTTCCCTTCGGCCGTGGGGATGAAATGAAGCACTTTACGCTCGACATCGGCCTCTCCTTTCTCTTCCAGCTTCTTACGGATATGCCCGGTCACAGCCTCGATATTAGACTGTAACATCTCTACATTCTGGAAAATGGCATGATTGATACGTTGCAGAACATAGTCCGGCGCATCGGCCTCAACGGTGGTCACTTTGTACGTATCGTTAATCAGGCCTGAGCCTAAAGGCTTGATTTCACGAACCGTACCCTGCATTTGAAAATGAGATACAATAGATAAAAGGTCTTTCATGATAATAAATGAATTAATTTGTTTACAAAGATACGCCGATTGCCATCTATCAAAAGACAAGTATCGTTCGGCGCGCTTCCAAAATTATACATTTACCCAAACATAACCGCAAAAACTGCCTAATAAATAAGAAGTCTTGTACAAAATATACCTATATTTGTAACTGAAACCTTAAAAACTACCCGAAAAGTGCGAACGTTTATCATCCGGCTGCTTCTTGTTTCAGTAAGCATGATTGCTGCAACCCTGCAGGCGCAGAACATCACCTTCAACCATCTGACAACCGACGACGGTCTGTCACAATTCTCCGTGAACAGCCTTTACATCGATGAAAACGGTGTATTATGGATTGGAACCCGAGAAGGCTTGAACCGTTATGACGGAGAAGACATACAAACTTACAAGCTGCAGAAGAACGACCCTTACAGCCTTTTCTGCAACACCGTGCTGCGCATGGCCGGCAACCGTAACGGAAAAATCTACCTGCTCTGTACGGAAGGAGTAGCCGAGTTCAATCTCGCCACCCAAAGATTCACCACCCTGCTGCAAGGAAATGTGCACAGCATATATTACAAAGAGGCCCTTTTCATCGGAAAACAGAATGAAATCTACCGCTATAACGAGCAGACCGGGAACTTTGACCTCTATTACCAGCTTCCCGGAAAAAGTCTGGAAATCTGCTGTATGCATCTGGACAAAGGACAAATGTGGATTGGAACGACCACCGACGGAGCATACCGCCTGCAACTGGACAAGAACGAGCTGACCCACCCCATCCTGAAAGGCAACATCACCAGCATATACCAAGACAGCGAAGGCGAGTTATGGATTGGCAGCTGGGAAGAAGGGCTGCACCATGTAAAGACCGACGGAACCATCGAAATCTTTGAATACGACGCAAAGAACCCTTACAGCATCTCTTCCAACTTCGTGCGAGCCTGCTGTGAAGACAATCTGGGAAACATCTGGATTGGGACATTCAACGGATTGAACCGGTATGACAAAAGTACGGGACTCTTCCAGAACCACACTGCCAGTGATGCCCAGAGCGACGGACTGACACACTCTTCCATCTGGTGCATCGTAAAGGACAACCAAGGAACGCTGTGGCTGGGGACCTACTTTGGCGGCGTCAACTACTTCAACCCCGAGTACGAGATATACAGCCGCTATATGTATTCGCCCATCGAAAAGAAGGGGCTGAGCAATCCGGTTGTAGGCCGCACCATCGAAGACAAGGACGGCAATCTGTGGATTGGCACCGAAGGGGGCGGACTGAACTATTACAACCGCCGTACCCGTGAGTTCAAATGGTTCCGCCCGGAAATCGGTCCCAACAGTATTTCCCATAACAACATCAAGGCTCTCTATTATGATGCCTCCAAAGACATCATCTGGATAGGAACCCATCTGGGCGGACTGAACAGACTGGACATACGCTCGGGGCAATTCACACACTACCGCATGGAAGCAGGTAATCCGGAGACCTTGCCTTCCGACATCATCCGCGATATCGCGCCTTACCAAGACCACCTGGTGATAGCCACCCAAAACGGAATCTGCCTCTTCGACCCTGCCAACGGGAAATGCCAACAACTGTTCCAGGACAGCAAAGAAGGCAAAAAAATCAAGATGGTGGCAGATGTCACTTTCGACAGCAACGGTACGCTCTGGATTGCAGCCACGGGCGAAGGTGTGTTCAGCTACCGTTTCGATACCGGCAAACTGACCAACTACCGCCATGATACTGCCGACCCACACAGCATCAGCAACAACAATGTAAACAACATTACCCAAGACAGCAAAGGCAATCTGTGGTTCGCCACTTCGGGCAGCGGACTGGACTTATACCGCCCTGCCAGCAACGACTTCGAGAACTTTGACCAAGCGAAGAACGGCCTTTCCAGCGACTGTATCTATGAGACGGAGGAATCCCCCACCAGCGGCAAACTGCTGCTCATCACCAACGAAGGCTTCTCCATCTTCGACTACCGGCAAAAGGCATTCCTGAACTACAGTGCCGAAAACGGTTTCCCAATGACTGCCGTCAATGAGAATGCCCTTTGCGTGACCCGTGACGGAGAAATATTCCTGGGAGGCACGCAGGGAATGATTTCTTTCCATGAAATGGAGTTGAACTTCACGCCGAAACCCTACAAAATCATCCTCTCCCGCCTCATTGTGAACGGAACGGAAATACAAGTGGGAGATGAGACCGGTATCCTGCAGCAAGCCTTGTACTGCACCCCCGAGATTACGCTCAACGCTGACCAGTCCATGTTCAGCATAGAGTTTGCCACTTCAAACTATGTAGCCGCCAACAAAGACGACATCATCTATAAGCTGGAAGGCTTCTCCAACGACTGGAACAGTGCCCGTGGACTGCACAACATCACCTATACCAACCTAAACGCCGGAACCTATAACTTGATTATAAAGCCCAACGGAAAAGACGAGAGCCTTTGTCCGCAAGTCCACCTGACCATACACGTGTTGCCTCCCTACTACAAGACTCCCCTTGCCTATCTTATCTACCTGATAGTGACGGGAATCCTGCTCTGGTATCTGGTGCGTACCTACAAGTCCAGAATCAAGTTGCGGGAATCACTGAAGTACGAACAGAAGCACATCCGTGACGTAGAGGCCCTGAACCAGTCAAAGCTACGTTTCTTCACCAACATTTCCCATGAATTCCGCACCCCGCTGACACTCATCGTGGCCCAAGTGGAAACGCTGATGCAACTCCAGAACTTCACGCCTGCCATATATAACAAGGTACTGGGCATCTACAAGAACAGCATACAGCTACGGGAACTCATCACCGAGCTGCTCGACTTCCGCAAGCAGGAACAAGGGCACATGAAGATAAAGGTAAGTCCACACAACATCGTGAACTTCCTATACGAAAACTATCTGCTTTTCCTGGAATATGCCAGCGCCAAACAAATCAGCCTCTACTTCGAGAAGGAAACAGACAGCCTCGAAGTATGGTATGACCAAAAACAGATGCAGAAAGTGATAAACAACCTGCTGTCCAACGCCGTCAAGCATACCAAGGCGGAAGACAGCATCACCCTCAGCATCAAGACCGAAGGCAGCAATGCCGTCATCCGCGTAACCGATACCGGCAGCGGCATAGATGCCCGGGAAGTGGACAAGATATTCGACCGCTTCTACCAGATAGACCAAATGGACTCTACGGATGCAAGCAAGACGGGTACGGGTATCGGCCTGGCATTGACGAAGGGTATCGTAGAGCTCCATCACGGCACCATCCGTGTGGAAAGCGAACTGGGCAAAGGTAGCAGCTTCATCGTAAACCTGCAATTGGGGAACGCACAGTTTGACGAAGAGCAAATAAATAAGAATGCAGACAGTGTGCAACAAATAGAAATTCCCAAACCGGAAAACGATGCCCTGCTCAAGGCGGAGCTGGAAGAGAGTGCTCCCATCAAACGACTCCCGGATGCAAAAATCCTGATAGTGGAAGACAACGACTCCATCCGCGACATGCTGGCAGGTATCTTCAAGCCCTTCTACGAAGTGCTGACTGCGGCCGACGGAGCGGAAGGACTTGCACTGGTGCGCAGCGAAATGCCCAATATCGTAGTCAGCGACGTGGTGATGCCCAACATGTCGGGAACGGAACTGTGCAAACAGATAAAGAGCGACTTCAACACCTGCCATATTCCCGTGGTACTGCTCACGGCACGTACTGCCATCGAACAGAATATCGAGGGACTACGCATCGGTGCGGACGACTATATCACCAAGCCGTTCAACACCAATCTATTGATTTCGCGCTGCAACAACCTCGTGAACTCGCGCATCCTCCTGCAGGAGAAGTTCAGCAAGCAGCCGCAAGCCTTTGTACAGATGCTTGCCACCAACCCCATAGACAAGGAGATTCTGGACCGTGCCATGGCAGTCATCGAGCAACATCTGGACGATACGGAGTTCAACGTCAACGTCTTTGCCCGTGAAATGGCAATGGCACGCACCAATCTGTTCACCAAGCTGAAGGCTATCACCGGACAAACTCCGAACGACTTTATCCTGACCATCCGCCTGAAGAAAGGCGCTCTAATGCTGCGCAACAATCCGGAGCTGAATATCACTGAAATTGCGGACCGGATCGGTTTCAGTTCTTCACGCTATTTCTCCAAATGCTTCAAGGACATTTACCATGTCAGCCCACTGGCCTACCGCAAAGGAGAGAATGGAGGAGAGGAAAGTACGGAAGACAGTGAAGAGACATCTTAATATTGTACATCAAGCCATCGCATGATACGGTTTGTACTTTTTCTCCCTTCCCTTGTACTTCCTTATACACCCGATTCCATAAAACCTCTTACCTTTGACCTCAGAATTACAATCTAAAGTCAAAGAACTATGAAGCATTTTTCCCCCTTGTGGTCTCTGATTCCCGGTGCAGCCCTGATAGCGGGATGCGGAAGCCAACCTAAAGACAAGACTTCGGAGCACTCGCCGCAGAAGCCCAATGTAGTATATCTGATTGCTGATGACCTGGGTATCGGCGACCTGAGCTGTTACGGTGCCACCAAAGTAAGCACTCCCAACATTGACCGCCTTGCCGGACAAGGCATGCAGTTTACCAACGCTTATGCCACTTCTTCCACCAGCACTCCTTCCCGTTTCGGCCTGCTGACGGGCATGTATCCCTGGCGACAGAAGAATACCGGCATCGCTCCGGGCAATTCCGAACTCATCATCGATACCGCCTGCGTCACTATGGCCGATATGTTCAAGGAAGAAGGCTACGCCACTGCAGCAGTGGGCAAGTGGCACCTCGGCCTGGGCCCTAAAGGCGGTACAGACTTCAACCACTCCATCAAACCGAACACCCAAGACATCGGCTTTGACTATGAATACATCATCCCCGCTACCGTCGACCGCGTTCCCTGCGTCTTTGTAGAGAACGGACATGTAGTGGGTCTCGACCCCAACGACCCTATCACTGTGAGCTACGACCACAAGGTCGGTGACTGGCCCACCGGTCTCGAAAACCCCGAACTCGTCAAGATGAAACCCAGCCAGGGGCACAATAACACCATCATCAACGGCATCCCCCGCATCGGCTGGATGACCGGCGGCAAATCCGCCCTTTGGACAGACGAAGACATTGCCGACGTGATTACAGACAAAGCTAAGAACTTCATCACAGCCCATAAAGACGAACCTTTCTTCCTTTATATGGGTACGCAAGATGTACATGTTCCCCGCGTGCCACATCCGCGTTTCGCCGGCAAGAGTGGTTTGGGCGTACGTGGCGACGTCATCCTCCAGCTGGACTGGACCGTGGGTGAAATCATGCACACTTTGGACAGCCTCGGCATTGCCGACAACACCATTTTTGTATTCTGCAGTGACAACGGTCCCGTCATAGACGACGGCTATCAGGACCAGGCACGCGAACTGCTGAACGGCCATACTCCCATGAAGCACTACCGCGGTGGGAAGTACAGCGCTTTCGATGCCGGTACCCGCATTCCCTTCATTGTACGCTGGCCCAATGGCATCAAGCCCGGCAAACAACAAGCCCTCTTCTCCATGATTGATGTATACGCTTCATTCGCCGCCCTACTGAACCATCCGCTGGAAGCAGGCATCGCTCCCGACAGCCGCGACCAGCTCAACAACTTCCTGGGAACCGATACTGCCGGATGTGACTATATTGTACAACAGAATCTGGACAATACACTCTCCATTATCCAAGGAGACTGGAAATACATAGAGCCCAGCGACAAGCCGGCACTGGAGTATTGGACAAAAATAGAAATGGGCAACGCCCCGCAGCCCCAACTGTACAATCTTTCCATTGATCCGTCCGAAAAAGACAATGTGGCAGAAGGCCATCCGGACAAGGTAAAAACGCTCTCTGCCCTACTGGAAGAGGTGAAGGAAGCAAAGAACCAAAGTGAAAGGGAATAAAAGTACAAGAGTGGTATAGTTCGCAAGTTTTGTACGAATTCGTACTTTTTGCGAACTATTAACTAATGCATTTGTATATTCCATCCCCTACATTTGCGATGTGATTCAACTCTGAAGTGAGTACAAAACAAAGAAACAACCTTTATTAATAACTAATTAAATTAATATTTATGAAACAGAAATCCAGCTTCTTTAAAGCATTAGGTATTATGTTGCTTTCTGTCCTATTTGCCACGCAGGCCAATGCACAGAATCTCACAGTAACAGGTACAGTGACTGACAACTTAGGTCCGGTGATTGGTGCTTCTATCCAGGTGGAAGGAACAAGTAACGGATGTATCACAGACATTGACGGAAACTACACCCTTCCCAATGTTCCGGCAAACGCAACTCTCGTATTCTCCTATATCGGATATCAGACACAAAAGATTGCCGTAGGCGGAAAGACCAAAATCGACGTAAAACTGGCAGAAGACAGCCAATTGCTGCAGGAAGTTGTCGTAGTGGGTTACGGCGTTCAACGTAAGAGTGACCTGACCGGTGCAGTTGCTTCTGTAAAAGCAGCAGATGCATTGAAGAATACCCCGACCGGTAATGTATCCGATGCATTGCAGGGACGTATGGCCGGTGTATCAGTTCTCTCTGGTTCCGGTAATCCTACTGAAGACAATACCATCCGTGTACGTGGTATCAACTCTATCACAGCAGAAACCGGTCCTTTGGTTGTTATCGACGGTTTCATCGGTGGTTCCCTTCAGTCGTTGAATCCTTCCGATATCCAATCCATCGAAGTATTGAAAGACGCATCTGCAACAGCTGTTTACGGTTCTCGCGGTGCAAACGGTGTCCTCTTGGTTACTACTAAAAATCCTGACAAAGATAAATTGACTGTATCTTTTAATGCTTTTGCTAATATCAAGACAGTAGCTAAGTATGCCGACAACCTCTCTCCATACGAATATGCCAATTTGGTGAACGAATTCGGTAAAGAAAAATTTGGTTATGAAGACAACCACTATTACAGTGCAGCAGAGTTAGAAGCTTTCAAGAACGGAACAGCAGGTTTCGATTACTCAAGAGAAATTTTCCGCACTGCAGTTACCCAGAACTATGAACTCTCTATAGCCGGTGGTGGCGAGAAAACCACTTTCTTAGCATCACTCCGTTATCAAGATGACAAAGGTATCATTAAAGAATCAGACAGTCAAATCTACAGTTGGCGTTTGAAGATGGATACTAAAATCAAAAAATGGTTGACAGCCGGACTGAATATTTATGGACACTATCGCAATAATACAGCTCCCCGTATCACGCAATACGATGGTTTGATTCAACAAGCCATGTACTTCCCTAGCACAATCTCTCCTAAAAAGGAGAACGGAGAATATAACAACGCTTTCTTTGAGGGCAGTCCAACCTACAATCCTATGGGATACATTTGGGAATCAAACAACTCCAACAAGACCATTAATAATCGTCTTCAGGGATACGTACAGTTCAATATATTGGATGGACTAACATTCCGTTCACAATTAGGTGTCCTATTCGACAACCGACTGAACACTTCAGTAGAAAACGAAGATAGCTATTACAACTACAAGAACAAAATGACCCAAGGACAATCGCGCAGTTACTGGAATACTTCCTGGCTGAACACCAATACACTGAGTTATGTCAAGGAGTTCAATAAAAATCACCGTATCAATGCAACAGCTGTATTCGAACAATCCTACGATAATAATTACAACCACACAAGTACTGCCTATAATCTGGATTATATCGACCGTATTGGTATTAACAACTTGGCATGGTCTGACGCTAATCTTGCCGCTATCGGTTCAGATCGCATCATCAATACATTGATGTCAGGCATGTTACGTGTCAATTATGTACTCATGAATCGCTATATGATTACGGCTTCCATACGCACCGACGGCTCTTCACGCTTGAAAGACAAATGGTGTTACTTCCCTTCTGCCGCTTTGGCTTGGGATTTGAAACAAGAAAACTTCTTGAAAGAGAACAGTTTCATCGACCAACTAAAACTTCGTTTAGGTTATGGCTCCGTAGGTAATCAATCAGTAGAAGCTTATCGTATTTACTCCAAAATGTCACCCGTAAGAAACAGCGATGGCAGCACTTCCTATAAAGTAGACCGTCCCGCCGCTCCTTACCTAAAATGGGAACGTAACGACCAGGTCAATGTCGGTATTGACTTTGGTATTCTCAATGGTCGCGTTCGCTTAACAGCCGATTGGTACAACAAAGTATCCAAAGACATTCTACTGGAACTGGCACAACCTACCCACATGGGATACTCGTCATTACTTATGAATTCTGGTGAAATTAAAAATACTGGCGTTGAATTTACTATTAGTGCAGACCCTTTTACCAATAAAGATTTCAACTGGCACACAGACCTTACTTTGGCACACAACAAAGGTACTTATGCCAGTATACCAACTCCCAACCACCGCCAACAGCAAGCTGGTAACTACCAGAACCAATTATTCCAAATGATTGAAGGTGAAAAATTAGGGACATTCTGGGGATATACCTTTGACGGTATCTGGCAGGAAGATGAAGTAAACGCTCCATTCATTGATGCCAACGGGAACGCCACTGGTGAGACCAACGGTAAAGTATATGGAGTTGTTGCAGGTAATTCTAAATATATAGATGTCAACAAAGACGGAAAGATTAACACTGAGGACCAAGGCATTATCGGTTGCGGACAACCGACATTCAACTGGGGTTGGAACAATAGTTTCAATTACAAGAACTTCGACTTTTCATTCTTCGTAGTAGGCTTCCACGGATTCGACATCTATAATGCGACCAAACAGATAGGCTTCGGTCTCATCGGAAGTCAACAGGTAGCTGGCGTAACCCCAATGCGTGACTTCTTGGACCGTTGGACACCTACCCATACTAATACGAATGTACCAGGTTTTACCAATGGAGGAACCGAAAACAAAGATTTCTTCTCCACGCGATTTGTTGAGAACGGAAGTTTTATCAAGATGAAAAGTATTACCTTGGGTTACACATTACCAGAATTGGCTTGTAAAGCATTAGGCATCAGCAACCTGCGCGTATATGCTTCTATTCAAAACCCGTTCCACATTACCAGCTATTCTGGACTGGATCCTGAAGCTACCATGGGTAGTCCATTGGTACAAGGTGTAGACTGGGGTGCATATCCTAACAGCCGTAACTACCTCATTGGTTTAAACTTTGCATTCTAATGATTAACTTTATTAAACAAAAGAACGATATGAAAAAATTAGCATATATAGTAATTACAAGTAGTATGTTCCTCACAACCTCTTGTGTGGACCTAACTCAAGAGCCACAATCCTTCATTACAGAAGAAGAATATATTGCACGTATGGATTTGACCAGCCTGCAACAAGCTACAACAGGGCTTTACAACGATTTATGGAATGGTAACTACGGATTCAACTGCCGCTTGCAACGCATCAATGTATGCGCAGATGACATTACATATCGTGCAGCAAAAGCCAACAATGAACTGGCTAATTACTACCGACTGACTCCCAATATCACAGCCAACAATGCAGACTACAAGACTACATGGGAATTATTCTTTACTGTAATCAACAACGCCAACAAACTCATCAACAAAGCGGTGCTTCCTGAAGACGCTACCTTAGCCAAACAATATGAAGAAGTATTAGGTGAAGCCTACTTCCTCCGTGGATTGTCTTATTTTTATCTGGTACGCATGTATGGTGATTTACCTCTGATTCTGACGGAAGAAGACGCTGCCACTAATATGCCGAGAACAGCTGTAGCCGACATCTATGACCAAGCTATTATTCCAAGTTTAAAAAAGGCAGTAGAACTGTTACCGACCAAGAGCCGTAGCGGTTTTAGCTCCACTCCCTCTAAATGGGCAGCTGAAGCCTGCCTCGCCGACGCCTATATGACTATGGCAGGCTGGCCTTTAAAAAAAGGACAAGAATATTATAGCCTGGCAGCTACAACAGCCAAAAATATCATAGACAACTCTGGACTGTATCTGACCGAGAGCTATGCTGAATTGTGGAAAGAAGCCAACAAAGAACAAGCCAATGAAGTGATGTTTGCCATCCACCATAATGCAAAGCTAAAAACAGCCAGTAACTATGGGAAGTCCTATTATCCAGCCGATTTTACCCCCGCCGGTTGGGCCGATTATTACGGTAACGAAGCCTTCTACTTGAACTATCCAGACGATGAACGGAAAGCCTGGAACTACATGACGGAATGGAACACTAAAAGTGGCCATGTCACTTACAAAGAGAGCGGTGACAAGTTACCTGCTATCTCGAAATATTACAACTATGATAATGGCGCACCGGGTAGTAGCCAGCTTGCCAACGGTATCACCTGCATCTATCGTTATGCCGAAGTCCTGCTGATGTATGCCGAAGCCTCCACTCGTGCAACCAACAGCGTGAATACGCAAGCTATCCAGGCTATTCAGGAAATACAGAAACGTGCCGGATATGCAGACAGCCAACTGACTACCACTACCGACCCCACCGCTTTCACCACTGCAGTGTCCAATGAGCGAGGATGGGAATTCTTTGCCGAAATGAAGCGTTGGTTCGAACTAGTCCGTCTCGAGAAGGTAAGTGAAGTAAGAACCGAGACTTGGGATGGTTCACTTTTCCAAAGAAACAACCATTATTATTTCCCAATCCCCTACCAACAGATTGAGTTAACACAATGGACCAATAATGCCGGTTATTAATAGAAACAGAATAACACAAAACTTCTAACCTTATTTATCAAGAAATCAAATAGACCTTAATCAATTTGATATGTACGAAAGGGAGGGGCCGTGAGGTTCCTCCCTTTTATTTATCAATACAATGATAATACTGCCCCAAAGACATCCAACCAAATAAGGAATGGTCTTGAACGTCAAAAGCAACTATATCACACTATTCCCAATATACCATTAGAGCCTGACATCGCGACAGATATTATTCATTTTGAAACTTTTGTGTAGAAACAAAAGTAGTGAGTAGACTGATATAAGCCCAGAAAGTAATCAATAAAAGAATCTATATCATTGATTTGTCATTCTATCCACACGTATTACCCCCGGTTTTCCACAAAACATCCCCTGCGGCATAGGTACCTTGATTTCCCTTCCATTGAAAACAATCCGAATCTCTTTCAGAGCCGCATTCATACAAGCATCGGTGACAGAAACCACAATCTCTCCTGCTTCTTCCCTTATCAGCACCGCACACGGGGCAGAAGCGGAAAGAGACAAACCTTCTGCCTGCAAACCTTTATTGCCGGGATACAAGACAGCTTCCACCACCTTTCCATCCATAGAGCAGACCGCCTGCACCAGGGTATCGTTCTGCAATACCCGGAACGGCAGTTCATCCGACGGCATCTGCCGGCCTGCATAAACCACATAGCCATAGGTATCATCAACCGGACGCTGTCCATGATTTGCCCACAGACGGAGGATTCTGGCTTCTGAGGGCAAGCCTTGTTTCTTTTCATTCACCTTGTTCCGCTTCACCCAATCTGTGGGACGAGTCTCGCAAGTAACAAATGCTTCACGGGTATACTCAGGAAGTATCCGATAGGCAAACTTACCTTTCTGCACCAGCCAGAGGGGAGTACCATCTGCCGACAAAAGCGAGTGAGTACCGGAAGCGACAAGCTCCATTTTTCCCCTTTTCATCGAGAAAACTTCATCCGTCCAAGCCGTCTGGTCGATGGTGGTACGAATCTCCCCATCCAGTTCAGGACGCTTATTGGTTACGCCCGCACCCAAAGCTACCATGTAATCTCCCAGAATGAAATAAGACTTATATGCCTTGAAGCCATAAAGAACCTCGTTCAAGCCCTCACTGTTCCCCTTGTCGTTCACACCCTCTTTCGCAGAAGCGTTCATCTTTTCGAAGATATATCCTGCAACGGCATTACTCCCGCCATCCGTAGCACCGGCAGCAAAATTACTCCTGCTGCAATAACCACGCCAATTCTCTACGGGAACCAGCTTGTCCATGCCTTCGCGTGCAGTCACACCCGGGGAAGCGGTGACATCCCAACCGCCCATAATCCGGAAATACTCATCGCCGCTGCGCTGGAACAACGTCATTCCATCCGTCGGATAGAAATTGTAGGCATCAGCAAAACTGGCGGCACTCTCCAGTCCGTCACAACGGACAGAGGCCATATTAATCGTGATATGATAGTCGGGGGTCTTCTTTATCAAGTCGTCGTTGTTGAAGAACCAACGGGTACCGGAATAGATGCCCGGAGCATACTCCTCCATCATGATGCGATTCTTCTTCACCTCTTGCTGCAATTGCAACAGTTCCCGCTGCTCTTCGGGGGTGAAAGAGTCCATCCAGTTGCCGATAAGGTTATCCAGCATTCCGGCATAAGGGATGGAAAGCTCTGTGGGATTATATACATACGAGCCACGGTCCAGGCAAGGAAGGCGATATCCCTTATAATAATACCAGGCACCACCACGCAGGAAATTAAGAAGTGCCTGCACATTATCCCGGCCCAGATTCTTGGCCCAGGGAGAGCCTTTCAGCATATTCAGCATTTTAAGTGCATTGGAAGTCCCGTCAATGGGATAGCCCCAAATCAGGCATTGCTTTCCATGTCCCCAACCTGCCCCGTCGGCAGTGAATCCCTCAGTCCAAAAAGCATCGGAATACGTAGTTTGGGAAGTCATACTGATACCGCGCTGGCAAACTTCCGCCAGCAAGTCTATCATAGGAATGGAACGGTACATGGCGGCCACGGGCAATAGGGAACGATAGGCCAATGCATTGCCGCCCACCCACCACACATGGTTGCGGAAACGGGAAATGGAAACTACATTCCCATCGGTTTCGTCGTGGCGGAGAGGTTGGGTCCAGGCTTGTAAGGCAATGGTTTTCAACATATCACATGCCTCTTGCAGCAATGTGCCGCCTTTCCCGCCTTCCGCATCATCCATCTGTTTCAGATAGCAGAAATAAGTATTGACCGCTGCCGTAGGTATGGCAAAGCAAGATGCATGGAAACGGGGACCGTCATTGGGGCGTCCTGCCTCGATACCGCCGTAATGCAAGATTGCCTTCAGCACTTTACCGGACAAGGCCTGCTCTTCTGTCAGTTCACCTTTACGATAGGCATCCGCAACTTTCCAGATACGGTTGAAGGCATCCGCCACGAACAAGCCTATTTCAGCCTGCGGGTTGGAGTAAGGTTTCTGAAAGGCATTCTCTTTGCGGAATTGCTCTTCCTGCCCCCTTAAACCAGAAAAGATACCGTCGGCAGTGAGTTGTGCCAGGCACTCCTGCGCACTCAACCGGGTGTCCAGGGAATGATAACGGTAAGGATGCTGCGCAAAGGAAGCGCGGAAAGCCTCGATGGACTTCTCCTTCTCTGCATCCCCCCGCTGCCGGGCTTCGTTGTAGTAACGGTGATAATTATTGAAAGCAAACTGCGTTTCCTTCTCCTGCGGAAAAGCAGGTGCGGCCAAGCAAAGGCCGAGAATGGTCAGAATAAGGTTTCTCTGCATATTAGAATCGTATTGGTTATTGTATAATGTCCGATTATATTTTCAGCAAATATAATGAAAGGCAGAGGGAAGAAATGACGGCAATCATACAAAACAGATGCAGTTTTCGTACGGAACTGGCTGAGTGCGGCAGCAGGCATAAAAAGATTGGCTATCTTTGTTTCATCATAATAACCTTATTAACAACATTCCCCATGAAAAGACATCATCTGCTTTTTCTCTTTGCCGCTTTCATAGCTATAACGTCTTCTGCCCAGAAGCTGGACAATCTGGTAGAACTGAAACAGAAGTCGGAAAACCCACTGTTTCATCACTTGGACAAAGCTCCACGTACACCAGCTTTCGAGTGCGAAGGCTATTGGGCCTGGGGAAGTTCGGTAGTGAAAGGAGATGACGGCAAGTACCATATGTTCGTTTCCCGCTTTCCCAAGAGCTTGCCGTTCCATCCGGGATGGATGGTAGCCTCGGAGATTGTACATGCCGTATCCGAGGTACCGCAAGGACCTTACCGGTTCAGCGAAGTGGCCCTCCCTGCCCGTGGCGCGCAATACTGGGACGGACGCTCCACACACAATCCACGCATTTTGAGACAGAACGGAAAATACTACCTTATCTATATGGGTTCCACCCACCCCTTTGCCGACCCTACTTACGAACAACTCACCCTGGAAAGCCCCTGGTGTACCGTTGCCCGTGCCAACAAACGTGTGGGACTGGCCGTTGCCGACTCGCCCTACGGTCCGTGGAAACGCCTGGACGAGCCCATCTTGAAGACCAAGCCCAATACTTTCTACAGTTTTCTGACCTCAAACCCCTCTCCTATCATTCAAGAAGACGGTTCGGTGATGATGATATTCAAGGGACGACATTACACGAACGGTTACCTGCACTCGGCCATGAGCCTCGGAATGGCTTATGCCCCTACCATAGAAGGTCCTTATCGGGTGCTGAACAATGACTATCCCATCTTTGAAGTAGACGGTCAGGGCGAAGCGGAAGACCCTTTCCTCTGGAAAGATGCAGACGGCTATCATGCCATCTTCAAAGACCATGTAGCCAAGTTTACCGGCGAACGGGGCGGAGGCGTCATGGCACATTCCAAAGACGGCATCCAATGGACTGTAGATAAAGACCCGAAAGCCTACTCGCTCACCGTGGAATGGGAAGACGGCAGCGTGGAGAAGCAAGGGCAACTGGAACGCCCCTTCATCCTCTTCGAGGACGGAAAGCCTGCCTACATCTTCTTTGCCACGATGGACGGGCCCGGAGGGTTCGAAAATGCATCCCGTTCTTGGAATATGGTGATTCCCATCAAAGACCGGAAGTAAAAATGTGTATCTTTGCAGCCATGAACGAGAACATATTACCCATCCACTTCGCCCCGCTGCAAGGCTATACCGATGCCGTCTACCGGCGGGCGCATGCACGCATTTTCGGCGGCATAGAGACCTATTACTCTCCTTTCGTACGCATGGAGCACGGAGAAATCCGGCGGAAAGATGCCCGTGACATTGAGCCGGACCACAACCCGGACCTGCACCTCATCCCCCAGCTCATTGCTCCGGATACGGACAAGCTGGAGCACATAATGTCCCTTTTCATCGAAAAAGGATACCGGGAAACGGACATCAATTTGGGTTGTCCTTTTCCGATGCTGGCCCGGCGCCACAATGGCTCCGGCATGCTGCCCTATCCCGAAGAAGTGAAGGCGCTGCTCTCCGAAGCCATCGACCGGCATCCCGACATCCGTTTCTCCGTGAAGCTGCGTCTGGGTTGGGAGCAGGCGGAGGAGTGTCTTGCCCTGCTACCACTGTTCAACGAACTCCCCCTCGCACACATCATCCTGCACCCGCGTCTGGGCAAGCAACAATACAAAGGAGAGGTAGACCTGGAGGGATTTGAAGCTTTCTACAAAGAGTGCACCCACCCTCTGTTCTACAACGGAGACCTGCATACCGCGAACGATATCCGTTCTATCACCACACGGTTCCCCCGATTGGCAGGTATCGTCATCGGCCGCGGGCTACTCGCCAATCCTGCCCTGGCGCTGGAATACAAGCAAGGAACCCCGATTTCTTCCGATGAAATGGCGAAAAAAGTGGGACAACTACACACCGAGGTCTTCAACGCCTATCAAGAGCTACTGCAAGGCGGTGAGGCACAGTTATTAATGAAAATGAAAAGTTTCTGGGAGTACCTATTGCCGGACGGAGACCGCAAAGCGAGAAAGACCATTCATAAGACCAGCAAACTGGCAAACTATCAGTCAGCAGTAAGCAATCTGCTCGGAACATATTAAACAACCGTTTCCAGTATCTTTCTCTATAGGAGAGAAAGGCTAAGACTCCTATACCGAATACCCACAACACCCGGATGTATTCACCCAAAACATGGGGATGTATTACCCCAAAAACATCCCCATGTTTTATAGCACAACACCCGGATGTTATGGGGTAAAACATCCGGGTGTTGTGGGTATTCAGTATCAATGTCTAACCTATACTCTCCCTACCTCTTTAGCTCTACCTCTAAGCTTGCAGCATCCCGGCAAGTAAAGCGCAGCACAGTCTGATTCTTGTCTGCCGACAACACCTTGCAATAGGGCGTCTCGGCAACCTTCCACTGTCCCTTCAAAGTAACGGTTACGGGAATCTCCTGACTCTCATTGTCAGTCCACGGGCGTGAATAGATACTGCGCTCAATACGTTTTCCGTCTTTATCGAAAGCCTCATCACTCGGACCACGATACAAGGCCAGGTCGGGTTGGGAAACAGTCAGCAGAAGCTTGTCCTTATATTTGCGTATCATGACAAGGCACGATGTATCGGCTTTCTGCAACAATCCGCCGTCGGGCAGAGCCTGCGGAGTCTCAAACAAGACGTAAGAAGTAAGACCGTCCGCCGGAGAGCGCACAATGTGGGCGTTACGGTCTTGCTGGAGAATCTTGTAAGTGGGTTTCTTGGCGAATGCCTTCAAAGCGACGGCATCCGTATGGGGCAGCACTGCATATTCGTAGGAAGCGCCTTTCGGAGCTTTGCCATGCTGCAATGTCAAGGACACCCAGTCACCGGAAGTAGGTTTGGTGCTACGTTCGCCTACGGTCACTTGCGGGAAGTTCTTCTCATATCGGGCAGCAGGACGGGAAGCTTTGGAAATGTAATAACCTACGCCATTGGGGTCTATATAAGTCTGTCCATCACTCTGATAGGACTCCCAGTACCGGCGGGTTTCGGGAGTAATGGCGGCAAGCTGGAACACGGTGGTTTCCGTGGGATATTCGGTATTCAGGTTTTCGATGTCCGTACCGAGGCATACAATGGTGCCGTCGAAGAAATGGAACGACTTGCGGGCACGGTGAGAACCGTTATACTTATCATGTTCATGCAGCACCATACCGAAGTTACCGTTCAGATGTGCCTGGGACAAACCGCCGGCAAAAGCCTCATCGGAATAGAGCATCTCCTCCATACCGGAGAAGGTATCGACATTCAATACCCGGGCACGCAGCTGGTCGAAAGGCAAATGAATGCTCGTGACACCCGGAATACGATTCCAGTCGAAACCGGATTCCTGCCAGCCACTGGTGGCAAAAGTAACCATTTCATCGGGTTTTCCGGTAAGAATCTGCATGCTGCCATGTGCCAGATAACGGCCATAGAAGTTGGCGGGGAGATAGTGCTCGGCAGCCCAGAGATAACGGGAATGTCCGCGTACTACGGCAGCCCAGTTGTTACGACGCTGTACGGATACACAACCGTAACCCAAAGCCAGATTGCCTTGCGGGTCGGGTTCCGGACGGAAGCCTTGGGCTTCGAGCAACTTCTTCATCTCCAATTCGTGGCGGGTAGAAGCCTTCGGCAGATAGTCGGGCGCATTCTTGTCCGGAGCTTCTGTATAGGCAACCAGGCGCAGATAGGCAGCCGCCATTTCGGGGTCATATTTCAGCTTGCCATCCGGCGTACCGGCAATGGCCATCGTGGCATATTGGATAGGTATCAAGCTTCCTCCCCCGTTGGGATGGCGTCCGGACATGGAAAGCGACCATTGCTTCAGATTGCAATAGAAACGCATGGTGAGAAGCACTTTCTTCACCGTCTCGTGTGCCTGCTCGGACAGACGGAACTCGGTACCACTCAGCAAGTAAATCATATTAGTGGCACCGTCCAGACCGCCCACTGCATAGGCAGGATAATTGTTGCAATGATGGAAGCAAGCACCGTCCGGCTTGAAAGAACCGGCCAGTCCCGGCGCAGGAAGGCAGCCTTTGTCCAGCCAACGGGAGAAGGAACGCAGGTATTGCAGTTTCTCCGGGGTATCCTCCATAATCAGAATGCTGGCTATGCGGCCTTGCAACTTGGTGTTGAACGTATCTATATCAATACCGTTGACGGCAGGTTCGGGATATACCTCATTGGTGATGGCATACCAGTTGAGCGTACGTACCGCCTCTTCCAGCTTACCTGCCTCACGCAACACGTCCTTCATCAAGAAATAAGCCACAAACAGACCGCGCATACTATATCCGTAATGGTGGATATTCCCCCAGCAACTGCCATAGGCAATACCCTGGTCGGTGGCGTTATCGTACATGGCGATGAATTTCTGCTTCAACTCGTGTTTCAGCGCCGCATCCTCCGCATTGTTGTAGGCGATGGCGACGCGTTTCATCAGGTTGAAATAGTCGCTTATCTCTATCCCCAGTCTGGAGAACATATCTTTGTCCCAATCGGGTACCATACGTTCGTATGCCTCGGAGTGACGTACAAAATAGATAGGACGTCCTGCTACCTTGCCGTTCTTGTAGGTAATCCGATAAAAATCATACTTCTCACGGATGGACTGCATCTCCTTGTCCGAAAGCGCGGAAGGTGTGTAGAGCATGCCGCGGAAACGCTTCTCCATAACCCGTATATCCTGCTTCTGCGCCTCGGTCACGTCTGTTAGAGGGATGTCCGGTTTCCACAAGGAGTGTTCGTAGATAACCAGCCAGTGGTTGGTGGTTCCCTTATTTACAAACGGTACCTGCAAGTCGGCAGTCTGCTGGCGGGCATCTACCTTGCTGGCAGTAATCAGATGGTCGAAAAAGAGTTTCCCTTTCACGTCGGGGGCTACAATGCGGATTTCGTCCATCCCTTCTTCCGGGGTGCCTTGCATATCGCGTTCATAACATACCCATGCTCCGCGCCAACCGGTGAAGTTGATGCCAAAAGGAAAAGAGGTGCATACCTTGCCATCCTTCAGGAACTCAAACTGAATCTGCTTGTCCTGGGCCTGCTCATTGTACACCCATACGATGAAAGCCGAAAGATAGGTGTCTTTCCCCGTCGGGTCTTTCTTCTCAAACTTCAAGTCTTTTTTGATAGACAGTGCGGCACCCGGCTCGAAAGTCCAGCTCAAACTGTGGTCGCCATCCCTATAATGTTCGTCGCTAATGCCCAACTGCGAACCAGCTGCCGTAGTGACAAACGCCGGAACCTGCTTCTCCTCAAAAGAAAGCAAGCGCTCATTCTTCACGATTTGTGCATGTACACTGCCCGGCAGCAACATGCAAACGAGCGCTACCGCTCCTATTTTCCATTTACTGAATTGCATCATGTCTGTTTATTTAAGGTTATCGATATTTGCTACTTGGAAATCTGCAAAACGTACGTGGTTCTGCCACAACCGTAAGGCGAAATAGCCGTCTCCTTTGCCATCGGCAACCGGTAAGCTGAAAAGTTCTTCACCATCCATGGCATAAGTGGTGGCTCCATTCTCCACACGGATTTTAACTTCATACCAATGGTTGGGCTTCAAAAGGTGGGCGGCATCGGTATACTCTTTCAAGATGGGTTTAATCTTTGCATCGTCCACTCCATAATACTCTCCATGGTATTCACGGAAACGCGTAGTTCCATTATCATTACCGCCGTAGCCCACATAGTAAAGGTCCAGCGTATTGTAATTCTTGAACTCGCCGTTGCGCCATGCACTGCGGGCAAAGAAGTCATCCGGATGCCGGGGGTCATCGGCCCCCCAAAAACAATTCAAGTCGCTGAGACGGTCGTAGCTACCATTCTCAACCACCACTTGTACCCGGTAGGTAATCTCATAGTTTCCCGTCAACCGTTCCTTATACCAAAGGGACAGCCCGTCCGGAGATACAATATCCATCGTATCGCCGATACATGTAATTTCCACTTTTCCGGAAGAATCCTCCACGACCCAGGCGGTAAGCCGGCAGGAAGCGCCCATCTCCATACCGGGGAGGACACATAAGAGAAGTTGCATCAAAAGAAGTTGTAACCGCATATTTCAATGTATTAGTACGGTACAAAGAAACCCCTCTTTTTGGAAAAAGAGGGGCATAAATCGTACAGAAGAAGGATAAAATAATGATTGAGGCGGATTTCTGCCCCCACTTCATCAAGGATGAAGTTCTTCGAAAGCCTTGTTTTCCTCTTGTACCGCCTGAATAGTTTCTTCCAGTTCATTGATAGGGAGATCGAAGTTGTACCAGTCGTTATAGCAGTCGGTGACATACCACTTGCCATCCGTCAGTTCAAAGACCACACGAAGGGAAGGTTCTGATTCATCATAGCCTGCTTCGAACTCTTTATGGGCAGGCTCATTGACAGTGAAGTGAGAAATATAGGTACCTCCCTCCTCTTCGGTAGTACGTCCTTCCTTCAGCGTTTCTTCGTCTAGCAATGCCCACTTCTCGCGGGTGAAGGGAAAAGTCTGTTCCGTCTCACCGTCATCCTTCAAGAGGGCGATGGGAGACTTCAAAGGAAACTTGATTCGGGAATACTGGAATGAAGCACTGGACGTGAATTTCTGGAGAAATGTCTTGAAATCCTCCTCTTCGGCAGCCAGACCATTGAGAGTCGTCAGCATGAGTGCCGCAAACAGACAAAAAACAAAGCGGATAGCCTTCATATACTCGGATTATTTTTCAATGCGCAAAGATAATATAAAAGTAATAAAATGCTAAGGCTATGGGGCGATAATTATTATCATCTATGTTTCAGATACTCGTAACCAAACCGGCAACGCAAGCAGTCTTTCTTGTCACAATATTCCTTTTGAAGTTGAAGCAGAGCCTGCGAATCGGCAGCGGTAGATACCGGCAAACCGGCACCATCCCAAAGTCGGGTTACGTGATTGTTTTCGGCCTTCAAGGATTCAAGGAAACGGGTGGCACGGTCACACAAAACGTCATCGGCCTTGTGCAGGCCATAAGCATAAAGAAACGGGATGACCGTATTGATGGCAATCAGATTCAAGGCACCGTCCCCTACCCGCTTTTCCCTCCGGGGTGAAACCTTTCTGAAATTGAAGTGCTCCTCCCAATACGCGGAAGTCTTGGCAGCCAGTATCTTCTTCACCGCCTCCAGCGTTTCAGCCTCCATAACACGCGAGAAGAGCGACTGCTCCTTGTGATACAGACAGGCAAGCTGGGCGAGGCGTACATGTGGAAAGTTATCGGGACGAAGACGCAGAAACCGCCACTGCTCAACAGACATGGGAGCTGGCAGCTCGAACTTGTGTTGCAGGTAGCGGAACTCTTTCTGAAGTATCAAATAATAATCATCTGCCTCTGCCGAGACCTCCTCCAGCAGGCCTGCCTGCCCCAGGAAGAAAGCCTCCACTTGAAACAGACTGTCCCGATGCTTGTCTACGGCGCGGAATGGAAGGCGGTTTGCCCATGCCTCGAAAGCATCCCCATTCAGCCCGAAGCCGAAGTTACGAGCAAGAGTAATGAAGAAAACATCTTCCCAATGATGATTGCAGCGTTCGAGCCGCTGGGATATGACGCATGCTTTCTGCTCAAAACGCTCTACCTGCAAAGCGGACAGCCAGGAATGGACGGTCAGCTTTGGGAGGGAGGCAAGGATGGAATAGCAGGGAGGATAAATCTCTGTCTGCCGAAGCTCTTCATAGCGCAAGCGGACAGTGTCGGGGCAAGTGAGCACCATCTGGGGAACCAGCTCACCGTTCGTGCGGTACACATCACAATTCGATTCGCCCACCACGTGCAGGATGACGGTATCATACGCCTTGTCACGGTCGTGCCTATGGAGCAGCCAGTCTGATGCCTGCGTATGCACTTCGACGTTGCCCACCCAGAGCGTACCGTCTATTTTCAGTTTGGCATTAAAAAAATCGGGGCCTGCATTCATGTTCGGCAAACCGGGATCTATCACTTCTACCGGCCGGCCGGAGGTTGTCTGGAGCAATGACAAAGGAAATATTTTGTGCTTCCAAACATAATGCAGTAGTTGTTCCATGTTAACAAGACGTTAATGTTGAGCACAAATGTAAGAAAAAGATTATCTTTGCGACCTATAGTTTGTTGATAAACTAAATAAAAACAGATAGAAACAATGAAAATCGCATTAATCGGCTACGGAAAAATGGGCAAGGAAATCGAGAAAATAGCCCTTGGCCGCGGACACGAAATTGTAAGCATCATCGATGTCGACAATCAGGAAGACTTTGAATCGGCAGCCTTCAAGAGCGCCGACGTTGCCATAGAGTTCACCAACCCCATGGTTGCATACAATAACTATATGAAGGCATTCCGCGCCGGGGTCAAACTGGTATCCGGCAGTACGGGCTGGATGGCGGAACATGGAGACGAAGTGAAGAGACTTTGTACCGAAGGCGGCAAGACACTGTTCTGGTCGTCCAACTTCAGTCTGGGAGTAAGCATATTCTCTGCCGTCAACAAGTACCTCGCAAAGATAATGAACCAATTCCCTGCCTATGATGTGACAATGAGCGAAACGCACCACATCCACAAGATGGACGCTCCGAGCGGAACGGCCATCACGCTTGCCGAAGGTATTCTGGAGAATCTCGACCGTAAGGACAAATGGATAGAAGGAACTTTCCAGGCTCCCGACGGAACCGTTTCGGGCTCTACGGAATGTGCAGCCAATGAGCTACCCATAAGTTCTATCCGCGAAGGAGAAGTACCGGGCATCCACAGCATCCGCTACGACTCCGAAGCCGACAGCATCACTATCACCCACGATGCCAAGAATCGCAGGGGATTTGCCTTGGGAGCTGTCCTTGCTGCCGAATATACCGCCAAGCACGAAGGTGCTTTGGGAATGAGTGACTTGTTTCCATTTTTAAAAGACTAAAACATCATGAGAAAAGCAACACGCACCCAATGGATTAAATTCAGTATAGTCACCCTGCTCTACCTTGCCTTTCTGGTTTGGGTAAAAAGCTGGCTGGGACTGATTGTACTACCCTTCATTTTTGACATCTACATCAGTAAGAAGATACCCTGGGGGTTCTGGAAGAAATCGGAGAATCCTGCCGTACGCAGCATCATGAGTTGGGTGGATGCCATCGTATTTGCGCTGGTAGCCGTCTACTTCGTAAATATCTATGTGTTCCAGAATTACCAGATACCGTCTTCCTCACTGGAGAAATCCTTGTTGGTAGGCGATTTCCTTTATGTCAGCAAGATGAGCTATGGCCCGCGCGTACCGAATACGCCGCTTTCCATGCCGCTGGCACAACATACACTACCGGTATTCAACACCAAGTCGTACATCGAATGGCCTCAATGGGAATACAAACGTGTGCCGGGCTTCGGCAAAGTGAAACTGAACGATATTGTGGTGTTCAACTTCCCGGCAGGCGACACGGTAGCCACCAACTTCCAGCAGACAGACTTCTATACCCTTGCTTACGAAGAAGGAAAACGCGTGTATCCCAACAAGGTGAATATGGACAGCCTGACACGCAAGCAGCAACGTACTGTCTACGACCTGTACTACAATGCCGGACGTAATCTTATCCGTTCCAATCCTAGAATGTACGGTGACATTGTCATACGCCCCGTTGACCGTCGTGAAAACTATGTAAAACGTTGCGTAGGCCTGCCCGGCGATACGTTGCAAATCAAGAAAGGACAGGTATACATCGACGGCAAGGCCATCGAGAACCCTGCAGAAATGCAGTTCAACTACTTTGTACAGACTACAGGTCCTTATATCACCGATGATATGTTCCGTGAACTGGGCATCAGCAAAGAGGACCAGACACTGATGACCGACGGTCTGGGCTGGGAAGAGAATCTGATTGAAATGGGACTGGACCGCCGGGATGCCCAGGGCAGGCTGGCACCGGTCTATCATCTTCCGCTCACCAAAAAGATGTACAAGACCCTTACGGGCAACAAGAAACTCATCAGCAAGATTATCATCGAGCCGGGAGAGTTCTCGGGACAGATGTATCCGCTGAACCTTTACACCAAATGGGACCGCAACAACTACGGCCCGATATGGATTCCTGCCAAAGGCGCCACCATCAAGCTGACCGAGGACAACCTTCCCATCTACGAACGCTGCATCGTTGCTTACGAAGGCAACAAACTGGAAGTCAAGGAAGACGGCATCTACATCAACGGTGAAAAGACCGACTCCTATACCTTCAATATGGACTACTACTGGATGATGGGCGACAACCGCGACAAGTCCGCCGACTCCCGTTACTGGGGCTTTGTGCCGGAAGACCATGTCGTAGGAAAACCGATTGTAGTATGGCTGTCACTGGACAAAGACCGCAACTGGTTTGACGGCAAGATACGCTGGAACCGGATATTCAAGTGGGTGGACGGCATTAAATGAATTAAAGAGTTAAAGAATTAAGAATTAAGAGTTAAAGAATTAAAGAGGGAGGTGGGGAAACGACCTCAAGCCTTTCCTTCTTTCACTCTTTAATTCTTTAATTTCGAACGACAGGATGAAAGGATGGAAGATGGCAATTGCAATGGTTGGAGTAGTGCTCGTCGTAGTACTGCTCCGGGGTTGTGTGACAACTTCCTATCTTATCCCTTCTTCCGGTATGGAGAACTCACTGTACCGGGGTGAATGTATTCTTGTAAACAAGTGGAGCTACGGTCTACGGCTTCCTTTTATGAAGTTATGGGGATATCATCGCTGGGCGGACAGTCCGGTGCAGAAAGAGGATATTCTTGTATTCAACAATCCTGCCAATCTTTCAGAACCCGTGATTGACCGACGGGAAGTCTTTATCAGCCGTTGCATCGGTACTCCCGGAGATACCTTGCTGATAGATTCGCTTTTTTCAGTGATTCCTTCCGAAAAGAATGCACCCGACCAGAAGTTCCTTTATTCTTACCCCAGGCAACGGGAACGACAGTTGGATTCATTGCTTTCCATCCTTTCCATCGCTCCCAACAAACTATTGGGGCAGGACTCAATAAAGAATATACGCAGTTTCAGCCGTTATGAACACTACTTGTTGGAACAAGCCATGAACGGGAATTGCTGGATAGAACCGATTGTCAAGGAAGACTCCATGGAGATGCTGAAACCTCTGATAATCCCCAGCAAAGGCAAAGCCATACGCGTATATCCGTGGAACAAGACTTTGTTGCGAAATACCCTGGTACTTCACGAAAAGAAACAGGCCGAAATCAAGAACGACACCCTTTATGTGGAAGGCAAGCCCGTGCAACACTGCTATTTTACCAAAGACTACTACTGGGTAGGTGCCAACAATGCCATCAATCTTTCGGACTCCCGCCTTTTCGGTTTCGTCCCCGAAGACCACATCATAGGCAAGGCATCTATCATCTGGTTCTCCAAAGAAAAGGGAACAGGACCTTTCAGCGGTTACCGATGGGGCAGGATATGGAAAAGAGTGGAATGACAAACAAATGAAAGAATAAAAATGAAAATACAAACAATGAACAGTAGCTTCAATCGTAAATCGCAAATCATCTAATCGTAAATATACTGATGAAAACAGTTTTTCTTTCTTCCGCCTATTTGGCTCCCATAGAATATTATACCAAATTGCTGGCATACGATAAAGTATTCATCGAACAGCATGACCACTATATGAAGCAGACTTACCGCAACCGCTGCACCATTGCCGCACCGGACGGCGAGTTGGCACTTTCCATCCCTACCGTAAAGCCGGGTAGCCTAAAATGCCCGATGCGCGATATCCGTATCTCCGACCACGGTAACTGGCGGCATCTGCACTGGAATGCGCTTGAATCTGCCTACAACCACACTCCTTTCTTTGAATATTATAAAGACGACTTCCGCCCTTTCTATGAAAAGAAGTATGAGTTTTTAGTCGATTTCAACGAAGAACTTTGCCATCTTATCTGTTCTCTGATAGACATACAGCCCGATATGGCACGCACCACCGAATACCGGACTGAATTCACTCCGAATGAAGCGGATTTCCGCGAACGCATCCATCCGAAGAAAGACTTCCGACTGGAAGACCCGGAGTTCTCTCCCAAACCCTATTACCAGGTCTTTCAGGAGAAGCACGGCTTTCTGCCTAACCTGAGCATTGTAGATTTGCTGTTCAATATGGGGCCGGAGAGTTTGTTGATGTTGTAGGTTACTTATGGGAATTAGGGGTTGAATTAGTTCATTTCTAAACGAGTTTAAGATAAATGTTAGTATCACGAGGGGACAAGTTGACAAGGCAACAAGCGCCTTGCGGTATATCATTTACTTCATTTCTGCCCCGTTATGAACCGGGAAAAGAGCCGAATAGCAATCTGCATTATTTACAAACAACACAGATTCAAGAAACAGTAGCATACTGAACCTAATTCAGTCGTATAGTGAATAGGACTCAGTCGTATAGTGAATGCAGCACACCAGAATAATGCTGATAATCAAGAAGTTGCAAAAACACAGTCAGAACCTTGATAAATTACAACAAATTATCAAAATATCATTGTGCTCATTTCGTAGCGAGATTGAACACAGAGGCACGAAGTATCCACCTCCCCTTTAGGGGATTCGGGGAGTATTCAACCCCTGCTTCGCATCACTTATTGAACCTCTGCAAGAACTCCGCCAGGTTCTCCCCTTCTTCCAGGCCCAGCTTTTTCCGAAGGCGATAACGGCTGATTTCCACTCCGCGCAGAGAGATGTTCAGCAAGGGAGCTATCTCTTTGGAGAGCAGGTTCATCTTGATATATGCACAGAGCAGTTTATCCTTGTTGTTCAATTCGGGATATGCCTCTTCGAGTTTTCTGAAGAAGTCGTGGTAGACAGAGTCAAAGGTGCTTTGGAAAGCCTGCAAGTCGTCATCGTGCTCAATATTCGTTTCAATCTGTCCCAGTAGCCGAAGTGTTTTACGCCGGAGGGAAACCAAGTTTTCTTCACTGATGGAATGGGAAATGCCTAATACTTCTTTCTTGATACCCATCAGCATCTCATTCTTGCGCACAATATTCAAGGTAGTACGGATTAGTTCTTCTGATTTATGGCTTAACTCTGCCTGCAAGTTCTCCTCTTTCAGTGAGTCAATCTTCTGGTCTTTCAATTCACTCTCTTTCTTGAATTCTTGTTTCTGCCTGTAGAGCTCCAGCTCTTTTTGCATCAACAGATGCTTCCGGCTGACAGCTATGCGATAGGCTATATAATATAGTAGTAAACCCACAGCGACTGCATATATCAGGTAGCTCCACCAGGTGCGATACCAAGGGGGCAAGATTTCAAATGAGAACGAAGTCATTACCAACTCCTGGTCTTTATCGGTCATCAATTTTACGCTAAACACATACTTACCTTCATGCAGACCCGTAAATTCTTTAATAGTATTCTCACTGTACTCGCTCCATTCTCCCCTTTCGCTCCCCTCGCTCAAGCGATAGGAAAAAAGAGCCGATTGGGATGCATCGTTACTGTTCACATTATACTCTATGCGGAGGGAGTTGTGTTTATAGGGAATAGTGACAAGAGAATCTGTGTAATGATAGCTACGCCCGTAAATCAATGAGTCGCGTCGTCCTGTGAGATATACACGGCGTATCTGTAGAGATAGCTTTTCCTTACCCACAGCCGTCGATGAAAAGCGTACCAGGGAAAAACCTTCTTCCGTTCCCACCACAGCTTGCCCGTCATATACATTTACATGCTCATAGTTCTCTATCAAAGAGCCCTTCAAGAATGTGTCATGAGGCAATTTTGAATAGGTATTCTTCACAGCATCGTAGCGCAACAACTTGAGAGCTTCACCTGAAACGTACCATATATTATGGGCCATATCCATGGTGAGATAACTGTAAGCGGCTTTCCCGTCCAACATATTTTCCAACTCATGATATTCTTCCAGACTATCCGTGGCTTGATTGTAGCGCCATAACCCGTAATGTGACACTGCAACTGTTTCACTGTTTACCTGCGTCAGAAATATATCATAACCGGAAGGGAAAGCGCTATGGTTATACTTTTTCAAACTTACCACTTCCTGCAAATCATCCGACAGAATCAAGCGGCAGACACCTCTGTCCTTATTTGTCACCCATAACGCATTACCCGAGCTTTCAGCCATTAGGCTTTTTGCAGCATAAGTGAAATTCTTAAGCCGGAAAGCAGGCTGCCAACGCCCGGCCACTTTTTTCAGTAAATGCAACCCACTATATTTACCATAAGTACCCGCAATCAGCACATCCGGGCGACCGTTCAAAGGGACAAGGCTCCTGACACCTTTTATACCATCCAAATGCTCCATCTTATCGCCGTCTATCACAAAGACACCGTTGTCCGAAGCACAGAACAGCTTACCGTCATAGTTTAGGAAAGACCACATCTGTCCACCGGTTCCGGGAACAAAAGTCATCGGTATCTCTTTGTTCAGTTCAGTGGATGGTAGTGTTGTATAAAGGCCCTGATTGGAAGCCAGATACAACTTACCCTGATAAACGATAGAAGAATATCCGGACCCAATGACCGGTTTATTACCATATAGAGAAGAAACGGGCGAACTCAAATGTACACAGTCAATGCCATTATCCAGCCCCAACCAAAGGTTGTTCAGCGCATCGAAAGACATACTGAGCACTGTTTTGTTCTGCAATCCACTATTAATGGAAATCACATTCATTTCATCCTTTTCCAAATCAAGCAAACAAACCCCATCCTGCACAGAGCCAAGTGCCAGCAAAGACTGGTTAAGAGCAGCACAAAACACACGATTGTGCTGCATAAAGCTATCTGCAACACTATTGAACTTCTGCACCGTCTCGCCATCATAGATAAAAAGGCCGTTGTAACGGGTGGCTATCAGAATCTTGCCACTATAGGGTAATAGTCCCGATACCCTGCCCAGCATCTCCGAACCCGGCACCAAACTGAACTTCTTTCCATCCATCACCAGAACTCCCTCGGCCGCACCGATATAGAACTTATTATATAAAATGGCCGAAGTATAAATCTCACCCGGATACTCCAAGTATTCCAACTTATTATTTTCCCAGTAGAACAAACTACGGTCTGATTGGAAATAGATTCTCTCTTTATCCTGCAATATGTTCCATATCACGCCAACTATTGAATTCGGGGGCAAATTGTCCGAAAGGCATGTATAGTCCAATCCGCCCAGCCTGTTTGGAGTGAAATAACCGAACCGCCCGATTCCACCGATATAAATCCGTCCGTCATTCCCTATTCTCATGGCCCGCGCCTTTGCATTACGTATAGGGTAAAGATTCCAGCTTGCACCGTCAAATTCGAGTAAACCGTTACTATTGGCCACATACATCCAACCGTTATCGTGTTGCTGTAACATCCAGTTTTGATTACCTGCCTTATAAGTATGGCGGGTATAGTTCGTTACCGGGCGTTGCCATCCTGCATTCAACTGCACCGACAGCAATAACAAAAGGGTAAGTATAAAATAGGACTTGCTTTTCATAGCGGTCAACATTTGCGTTTATGAAGCAAAGATAACTCCTTTACTCTAAAGTAGTATTCCACCACATCATCTTTAACAGATTTATTCAGAAGAAGCATACTTGAAAGAAAACGCACTTATAACCAACACCTTACAACATTCGTGAGAAAGTAATGATGTAGTCAAAACCGGCATTTGATGTAATTATGATGTAGCCGACTTCGGAATACGAATGCCTCATACCTGTATATTTGCCATCACTCTACAGAAGAATGCATGGAAATCGTTCTTCTTAATTTTAAATCAAAATATAGTAGTATGAAAACACTCTTGAAGAACAGTCTGACTTTTCTTTTGATGCTGATGCCGGTATTGGCTTTCGCCCAGCAAGCACCTCAGATAATGAATGTCAGCGCACGCCAGACGACATCCCTCGACGGGCAGTGGAAAACAATTGTAGATCCTTTTGAAAACGGCTACTACGATTACCGTCTGAAACCCTATGACGGAGGTTATGCCCAGGACAAGACTTATTCCGACAAGACCAAGTTGCAGGAATACGACTTTGAAACGGATAAACTGCTGTTTGTTCCCGGAGACTGGAACACACAGCGTCCGCAATTGTATTATTATGAAGGAACCGTATGGTACCGCAAACATTTTGAATACTCCTTGCAGCCGGGCAAGCGCCTTTTCCTGAACTTCGGAGCTGTTAATTACGAGGCTATCGTGTGGCTGAACGGCAAACGTCTGGGAAGGCACATCGGCGGGTTTACTCCTTTCAACTTTGAAATTACCAACCTCCTGAAAGAAGGCACGAACAGCCTCGTGGTCAAGGTGGACAACAAACGCCTGCCCGAAGCTGTGCCCACGGTCAATGCAGATTGGTGGAACTTCGGTGGAATAACCCGTCCCGTCACTCTGATAGAAATGCCTGCAACCTATATACGCGACTATTACGTACAGTTGGCAAAGGATGACAAGAACATGATTGAGGGCTGGGTGCAACTGGAAGGTTCTGACAAGGAACAGAAGATAACACTGGATATTCCCGAACTGAAAGTAAAGAAAGAAGTCACGACCGATGCCAACGGGTATGCTTCATTCCTAATAAAAAGCAAACCTATACTCTGGACTCCGGAGAATCCGAAATTATATGCCGTGAATCTGGCTTCCGAAACGGATAAGGTTTCTGATGAGATAGGTTTTCGCACGATTCGCACGGAGGGTACCAAGATATTGCTGAATGATAAGGAAATCTTCTGCAGGGGTATCAGCATCCACGAAGAGACTCCCTATTACAGTGGTCGCGCTTATTCAAAAGACCATGCCCACACGCTGCTGAGTTGGGCAAAGGAACTGGGATGCAACTTTGTTCGCCTGGCCCATTATCCCCATAATGAAGAGATGGTGCGCGAGGCCGAACGTATGGGCTTCCTTGTATGGTCCGAAATTCCCGTGTATTGGACCATTCACTGGGAGAACAAGGATACTTACCAAAATGCGGAGCAACAATTGTGCGACATGATTGCCCGCGACAAGAACCGTTGTAACATCATCATCTGGTCTATTGCCAACGAAACTCCGCACAGCGAGACGCGTCTCACGTTCCTCTCTAATCTGGCAAACAAAGCAAGAAGTCTCGATAACGTCCGCCTGATTGGCGCAGCTATGGAGAAGGAAGAAGTACAGCCGGGAGTTCTGACGGTAAACGACCCGTTGGGAGAGCTATTGGATATCATCAGCTTCAACGAGTATGTGGGCTGGTACGATGGCGACTCTGAGAAATGTGACCGCGTGAACTGGACATTCGATACTCAGAAACCGGTATTTATCAGTGAACTCGGCGGCGGTGCCTTGTACGGACGCCACGGCTCGCCCAAAGAACGCTTCACGGAGGAGTATCAGGAAGATTTGTACATCCGCCACGTCAATATGTTGAAACGCATTCCGGGACTTGCAGGCACTACTCCGTGGATATTGAAGGATTTCCGTTCGCCGCGCCGCCATGTACCCGAGATTCAGGACGACTTCAACCGTAAAGGACTGGTTTCTGACAAAGGACAGAAAAAGAAAGCATTCTTTGTTTTGCAGAAATGGTATAAAGAATTAACCGAAGCATATAAATAGCTCACAACAAGACCTCATTAATAACTTTAAAAAAGAAAGGACGCCTATGAAGTAACACCTATGAGAATACACTTTCTTTATAGGAAGCAGCTCAACTGTTTTCTGTAGAGAGAAAGAAGATGAAGGTTATCATCTTCACATGAAAATTAACCTTTAATTTATTCATTCAAAATTAAGTCTAATATGAAACATTTTTTGGTATTCCTATTACTCTTTATTGGTATCGGAAGTGTCACGGCACAAAATGCCAGAATTACCGGTACAGTAAAAGATAACACAGGAGAGGCGGTTATCGGTGCTAATATAAAAGTAAAAGACAGCACCGGCGGCACAATCACAGACATCGACGGACATTTTAACATTGAAGCCTCATCTAATGCAACTCTTGTAGTATCTTTCATCGGATACATTACTCAAGAAGTACCCTTGAAAGGTAGAACCAATGTAGTAGTAACCCTCTCGGAAGACTCTCAAACACTGGATGAGGTCGTTGTAGTGGGTTATGGAACTCAGAAGAAAGTAAACCTGACCGGTTCTGTTGCAGCAGTAAAAGTCGATGAAAAGATTGCCAGCCGTTCCATCACAAACGTATCTTCCAGTCTCTCGGGTTTGGTGCCGGGATTGGTAGTGAGCCAAACAACCGGTTTTGCAGGTGGAGACGGTGCTTCGCTGAAAGTACGCGGTTTGGGTTCCATCAACAATTCTGACCCATTGATTGTAGTGGACGGGATGCCGGATGTAGATATCAATCGTATTAATATGAACGATATTGAAAGCATCTCAGTCTTAAAAGATGCAGCTTCGTCAGCCGTTTACGGTTCGCGTGCAGCCAACGGTGTTATCTTGATTACCACCAAAGGCGGTTCTAAAGAAGCCAAATCCAAAGTGACTTATAATGGTTCTTATGCCTTATCAAGCCCCGTAGAGTTTTACGACTATTTAGCCGACTATAGCCGTGCACTGACCATGCAGATGCGCTCTGCTGCCACAGGTAACAAATCGACCAGTTTCCAGCAGGGTACGGTAGAGCAATGGATGGCCATGGGCTTGGTAGATCCTATTCTTTTTCCGAACACCGACCAATATGACGAAATGTTCCGTACCGGTGCCATCATGAACCATACGGTTTCAGCCTCCGGCGGCAACGATAAGATAAATTTCTATACTTCACTCGGCATCATGGACCAGGAAGGTCTGCAAATCCACAATGACTACAGCCGTTATAACATGCGTTTGAACGTGGATTATAAGGTTCGTGATAACGTAAAAATAGGTATCAGAACAGATGGTAGCTGGTCAGAGCGCCAGACACCTCGCGGCGCAGGTTTGGAAACTGCAGGTTTAAAATATGTCATCTCCGGTATTTTGAACAAGCATCCTGAAACAGGTGAATACGGCGGTGCCATGGCTTATGGAGAATCTGCTTCTGCCGGTAATGCTGTTGCCGAATACGAAGCTTATCGCACAAATACTTCCCGCAAAGAATTTAATGGAAACGCTTACTTGGAATGGGAACCGCTTAAGGATTTGAAGTTGAACGTCAGTTACGCTTTGCGCTATTATAACCAGTTCAGCAAAAGCATCCAGAATGTGGTGAACCAGATGAACTTCCAGACCAACAGTATAGCCCGCACCATGCCGGATACAGGTGATATCATCAGCAATTCCAATAACGAAGGTCATAAGACTTTGTTCCAAGGACGTATCACTTATGAAAAGGAAATCTTCAAAGGGCATCATATTTCCGCCATGTTCAATGCAGCCGAAGAATACTGGTTCCAACGCAACATGGGTGCAGGACGTAAGAACCGTTTGCACAACAGCCTTGAAGAACTGGATGCAGCTTCCAAGGAAGTACAGACCAACGACGGTAAATCCGAATCCGAAGGTTTGCGTTCTTTCATAGGGCGCGTCAACTATACATTATTTGATAAATACTTGTTTGAATTCAACTTCCGTTCCGACGGTTCTTCCCGCTTTGCCAAAGGACATCAATGGGGTTTCTTCCCATCAGCTGCTGTAGGTTGGCGTGTTTCGGAAGAAGCCTTCTTCGCCCCGTTGAAGAAAGCAATCAGTAATGCCAAGTTCCGTGCTTCTTACGGTTCTCTGGGCAATAACTCCGGAGTAGGACGTTACGAACAAAAAGAAACAATGGGAACTACCAATTATATTGTTGGAAACAACGGTCTTGCAACCGGATTCAGTGCCAATAAGATGATTAACCAAGACCTTTCCTGGGAAGAAACCCGTGTCATCAATATAGGTTTGGACTTAGGATTCTTCAACAACCGACTGACTGCGGAACTCGACTGGTACGACCGTTTCACCACCGGTATGATTCGTGGTTCCAGCATATCTTCGTTATTAACCGGTTATTCGGCACCGAATATCAATGTGGCCGACCTGCGTAACCGCGGTATTGAAGTGAATCTGAACTGGCAGTCCAGTATTCGCAAATTCGAATACAGCGTCAATGTAAACGCTTCTTATAACGTAAATAAGCTGGAGAAATGGGGTGACTATCTGAACCGTGGGTGGATTATGCTCGACATGCCTTACCACTTCCTCTATATGTATGAAGCTTATCCGGGTTTGGTACAAAGCTGGAATCAACTCTACAATGCACCCTATCAAGGAGATGCCTACAACGCACCGGGTGACATTATCCTCAAAGACTTGAATGGTGACGGTAAAATCAGTGACCTTGATAAGAAAGCATACACCGACAAATACCGCGATACCCCGATGGGACAATTCGGTATTACTTTGACCGGAGCCTACCAGGGTTTTGATATCCAGGCTTTGTTCCAGGGTAACTACGGACGTTCTGATGTATGGTTGGATGATTTGAACAATACCAAGATACCGGATAACCGTTATGCATTCCAACAATTCCATTGGAGTGATTCTTGGTCGTTAGACAATCGTGGTGCCTCCCTACCCCGTCTGCTGAATGGTAGCGGCGGTAACAAGAACCGTGAAGAAAGTACATACTGGGCTTATAATACCAACTATTTCCGTTTGAAGAACTTACAGGTTGGTTATACCGTTCCCGAACGTTATATGCAGAGAATCGGTTTCAACCGTGCACGTATCTACTTATCCGGTGAGAACCTCTTTACTTTAACTCCCTGGAAAGGTATCGACCCTGAAAAGCCTCATGGAAACGACCTATACCCATTGGTTAAAACCTACTCAATCGGTTTGAATATAGAATTCTGATAACTCAACAAATAAGAAAGAATATGAAATATATTAAGTATATAGCATTAGCCGGACTGGTCGGTTTAACATCTTCTTGTATAGATGACCTGCTGAACCGTCCTGCTACAACAGAAGTATCTTCGGACCTCTTTTGGACAAGTACAGATGATGCCTTGTCCTCTACCTACGGTGTTTACAACGCAGTGCGGACTTTGTTTGCAACTGATTACTACTACGACGGGCATGGCGAATTCCAAAATACTCGCGGTAAGAGTATCGGTGATATTTCTTCATGGGGACCCGGAACGCCGGGCAGCGGATTTTCCAGTATGTGGAACAATGCATACCGGGTTATCAACCGTGCCAACTACACCATTCAGTATGTAGAGCAAATGATTCAAGCAGAACAGAATGCCGCAACCAAAGCATCTTTGGAGGCTATCAATGCCGAGAATTACTTCCTGCGTGCATTGGCCTATTTCCGTTTGGTTCAAAACTGGGGTGATGTTCCTTACTATCGCCACGTACTCAGCGGCAATGATGAAGCATGCTCATTGGTACGCACCCCTATTGCTACCATCATTCCTGAACTAATCACTGATTTACAGAATGCATCCGAAAAGCTTCCCGTAAGCTATGGTGATAAGTACGGACGTGCCACGCAAGTTGCCGCACTGGGCTTTAAAGCAAAAATAGAATTGTACTATGCTTGTTGGAACAAGAACGGATGGCCCGAACTGGAAGGCTTCGAGCCGAGCAGCAGTGTAGCCCAAACCTATTATGCCGCCGCTGCTTCAGACTTCAGCAAAGTAATCAACAATTATGGCCTGACAATCTTTGGTGATGGTAATCCCGGCACTGAAGACAAACCCAACTATAGAGAGCTGTTCCAATATTATAATGAAAATTGTTCGGAAATCATCTTCTCCATTACTTATGGCGGTCCTTCTCTCGGCCAGGGTGAAAGTTTGTTGCGCGACTTCGGTACCCGTACCACCGGTAATGCACAATGCTGGATTATGCCTACTGTCCGCTTGGCAAACCGTTACCAATCAACTGTCACCGGTGATTTCTGTGATGAGCTTATCTTGTCTAAAGATGCTGCACTCCCTAATGGAGCGCGTAACCGTGCCAGCTATGAGAATCGTGACTGGCGTATGAAATCGACCATCATGTGGGATGGTGAGTCTTACAAGAAAATTACAACGGACGGCCTGACAATGGGTGACGAATATACCTGGATGTTCGGTGAAAGAAATGAGGCCAACGGTTTCATCAATAATGATGCCAGCAATCAAACCGGTTATATCTTCCGTAAATGGATACGCCAGGAAGCCGGTTGGGAGCGTACAGATGGTCCGCAGGATTTCTATCTGATGCGTTTGGCCGATGTGTATCTGATGTATGCCGAAGCTGTCAACGAAACGTCCGGTCCTACCAGCGAATGTGTAGCCTTGCTGAATAAGATTCGCAGCCGTGGCAACCTGCCGGCTTTAACACCCGACAAGTATGCCAATTCCGAAGCATTCTTCAATGCCATTGAGCAAGAACGTATTGTGGAACTGGCCACTGAAGGTATGCGTCCATTCGATATTCGCCGCTGGAGAAAAATCCATGACATATGGGGAGAGGCAAACAGTGACGGTTTAACCTTGTATGATACAAATGGCACACGCATACGTGATGAATTCAAGAATGCACCCGAACTCAATTTCCAAAAGAATTATATCTACCAGATTCCAGAAAACGAAAGAAACCGCAACCCGAATCTGACTCAGAATACTCCGTGGAGATAAGCAATTACCATAAAGTTCATTAAATACAAAAAGAATCGTATGAAAAACCTATATAAAATATTGACTCTTGTCATAGTATGTCTTTTGTCCCAATCATGCAATGATTATCCGGTAGATGATAATGGTTTGCTGGTTACTGACAGTGAAGAATGTTACATCTCTTCCCTCATATTGAGAGGACCGGATGATAGGGACGTATTGATAAGCGGTGTTACCATCGATGACGAAAACAACACCATTACGGGGATAGCTAAATTTGGTACCAACATCAAGAAACTGAAGCCAGAATGTGGTACTGCCAAAGATTGTATCGTAACTCCGACTATGGGAGTGTGGACTGATTTCAGCCAACCCCGCCAGTACACTGTAATTTCCGGTAATCGTCAAGTGAAGAAGACCTATACGGTCACTATCACTTTGCAAGGAGAATAATCAATCAGTATAAACTTCTAAGAAACAGAATATTGTTATGAAACTATTGAAATATGCAATGCTGCCCTTCATCGCTCTCTCTTGCTTCGCATGTAGCAATGACGATGAATCTGCCATTAAAAATGACATGATAAAGAAGACGGTTTCTCCTGCCATAGCCGGAGAAAAAATAGAGTTTGCCTATGCCATGGGAACCACTAATGGAAGAATAAATAAGGCTGAAGCAGTTGCCTCCATTACCGGAGCAACCGGTACGGGATTTGAGCTGCACTCCTGGTTCACAGCACAGACCGGAATGGATGTTAACGGTGTACATTATGGTGCCGGTGAAGATGTGCCTATCCAAACCGTTAAAGACGCATCTACCGACGGTAGCATTTCTACAGCCAACCTGATGGAGAAAGTCGATGCGCATTACATCAACCCGACCATTGCCATTGGAACCACCCAGACAGACCTCATTGCCGCCACACTACGCTATAACTTCGTAGTGCCCGAAGATGCAAAAGGCAAAACATTCAGCATTACCTTTACTGCCGTTTCCAGTACAGGCGACCGAGTGTCTTACAAAACCCCTAATTACAAAATCTCCAAGATGGACATGAAACGTCTTATCGAATTGGAGAACGAAGGTGCCTGCTACTTCTCTATCGAAGACATGAAGGCTTATACCAAAGAGGAAGTAAACGCTCTGAACTTGTCCGGCAAGATTGATTTCATCTATAACTACCAGGCCAAACTGAATGATTTTGACTATGCACACTCTTTCGTATCTCCTGCAACGGACCCGAAATTCATCGCCATCAGTGGTATTGTCCCCTCGGGTGCCACCAACAGCACCCCCATGGAACAACGTGCCAATGTGCATGATGCCCAGTTGAAAGGAAGCAATCCGGCTGTTTACGTGGACGATATAGACTTCGAGACGCTGGATTTAGGCGGAGCCATGAACTATGTACTGAACCTGAAAAAGGACGATAGTGCATTTATGAAGACTGCCGACGGTAAATGGGCTGCATACATCTACGTGAACAGCGTTGACGGTAGCGGTAAGATGACAGTAAGTATCAAACGTTATCCTTTGTAATCTAACCCCTTACACAACATGAACCGAATAAAAACATTGACTCTTCTTCTCATGATTATCCTCTCAGTAGGAATATCTGCTCAAAATCCCCGGTCGGCCTTTACCGACCGACCGGTGGATGAGGCAGCTATATATTTCACTCCCGAGAATTTTAAAGTGAAGGCTGACGGGCGTATGGATGTTTCCGAAGCCTTGCAAGAAGCATTGAACCGAACCAAACAGAAAGAAAATGGTTGCGGTATCCTCTTTATCCCCGAAGGAGTGTATAAACTCAGCAAGACGATTTACATCCCCTCAGGTGTTCGTATCATTGGTTATGGTGGCAAACGCCCGGTTTTTGTCCTTGCCAAGCAAGCACCCGGTTTTCAGGAAGTTACCCGGGAAACTGCAAAAGGGAAATACCTTTTTTGGTTTATCGGCGGCTACCGCCCGGGAGGCCGTATAGGCGATGCCAATGCAGGGACTTTTTATAGTTCAATGATGAACGTAGATATTCGCATTGAAGGCGGAAATCCCAATGCCTCTGCCATTCGCGCACATTTTGCACAGCACTGCTCTATTTCCAATGTAACCATTCACGTGGGAAAAGGTCGTGCGGGTATTGTCGATGCCGGAAACCATTTGGAGAATATAGCCATTTACGGAGGAGAGTATGGAATTGACACAGACAAGTCAGCTCCCGGATGGCCTATTATGCTACTTAACTCCTATTTTGAAGGACAACGTAAGAGTGCCATCCTTACTAATGAAGGAGGATTGACCATCGTTCGTATGCGGGCAAAGAATGTACCCGTAGCCGTAGAGATTAAAGAGAATGCTCCCGACAGGCTATTTATGGAAGATTGTATTTTCGAGAATGTACACCGCACCGGGGTTATTCTGACAGATGCAGGAAATGCAGCAACACAAATCAACCTTAGAAATATTCAATGTAAAAACGTTCCTATGTTTGCGTTGGAGCGCTTTACAAACCAACAAATACCCGGTAAAGAAAAAACATACCGGGTAACCCGTTTCACTTTCGGTTTTAATGCCGACAGTCTGGAAGACACTCCTCAAATAGTGCGCCGGACAGAAACAGAACCTATTAAGAGCATTACTCCTTTGGATACCGGTGACACCCCGATGCTTCCTGCTACGGAACAATGGATAAACATCCGCGACTTGGGTGCCAAAGGAGACGGTTTCAGTGATGATACACACATTTTCCAGGAAGCAGTACAAAAGTATGCCAATATCTATATTCCCCAAGGATGGTACGTTGTAAAAGAGCCGTTGACTCTGAAACAAAACACGAATCTGATAGGCCTGCACCCCGGCACTACTATCCTATTAAGCTTGGGCGGCAATCCCGCATTCAGCGGCTTCGGTGCCCCGCAAGCACAGTTGACTACTCCCCAAGGTGGAAAGAACATCGTATGCGGTATCTTCCTGAATGCCGATGCCTACAATTATCGGGCTGTCAATTGCAAATGGATGGCAGGCGAAGGCTCTTATATGTATGATGTCAAATTCAGCGGGCACGATAAAGCCCGTTTCTTCCACAACGGACAAAGTGCTGCCAACCCTTTGGAGAAACCTATGTCCATCACTCCGGAAACTCACGACCTCATTACCCGTGCTTGGGACAACCAGCATTGGAGCCTATGGATTACAAACGGAGGAGGAGGCTCATTCCGGGATATATGGACAGCCAACGAATATAGTTCGGCAGGACTGTACATCAGTCATACAGATACCCCGGGACGTATTTACGGAATGTCTTTAGAGCATCATTTACGCAATGAAGCCATCTTCCGCAATGTTGCCAACTGGAAAATCTACGACTTCCAGTTTGAAGTGGAAGCAGAAGGCATCGATACGCAACCTTTGGACCTGATAGACTGCAAGAACCTGACTTTTGCCAATTTCTATTCCTATCGCGTATCGCGCATGTTGAAATCCTATCCGTCGGCTATACGCACCTGGAATTGCAAGGATATTGAGTTTCTGAATGTTCACAACTATGCACATGCCCGCGTAAAGTTCACTTCCAATGCCAGCCTTTACGATGTCAATACCCACCGGGAAGCACGCCGTTGGGAACTGGCACGCCTTTCATTGACCGGCAAGGAAAGCCGTAAATACCCATTGAGCCAGGAAAAAGGAAAAGCCGAACTTGTAGTCACCGGATTTGAGTTCATTGACGGACTGGCACAAGACAGCCGGGGAAATATATATTTCTGCGAGCATCGCATGCGCCGCATCTATAAATTGGATGCCCGAAGCGGGCAGGTAACTTCTATTGCCGATTTCCCCTGGAACGCAGTAGCACTGGCATGCGATACACAAGACAACTTGATTGTCGTTACCAAATACATCTCCCAACCCGGCTATAATAATGACGATACCCGTAACGGCAACCGTCCTCTATTCGGCTGGAAAGGTTCGGGAGGGCTGTGGGGCTTCAATTATGTTCCTAAGCTTTACGCAATACGTCCCGATAATCCGGATGAAAGTTTCCAAGTTTTACCGTTAGTGGATATGAAGCAATTTGCTGCACCGCAACAAATTTATTATCCGGGTAATAGAACCATCACTCAAAGCGAGTATTACAACGGAAGAAAGCCGGAACAATGTTTTGTTGCTCCCGACGGTGTAACCATCATTCCGAATTACGAAGATTTATTCCGTTGTTCATCTCTGGTTAAGGCAGTACCGGGCAAAACAGTCTATACATTGGATGAATATCACCAACGCGTAATCCATGCGGATGTAGATGCCCAAGGCTTCTTGCAAAACTGTCGCATATTTGCCGACGGAGGCGACCGGAGCGTAGTTACGGACTCTAAAGGCAACGTATATGTAGCCAACGGAGACATTTCCATATTCTCCCCGTCAGGTGAATCCATAGGTACGTTAGAGGTGCCGGAACGTCCCACGTCTCTACTGATATCAGGAAACAAGCTCTATATCACAGCTCTTTCTTCGCTCTATCAAATAGAGCTTTAACAATAGGATTATCATAATAAGAGATTAGGATTATCAATCATGACAAAGTGATATTTTCATAGGTTAGATTTTTAAGTTTGTAACTAAGGTTGCGATTCAGGTTTAAGTTAAAGAGGCGGATAACTACTTGTTTTTTTTTACATCCGCCTCTTTTTTAGTAGTTTTGGCAGTAATATCATTTATAACATATCACCATGGAAAGAGAGAAAAATACACTCCCGCAAAAGGCCTGCCATTGGATGGCTGCCGTTATTATATCCTTATTTGTCCTGCCCCCTGTCCACGCCCAACGCCAAACCCAAACCATCAACGACAGCTGGAAGTTCCTCAAAGGAGAATGCACCGCAGCAGCCGACAGCGCCTTTGACGACAGCAAATGGACATCCATCCATCTGCCCCATACCTGGAATACCGATGCTTATACCGAAAAGGATTACTACCGCGGCACGGGCTGGTATCGCCGGCAACTGACCTTGCCGCAGGGCTGGAAGGAGAAACAGATTATCCTGAGACTGGATGCTGCCGGCAAATCAGCCACTATCTATATCAATGGCAAAAACGTAGGTGAGCATGCCGGAGGATATACCGCCTGTTCATTCAACATCACGCCGTTCCTCTCTTTCGACACACCCAACACGCTGGCCGTATGCGTGGATAATGCCCGCCAGGATATTGCTCCCATCTCCGGAGACTTCACTTTCTTTGGCGGCATCTACCGGGATGTTTGGCTTACGGCGGTTCCCAACCAGCACTTCAACCTAACGAACCACGGCTCGGACGGTCTGTTCATCAGCACCCCGCAGGTTTCCGAGGAGCAGGCAACCCTCTCCATACGCGGTGAAGTAAAGAACGATGCACCGGAAAAAGCGACGTTGGAACTGACGCACACCATCTACCGCCCGGATGGTACCCTGCTACAAACACTCAAGAAGAATATACAGCTAAAAGCCGGAGAAACCTACGCTTTCAGCAACGAGACAACCCCGGTGTTGAAACCTGAATTGTGGACTCCTGAAACGCCCCGCCTCTACCGCGTAGAAACAACCCTGCGCAACCGTAAGACCAAAACCTTGCTGGACCAAAGCAATCATTACACCGCTTTCCGCTGGTTCCGGTTCGACGGAGATGAGGGTTTCTTCCTCAACGGAAAGCCCTATAAACTGCGCGGCATCTGTCGCCATCAAGACCAGAAACCCATAGGTCCCGCGCTGACAGACGAGATGCACCGGAGAGACTTCCTGCTGATGAAAGAGATGGGGGCCAATTTTATCCGTATCTCCCACTATCCGCAAGACGATGCCCTGCTGGAGATGTGCGACAAGCTGGGTATGCTGGCATGGGAAGAGATTCCCATTATAGACATTGTGCCCGATACGCCGGGTTATGGAGATAACTGCGAACGAAACTTGCGGGAAATGATTCGCCAGCACTACAACCACCCTTCTATCATCACCTGGGGATATATGAACGAAATATTGCTCGTAACCCAACGGAAGTACAAAACCGAAGCGGAACTGAAGCCGGTACTGGAACGCACACTGGCACTGGCCAACAGGCTGGAACGGGTACTGAAAGAAGAAGATAGCACCCGCATAAGCACCATGGCATTCCACGGCAGCAACAGCTACAACGAAACCGGATTAAGCAAAATCACCGATATTGTAGGCTGGAACTTATACCAGGGATGGTATGGGGGTGACCTCACGGGCTTTGAGAAGTTCCTGGCACAACAACACCAAAACCATCCCACTCACCCGATGATTGTAAGCGAATATGGTGCAGGTTCGGACAAGCGATTACATTCGCTGCATCCGCGTGCTTTTGACTTCAGCATCGAATACCAGCAGAAGTACCTCGAACACTATTTGCCGGTATTGGAAGATACACCTTATATCTGCGGCGGCACGCACTGGAACTTTATCGACTTCTCTTCTGCCCTGCGAGACGAATCCATGCCACGCATCAACAATAAAGGGTTGGTTTATGCCGACCGTACCCCGAAAGATGTATATCACTACTATCAGGCAGCTTGGCGCAAGGACATTCCGGTGCTGCATATTGCCAGCCGCGACTGGACAGACCGTGCCGGCGTGCAGCAAGGCAATGCTCCCGTATATCTGCCGGTCAAGATATACACCAACCTTTCTGAAGTAGAGCTGTTTATCGACGGTATTTCATTGGGAAAGCAGAAAACAGAGAACTACACGGGCACCTTCGAAGTTCCATTTTCTAACAGAAATCCTTTCCTATTCGCACAAGGAAACTATCAAGGAAAGACAGTGCAAGACGGGCTGAGAATAAACTTCACTCCCATACCGGCATGCCTGGATGCAAACAACCTGAAAGGGTTGGAACTGGCCGTTAATGTAGGAAGCCAATGCTTCTTCACCTCGGACGAAAGCCAACTGACCTGGCTACCCGACCAGCCTTATGCCGCAGGCAGTTGGGGATACATCGGCGGTAAGGAGGGAACTGCACAAACCGAAATCCAAAACACGGCAGACGACCCCTTGTTCCAAACCCTCCGGAATGAGATAGAAGGTTATCGCTTCGATGCTCCCCAAGGTGTATATGAAATAGAGCTTCTCTTTACCGATATCTTCCGCCGGAATGCGGGCATTGCCTACCAACTGGACCGGAACGGGCAACAAGAGAACCGGGAAAACACATTCGGCATTTCCATAAACGGGGAAGTGGTGGAAGAGAGCCTCTCTCCCTGCAAAGAAAGCGGGTACTTCCGTGCTTTGCGAAAGAAGTACTACATTACGAATGACAAAGAATACATCGATATACGCTTCCATTCAACAAGCGGTACTTGCTTCCTGAACGGTATTAAACTCAGAAACATTTATTAATCAATAAAATAGAAAACCATGAAACTAAAAGTAGTACAATGGGTGCTTGCTTTATTGCTTCTGGCGCCTTGCACACAAGCACAATCCATCTGGGATGCCACGCACCTTGCCAACGTAAAACAGTCCATCCATGAACCTTTCTACGCAACCGCCTACCAAGCATTGCAAGCGGAGGCCGATAAACTATTGGATGTACAGCCTCTTTCCGTGATGATGAAAGAGAAGGTGCCTGCCAGTGGCAACAAGCACGACTACATGAGCCAGGCCCGCTATTATTGGCCGGACCCCACAAAGCCCGACGGACTGCCTTACGTGAGCCGCGACGGCGAATCGAACCCCGAATTGAACAAGCTCGACCGCAACCGCCTGGGAGCAACCGCCAGCCGCGTCACCACGCTGGCATTGGCCTGGTACTTCAGCGGAGAAGAGAAGTATGCCCAAAAGGCAACGGAGCTTATCCGCGTATGGTTCTTCGACAAGGATACACGCATGAATCCCAACCTGGAGTATGCGCAGATGATACCCGGACACAACGGCGGCAAAGGCCGTTGCTACGGCGTGCTGGATAGTTACTCCTTTGTAGAGATGCTGGATGCCGTGAAGTTGTTGGAGCAATCGAAGTCTTTTACGGCCAAAGATTCCAAGCAGCTGCAAGCATGGTTCGGCAAGTTGCTGAACTGGATATTGACCAGCCCGCAGGGACAAGAAGAATCCCGCCAGGCCAACAACCACAGTACGGCCTACGATGCGCAGGTGATAGCCATTGCCCTCTACACCGGCAACCTTAAAGTAGCCCGGGAAGTTATCAACGCCGTTCCTGCCAAGCGCATCTTCACCCAGATAGAACCGGACGGACGGCAGCCGCATGAATTGCGCCGCACGCTTGCCTTCGGTTATTCCCAATACAATCTGACCCATCTACTCGACATCTTCTGCATGGCAGAGAAAATAGGAATCAGGATTGATAACGCCACCTCTCCCGACGGACGCAACTTCTACCGGGCAATGGATTTCCTGGCGCAATATGCAGGAAAGGGTACAGAGGAATGGCCTTACCAACAGATTAGCGAATGGGACTACAAACAACAGGAATTCTGTAAAGACCTATACCGTGCCGGCTTGCTCAACCCTGCACGCAAAGACTATCTGAGACTATCCAAAGCCCACAGAGTCATTCAGTGGAAAGACCGCTTCAACTTGCTCTATGTGCAACCCTCCGAAGTGGATAACGCCTATGCCTTTGCCTGCAAACAACTGGAATTTGCCATGCAGTGCGCCGACAAAGCAAAGAAAGAGGAGAAGAATGCTGCCCGGCGTCGCGTCATGCCGCGCAGCATCCATAAAGACGGTTCGCTGGCTATGATACATCCCCACGATTGGTGCTCGGGTTTCTTCCCCGGCTCGTTGTGGCAGGTATATGCCTATACGCATGATGATTACTGGCGCCGGGCTGCCATCTCGTGGACCTGGCCTATTGAAGAAGCCAAGTGGCACAAGGGCACGCACGACCTCGGCTTTATGATGTACGACAGCTTTGGAAAGGCGTATGAACTGACGGGTGAACGCTCTTACAAGGATGTGGTGCTGCAAAGTGCCAAGACTTTGATTACCCGCTACAGCCCGAAGGTGAAAAGCATCCGCTCATGGGACCACAATCGCGACCGATGGAAATATCCGGTCATCATCGACAATATGATGAACCTAGAAATGCTGTTCCGCGCCACGCAGTTGACGGGCGATTCCATTTACTGGAATGTCGCCGTGAACCATGCCAACACTACACTGAAGAATCATTTCCGTCCGGACTACTCCTCTTATCACGTAGTGGACTACCATCCGGAAACAGGTGAAGTCCGCCTGAAGTGTACACACCAGGGAAACTCGGACGACTCCTTCTGGAGCCGCGGACAAGCCTGGGGGATGTACGGCTTTGCCATGTGTTACCGCTTCACCAAAGACCCCGCCTATCTGAAACAATCGGAAGGCATTGCCGACTTCTTCCTCAACCTGCCCAACATGCCGGCAGACGGCGTGCCCTACTGGGATATGAAGATGGATGTCATTAAGGACTGCACCCCCGATAACATCAACCCCGACGTACCACGCGATGCTTCTGCCGCCGCACTCATCGCTTCGGGTTTATATGAACTCTGCACCTACGTAGCTCCGGAGAAGGGTAAACAGTATCGCGCCGTTGCCGACAAGATTGTCGATAGCCTCAACAAGCATTACCGGGCAGAACCGGGCACTCACTACGGCTTCCTGCTGCTGCATTCCACGGGACATCATCCGGGAGGAAGCGAAATAGATGTGCCGCTGAACTATGCCGATTACTTCTATCTGGAAGCGTTGGCAAGGAAAGAGGCGCTGGGCATGAAATAAAGTTTATTCGCAAGCTGCGGATATGTATCCGGGGCTTGCGAACGCTTATCCGCGCACTGCGAATGTTTATCCGCAAGCTGCGAACAGAGAATTGTCTTAAGAGAAAAGAACTTTTCTCCCTATACCTCAGAACTTTGTCCTTAATACCTAACAACTTTTATATATATACCCCGCAGGACGTATATATGTATCATTTTTATAACATACCATGAAAGCACCCCGAATCCTACTTAGTCTATTGTTCAGCAGCCTGTTGTTGCAGGCACACGCACTGATTCCTACCGACCGCAAGCAACGTCTTACGGAGCATTGGGAGTTTATCCGCCAGGATATGGGAAGCATTTGGGAAGTGATGCGCCCTATCACCGGAGCAGGAAAGCCCGAAACCGTTCCCCTCTGGCAGAAAGTCACCCTGCCCCACTGCTTCAATGCGGAAGACGCCGTTGACCCTGATGTGAACTATTATCAAGGCCCCGGCTGGTATCGCACCATGCTCAACATAGAGAATCCCTATACCAACGGACGTACCTGCCTGGAGTTTGAAGGCGCGGGACAGAAGACAGAGGTATATGTCTATACCACCCGAATCGCTTCGCACGTGGGTGGTTACGACGAGTGGAAGGCAGACATCACCGAAGCCGTGGAAGCATTCCGTCGCACGCCGCTCTGCCGGGAGCGTTTCGGCGGAAAGATTCCTATTGCCATTCGCTGCGACAACAGCCGCGACACGGAGCTTATTCCTTCCGATATGTCCGACTTCAACCTCTACGGCGGACTCTACCGATATGTCAACCTCGTCTATACGCCTGCCGTCCATTTTGAGCAGATACGGATAGAAGCAACAACCGATGAGAAAGGGAAGCAAGGCAGTATCTCGATAGACATTGCTTTCGGCGGACTATCCGGCAAGGAGAAGAAGGCAAAAGAGTTCTCTCTCCGCGTCTTCTCACCCGAAGGCAAGGAGGTTAATTCCATATCATCCGAGCTTACGGAAATATCCTCGTACCAGATCTCCCTGAAACGCCCGCAGCTGTGGAGCCCCCACTCTCCCGCTCTCTACACCTGCGTGGCAGAACTTATCGACAACGGAGATACCCTGCGCACCACCCAGCACTTCGGCTTCCGCCATTTCCGCTTCGAAGAGAAAGGGCCTTTCTACCTGAACGGCGAACGGCTGCTGCTGCGCGGCACCCACCGCCATGAAGACCATGCCGGAGTAGGCGCTGCCTTGACCGAAGAGATGATGCGCACCGAAATGCAACAAATAAAAGAGATGGGTGCCAACTTTATCCGCCTGGGGCACTATCAGCAGTCCGGCATCATTCTGCGGCTCTGCGACGAGCTGGGACTTCTCGTCTGGGAAGAAATACCCTGGTGCCGCGGCGGTCTGGGCGGAGAGAGCTACAAGAACCAGGCGCGCCGGATGCTCACCAATATGATTGAGCAACATCGCAACCATCCTTCCGTCATCCTGTGGGGGCTGGGCAATGAGAACGACTGGCCGGGCGATTTCCAAACGTTCGAAAAAGACAGCATACGCGCCTTTATGGGCGAGCTGCACGACCTTGCCCATCGCCTCGACCCGACGCGCTCCACAGCCATTCGCCGCTGCGAGTTCTGCAAAGACATTGTGGACGTTTACTCCCCCACCATCTGGGCGGGCTGGTATGGCCGCCGCTTCCGCAACTACCGCGAGATGGAGACGGCCGGAATAAACGCCACCACCCGTTTCCTCCATGCCGAATGGGGAGGCGACAGCCATGCCGGGCGCCATATGGAAGTGAACAAGGAGACGGGCGGAAAAGGAATAGATAACTTCGACATCGAAGCCGCAGACCGCAACGGCGACTGGAGCGAAAGTTATATCATCCGCCTCTTCGACTGGCACCTGAAAGAACAAGAGACCATGCCCCGGCTTACGGGAAGCCTCTTCTGGACTTTCAAGGACTTTTCCACTCCGCTGCGCCCGGACAATCCCATCCCTTACGTCAATCAGAAGGGGGTGGTGCAACGCGACGGCACCCCGAAAGAGAGCTATTACGTCTTTCAATCCTATTGGAGCAGCAAACCGATGCTGCACATCTATGGACACTCCTGGCCGGTGCGCTGGGGTAAGCCGGGCGAGCCCAAGGAAATTCTGGTCTATTCCAACTGCCCCGAAGTGGAGCTGTTTGTCAACGGTGTGTCGCAAGGACGGAAGAAGCGCAACAGCCAGGACTTTCCGGCAGCAGGGCTGCGCTGGAATGTGCCATTACGAGAAGGAAACAACAAGATTACCGCCACGGGCTATGACGGCAAGCTGCGCCTCGACGATGAAATTCAGCAGGAGTATCAAACCCGAACCTGGGGCAAACCGTCAAGAATACTTCTGACGCAGACCGCCCAGGATGCGGAAACCATACTTGTGCAGGCTGAACTGATAGACGAAAACGGCATACGCTGCCTGGATGCCTGCCAGTTCATAGAATTCGGCTGCACGGACAGTGAAGCGTTGCTCCGCAACCAAGGCACCGCGCAAGGCTCACGCCGCATACAAGCTGCTAACGGGCGGGCAAGTATCCGCGTAAACAAGCAGCACGCACCCGTCGTGGTGAGTGCATCTGATAGCAAACGAATCTTAAAAACCGCACTAATTTCCGTTTCCGGCCAGTAAGATAAGTATTTTAGCACTCTATTTAAGCACTGAAAATGATTTAATCCCTAACTTTGCGAAAAAGATTCATTTTATAAACTAATACATAACATTATGAAGAACTTATTCAACATCAAAGACAAAGTAGTAGTAATAACCGGCGGAACAGGAGTATTAGGAAAGGCTATCGCTCTTCATCTGGCGGAAGAAGGAGCGAAAGTAGTAATCTTAGGTCGCAAAGCAGAGGTAGGAAACGCCATCGTCAACGAAATAAAGACAAATGGCGGAGAGGCCTTGTTCCTTACTACAGACGTGATGAACCGGGAGATACTGGAACAGAACCTGGCAGATATACTGAAAGCCTATGGCCGCATAGATGCCCTGCTGAATGCAGCCGGCGGAAATATGCCGGGTGCCACCATCGCGCCCACGGGCACTTTCTTCGATTTGAAGATAGAAGAGTTCCAACGGGTGCTGGAATTAAACCTGACCGGTACCGTACTGCCTACACAAGTCTTCCTCAAACCGATGGTGGAGCAGAAGGCAGGTGCTATTGTCAACTTCTCCAGCATGGCTGCTTTCCGCCCCATGACGCGTGTAGCCGGATATGCTGCCGCAAAAGCCGGTATCTCCAATTTCACAGCCTTCATGGCTACGGAAGTTGCCAAGAAGTTTGGTGAAGGTATTCGTGTAAATGCCATCGCACCCGGATTTTTCCTCACAGAGCAGAACCGTGCCCTGCTGACGAACCCGGATGGAAGCTACACGGAACGTGGGCAAGATGTGATTCGCCAAACTCCCTTCGGACGTATGGGCCGTGCAGAAGAGCTTTGCGGAACCATCCAATACCTCATCAGCGATGCTTCCAGCTTTGTCACCGGTACGGTGGCTGTAGTGGACGGAGGGTTCAACGCATTCGCCATGTAAATAGTAAATTGCAAATCATCAAACAATAAATAACATGATTCTTTGTGAACAAACCTGGCGCTGGTACGGTCCCAACGACCCGGTAAGCCTTTGGGACATCAAACAAGCCGGGGCTACCGGCATTGTAAACGCCTTGCATCATATTCCAAACGGGGAAATATGGACAGTAGAGGAAATCAAGAAACGGAAAGAAATGATTGAAGCCGTCGGTCTGCGCTGGTCTGTAGTAGAAAGTGTACCCGTACACGAACATATCAAGACCCAAACCGGAGACTTCCAGAAGTATATCGACAACTATAAAGAGAGCTTGCGTAACCTGGGCAAATGCGGCATTCACATTGTCACCTACAACTTTATGCCCGTACTGGACTGGACACGTACCGACCTCGCCTACGAACTACCCGACGGCAGTCGTGCCCTCCGCTTTGAACGTGCCGCTTTCATCGCCTTCGACCTCTTCCTGCTACGTCGTCCCGGTGCAGAAGGCGAATACACCGATGAAGAAAAGGCCAAAGCCCGTGCCCGCTTCGAACAGATGACAGAGGCAGACAAACAACTGCTTGTACGCAACATGATTGCCGGACTTCCCGGCTCAGAAGAAAGCTTCACCCTGGAACAGTTCCAACAGGAACTGGACCGCTACAAGGGCATCACTCCGGAACGCCTGCGTGCCAACCTGATCTATTTCCTGCAAGAAATCACTCCGGTAGCCGACGAAGCAGGTGTCATGCTCGTTATCCATCCGGACGACCCACCTTGCTCCATCCTTGGCCTGCCACGTATCATGAGTTGCGCTGCCGACTTTCAGACACTGATTGACGCTGTCCCCAACAAGAGCAATGGCCTTTGCCTCTGCACCGGTTCGCTCGGTGTAAGCAGCGCCAACGATTGTGCAGCCATCATGCAGCAATTTGCCGACCGCATCAACTTTGTCCATCTGCGCAGTACACAACGCGACGCCGAAGGCAATTTCTACGAAGCCAACCACCTGGAAGGAGACGTGGACATGTATCACGTGATGAAAGCCTTCCTTGAACTGCAACAACGCCGTGGTGTCTCTATCCCGATGCGACCCGACCACGGACACCAGATGGTAGACGACTTGAAGAAGAAAACCAATCCCGGCTATTCCTGTATCGGCCGTCTGCGCGGACTGGCAGAGCTTCGTGGACTGGAAATGGGTATAGCCAAATCGCTGTACGAATAAGGCACAAGATATAGCAAGCATAAGGAAAGAACAGGAAGCCCTCCGTCCGAAACTTCAAAGTTTCGGACGGAGGGCTTCCCTTTATAAGTTTTCTGCCATCAGCCGCCTCTTCTTAAGGCACTGTCTGCCGACATTTATTTACCTTCTTTTGCAGCAAGCACTTTCCATACAACGGCACTCAGCGCAGCACCCACAAACGGAGCTACAATGAACAGCCACAACTGAGAGAGAGCCTCGCCACCCTGGAACAGTGCCGGACCGATGCTACGGGCAGGATTGACAGAAGTTCCCGTAACAGGAATACAAATAATACCAACGTAAGACCAATGGCCAATCCTGCAAGATTACCCGCCCCCTTCTCGGAATCAGTAGAACCTAACACAACCAGCACAAAGATAAACGTGAACACAGCCTCTGCAATGAATGCCTGCAACATCATTCCGTCAGCAAACCCATTGGAACCGGTAGCCGTAGGACCACCATGAGCGCCCGTAGACACCAATGCATAAAGAATGGCAGAACCGATAACCGCCCCGATAACCTGAAACACCATATACATGGCTGCATCTTTCCCGCTCATCCTGCCGGACAACAGAACGCCCAGGGTAATGGCAGGATTAATATGACAGCCCGAGATTCCTCCGATAGCGTATGCCATCGCCACAACGGACAAGCCGAAAGCAAAAGCCACTCCCAGCGTTCCGACACCTGCACTAACCGCCCCCGCCGCACTTCCGGCAAAGACAGCACTACCACATCCCATCAGGACAAGAACCATTGTCCCGATCATTTCTGCTAAATACTTCTTCATGATAGTTTTTATTAAACATTGATTTCTGCAAAAATAAATATAAAAGATGAAGATCTGCCCAAACACGGCGGTAAAAACTCACCCATTACTACAAAACATCACTGCTTTGACTCTAACATCCAGCATATCTGCATCTTCCTTAGCCAACCCGAAGAAACTCAGAAATATAAGAAAACATATTGGCTTGTAAAGAGTACAAAGAAAGGGTGCAACCTCACGGCCACACCCTCCATCTACACTATCTTTGATAATAACCTAAAAGGAAACTTTATTTTCCTACATCATTTCAATTCAAAAGGAACCGTTCCCTTCACATCGGCTGCCGAAGCTGCTATGACAGCCTCGAACTTGCCCGGCTCGGCCACCCAAGCGTGCTGGGTGTCATCGAAGAAGCTAAGAGCCTCCTTATCAATGGTAAATGTGACTTCCTTTGTTTCGCCCGGAGCCAGTTTCACCTTTTGGAAACCTTTCAGTTCCTTGACGGGACGAGGCAGAGAGGACTTCTTGTCACTGATGTACAGTTGGACAACTTCCTGCCCTTCGCGCGCTCCGGTATTCTTTACAGAAACCTTCACGGTCAGCGTACCGTCGGCCTGCATGGTCTTGCTGTCGGCCGTCGGCTTGCCATATTCGAAAGTGGTATAGCTCAAACCGTGGCCGAAGGGGAACAACGGTTTCACCTTCTTCTGCTTATCGGCCCAACGGTAGCCCACGAAGATGCTTTCATTATACTTGATGTCGATGATGTCCTTGCTCCGTTTGCCGGTATATTCGCCCAAGCTGTGGGCCGGGCAGTCCTCCAGCTTCACGGGGAAGGTGAACGGAAGCTTGCCGCTGGGATTGACATCACCCATGAGGATGGCGGCAAGGGAACTGCCGGCTTCGGAACCCAGATACCAGTCCTGCACGATGGCAGGCACCTCGTTCACCCACGGCATGGCAATGGCGTTGCCGGAGATGTTGACGACAATCAGATTCTTGTTCGCCTCGGCCAGTGCGGAGATAACGGCATCCTGACCGTAGGACAAGCCCAGACCCTTACGGTCGGAGTCCTCGCAGTCCTGGCCGTTGCTCTTGTTCAGGCCGCCGATGAAGATGACATAATCGGCATCCCGGGCCTCTTTCACGGCTTCAGCTATCAGCTCTTCGGGAGTACGGTCATCCTTCAGATTCTGTCCGGTCACCACCCCGTTGTATTCACCGCTTGCATCGCCCACGTAGCCACGGGCATAGACCACCTCGGCCTTGCCGGCCACACGCTGCTTGATGCCGTCCAACGGAGAGAGTTCGCGCTGTACCTTCAGGGAAGAACTACCACCGCCTACGGTCATCATCTTGATGGCATTCTCGCCCACTACAAGAATCTTTTTAGCCCGGTTCAGGTCTATCGGGAGCACATTGCCCTTGTTCTGCAACAGTACGATGCCCTCCTCACCGATGCGGCGGGCAGCCTCGTAATGTTCCGGAGAGAGCATGCTTCCCCACGGACGGTCGGGGTTCATCACCGTACGGAAGATAAGGCGCAGAATGCGGCGTACCTTGTCGTCCAGTTCCGTGGTACCTACCTTACCTTCGCGGATGAGGTTCAGATAGGGATTTGCCAGATAATAGTTATCGTATGCGTTGCTGGCACCGTTCGAGAGCCCGTTGGTCCAGCTGCCGAATTCCATATCCAGCCCGTTGGTAATGGCTTGCCGGGTATCGTGCGTGCCGCCCCAGTCTGAGATGACTACGCCGTCGAATCCCCATTCGCCCTTCAATATATCGTTCAATGTGTATTGGTTGTGACAAAGATGTTGGCCTTTGTATAGGTTGTAGGCACCCATGATGCTCCACGCTCCGCCTTCCTGCACGGCCATCTTGAAAGCAGGCAGATAGATTTCATAAAGAGCACGGTCGTCCACGATGACGTTGGTGGTGTGGCGGTTCACTTCGTGGTTGTTCAAGGCGAAGTGTTTCACGCAGGCAGCCACGCCGTTCTGCTGCACGCCCCGGATATAGGGCGACACCATCTTTCCGGCCAGATAAGGGTCCTCACCCATATACTCGAAGTTGCGTCCGTTGAGCGGTGTGCGGTAGATATTGACACCGGGGCCCAGCAGGACGGACTTGTTGCGGTAGCGTGCCTCTTCACCGATGCTCTGTCCGTAAAGGAGAGACATTTCGGGGTTCCAGGTTGCCGCCAGACAGGTCAGGGCAGGGAAAGCCACGCAGGAGTCGTTGGTGCATCCGGCTTGTTCCCACTCGTCCCACAACACATCGGGACGTATGCCGTGGGGGCCGTCGTCCGTCCATACATCGGGAATGCCCAGACGGGGCACACCCGCACTGCTGAACTTGCTTTGCGCATGAGTCAACTTCACTTTCTCTTCCAGGGTCAGACGGCTCAAGGCGTCTTCCACTCTTTCTTCAATAGGTTTGCTTGCGTCCAGATAGACGGGCTTCTGCTGGGCCGAAAGAGGCAGCGCGACAGCAGCCAGAACCAAACCGAATAATACTTTTTTCATTGTTGTATAATTAAGTTGTTATATAAGTAAGCAATCATAATCAGTCCGTACCATTGATAATCCCCAACATATAAGGGAATATGACTTAGCCCTACCTACATAGGAACTGAAGTCCTTACACCCGTATAGTGAGTATCCATAACATGGGGATGTTGTTGTCCAAAACATCCCCATGTTTTACCCCAAAACACCCGGATGTTTTATCCCAATACATCCCCATGTTTTGCCCTAAAACATCCGGATGTTTTGGGTGCTCAGTCCTATGGTGTGTACAGCTCAGTCCCTACCTCTTTCATGCTAAGTCCCGGCATCTCATCCTCTGGGACTTGATACGTACTGTTTGCAGCGAGGCAGCACCCGCTACTTCATTCCCAATGACCGGATATAACCCTCCTGAACCACACAATTCTTCAGTTTGCATGCCTCGATAAAGTCCATCATCGCCTTGCGGGACATGGCCTGCGCGGGACGTGCCTCACGGATTTCCTTGTACGTGGCACGCGGTGCTTCGGAGAAATACACGATGTTTGCCCAGTTCTCCGGTGGAGTGATGCCGACGAAAGAAGAACCGTCCATCTTCTTGTAGGGCCAGAAGGTATAGCCGATGTTGTTCTCGCGCATCGTCTGGCAGAAAGCGGCCTGCCATTCGTCCGTATTGTGGCCTATCTCACCCATGTACATGGGCAGGTTCACACTGTCGCGGAAGTTGATAATCGTCTGGATGGCAGCTTGGGTAGGTTCGCCTCCGTAACGGTGGCAAGTGTACATTATCTTGTCGTCGAACTTGGAGTCCTTGAAAGGCTTGAAATTACCGTTCCATTGCGCACCGCCCAGCAGGATGATGTGGTTGCTGTCCACCTCGCGGATGGCGGCTACACCTTTCTTATATACATCTTCCAGCTTGCCGTTGAGTTCCTCCATGTTCTCGAAGTAAGGGGCAATGGGCTCGTTGAAGAGTTCGTAACCGAGGATGACCGGTTCGTTCTTGTAGCGGTCGGCTATCCGGCGCCAGATGTCACAGTAGAGTTGCTGGCTGACTTCGCTGTCGAACAGCCAGGGATAGCCGTAGCTGTCGTCGATATTGTCGCCCGTCTGTCCGCCGGGAGCGTCGTGCATGTCGAGGATGAGGTACAAGTCCGATTCGCGGCACCACTCTACCAGGCTATCCACGCGGGCAAATCCGTCCTGGGCGGCAGTCAGCCCCATATAGTCCTCGTCCGTAAACAGTTTGTAATGGAAAGGCAGGCGGATGGTGTTGGCACCCTGCTCCTTGATGAAGCGGATGTCCTCGCGCGTTACATAATTGTCCTTGAATGCTTTCCAGAAGTCGGCCGTAAAGTCCGGTCCCACCAACTGGCAGAACATCTCATTGATGAAACGGCCGGAATTGGTCTTGTTGAACTTGAACATGTATCCTTCCGGATTCAGCCAGTTGCCCAGGTTGGTACCCATGATGAAGAGTTTGGTACCGTCGGGCTTTATCAAGTCCTGACCCTGAATGGTTACGAATGCATCCGAAGTTACTTCTTTTGTCGCTTGTTTCTCACCGCATCCCGCAAGGCCCAAAGACAGCAAGGCGATGGAAATGCTTGTCGCTAATAAATGTTTCATGGCAATAATTTTGGTTATAGTATTAGTTGCGATATTCGCTTTTGCTTCCCCAAAGTTAGGAAAGATAAGAACACCTCGTACCGGCGAATCGGGAATAGGTGGAAGGAGTGAAGAAGCATGAACAAACAAACAACTAATAATCAGAAATATAATCAGAAGAAGAGAAAGGCAGAAAGTGGATTCAAAAAGCCGGTTTGACGTATTGTCAGCGTATCTGCATCAGCCGTATTTCAAAGTCCTCGCGCGAAATGCGGGCCTTGTTCTTCACTTTGGCACGGTAATTATAGATGGTGTTTACGGAATAACGGAGGAATTCTGCAATCTGCGAACTGTCGTCGATGCCCAGACGAATCAAGGCGAAAATGCGGAGTTCCGTATTCAGCAACTCGCCTTTACGGAGCACGATGCGTTCTTCGGGCTGCAGCAAGTCATTGAATTTATCGACAAAATCGGGGAAAAGGTGCAAGAAGGCAGTATCAAAGTTATCATAGAGTTCCTTCAGTCCGGTGTCCAGCACCTCGCGGGAACGCACCATCTTCAGCAGCTCTTCCATCTGCCCGGCAGAGATTTTCTTGTTGACCATCCGCCGGTAGGTATCCAGCCGGTTGATATAAACGGAGCAGAGATTCATGAAACGGCCCACATACTCCTCCTTGATGTTGTTTGAGAGTTGCAGTTGCTCGTTGGCATGCTCCAGCTTGTTCCGTGCGGCAGAGAGTCGCTGCATTTGCCGGTAGATAAAGCCCACTGCCACCACCAACAGCACAATCAAAGCGCTGATGAGCCAGAGGTACAGCCGGAGCCGGCCGTTCTGCTTCTCGCGCATGGCCTGATAAGTGAGGTCTATCAGTGAAAGGATGCCGGCAGTCTGGAGGCTGCGGCTACGGGCGTTGTATCGGTTGGTTTCGTCCCACGAGAAACGGATGTAACGGTAGGCATGCTCCATATCCCCTTCCTCATAAAGAAGTTCCGCCAGGTTCCAGAGTGAGGCATGGTCTGTGATGCTCAGGCGAATATCGGTCAGTGCAGACAAAGCCAGATAGCGCTTCTCCTCCTCCCGGTTTCCGAGCCGGCGGTAGAGCAATGAGCGCTGATAGGTCACCAGCGCATATTCGGGAGTATTGGGCTTGGCATGTGCCAGACGCGTATCATTGATGCTCAAGGCTTCGTCCGGATGGCCTGCAACGGCCTCCCGCGTCTCTCTTCGTTCCAGATAGAGGGGGGATGAAGGCAGAAGTACCTGCATCAAAGAATCGTCATAATGGGTAGCCAAAGCCTGATAATGCTTCTTGAAAGAATCGTCCAGCGTATAGAAACTCAGTTCTGTGTAAAGTTTATGACAGGCATTGTAATAGTCCGGCATCAGATGGGTGGGAAGGGAGGCTTTGTCCGTCTGCCTCAAGAGTTCGGCAGCTTCCTCGTACATGCCTGCCGAAGCCATCAGGTGGGCAAGCTCCAGCCTTGTTTCGAGTGCTGCATTCCGTTGGCCATAGCGTTCTGCCCAATCCAGATTGACACGAAGATAATGGATGGCAGAGTCGCAGATATATGCCTTGTACTCCTTATAAATTTCTCCATTCCATCGAAAAAAAGAGAGATTGGCGGTGTCGGCATCCAGCAATTGGCACTTCAGCCGGGCAATGCGCCCTTCACGCACGGCGACATAGTGCCGATGCGCCTCGATAGCCTCATCCAAAGAAGCCGTCAGTGCAGTGAAAGACGACGTGCCGGCAGCCAAAGCCACACTTTGCCATACCACGACGGCAAGAAAACAAAAAATGAACAATCTCCTTTCCATGACCATAAAGTTCATGCAAATATAGCAAGAAATCCTGCAAAGCAGTAGCATCGGAAAGAATAGTTTCCTATATTTGCGTTCAAAACCCCCAAACAAATTATCTATCATGAAAAGCTTAACACTCCAACGGATTGCCGCGGTAGACGTATTCCGCGCACTCACCATGTTCCTCATGCTCTTTGTCAACGACATTCCCGGACTGAAAAACGTGCCCCACTGGCTGATGCATGCCAGGATGGACGAAGACATGATGGGATTCTCCGACACCATCTTCCCCGCTTTCCTTTTCTGTATGGGCATGTCCGTATCCTTTGCCATACAAAACCGGTACAAAAAGGGAGACAACACCCTGCAAGTCGTGGCCCATATCTTCTGGCGGACAGTGGCACTGATTGCCATGGGACTGTTTTCACTGAACAGCGGAGGCATCGAAGGCGGCCTCTCACATCAATGGTTTTCCATCTTGATGGTCATCGGCTTCTTCCTCACCTGGGGGGTATATCCCAAAGCGGAAGGAACGAAAAAGGCCCTTTTCACCGCAATGAAAACAGCAGGCGTGTTGCTGCTCGCCTTCCTCGTCATCTACAAGGACATGAACGGGAAACCGTTCCAGATAAGCTGGTGGGGCATCCTCGGACTTATCGGCTGGACGTATGCGGTATGTGCAGGCATCTATCTGTTCACCCGGGAAAGCCTGCGGAAGAATGCCATTGCCTGGTTCGTGGTCGTATTGCTTGCCGTAGTCAGCCATTCAGACCTGATACCGGGAGAGTACGGTAGCCGGATTATCCTGCTTCCCTTTATCCCGAGTGACTGGACGCTGCATGCATTCGGTATGTCCGGCGTACTGACCTCCCTGCTCATGCAGCGCTATGCCGACCGGGAACGGCCGGGACGATTCATCGGCATGCTTTGTGCCCTCGGCGTAGGAATGCTTGTCCTTGCCCTCGTCTCACACCCGTTCTGGATTATATCCAAAATACAAGCCACGCCGACATGGTTGTTCTACTGCCTCGCCATGTTCTTCCCGCTGTTCGGCTTCTTCTACTGGCTGACGGACGTGAAAGGCAAGACCAACTGGTTCGATATCATCAAACCTGCAGGTACGGCAACGCTGACCTGCTATATTATTCCTTACATCTGGTATGCTGTCCAGCAACTGCTGCATCTGCACTATCCCGAAGCATTGGGAAGCGGCGTGCCGGGACTGATCAAGTCCCTCGTGTTCTCGCTTGTCATTGTCGGGCTGACCGGCTTGCTGGTGAAAGTAAAGATTAAACTGAAAGTATAATGTTGAAAGTCCAAACACCCAACGGTGAAGACAAGGTGCTGCTGCATTCGTGCTGCGCACCTTGCTCCTCTGCCATCATCGAGTGCATGCTGGAAAACGGCATACGCCCCACCGTATTCTACTGCAATCCCAACATCTATCCGCAGGCGGAATATGAGATAAGGAAAGAGGAGGCTATCCGCTTCGTAACCTCCAAAAACCTCGATTTCATCGACGCGGACTACGACTATGCACACTGGCTGCACACTATAAAAGGACTGGAAAACGAGCCGGAACGTGGCAGCCGATGCCTAAAGTGCTTCACACTGCGCCTGACAGAGACAGCCCGCTACGCCTCCGAGCATGGTTTCTCCGTATTCACCACTACCCTCGCCTCTTCGCGCTGGAAAAGCCTGGAGCAAATCAATGAAGCCGGACGCCGTGCCGCCGCGCTCTATCCGGATACCCTCTTCTGGGAACAGAATTGGCGGAAAGGCGGGCTCCAGGAGCGGCGCAACCAACTGCTGAAAGAGTATGACTTCTACAACCAGCAGTATTGCGGCTGTGAATTCAGCATGCAACGGTTGGAAAAGAACGAAACGATATAAAATCGGCCGGATTATGTACGATATCGTACTAAAACTAGGTACGTTTCCCGTAACTTTGTTTCATGTTAACAATAAGAACTAAAGAAAACATGAAGAAACTGACTTTTACATTATTCATCGCCCTAGCAGTGGCATGCCTCTTTTCAGTTCCCTGCAATGCCAAGGGAAAAGCAAAACACGTAGTTTTCATCGGTCTTGACGGCTGGGGTAGCTACAGTGTTCCCAAAGCAGACATCCCCCACATCAAGCAACTGATGGCAGACGGTTCTTATACATTAGAAAAACGGACTGTACTTCCCTCCTCCAGCGCCGTCAACTGGGCAAGCATGTTTATGGGGGCAGGTCCTGAATTGCACGGATATACGCAATGGGGCTCCAAGACTCCCGAGCTTCCGTCACGCGTACTGAACCAGCACGGCATATTTCCTACCATCTTCCAGCTGCTACGTGATGCCCGGCCGGAAGCGGAAATAGGCTGCCTGTATGAATGGGACGGTATCAAATACCTTGTAGACACTCTTGCCTTAAGCCACTATGCGCAAGCGCCCGACTACAACAAACATCCCGAAGCCTTATGCGGTATGGCAGAAAAGTATATCAAGGAGAAACAACCGACCCTTCTTGCCATTTGCTTTGACAACCCCGACCATGTAGGCCATCAAGCCGGACACAATACTCCTGAATATTACGCCAAACTGAAAGAACTCGACGGTTATGTGAGCCGCATCATCCAGGCCGTTACAGAGGCAGGCATGCTGAAAGAAACCATCTTCATCGTTACTGCCGACCACGGAGGCATTGAAAAAGGACATGGCGGCAAGACCATGCAGGAAATGCAGACTCCCTTCATCATCTCCGGAAAGAACATTAAGAAAGAAGGCGAATTCCATGAAAGCATGATGCAGTATGACGTTGCCTCCACCATTGCCCACATCTTCGGGCTGAAACAGCCACAAGTATGGATAGGACGTCCTATGTTGCAGGTTTTCAAATAAAAAAAGCGGTCAGCGATAAATGAGCGTCGAAAGATAGTCCTCGGCAAACATCTCGTTCGCCACCTCTAACAGCACTTCCGAAGTGAGCTGTTCAATGCGATGGAACACGGCTTCGGAAGTTTCGCATTTATCATAATGCAGGAAAGTCTTACCCATACCCAGCGCATTGTTCTCATTGTTGTCCGAAGCTACACCGATTTGCCCGATAAGCTGCTTCTTGGCGGCCGCAAGCTGCGAGGAAGTCATCCGGGCATCACGCAGGCGTTTCAATTCCTTATATACCAGACGGGTGCAGTAGTCCAAATCTGCAGGGTCGCAACCAAAGTAGATGCAGAAGGTGCCCGTATCGGTATAGGAGGTCAGGTTGGATTCCACGTTATAGACCAGTCCGCGACGCTCGCGGAGAGAAACGTTCAGGCGGCTGTTCATGCCCGGGCCACCCAGGATATTGTTCAGCAGGTAAAGTGCGGTGCGCTTGTCATCGTACGCATTATATCCCCGGCTGCCAATCATGACGTGTGCCTGATGGGTATCCTTATGCACTACAAGATGCTCGGGCACATAGAGGGGCGGCGGAGTACGGCGGTTGTCCACTGCCACGGCAGGTAAATCCGCGAGGAGCTTTTCCGCCCAGCGCACCACCTGCCTGAAGTCCAGATTGCCCAGAACAAAAAAGACCATATTGCCGGGATGGTAGAAACGGGAAGTGAATGCGGCAGCATCCTCACTGCGGAATAGCTTCAGCTGCTCGGGATTGCCCAGAATGTTGCGTCCCAGGGGATGCCCTCTGAATATCAAGTCCTCGAAATCATCGAAGATGAGCTCGGAAGGATTGTCTTCGTAGGATTGTATCTCGTCGATAATCACCTCTGTCTCCTTCTCTATCTCGCGTTGCGGAAAAGTGGAGTGGAATACAATATCCGTCAGAAGTTCGAAGGCACGGCCGAAATGCTCGGTCAGGAAAGCAGAGTAAATCATCGTCTCTTCCTTGTTGGTGTAGGCGTTGAGGTCACCGCCCACATTCTCCATGCGGTTCAGGATGTGCCATGCCTTGCGCTTGGCGGTACCTTTGAATATGAGGTGCTCCACAAAATGCGCCATACCCTGCTCGTTTTCAAGCTCGTCGCGCGTACCCGCATCTACGGCAAAACCACAATAAGCCACTTTGGAGGCCGAGGGTTCATGAATGATGCGCAAGCCGTTGGGCAGGATATATCGGTTGAAAGCCGACGGTAAATTCTCTTTTAACTTCTTCATTCTGACGTTTCAAACTATTTGAGGCGACAAAAATACAATAAAACTTATTGCCGTTTATAGAAAATTGCAGATATTTGCAATGTACAAATGTGCTAATGTGCCAATGTGCCAATGTGCCAATGACCATGCGGCATCACAGCTAACCATGCGGCATCACAGCGCAGCCAATTAGCACATTAGCACATTAATCACATTAACACATTATAGGTATATGATTGCATCCATTCAAGAGCTTTTGCAGAAAGAGGCACAGGCCGTACTGAACATTCCAGTGACGGACGCTTATGAAAGAGCTGTAGAACTCATCGTAGAACAAGTGCACCGCAAAAAAGGGAAACTGGTAACTTCGGGTATGGGCAAGGCCGGACAAATAGCCATGAACATCGCCACTACCTTCTGCTCCACCGGCATTCCTTCCGTTTTCCTGCACCCCAGCGAAGCACAGCATGGTGACCTCGGCATTCTTCAGGAGAACGACTTGTTGCTACTTATCTCCAATTCGGGCAAAACTCGCGAAATCGTGGAGCTGACACAGCTGGCACATAACCTGAACCCGGGACTGAAGTTCATCGTCATCACCGGAAACCCCGACAGCCCCCTGGCACACGAATCCAATGTATGCCTCAGCACCGGGAAACCGCAAGAAGTATGTGTACTGGGCATGACGCCTACGACTTCGACCACCGCCATGACTGTCATCGGCGACATCTTGGTGGTACAGACCATGAAAGAAACAGGATTCACTATTGAAGACTACTCCAAACGCCATCACGGCGGTTACCTCGGAGAAAAATCAAGATCGTTATGCGTAAAGTAATAGGTATAGGAGAAACCATACTGGACATCATATTCCGTGGCGGACAGCCCACAGCGGCCGTTCCGGGCGGTTCGGTATTCAACGGCATCGTTTCACTGGGACGTATCGGCGTTCCCATCTGCTTTATCAGTGAAACGGGCAACGACCACGTGGGCAATATCATCCTCAACTTCATGCGCGAGAACAATATTCCCACAGACCATGTCAATGTCTTCCCCGACGGGAAATCCCCCGTATCACTCGCTTTCCTGAACAACCGGAGCGATGCGGAATACATCTTCTACAAAGATTATCCCAAACAACGCCTGGACGTGGAATATCCGCAGATTCAAGAGGACGACATCGTTATAATAGGGTCTTATTATGCCTTAAACCCCGTATTGCGCGACAAGGTATTGGAACTGCTGGAACGCGCGCACGACATGCATGCCATCATCTATTACGACCCCAATTTCCGTTCGTCCCATAAAGAGGAGGCCATCAAGCTGGCTCCCACCATCATCGAGAATCTGGAATACGCCAACATTGTACGCGGCTCGCAGGAGGATTTCTTCTATATGTGGGGCTTGCAGGAGGCCGACAAGATATACAAGGACAAAGTGAAGTTCTACTGCCGCAACTTCCTCTGCACGGCCGGCGCGGAGCAGGTTTCATTGCGTACCGGCACAATTTCCAAAGAATACTCCATTCCTCCGTTGGAAGCGGTCAGCACCATCGGTGCGGGCGACAACTTCAATGCAGGCATCATCTTCGGGCTGCTGAAGTACAATGTACGCTACGAGGACCTCGATACCATGGACGAGGCCACTTGGGACAAAATCATCCAATGCGGCATTGAGTTTGCCGCCGAGGTATGCAAGAGTTTCAATAACTCCGTTTCAAAGGAATTTGCAGAAGCACGGAAATACCAACCATAGGCACCCTTACAAAAGGGTGTTCACCACAGATTACACGGCCTGAAAATCCACGCAATCTGTGGTAGGACAGCTTCCGGATTAACAAAATTCTCCTGTTTTTCCTTTCATTTCTGCTTTTTTTTTGCTTTATTTGTCTATTCTTTATACCTTAAGCATTCGCGCTATGAATAGAAAAGGAAACAGACAGCACTCTCCAACCCCTCCTAAGCAGAAATGGCAAAACATCTACCTTGCACTGTGCGTTCTTTTAGGAATGCTCGCCTCTTGCGAAACAGAAGAATCTTTCTATCAACCCCGATTCCCGGCAAACAACATCCCGTTGACCCGGCAAGCGTTATTCAAGCCGGAAAACTTCTTTGCCTACACCGACTCTACCCTGAAAGCCGTGATTTCCGCATTACGCAGAGTAGAAGAAGAAAAGCATTTCACCGCTCCTTTCCTGTTGAAATACGGCATTCCTCTCTGGAACTTCACCTACCAATTGACCGAAGAAGAAGAGACCTGCATCTTCGTTCCCCTCTACCGCCTTGACAAGCCACACTGCATCGATGCCATCTGGCTGTTGCACATCAAAGACGGATGGATGAAATTCCTTCCATTGAAGCGTGATGACGAACTCATAAGAGAAAGCGACCAAGTGTTCATATTCGACTTGTTAAGCTATCTGGTATTTGGCGAAGAGAATGCGCAAGGACTCACATTCAAGCCTCATGCCCAGACCCGTTCGGTAATAACCGTCACCCAATGCTGGGATGTATATACCGGACCTAAAGACCAGCTGGAATACAGCTATACCAACTGCGTTAGTCATTCCTATTGGGTAGATGATGCCCTTATAAATAATAGCAACTGGAACAGTGAAGGAGGAGGAAGCGGCGATGTGTGGATTGGAGGAGGAAGTTCAGGAGGTTCCGGCTCTTCATCGGGCACTCCGGCAGGAAATATATTCAAGAAAGAGGCCGACCAAGACTCGCTTTTATGGGTAATCACCGAAAACATGACAGCCCGAATCATGGAAGACTGTTTGGGAGGAGACCTATACAGCCAACTGAAAGAGAAAGTCAAAAACAACAAAATCAATCTGGAATTCGATTTCGGCAAAGGGTATTCCTACAATTGGGAAGAGCATACCTTGCACATCGGATTGGAAGAATTGGAAGCAAACAACCTTCTGCATGAAATGTTCCATGTTTTCCAAACCACACAAGAGCCTATATCATCGTTCAAAAGTTCTATGATGAACAGAGAGATAGAAGCGCACTATGCGCAATACCTGTTCTTACAAAGGAGCGCGGAGTGGACGGACAAAAAACAAGATAAATATGCAAAAAGCCAACGCCTAAGAGCAACAACTTCATTGACTAAATATGTAAATCAGCAAGGTCATGTTACAACTTCATTCTTGGATATCTTTGAAACCTATATATCTAATAATGTCGTTAATGCTTTCCGTCAGGAAGGATACGACAATTATCCATTTAAAGAGTATTCGGATATCACCAATATTTTTCCCATCATAAAATTAACAACTAAAAATTGTGACGAATGAAAAGACTATTGCTTATTACACTGCTTATAGGATACATCTACCCTTGTGTAGCACAGGACAAACCTATCAGAACAGAAGAATCACTTGAAGGAACAGTCATTTATAAAAAGACCACCACTTTCGAGGTAGATGGTTATACGTACCAATGCGACGTAGATGACGGTAGCCAGTTTGTGACTCTTTATAACAAAGAAAACAAACTGACATACGAAAAGATTGTGTATAAAGACACGGGGAAGACATATATTGGCAGCTGGAGTAGCAATGTAATTGAATATGACAGATTCATGAGTCAGCAAGCAGATTTCATAGTAGACCAAGCATTCACCAAAGCCATGGCAGATGAAATTGGGAAAACGGAACTTATGATAACCATGTTGCTCAGTCCAAATACGGGAGAAGTAATGGAAGTGAATTTCAATTTTTTCACCTTTGAGCCATACGCCAAAGTGCCACTACATGTATATAGGGAAATCGAAGTAAAACTGAAAGAACAAATTCATTTTAAACCCATAGAGGAAGGAAAACAACTCAACTACATTATGCTGGCATGGATGCAAAAGCCCCAAGGGAAACTCCCCCCATTACCTCCTCCCGGTTCGCTAATGTAAGCAACATACAAAATTAACAACTAAAAATTGTGACGAATGAAAAGACTATTGCTTATTACACTGCTTATAGGATACATCTACCCTTGTGTAGCACAGGATAAACCTATCAGAACAGAAGAATCGCTTGAAGGAACAGTCATTTATAAAAAAACCACCACTTTCGAGGTAGATGGTTATACGTATCAATGTGACGTAGATGACGGTAGCCAGTTTGTGACTCTTTATAACAAAGAGAACAAGTTGACATACAAAGATATTGTATATAAAGCCACAGGAAAAATATACATCGGTAGCTGGAATGAAAAAAAAGTAATTGAATACAATAGCTCCATGAGTAAACAAGCAGACTTCATTGTGGACGAAGCTTTTACCAAAGCCATGGCAGATGAACTCGGAAAGCGTGAGTTCACAATAACCATGCTACTCAGTCCGGATACGGGGAAAGTAATGGAAGTGAATTTCAATTTCACGACCTTTAGCCCATACGCCAGAGTACCACTGCATGTATATAGGGAAATCGAAGTAAAACTGAAAGAACAAATACACTTTAAACCCGGAGAAGTGGGAAAACAACTCAATTACATCATGCTGTCATGGAGACAAAAGCCCCAAGGGAAACTCCCCCCATTACCACCTCCCGGTTCGCTGATGTAACATTGTAAACCAACCTGCCTATGCACGAAAGAATCTATAGCAGTTTTTTTAAAGTTCAAAAAAGAAATATAAAAGCTTGGCATTGCTGTTACCTTCTGTGGGTAAATTACATATATTTGTGATTAACGACATCAGAGAGGTTACGAATTATGTATAAGAACTTATTGAACTTGCTTGTTTTGGCAGTGCTGCTCCCTTCCTGCAATGGCACTGCCCCTCACATTTCCGTTGTATGCGAAGAAAACAACGTGGGCAACTGCATTGTAAAATGGGAAATGGCCCCTCTCATCAAAGGAAATGTGAAGGTATATGCTTCGACCAATCCCAACCATATCCCCGAAGATGTTCCCGTTGCCGTCGCCAACATCTCCGACCTGAAGATGACTGTCATCACTACCGACCCTACACAACGATACTACTACACACTTGTATTCGCTGACAAATACCGGGTAAAGATTGCCACCCGCAACATCAACATCCCCGGCATACAGAACTTCCGAGACCTGGGAGGCTATTCCTCCTATCCCACCCAAAAGAAAGTGCATTGGGGCATGCTGTACCGCTCTGCCGAAATAGATAAACTGAAACCGTGTTCGCGCAAAGAGCTCAAGAACATAGGCATAAGGACTATCATCGACCTGCGTTCATCTGTCGAAGCGAATAGACAAAGCCCTTTGCAACAGGCATTCAAAGTGATCCATATCCCCATTCCTACCGGCGACATGGAGTATATCCTGAAAGGTGTACAGGAACAGAAAATCAAGAGCGATACTGTCTACCGAATCGTGGAGCAGATGAACCGCGAGCTCATCAGCAACTACACCAAAGAATACCGCCGGATTTTCGATATTCTGCTGGACAAGAACAATTATCCCGTCGTTATCCATTGCTCGTCGGGCAAAGGGCGCACAGGCATCGTATCGGCACTTGTGCTTGCCTCCCTTGGAGTGGACGAAGACATCATCATGGAAGACTACCGCCTCAGCAACGACTACTTCAACATCCCGGCGGCCTCCCGATACGCCTACCAGCTTCCGGCACGCTCGCAAGAGGCCATCACCACCCTCTTCTCGGCACGCGAGGATTTCCTGAATGCCGCCATCGAAGAAATGGAACGAAGGTATGGAGATACCGACACCTACCTGCAAAGAGGCATCGGTCTGACAAAAGAAGAAAGAAAGAGACTGCAAGACATTCTTTTAACGGATAATTGACAATGGATAATGGATAATGAGTAGCCAATAAAAAACGATTTTATCATGTAATTGCATAATTATCAACCATCAATTATCAATTATCCATTGAAAAGCACTATCTTTGCGCCCGAAATATAAAGATAAAGATATACAGAAGATTTAATGAAGACATTTGAAGAGCTCGGTGTGTCGCCGGAGATACGCCGCGCCATCGAAGAAATGGGTTACGAGCAGCCCATGCCGGTACAAGAGGAAGTAATTCCCTACCTTTTAGGAGAAAACAATGATGTAGTAGCACTGGCACAAACAGGAACAGGAAAGACCGCAGCGTTCGGCCTGCCGCTCATACAGAAGATTAACGTCAACAACCGAATTCCCCAATCACTTATTCTCTGCCCCACCCGCGAACTTTGTTTGCAGATAGCAGGCGACTTGAACGATTATTCTAAATATACCGATGGCTTGCGAGTGTTGCCCGTATATGGAGGCTCGTCCATCGAAAGCCAGATACGCGCCCTGAAACGGGGTGTACACATCATCGTAGCCACACCGGGACGACTGCTGGACCTGATGGAACGCAAAACCGTGTCCCTCGCCACCATACAGAACGTGGTTATGGACGAAGCGGACGAAATGCTGAACATGGGATTCACAGACAGCATCAACGCCATTCTCGCCGATGTGCCGCAGGAGCGCAACACCTTGCTGTTCTCCGCTACCATGAGCCCGGAAATCGCACGCATCTCCAAGAAGTACCTGCGCGATGCCAAGGAAATCACCATCGGACGCAAAAATGAAAGCACCAGCAACGTGAAACACGTAGCCTTCTGTGTACATGCCAAAGACAAGTATGCTGCCCTGAAACGTATTGTGGACTACTATCCGCAGATATACGGCATCATCTTCTGCCGTACCCGCAAAGAAACGCAGGAAATAGCTGACAAGTTGATGCAGGAAGGCTATAATGCCGACTCGCTGCACGGCGAACTGAGTCAGGCGCAGCGTGACGCCGTGATGCAGAAGTTCCGCATCCGCAACCTACAACTGCTGGTTGCCACGGACGTTGCCGCACGCGGCCTCGATGTGGACGACCTGACACACGTCATCAACTACGGATTGCCCGATGACACCGAGAGTTATACCCACCGCAGCGGCCGTACGGGACGTGCCGGCAAAACCGGGACTTCCATCGCCATCATCAACCTGCGAGAGAAAGGCAAAATGCGCGAGATTGAGCGCATCATCGGCAAGAAATTCATTGCAGGCGAAATGCCCACCGGCAAACAGATATGCGAAAAGCAACTGCTCAAAGTGATAGACGATCTTGAAAAGGTGAAAGTGAACGAGGAGGAAATCGCTGACTTTATGACCGACATCTACCGCAAGCTGGACTGGCTGAGCAAAGAGGACCTGATTAAACGCATGGTTTCGCATGAATTCAACCGTTTCCTGGATTACTATCGCGGCCGTGACGAGATAGAGACAGCAACCGGTAGTGAGCGTGGTGCAAGAAGTGGCGAGAGGGGCGACCGCAACGACCGTAGAAGCAGCCGCAAAGCAGAACCCGGCTTTACCCGCTTGTTCATCAACCTGGGTAAAATGGACAATTTCTTCCCCAACGAATTAATCAGCCTGCTGAACAACAATACACGTGGACGTGTAGAGCTGGGACGAATTGACCTGATGCAGAAGTTCTCCTTCTTCGAAGTGGAGGAAAAGGAAGCCACCAATGTAGTGAAGGCCCTGAACCGCGCTAGCTGGAACGGCCGTAAAGTATCCGTAGAGGTTGCCGGAGACGAGGGTAAGGAGGCTCCGAGGGGCAAACGTCCGGGTACAGCCGGAAGCTATGGGAAAAAAGAGTTTGACAGCAAGAAGCGCAGCTACAAGGAAGACGGCAAACGGAACGATGCCACCGGCAAACGCAGCGAAAAGGCCGAAAGTCCTGCAAACGACAAGAAGAAAGGCAAGCCCAGCCGCGAAGAGCGGGGTTACACCAAAGCCCGTGGCAAAAAGGATGACTGGAAACAGTTCTTCCAGGGCAACAATGACTTTAAGGATGCAGAGCCCGACTTCAGTGAAGAAGGGTGGGCAAGACGGACACCGAAGAAGAAAAAGTGATATAAACTATAGAAAGATAATAGGGTGATAAAACCGGCAGCATCCGCTACCGTTTTATCACCCTATCCTTTTTCACAACTCTTTATCCTTTATTTCGTACAGCTTTTCGTACTGAATGCAACGAGCATCCAAACCATTTTCTCCTGCTCTTTCAAGTAGCCGGTCATCAAATCTGCCGTCACGTCATCGCCGGCTTCATTTGCCAGTTCAATTACCTTTCTCTCTTCACCAATCAGGTAGCCGTAAGTCTCGAGGATATGGTCCACAGCCTCACTGCCGCAAGAGATATCGGATACTTCCTTCACGTTAGCAACCTTCAGGTATTCACTGAACTTATTCTCGGGCACGCTACCCAGCATCAAGATGCGCTCTGCAATCTCGTCAATCTTCTCGGCGGTATCGTCATACATACTCTCGAACTTCTCGTGCAGCACAAAGAAGCCGTGTCCCTTGATGTTCCAGTGCATACCGCGCAGATTGGTGTAATGTACCTGGAAGTCGGCCAATAATTGGTGCAATGCTGATGTTACGCCAGCCACTTTCTTTTCATTCAAATGCAAGTAATCTAAAGTTTTCATAATTCTATTGTTTTAAATATTTATACTATTTTCCTTTTGGATATTGCAAAGATAAGGGGGAAATCAAGGCTTGTCAAACAGATAATTTCTATCTTTGCATAGACGAACTCTATACATAACCTTCAAATGCCTTGTTCATCATGACTTTACAACAATTGGAATACATCCTTGCCGTCAACCAGTTCCGCCACTTTGCCAAAGCAGCCGAATATTGCCGCGTGACACAGCCCACCCTCAGTGCCATGATTCAGAAACTGGAAGAGGAACTGGACACCCGGATTTTTGACCGCAGCCAGCAGCCGGTATGCCCCACTCCCGTCGGTATCCACATCATAGAACAAGCACAGAATATATTGGTTCAAGCCAACCGTATAAAGAATATTATAGAAGAAGAAAAACACTCACTGACCGGCACCTTCAAGCTGGGCATACTTCCCACCGTAGCTCCTTACCTCCTGCCCCGTTTCTTTCCGCAGCTGATGAAGAAATACCCCGACCTCGACATCCGGGTAGTCGAAATGAAAACAAACGACATCAAGAAAGCCCTGCAGACGGGAGAAATAGATGCAGGTATCGTAGCAAGTCTGGCAGGTATGGAAGAGTTGCAGCAGACGCCGTTGTTCTATGAACAGTTCTTTGCCTACGTGTCGCGCGAAGACGCCCTCTTCAACAACGAGGTAATCCGTACTTCCGACCTGAACGGCGAACAGCTTTGGCTGCTCGACGAGGGCCATTGCTTCCGTGACCAGCTGGTGCGCTTCTGCCAGATGAAGTCGGCACGTGCCAGCCAGCTTGCCTATCACTTGGGCAGCATGGAGACCTTTATGCGCATGGTAGAAAGCGGCAAAGGCGTGACCTTCATCCCCGAACTGGCCGTTCTGCAACTGGGCGATGCCCAGAAAGAGCTGGTACGTTCCTTCGCCATCCCCTGCCCCACCCGCCAGGTCGTGCTGCTGACCAATAAGAACTTTATCCGCCACACGCTGCTCGAAGTGCTGGTTAAGGAGATAAAACTTTCCGTACCCAAGGAAATGCTCTCACTGAAAGCAACCCAAGCAGTCGTATAGATTTCATCTATCGCTCCATAAAATCTTTCAATCGGATTTTTTGTTCTATCGGGGAAAAATGCTATATTTTTGCAAACAGAAAAAGCGAAGGTCGGTTGCACCTCAGCATCATCAAGCAAACTGGCTTCTACATTCTGTCTGCACAATCTTCGCATTGGTAAAACAAAAAACTAAACCTATTAAAAGAGAAAAATTATGGAACCGATCATCAACTCACAACTCCCTGAATTCAAGGTTCAGGCTTTCCAAAACGGAAGTTTCAAAACAGTATCCCACGAAGACGTAAAAGGTAAATGGGCCATTTTCTTCTTCTATCCGGCAGACTTTACCTTCGTATGCCCTACCGAGCTGGTAGACATCGCAGAGAAATATGACCAATTCCAAGCAATGGGCGTAGAAGTATATTCTGTAAGCACAGACTCGCACTTTGTGCACAAGGCATGGCACGATGCTTCCGAAAGCATCCGCAAGATTAAGTACCCCATGCTTGCCGACCCCACAGGCGTGCTGAGCCGCGCATTCGGCGTGATGATTGAAGAGGAAGGCATGGCATATCGCGGCACATTCCTCGTAAATCCCGAGGGTAAAATCAAGATTGCCGAGATACAGGACAACAACATCGGACGCAATGCCGACGAGCTGCTGCGCAAGGTAGAAGCTGCACAGTTTGTTGCCACACACGATGGAGAAGTATGCCCTGCCAAGTGGAAGAAAGGAGCGGAAACTTTGAAGCCGAGCATCGACCTTGTAGGAAAGATTTGATAAGTAATAGGAGGAGCGGGCGCTTTCACCATAGAAAGACGTCCGCTTTCCTTTAAGACGTCCGCAGTACTTGTACAGAAGTACTGTAGTACTTTCAAAGGAGTACCGCAGTACTTTCGAAGGAGTATTGGAGTACTTCCTCACAAGTTCTGCAACTACTCTATATCAAACATATTAAAAGACTATTTTCTCACCCCAAACACCCTATTAATCATGTTAGAAACAACTATATTAGACCAGGTGCGGAGCGTATTCCAGCATTTGGAAGCCCGCTACGTCTTTCACATCACCTATCATCCGGGTCACGAGCAGGCACAAGAGCTTATCGGATTCTTGAAGGATGTGGCAAGCTGTTCCGACAAGCTCTCCTGCCGGATGAGTGAGATAGAGAACCCCGTGTTGGAGTTCACATTGCTGAAAGACGATGTGGAAACCGGCATCAAGTTCCGCGGCATCCCCGGCGGACACGAGTTCACTTCCCTCCTACTTGCCGTGCTGAATGCCGATGGAAAGGGGAAAAATCTGCCGGACGAAGCAATTCGTCGCCGCATCCGGGCGTTGCAAGGCGACATCAGCCTGCAAACGTATGTATCGCTTACTTGCACCAACTGTCCGGATGTGGTGCAGGCACTGAACATCATCGCATTGCTGAATCCGCACGTCACCCACGAGATGGTGGACGGGGCGCTTAATCAAGAGGAAGTGGATGCGCTGAAGATACAAGCCGTGCCGTCAGTCTACGCTAATGGCAAGCTGCTTCACGTAGGTCGCGGTTCTTTAGGAGAGTTTTTGCAGAAGCTGGAAGAAGCCTTCGGCAGTGCTCCGCAAGAGGACGAAGCGCCGATAGAGAGAGATTTCGACGTGCTGGTATTGGGCGGCGGACCAGCCGGAGCTTCCGCAGCCATCTACTCTGCACGCAAGGGCCTACGGGTGGCGATTGTTGCCGAGCGCATAGGCGGACAGGTAAAGGAGACGGTAGGCATAGAAAACCTTATCTCCGTGCCGCAGACTACTGGTGCAGCACTTGCCAACGCACTCCGCACACATATAGAGCACTATCCGATAGAGATTTTCGAGGAGCGTAAGATAGAGAAAGTAAAGTTGCAGGGAACGGAAAAAAGTGTCTCCACCGTAGGCGGCGAGGTGTTCCATGCACCGGCGGTAATCATTGCCACAGGGGCAAGCTGGCGCAAACTGAATGTGGAGGGCGAAGCGGAATACATAGGACGCGGCGTGGCATTCTGTCCGCATTGCGACGGTCCGTTCTATCAAGGCAAGCATGTGGCGGTTATCGGTGGAGGTAACTCGGGGATTGAAGCTGCCATCGACCTGGCAGGCATCTGCCGGAAGGTAACGGTATTCGAATTTGCCGATACACTGAAAGCCGACCAAGTGCTGCAAGAGAAAGCCCGGGGCCTGCCGAATGTGGAAATCTTCACCTCGTCACAGACCGTAAAAGTCGATGGAAACGGGGAAAAAGTAACTTCTATCCGCATCAAGGACCGCCTTACCGGCGAGGAACGCGACTTCCCGTTAGACGGCATCTTCGTGCAAATCGGTTTGGCAGCCAACAGCGCTCCTTTCCGCAACAAGCTGGAAACGACTCCGACCGGGGAGATTAAGATTGACGCTTTCTGCCGTACCACACTTCCGGGGGTATATGCGGCAGGGGATGTATCGAATGTTCCCTACAAGCAGATAGTCATTGCCATGGGCGAAGGGGCAAAGGCAGCACTCTCGGCATTCGATGACCGTATCCGTGGAGTGATTTAGAAAATATCACCCATAAAAGTATAGGCAGGGGGCACACGTTAAGGATTGGCAAGCTTCAGTTCCTGAATCAGATTTCCTGCCTTCCCATACTTCTCAATCATAAACAGTATGTAGCGTACATCCACCCCGATGGTACGCTGCATCTTCGGCTCATAAAGGATGTCGCTGCTCATGGCTTCCCAGTTCCCATCGAAGGCAAGCCCCAGAAGTTCTCCTTTGGCATTGAACATGGCACTGCCGGAATTGCCTCCCGTAATGTCATTATTGGAGATAAAGCAGACATTCATTTCTCCCTTCTCATCGGCATATCTACCGAAATCACCGGAGGAAAGAAGGGATAGCAACTCAGGCTGCACTTCAAAATCCACATCGCCTGCATGGGCTCTGACTTTCTCCAGAATACCTTTCGCGGTGGTATAATAATCATATTCCGCTCCGTCGAAGGGGGCATAACCGCAGACAGTGCCAAAACTCAAACGCATGGTGGAGTTGGCGTCGGGATAGAAGTTACGGGATGCGTACATACGTCGCACGGCAGAGTTGAACAAACGTTCATTCCGCTCGATTTCACCGGAAGCCTGCTGTACCTGCATATTCATCTCGAATAGCTTCGTGATGAGGTCGATGCCCAAGTTGATGGCAGGGTCATTATATATCTGATAGGTGGTGTCCTGCTCCAGAAAACGCTTCAAGCCACGGGGGGTGGTCAGCTCCGAGCGGGCATAAAGACTATCCACATAGGTACGCTCGTTACCTCCGTATTCTGTCGCAATCGTCTGGTAGAGCTCGGGCAGATAGGTGGAATCCACTTGGGAGCGGTATTCTTTCAACAGTGCTGTAAACACTTCCTTGTCAATGCCCAAGTCCAGATTGGCATATTTCTCAACGATAGCTTTCAGATTGGCAACCACCGTTTTCTCTTCCCCCTCAAAGTCGAAGTTGAGGATGGACAAAGCAAGCTGCACCAGTTCCGGACCGTTCAGGAAAGATTCGGCAAAGTAAGCTCTGGCACGATAAGCATCACGGCGGCTCTTGTAGTTCAGCTCCAGGTCGGAAAAAAGATGCAGCAGATGTTCCCGCTCCTCCGGTGTCTGCTGTATCCAGCGACGGAGTTCGGTCTCCATGGCACGCTTCTTGTCCAGCACATGCAGTTTCTTGATGGTGCGGTTCACTCCTATGCTGTTCTTCCAATAATTGGAACTTTCGTCGTATTTGGAAGCGTACTTGATGCGGATGCTGTCACGGCTATCCATTTCACGCTTCCAGATGGCCTGCTTCACACCACGGACATCTATCTGAGCCTGGTTGGTGGTGGTCATCATCTCTTCGATGCCAAAAGAGGAAAGATAGCGTTCCGTACTGCCCGGATAGCCCATCGTCATACAGAAGGAACCCTCACGATAGCCGTCCAGGGATATCGGAGCCACGTATTCGGGATGGTAGGGAACATTGTCGGGAGAGTAGTCGGCAGGACGGTTGTCTTTGCCGGCATAGATACGGAATACGGCGAAGTCGCCCGTATGGCGTGGCCATACCCAGTTGTCAGTGTCCCAGCCGAACTTGCCCACTGAAGAAGGGGGTGCAAATACCAGACGCACATCATTGTAGTCGCGATAAACGGAAAGCCAGAATTCATTGCCTCCATAGTAAGCATCCACAATGCCTATCAGCGTGGAGTCTTTACGAGAAACCTCTTCGCCAATGACCAGCATCACCGAATCTACTACACTTGTACGCTCAGATTCGTTCATATCCGGTTTTACTGCTCCAAGTACCCGACGGGTCACGTCTTGCTGGTGCAAGAGGAAGCGGACGTAAAGTTCCGGATTAGGCAGTTCTTCACTAAGATTACGTGCCACAAAGCCGTCTTTCAGATAGTCGTGCTCCACAGACGAGTGTTGCTGTATGCTGCTGAAGCCGCAGTGATGATTGGTAAACACCAGCCCGTCCCCGGACACCACCACTCCGGAACAAAAGCCTCCGAAGCTGACTACCGCATCCTTCAGAGACGGGCGTTTCGTATTGTATAGCTTGTTGACAGACATCTGCAAGCCCAACTCTTTCATGGTCTGGCGTGTCTGCTTGTTCAGATTTCCCAGCATCCACATCCCTTCATCCGCTTGTCCCGGCAGAGAAAAAAGGAAGCAGACAGCTATCAGTATAAATCTTATTTTCATTCCGTCAATTCTTGTATTATTCAGTAATCAGCCTCAATTGCTTGGCACCCGTACGCGCCTTGAGCCACTCCGCAATCTTTTCCTTCTCGTGCGCACCCGGATGCTTGCCGAATTTCAAGACGGCAAGGGTCACAGTATCCACCCGTACAGAATCTACCGCCAGTTCAATCGCATGAGATATTGATACAGTCTTTACCGACGGGTAGAGCACTTTCAGTTCCGGGATAATCTTCTTGCCCAATTCATCGAAGGTTTTGTATCTTTCCAAATTCTGCTCCAGTGTGGCAATCTTCTGTTTCTGTTCCACCAGACGCTGCTCGCTGTTCTTGTAGAAGTCTTCCATCACCATGGCACGGATGGAAGAAATATCCACCGCTTCATTGTTCATACCTTGGAGGACTATCAGCTTGGTATTGTCCAGCTTATAGTCTTTCATCTTGCTGCGGGCAATGGCGATGGAAGCTTCGGGCACCTCCTGCCCAATCAGCACGACACGTATTTCGTGGCCCTTGCCCTCGTGATGGATTTTCTTGTCCAGCACCTGCGTATTCTCAAAGGAGAGCTGCTCGTTGACAAAACGGTTGGCAGCACTCTCAAAGAAGGTATCCTGGACGATACCTACCGTCAGATAGACAGCGGGACACATGGTCAGGATAGCAATCAGGACGATATATTTACGTACTTTCTTCTCCCGGTTCTTATCCACAAACTCCTTGCGCTGGAAGTGCATCACGCGCACGCCCAGGAAAGTGGCAAGACTGATAAACACGGAATTGATGAAATAAAGATAGAATGCACCGAGGAAATAAATCAAGTTACCCGTTGCCAGCCCGTAGCCTGCCGTACAGAGAGGCGGCATCAAAGCCGTGGCAATGGCAACACCCGGAATCACATTTCCTTTCTCTTTGGTAGAGAGCGCCGTCACACCTGCCAAGCCACCCATCAAGGCGATGAATACGTCATAAATGGTGGGTGACGTACGTGCCAGCAATTCCGACTGCCCCTCGGCAACGGGACTCACCAGAAAGAAAATGGTAGCAGTGGTCACACTGAACAAGGTAGTTATCAAGAAGCTCTTCAAAGACCGCTTCATCAAATCAAAATCATTCAACCCCACAGAAAGCCCCACACCCATGATAGGCCCCATCAGCGGCGAGATGAGCATGGCACCGATAATCACGGCTGTGGAGTTTACATTCAATCCCAACGAGGCCATGAATATGGCGAATATCAGAATCCAAAGATTGGCTCCTTTGAATTCCACTCCCTTACGGATGGAATCTACAGTTTCCAGTTCATTGTCCTTGTCTTTGCGCAAATCAAGATAGTCTTTCAGAAAAGTCTTGATAGCGAAGGTATTTCTGTTGTCGGTCGTCTTTTCTTCCATTATCAATTATCAGTTTTCAATTTTCTTTCAATGAAACGCCTCGTAAAACACTGCTGGTCATCTCGGCAGCAAAGTCCTTTGCCTTAATGCCAAGAGTTGGCAAGAAATCTGCCAAAGCACGTTTTTCCGGTGCCCCAAGTTTACGTTTAAGCATAGCAGTGTTCATGCGAAAAAGAGCTTGGTGCCCTTACTACGTATGATTCCGAACCCCTTGTCATCCACACCACGCTCGTAAAGAACACCAGAGAGGCGTTTCTCTGTCTCTGCCAACTTATGGCGAGCCTGGACACGGTCGTAGTCAAGAAGTCGTTGCTCTATTACCTCTGCCACACGTGTTTGTACAGCAAAGTAATTTTGGGCAAAAGCAATCTCCGACTTACGAGGGTCACCATTTTGTGCCACAAGGTAGCAGGCATAGCGAGTGAGCATAAAGTCTTCAATGTCCTTTGATGCACCTTTAGGCATAAGTATCGTTTTACTGATGCCGGTAAAATGATTACTCGTCTCTACACCAGCGTTTAGGCAAGCCTCCTTAGCTTTTCCTAAAACATTCTCAAACGTTTGCCATTTGGCATAGCCCAGAATGGGATATAATTCGCGAGCACTCCAGCACTCCACGCCTTCGTATTCACACGCAATGGATTCGAATCTTGCGAGGAGATTCTGAATTGCTTCTGATTTAATCATACTTGATTCTGAATTTATTGTTTGCTCTTCTGCACAATCCTTGATTTCAAAACAATCTTTATGCGATTGATTTTTCTGTCCATTGTATCACTTCAGTTTTAATAACAGTACAAAAGTAATGCTTTTCTTGACAAAACTGTTAAATACGCAATGTTTATCAATCTAACTTCTCTAACCTCACTTCACCAGCCTACCAATGAACGGAATCTGCCTCAACGGCAAGTCGCACTTCACGATATAGGTCACAAAGAGCAGCAACAAAACGGTACGGTACGCCATACGCAGGTAAATATTTTCTATCGGGACATATTCGGCAGCCAGATAGAGTACTGCCGCAAGCAGCACATAACTACCGATAGCCTTCAGGTCATACTGAATGGGATACTTCTTCTGCCCTACGAAATAGGACAGAAGCATGGCGATGCCATAGCCACAAAATCCTGCCCAGGCACAAGCCATATAACTGTATCGGGGAATCAGAAGTATGTTCATCACTACCAGCACCGTGCAACCTATCAGGGAGAAGTAGGCTCCCCAACGCGTTTCGTCAATCAGCTTGTACCAGAAGGAAAGATTGAAATAGATACCCATAAAGATTTCGGCAGCCATCACGATAGGCACTACCCGCAATCCCGGCCAGTAATCAGGGCCGATGATATAGCGCAAAATATCCAGATAGAACATGACAGCCAGGAATGCCAGCAGTGTAAAGATGATGAAAAACTTCATGGCCTGCGCATATACCTGCTTATTGTCTTTGTCCCGGCTCTTTCCGAAGACAAAAGGCTCGTATGCATAGCGGAAAGCTTGTGTAAGCATCGCCATCACCATAGCAATTTTGCTGGCAGCTCCATAAATGCCCAACTGCACAGTAGCTTCCGCCTCATCCGGATAGACAAAAGGAAAAATAATCTTATCGGCCACCTGATTCAAGATACCCGCCAAGCCAAGTACCAGTAACGGCAGACTGTAAGCAAGCATCCGCTTCAACAGTTTTTTATCCAGCACATAAGCAAACCCGCGTAACTCCGGAATCATGCAAAGCATAATGGTAGAGGTGCATATCAGATTGAAAAGGAAGGCATAGCCCACGTCATCCCCTTTCATCCCTACATAATAGACCAGATTCAGTGCTATATTCAAGAAGATGAACAGCAATTTGAGTGCCGCAAACTTAATGGGACGCTTCTTGTAGCGCAAATAAGCGAAAGGAATGCTTTGAATAGCATCCATCGCCACCACAATCATCATCATGCCCACGTACCAGGGATGCTCACTGTACTCCATCCATCCGGCAATAGGGTCGAGAAACAGCAGCCCCAATGCAAGGAAAGTAAGCGCCCCCATACTCACACTGAGTAATGTCGTGGAGTACACACGCATCGGGTCATCCTCCCCTTTATTGGCAAAGCGGAAGAAACCGGTTTCCATGCCGCACGTCAATAATACCAGCATGAGGGCCACCCACGCATATACATTCGTCACTACGCCATAGCCGCCGCTCTGTGCAGACATCGCCATGGTATATACGGGCACCAGTAGGTAATTGAGGAAACGCCCCACAATACTGCTCAGCCCATAAATGGCAGTTTCTTTTGCCAATGATTTTAATCCGGCCACTTCTTTTTAATGATTAATGGTTAGTGATTAATGATTAATGAATCACTCGTCGCCAAACAAGGTACGCTGGCTACTATAGAGACTCCGCCCCAAATGCTTGTAGGCAAGCTCCGTCACCTCACGCCCACGGGGGGTACGTTTCAGGAAACCCTCTTTTATCAAGAACGGTTCATAGACTTCCTCTATCGTGCCGGCATCTTCGCCCAAAGCGGTGGCAATGGTGGTCAGTCCCACCGGGCCGCCTTTGAACTTGTCAATGATGGTGCAGAGTATCTTATTATCTATCTCATCCAGACCGTATTTGTCGATATTCAGGGCTTCGAGGGCAAACTGTGCGATTTCCGTATCGATACTCCCCGAACCTTTCACTTGGGCAAAATCGCGTACACGCCGCAGCAATGCATTGGCAATACGCGGTGTGCCACGGCTGCGGCTCGCAATCTCGGCGGCAGCCCTTACGGAGCAAGGCACATCGAGGATGCCGGACGAACGACGGATAATGCCGCTCAACACATCATCATCGTAATATTCCAGATGCAGGTTGATACCGAAACGGGCACGCAACGGAGCTGTCAACAGACCGCTACGCGTGGTAGCTCCCACCAGCGTGAAAGGATTCAAATCAATCTGTATGCTTCGGGCAGAAGGGCCTTTGTCTATCATGATGTCTATGCGGTAGTCCTCCATGGCTGAGTACAGATATTCCTCCACTACGGGGCTCAACCGGTGTATTTCGTCGATGAAAAGTACATCATTGGGCTCCAGGCTGGTAAGCACTCCCGCCAAATCCCCCGGCTTGTCGAGTACCGGACCGGAAGTTATCTTGAAACCTACGCCCAGTTCGTTGGCTATGATATTGCTGAGTGTTGTTTTTCCCAATCCGGGAGGGCCGTGAAGCAACACATGGTCCAGCGCCTCGCCACGCAGGCGGGCAGCTTTCACAAATATGCGCAGATTGTCCACCACCTTGTCCTGCCCGCTGAAATCCTCAAAATTCAACGGACGGAGAGCGTTCTCGAAATCACGTTCTCGGCTGGTGACGGGCTGCTGGTTGCGTATATCAAAATCTTCTTGTTCCATACTATCTATCATGTTCCAAACACTGCTTTATTTCCTATTGATTTTTCCACATTACCGTAACAATCCCAACTGTCTGTAGGCTTCTCTGACCTCATCCACAAATTGCCTATATGAAGGAAGCAGATGCAACTTTTCCAATTCCAACCTCGCACCAATGGAAGCATATAGTTCACTAATATCCAAATCCTTCCTATGCCTACGTGTCGTAGTCCGATTAGATTTACCTATGGCTTGTATAATGGTAGCCTTAGGATCAAGATAAAGTTCCGGCATACGATTTATACCCAATTCTTCATCCGACATCCTTGTACCCATTTCCTCTTTTAATAGTTCTTTGTCAGCAAGCATCCATGCTTCTACCATCCTCACTGGAACAATAGGAATCAGACTCTTGCAAATCTCCCCTTTCTTATCAGACAAGAACTCTTTGGCCGGATTTATCTTTTCAGCATAGGCTCTTTTAGTATCCTTACTATCAGCATCTGTATGGACACAAAGTATATCCATACCCATCTCTTCCATTCCTCGACGTGAAGCTTTCTCTACATATTCATTAAAACTAAGTCGCACTTTTTCCACAGTCAAGCATTTCACGTATGGTTCTAAATCATTCTCGCATTCAAAAGCCACATCAATAAAAGTCCTTTCCACCACACTCTGCAAGAAACGTACATCCGTAGGGCCTTCCGTGATTAATCCAATAAATAATTGTCTAGCCATATTACCACTCCTTTAGGGTATTTTCTAAGTACTCCTTAATCATTTGCAAAGAAAGCTTTCGTTCTTGCTCAGAGAAATTGATAGTCAATTGCCCTTCTTTAGGAACTTGTATAATTTTCGAAACATCGAGTTTCACCTTATTGCCCGATGGCAAAGAAAGCACTCTTGATTTCATCTCCGCAAAATGGATGGAAACATTCAAATCATCTTCCCATTTCTGAATTTCACCGACAAAAACGGTAGAATGCGTATTCACAATCACTTGTCTTAAAGGTAGATCATGGTCTTCAAAGTTAGTGGTCAAATCCTTCAATAATTTCGCCATTGATTTTATCCTAAATGGGTGAATGCCATTCTCCGGTTCTTCAAAACAAAGCAAACCGGAGTATTTCATATCGTGTTGCAGGATGCAAAGCGTAAGCAATCGCAACGTACCCTCGGACAACACGCGGGAAGAGTATTTCTTTCCGTCCACATTCTTCAGATAAATGATATACTGCTTGTTTTCTGTATCATCTTCTACAAAGACCTGGGTATAGTTGGGAATAAAACTATTTAATTCACGAGATATCTCTACCAATGAATATTTATCTTCCTGCTGAATCCTAAATAATGCTGCAGCCAGGTTTTTCCCAGAAACACCAATGACATCTTCTCCCGTCCTCTTACTTGTGGGTTGACGTAAATCCTCCGGGTTCAACTGTAAGAAACGCCAACTGATCATTTCCTGCTTCACGGCCAGAATATGGCGGAAATCAACAGAATCAATGCTGCTCAATACCGTACGCGTAGCATTTCTCAGGGGAAAACTTCGCTTGTTACCTCCACCACCATCTTGAGGAACAAATACCGTAGGCAATTCATTTTGCTCTTGTGTATAGATATAAGGTTGACCACGTTTCCCTGTAATTACTTTAGGTCTCCAAAATTCTATTTGTTCTTTAGGCAAAAGTTTTATCCATTTGTCTTCTTGATGTTTCAATGTAGCCAAATGTTCATAAACAACTTCTAAATCATCAATACCACTGGAGTTTACAAAGCGATGTATTTTTAGTTCATAACGCAACCTCGTATATTTCAATCTTGCAGTAGCTCCCCAAGCATCAGTCACTTCACGATTTACCAGCACTTCCACACAAAACTCCATTTCATCGGCATAAGCATGTTCATCATACTGAGTGAATAGTTCAAACAAATCACCTCTTTGCCCTTCTCTGAATGCTGTATGTATTTTGTCCACTTCAGCCAAGCGTGACAACAGATTCAATGCATCAAACAAGTTACTCTTCCCAGCAGCATTTGTTCCTGCAACAATGGTCAAAGGGGTAAACTCCATTTCAAAATTATGAAATGACTTAAAACCATTTATTTTAAGATAAGTAATCATAGGGATATTCCTTTTGTTTCCTGCAAAATAACGAATTTATTTTGAGATAGCACTCATCCCCTTTCTTTTTTCACATAAGTAAAAGGCGTATGACATACCTGGTACGCTCCATACAACGGAATATTATGCTGCCCGGAGGCAAATTACAGAAAAAACGATAGAAGTAGCAAGATATATACTTGAAATATATTTGCAGGCTCACACTTTCTTCCTACATTTGTGCAGAATAACCAGCCATTTACTGACAGCAAGCCGAATCTCCCCCCTGCTGAAAGCACAATGCATAGAACACGCTACTTATGAAAGAAGAAATATCCTTTACCCAAGTCCCCTTCGATTACCCCTTGTGCCTCAACGAACAATGTCCCAAGGCTGCCACCTGCCTCCGCCAACTCGCCATGCAGAGCATGCCTACCGAAAAGGATTACTGGAAAATCATCAGCCCCAAACGCCTTGCCACCGTCAAAGGAGAATGCCCCTTCTACCGCTCCAGTCAGAAGGCGCGTTACGCCAAAGGCTTCATGAACATGCTGAACAGCCTACCCTACAACAAGCGGGGAATCGCCATCGCCAACCTGATAGCCGGCTTCGGCCAACGCACCTACTACCGCGCCCGCAAAGGCGAACGCCTGCTGCTCCCCGAGGAGCAGGAATCCGTACTGAACGTCTTCAGACATCTGGATGCCGGCACGACTCCGGAGTTTGATAACTACGTAGAAGGCTACCTTTGGTAATACACTGGCAATCAAAGACTAATTTTGCCAACCCCTTGCCTCACCTTTGGCAAAACTTTGCCATGCCTATGGCAAAAGTTTGCCAACGCGGTGGCAAAGTCTTGCCAATAAGGTGGCAAAAACTTGTCAACTTGTTGGCAAGAAGAGCAAAATACAGTTTCACGATTTTCATTCCCCATCAGCGCTTCATAAACTCCTTGCGTTCCTCCTCCGGGAACTTCTCTATCGCATAACGCAACATCGTTCGCGGCATCGTCCTGCAATGCTTCTCCAAGAATTGCACCAGCAAGTCCTTGTCCCGCTTACCCATCTCCCGGAGCATCCATCCTACCGCCTTTTGCATCAAGTCATGCTTATGATGGAGCAGCCGTTCCGAAAGGGCTAATATATCGATGAAATCACCATTTTTGATAAGTGTATAGGTAGATACCACGGCAATGCGCTGGTTCCAAAGCAGCGGACTATCCGCCAGCCGGTAGAGGTCCTTGCGAGGTTTGTCTTTCAGATATTCGCCCACAATGCCGGGGGCAGACAAATCGACCAAATCCCAATTATTGATACGGCCCGTTTGCGAAAGGTAAAAGTCATAAATCTCCTTTTTCCCCTTTTCATCGCTCTTTTTGAATCGCTCCACCAACATCAGCAAGGCACAAAGGCGACACTCGTGCCATTCACTCTGAAGCAAGGTTGCCATTACCCCAAAAGGTTCGTGCTTGTGCTGCTTTGCCACCTGCCGGGTGTTGGGTACCACCACTCCCAGAAACTTATCCCCCTCGCCATACTGCCCCTTTCCGGTCTTGAAGAAACGGGGAAGATACTCCCTTTTCACCGGGTCGATATACGCCTCTAACTCCTGCTGAATCTGTACCGAGATGCACGCCACTTCTTCTGCCGAAAGCACACGTTCGCACAAGACAGTTTCCACTGCTTCATTCTTCTTTTTCATCCTTCTCTCATTTGATTTACACGGATTTGAATTCATCCACCAATGGACAAAAATACAACATTTATATAGAAACTATGGAAAGTTATCTTTAATTTTGCAACCGGTATGTCCAATCCTTAAAACCGTACGACATGTATAAAGCTGTTTTGGGAGCAATCTGCTGCCTTTCTTTCGCACTATCCTTACATGCACAATCTCCACAAGAAAAGGGGTTGCAAAGCATCAGCCGCACTTCGGCCAAGGCTATTGTCGGCTTTCTGGCCGACGATGAGCTGCAAGGACGCGAAGCAGGCATGCACGGTTCACGACTGGCTGCCCGCTATCTGGCATCCTGCCTGAAAGAAGCCGGCATTGCCCCGCTGGAAAAGGACAATTATTACCAGCCCTTCGAGGCTTACAACAAGGAACGCCAACAACGGGGACGGTGGCAAGTGCATCCCGACTCCATCGCCATCCTTAAACAAGGCGTCCACCGCATCCTGCAGATGAGTAATGTATTGGGAACCATCCCGGGAGAACGACCGGATGAATATGTCATCGTAGGTGCCCACTTCGACCATCTGGGTGTGGACGAGACGCTGGCAAACGACCGGATATACAACGGTGCAGACGACAATGCCTCCGGTGTCTCTGCCGTCCTGCAGATAGCCCGTGCATTTCTTGCCACCGGACAGAAGCCTCTGCGCACGGTCATCTTTGCCTTTTGGGATGGGGAAGAAAAGGGATTGCTCGGCTCCAAATACTTTGTACAAAGCTGTCCTTTCATCAGCCAGGTGAAAGGTTATCTCAATTTCGACATGATAGGCCGTAACAATAAGCCCGAGCAGCCTCAACACGTTGTCTACTTCTACACCGCCGCCCACCCCGTATTCGGCGACTGGCTGAAGCAGGACATTGCACGCTACAGCTTGCGCCTGCAACCGGACTACCGCGCCTGGGACCGCCCCACGGGAGGAAGTGACAATGCTTCTTTTGCCCTGTGCAACATCCCCATCATCTGGTACCACACAGACGGACATCCCGATTATCACCAGCCTTCGGACCACACCGATCGGCTGAACTGGGAGAAAATGATAGAAATAACCAAAGCAGCTTTCCTCAACGCCTGGAATCTTGCCAACGAAAACAAATATTAATCCATTAGAACAAAGTAACGATACATGGTTTTAAATTACATCTGGGTAGCATTCTTCGTCATCGCATTCATCGTGGCCCTCTGCAAACTCATTTTTATGGGTGATGTGGAGATATTCACAGAACTCGTCAACTCCACCTTCTCCTCTTCCAAAACAGCTTTTGAAATATCCCTGGGACTGACGGGAATACTCGCCCTCTGGCTCGGCGTGATGAAAATAGGCGAAAACAGCGGCATGATCAATGCCCTCTCCCGTTGGCTGAGTCCGGTATTCTGCCGTCTCTTTCCCGAAATACCGAAAGGACATCCTGCCATGGGCTCCATTTTCATGAATCTCTCTGCCAACATGCTGGGGCTGGACAATGCCGCTACTCCAATGGGGCTGAAAGCCATGAAGGAACTTCAGGAACTAAACCCGAAAAAGGACACCGCCACCAATCCGATGGTCATGTTCCTTGTCCTCAACACCTCGGGACTGATACTTATCCCCGTCAGCATCATGATGTATCGCTCGCAGATGGGTGCCGCCCAACCCACGGACATCTTTATCCCCACACTGATAACGACTGCCATCTCGACCATTGTCGGTGTCATTGCCGTCAGCATTGCACAACGCATCAACCTGCTGAACAAGCCCATACTTATCCTGATTGGCTGCATCAGTCTTTTCTTTGCCGCACTCATTTATCTGTTCACACAGATTAGCCGTGATGAAATGGGTGTATATTCCACTTTAATTGCCAACATACTGCTGTTCTCCATCATCCTGCTGTTCATCCTCTGGGGGCTATGGAAGAAAATCAATGTATACGATGCCTTTATAGAAGGAGCCAAAGAAGGCTTTACCACTGCCATACGCATTATCCCTTATCTGGTTGCTTTTCTCGTTGGAATCGCCGTTTTCCGCACTTCCGGCGCCATGGATATACTGGTGAACGGTATCGGTTATGTAGTAGGACTATTCGGTGTAGATACCAGCTTTGTAGGTGCCCTACCCACTGCCCTGATGAAGTCACTGAGCGGCAGCGGTGCCAACGGACTGATGATTGACACCATGAAACAGTATGGCGCCGATTCATTTGTAGGACGCATGAGTTGCGTGGCACGTGGCGCTTCGGACACCACATTCTATATTCTTGCTGTGTATTTCGGCAGCGTAGGTATCACCAAAACGAGGAATGCCGTGACGTGTGGGCTGATTGCCGATTTTTCCGGCATCATTGCAGCCATCATCATCAGTTACTTATTCTTCTTTTAAAAGAACTAGCTTAATCGCAAGAACGTAATTTCAATCGTACATCGTAAATCATTAAATCGTAAATAAAATGATTAGTTATCAGACAGACGGCGTGGAAATGCCTTCCATCAAGAAGCGTGAAACCACGGAATGGATAAAATCCGTAGCCGCCACTTACGGAAAAAGAGTCGGTGAAATCGCCTATATCTTCTGCTCGGACGAGAAGATACTCGAAGTGAACCGCCAATATCTGCAACACGATTATTACACAGATATCATCACTTTCGACTACTGTGAAGGCAACCGCCTTAGCGGTGACCTCTTCATCAGCCTCGATACCGTACGCACCAATGCGGAACAGTTCGCCGATAACAACTACGAACGCGAACTGTACCGGGTCATCATCCACGGCATCCTCCACCTTTGCGGCATCAATGACAAAGGGCCGGGAGAACGGGAGATTATGGAGGAGGCGGAGAATAAGGCGCTGGCGATGCGGTAATTCCAAAGAATAAAAACTCTGTCTTGATAAAGTGCTGATTTTACCAAGACAGAGTATTTAAGAAAAACAAGTTACTTTGCCAACACAGCGACAACTAACGGGTGATATTTGTCTGCTCCTGATTCGATGCGGGCATCCACACCATCTATAGTTACTCTAATAAGTTCAACACTGCCATAACCATCATTGTACTTCCAATGGGAAATAATGGAATGTTCCTCTCCGTCACCAAAGATATAGGGACAAACAAACGTACGCCTCAATACTTCAGGCTTCTTGTCATATTTATATCCATCCCATAGTGCATCAAAGATTGCCAAAGTAAAAAGTCCGTCCCTGCTTTCCACATAGATACAGTCCGGTCCGGTAAAGTCATCTTTAGAATCGGGTTCTACCAATTTATAGGAGTAATCTTTCTCTCTCAAAGCAGGCTTACCATTTCTTCCAAGACCGGTTTGCATTCCCTCAATCAAATCATTGCCATTTTCATCGACAAATGCTAAATTGTATCCATAATGAATAGGAGGATAAGAGTCTTCCTCACTTTTGCAACCCATGAAAATCAAAGGGAATAAAGCAGCCAATAAAAAAAGACTAAAGTGTTTCATTGTATATTATGTTTTAGATTCACAAAAAAGGCCATACAATAAGAGGGTATCAAAACGGTTGATAGCACACAGATGACACATCCCCTATATTTATTTCTTCACCGAGAAGCGATAGATGCAATGACTGTCATACTTTTCTCCCGGCTTCAGCAACGCCGAAGGCCATTCCGGCTTGTTGGGCGTATCGGGATATTTCTGCGTCTCCAAACAGACGGACGCACGATGACCGTACACGATACCTTTCTTTCCGGTCAGTGTGCCATCCAGGAAGTTACCGGCATAAATCTGAATGCCCGGTTCGTTGGTATAGACATCAAGCACAATACCCGTTGAGGGAGATTCGAGGGTGGCACACGGGCGGGTGACATCACCCTGCGTATTAAGTACCCAGTTGTGGTCATAGCCCTTGCCGTTCTTCAACTGCTCAAAGTCATTGTCGATACGGGCGCCAACAGCAGTAGGAGTGCGGAAATCCATATCCGTACCTTCTACGGAAACAATCTCACCGGTAGTCATGAAGGTACTGTCCACGGGGGTATAAGCATCTGCATCGATAGTGAGCAGATAATCCGAATTGGACTTGGAGGGGTCACCGTCCAGGTTAAAGTAAGAATGGTTCGTCATATTAACAACAGTGGTACGGTCTGTTTCGGCACTGTAACGAATGTCGATGGCATCGTCATCTGTCAGCGAGAAAGTGACCTTGCAGGTCAGGTTACCCGGGAAGCCCTCCTCTCCGTCTTTCGACAGATAAGTCAACTCCAGAACCTGACTGCTCAACTGGCGGGCATCGAACACTTGATATTGGTATCCCTTGGGACCTCCATGCAGGCAATGACCGTAATTGTTGCGCGGCAGCTGATACTCTACCCCATCCACTGTAATCTTACCCTGGTTGATACGGTTGGCATAACGTCCGATGGTAGCGCCGAAATCCGAAGGGAACTTGATGTAGTCCTGAATGGAATCGAAGCCCAGCACCACATCACGCATAACGCCATCCTTGTCTGGCACCATCACTGATACAATACGTCCGCCGAAATTCGTAATACAAACTTCCATACCATTCTTATTCTTCAAAACAAACAAGTCTGTCTGCTTGCCATCCACTTCCGTACGGAAGTTGGCAGGTTCCAGTCCCGAAGCAGTCTTTTCGCTCGCCTGCTTGCCCGTGCAAGCCGATGCCAATAGCATCACGCTTGCCAACAAAGTCATCATCTTATTCATAAATACAATATTGGTTACTGTTTAGACTATCATTTTTTCAACAAGAACTGCTCCGCACGTCCCGGAGTGAACAACTCCCACAAAGAAGCAACCGTCCAGCCCGGAGCGAAGATATTGTTGTAATATCCCTTTCCGTTACGTCCGTAATCCCAATTGGTATGCTGCACCACTTCCGGGTAATAGCCTACTTTGGCAATGCCACACATGTGTCCTTCATACGGCAGTAACTGGCGCATGGAAGTGGATATCACCTCGGCAAAGTCAGAGAAGCGCGGCTCGTTGTACTCTTTGGAGAGCCAATGCAGCACATCGGCAAATTCGAAGATAAATACATCGATATGGTTATTCTCTACCGACACATTTCCCCAACCACGGGTTTTCAAGCCGATATCTCCCAGCATCTGACCTTCGGCAAAAGGAACATCCCAAGTATAATACCATGACAAGGCAAAATAAGCGGCTTTCTTTGCCAGACCGGCATAGTGTGCACGCTCTTCTCCTTTGGTAACCAAAGCCAGATAATAAGCAGCCGTAGCAGCATACAAGGAGGCTTCCTTGTCCTCGCAGTTAGCATCCAGCGTAGAAGAGAAATAATCGGCTTTGGATATCAGTTCCTTCTCCAGATAGTCTACCGTACGCTTGGCGCTTGCCAGATAACGCTTGTCTTTGAAATACTTGGACGCCATCACCAAAGGCAATGTTGCCGAAGGCGTGCTACCACCGCTGGCATCCACGACAGAGAAATCATCCTTGAACTTGCGCGGGAAGCTGCCGTCCTCGTTCTGCAACTTGAGGAAGCTGTCCAGCATGCCCTTGATGCGTTTCTCCCATTCGGGGTGTTTACGCTTCTGCTGTTTCTCGTAGTTCAGATAGTTCAGAATGGCATATACGCCTTCGGACTGACGGCGGATGCTATGTCTGGTTTCCTTGAAGCCGCGGTTATAGTGTACCACTTCGTTGAAAAAACCGGCAGGCGAAAAACCGTTCTGGAGATAAGTGTCAAAGATATGGTTGGCATTGTCCACCAGGTCTTGGCGGTTCTGCTGTTTGCCATACTCCAAAGCATTGAAAGCGTTCAGCAACGTACGTCCCACAAAGCCCACTTCGGCAACATCGGTATTGGCACAAGTAGCAGTCTCCAACTCTACACCGGAATAATAATGAGTGGAGGTATTGCTGACATAGCTTTCCACAAAGAAGTTGCTCATCACCTCCTTCATGCGGTCCACCGTGTAAGGTGTGTCAACCGGTTTCGGGCGGTTAGTGTCATAACAATACTCCCAGGTGCGCTGTACGCATTCCGAGAAATCGGCAGCATTCCTTTCGGACACCTCCCAAGTCATGGAGATGCTATCGCCCTTACGCAGCAACTGGAAAGCCTCAACAGCAGGAGCCAGCGTCAATTTGCGGATATATGTCTTCGGTGCTTCCTTATAGGGGAAACCGTATGCCAAGACAGTCACACCATCCACATTGCAGAAACCGGTATATCCGATGGAAGTCTCGCCGGACAAGATTACCTCTCCCTCCTTATGAGTGGTCAAAGCTTCCTTGTCGAACTTGTCAATACGGATAACCGACATGGACGTACCGCTTGCCGGATTGAAAGCTGCCGTCAGCGGAGTGCTCAAACGGTCCTCACGCACCAGCCAACTGTCCGATGTGTGGAAAGAAGGAGCCTCCTTCGGCGAACGCAGGTTGCGGCGATACCAGAAGCCCGGCATGTAGAACTGGCAGTCCGAATGCTTGTAACCGGTCTTTATCTGTTCCCCGTAGTTGAAATACACATTTTCCAGCGCCTTGAGTGTGACGGTAATGCGCTGTTTGCCATCCTTGTCCACCACCTGGCGGATGATGTCCAACGGCAACGTTTCCGAAGCCCGGCAGCTGTACATACCATCCTGCATCTTCTGCAAGGCCAGCGGATATTGCTTGGCATCATTCCCCGGCACTTTCAAGGAAATAGAAGCAGAGATGTCTTCCGGAGCAGCATTTGCCGCTCCGGCACCCGTAATGCTCGCCAAAAGCATTACCCCCAAAAACAATCTTTTTAGTCTCATAGTTACATCTGTTTTATTGTTGTTAGAAAAATATCATTCAGACATGAATACATATTTGCCGGAGCCCAATTCGACTACCAGCTTACCGTCAGCCTCCTCCACGGAATGAATCCCCGCCTGACCGGCATCTACCTGTACATGGAAGTCAAGCGGCAGCTTGACCGTAGCGGTTGTATTGGCAGGAATCTCAACGTTCCACTCCAGCTTATTGCCATCACGTTTCCAGGAACTTCCTATTCTGCCATAAGGCGATACATGCGAAGCATTCACATAATTCAGTTTTTCCGGGAATACCGGTTCCATCAGAATCTGCTTGAACCCGACGGAAGCGGGAGTATTCTTTATGCCGGCAAGATCCTCATAGAACCATATCAGCAGATCTCCCAAAAGCATCACATGGTTTCTTGAATTCATCGCCGGATTTGCCGTGTCACCATTCCATAATTCCCAAATGGTGGTTGCACCCTTCTTAATCATGTAGCCCCATGAGGGATAAGTGTCATTGGTCACTATCTTATAGGCAAGTTCCAGTCCACCGTACTCGGTAAGTCCGCGCATCAGATGCTGGATGCCAAGCACACCGGCACTGACATGTCCCTTACAGTCTTTTTCCGTCTTCTCCACGACATTGGCAAATACTTTATCTTCATATCCGTCGGGAACCAGACCCAGTCTGAGGGAAAGCAGGTTCGCCGTCACCGTATTGTTGTCATACTGTGCAGTCTCGGGGTTGAAGAACTTCTTGTTATAAGCGTCCTTGACCTTAATGGCAAGTGTTGCATACTCTTCGGCATCTGCCGGAAGTCCGTTCATTTGCGCGAACTTCTCCATGAGTTGCAGAATGCTGTAAAACACCGTTGTACTCAGCACTTCGCCGTTCGTCTTCCGGGCTGGGTCTTCCGAATGAATCAGTTCAGGCGACTCGGGAGGCATACACCAATCCCCGTATTCATCCTTCACCAGAATATAGTCCTTCATTTTGGTCTCCGTCATGTGGTTTACCCAACGCTTCATGGACGGATAACGCTCTTTGATGGAGCTATCATCGCCAAACTGGCGGTAAAGCATGTCGGCTACGTAAAAATAGGCAGCCGGCCAAGTCACGTCATCATGGAAGATGGTCCAGTAACGGGGAGATACCACAGAGATACTTCCATTTTCATTCATGGACTCTTCTATATCCACCAGCCACTTCTTATACATCAAGGCATTGCCGAAAATGAAACTTTCACCATAGGCACCGGTAGTGCGGTCGCCCAGCCATCCAAGACGTTCATCACGCTGGGGGCAGTCGGTAGGCATACCGCGATAGTTTCCACGGATTCCCCAATAGGCATTCTTGTGAAGTCTGTTAATCAACTCCTCGGAAGTCTCGAACGTACCGTTCGTTGCCATTTCATCATACACCACCTTACCGGTGAAATCATCCGCTGCCGGTTCATAGTCCAAACCGGATATTTCCATAAAACGGAAACCATGGTAAACAAACAACGGTTCCCAAACAAACTCACCGTCAGCGGCAGGAGTATAAATATCCGTGACAAGGGCACTGCGCAGGTTGTCAAGATACAGTTCCGTACCATTGTCCTTCAGCACTTCGGCAAAACGCATAGTAATGGGCTTGTCCTTCTTGCCACGCAGTTTCACCTGCTGTATTCCTACCATATTCTGCCCCATATCCACGATATATCTTCCATCACCTACCGATTTAACGGATATTGGCTTTATTTCCTCCATCACCTTCAGACTCGGAGAGAGCTGTGCCACAAGTTTTCCTTTGGGAGCCTCCATCCGTTCGGCCGGTTTCCATCCGGAATCATCATAGCCGCTTTCCGCCCATTTGCCCAATTCCAAGCGGGCATCATACCACTCACCGTCAAACTCGTTGTTTGCGGTTATAGGACCGCAGTTCGTCACTTTCCAGGAGTCATCGCTGGCTACCGACACCGTCTTACCATTGTCGTACTCTATATTCAACTGCGCCATGAGACGGGGCAAACCAAAACCTACCATCCCATTGGCGCGCATGGAAAGATAGCGGCCGTTGCCCAGAGCCACGCCTATCGCATTGGTACCGGACTTCAACAAGGGGGTGACATCATAAGTCAGGTAAGATACAGAAGCATCGTACCAGGTAGGCAAAGGACCGAATACATCATTTCCAATCCTCTCGCCATTCATATAGCATACGGAAGAGCCTACTCCCGAAACATAAAGGACTGCACGCTTCGGCTGTGACGGCAAATCAAACTCCTTCCGCAGATAACGTGCCGGAAGGATGGTCCGCTCACCGTCCAGTTTCAAGTTTGTACTGTCGTTCAGTCCAATCCAGCCGGCTTTCCAGTCCGAACTGTCCAGCAAAGCCATTGACCAATATTGGATACTACTTTGCGCCTTGTCACCGGTATTTGTCCATACAGTGACACGCCACCAATATTTCTGTCCCGACTCCAAAGGCGCCCCTGCGTACTTCACCAGCACCGATTGGCCAGACTCCACACGACCGCTGTTCCATACCAGCCCGGAGCCGGCCTGCAAGCCCTTGTCCGAGTCCGCCACTTCAATCTGATAAGCAGTCTGCATCACATCCTGCTTGTCGGTTACCAGTTGCCATGAGAAACGGGGAGCCGATACAGCCACTCCTTCGGGATTCTTCCGCATTTCAACAGTGGTTTCCTCCACTTTCAAGGAACTGCCACCCGATACTTGACAGCCCATCATCAATAAGGCCAACAAGGAGATTAAAATAGATTTCTTCATACAATGTATTCTTTTCATTCTTTCATTTTACTTTTCGGGTGATGTACTGCCCAATACCTGCGGACGGATAAGAGAGCCACCGATAGAAACCGTTCCCTGGTTGGAAATGGCAAAATCCTTGATATACGAAGTGCGCGGCTGTACTTTCGTGGAATCCCAATGTGCATGGAAAATGTATTTCCAGCTACCATCCTTACAGCAGAAGGGTGCTCCATGACCGGTACCCATCAAGCCGTCGGCATGTTGCAGAATCGGATTTCCCTCGTATTTCTTCCACGGTCCCATCGGGCTGTACGAAGTCGCGTACCCCACTCCGTAGTTCTTGCTTTCAAAGTGATTGGCTGAATAAACCAGGTAGTAGACACCCTCTTTCTTCAAAATTGAAGGACCTTCGGCCACCTTAGCAGGCTTGTCTTGCGAAAGTTCCCAAGGCTCTCCCACCTTAATGCACTCCGTCAGCGTTTCCTGCTTGATGCCAGTCAAATCATCGTTCATCTCTGCCACCCAAATGACGTTGCCATCTATAAAGCGCACGAAATAAAGGTAAGGCGTACCGTCATCATCAATGAATAGAGAGGTATCGATACTCTTCTCATCCCATATCGGCTGCTTCACTTCTTGACGGAACGGTCCTTGGGGTGCATCTGCCGTTGCCACGCAGATATGCTCCTCGGTGGAGTAGAACAGATAAAACTTCTTTTTCGATTCGATGTAGTAGACCTCCGGCGCCCAGAAACCCCACGTACCGTAGGAATCTGCAGCCGACAATGCCTGACCTTCACGCGTCCAGTTTTTCAAGTCATCGGAAGAGAAACAAGCAAAGCCCTCTCCTTCCACCGTACCTCCAGTGCCGTAAGCATAATATTTACCGTCATACAGCATCACATAGGGGTCGGCAATAGGTAGATAGTCAGACTCCACAACCTGCTTTTCCTTGCATCCGGCAAAGAAAAGGCAAAACAATAGCAAAAAAATATAGCTCTTTTTCATGGTTACTTCTTTAAGATTAATATTTATAATAATTCTTTACTTTTGATGGAACAACCTATCACTTCCGTATGCTGAATGCATTTCAGTATACGACTGAAATGCATTCAGCATACGACTGAAATACCCCGGTGTTAACCACACAGATTATCAAGCAAATAGAAATTTACTCTTTTACGTACTTTTATTTACATAAATATAAGATGTGGACAACCCCATATATAATAGCCATCTCGTGTTTGTGCTTAATACACTTGATAAGGGGTGATGATATTGTCGGCATCCACCGAAATCTTATAGATTCCGTCAGTTCCCTTCTCGCGTATCAGCGGTACAATACGCGCTTGCCGTGCATCTGGATCATCGCCCTTACCCCACACGTGGTAGATGTAATAAAGCTTGCCATCCTTACCCTCGAAAATATCGCCATGCCCAGCTCCCTTCTCGCCTACAATGTCGCGGCGGATAATGGGATTGCCCGAGTATTTCGTCCAAGGCCCCATCGGTGAAGAAGCTGTGGCATAGCCGACGGCATAATCGGGGTCTTTATAATGATTTGCCGAATAGAAAAGGTAGTAAACATCGTCCCACTTCACTACCGTAGGGCCTTCCATTATCCGACTGCTATCGTAGTTGTACATCCTCTCCCATGGTTCGGTTATCTCCATGCACTGATTTAAAGTGGCGGAGTTGATAGTCCCTGTTGCCATATCGAATTCTGCCACCCAGATGAAATTGCCGCCACCAAAACGCACATGATAGAGGTAATACTTACCATCGCTGTCTTTAAACAGGAAAGGGTCGATATTTCCTGCCGATGCATCTATCTCCACCGCCTTATCCTGGGTGAAGATACCCGTCACATCATCCGCCTGCGCCATTGCCACTTTCTCATTGGCTGTATACAGGAAGTAATACTTGCCGTTTTCCTTATACCATTGCGGCGCCCAGAAGCCCGTAGTGCCGAACGTAGTGCCCCATTCGGGTCCCAGGATAAAGCGGTAAATATCCTTCGTACCCGTGGTCCACTCCTTCAAGTCATCGGACATCAGCACGGTGAATCCTCGTGATGACTGGTTGCTGACTTGCGATGTACCCGACATGTAGTAAGTTCCGTTGTCCAGGAAGATGGTTGGGTCGGCATAAGCTATCTTCTGTGTCTTTGTCGGGGTGGTGCCGCCTCCCTCCTCACCTCCGGGCAACAGATTTTCCGTATCGGAACCTCCGCAGGAGCAGCATGCAAACACAGCTGACACCAGCCATACATATTTCATTTTCATACCTATTGATTGTTTGTTACTGATTAATCGTAGGACAAGCCGCTTTGACCGACGCCTGTCCGCCCTCTACATAAGGCCATCCATCTTTATCCCACATCACACGGTCCAGCAATACCACTCGGCCATCTTCGGGACGATCTGTGCGGAAAGCGTGGTAGAGCGTCCATGTATTTCCTCCATCATCTTCCAGCAGGATGGAGTTATGACCCGGTCCCACGAATGCAGTGTTCTTTGAAATTACCGGTGTATAGGCATTTTCCATCATCGTTCCCCCGTCTTTGGCAAGATAAGGACCAGCCAGATTCTTCGAGCGGCCCACCACCATAGTATAGGTACTGTTTGCTCCCTCGCAGCAAGAACCGACGGAAGCAAAAAGATAATAATATCCATTCTTCTTCCAGAGGTTGACGGCTTCGAAGGCACTGCCTGCTATCTGTTGCTTGGTGTCGAGCTTTGGCGTAATCGTTACGTCGTCCGTCACATCCAGTTCCATCAGGTAAAGTCCGAAGAAGCTGCCCCACAACATATAGTATTTACCGTCTTCCTCATACAAATATTGGTCTATGGAATTCTCTACATCCACGTCCTTGCTACTGAACACCACACCTCGGGAAGTGAAAGGTCCTTCAGGATGGTCTGCCGTAGCATAGCCAACGGTGCTCACCCAATGCTGTCCCCACTTGGCAAGGGAATAAAATAACAGGTATTTTCCGTTGACGTATCTTATCTCCGGAGCCCAAAGCGAGGCTCCCTCCACATCCTTGGGACGGGTTGCATCCGTAAAAGCCGTCCCCCGTTGCTCCCATGTCACCAGGTCTTTAGAACGATAGATAGGCAGGTTACGGATGTCCTCCGTACCATAGAGATAGAAATACCCGTCACCGGCACGCAGCACCGTAGGGTCTGGTACGGAGATGGGAATAACGGGATTATTGTACACTGTTACCAGTGTATCTCCTCCCACTTTGTCCTGTTCACCTTTACCTGAGGAACAAGCAGCCAGCAACAAGCAGGCAACAAGAAGTGCGTATTGGATAAATGTATGCCTCATTTTTTAATTATTAGTATATACGAAATAAGGTTGACTATAATTTTATAACGCAAAAGAGGGGGAAGGTTAAAACCACCTCCCCTCTTGCCTTTCGCGTCAGCGTATAGATTAATTATAACCCGGATTTTGTTTCAAGTGGTCTATCTGCACTGCATTGGCAGGAATAGGCAGTATCCAGTAGTTATCACCACCCCATTTGTAGGAGTAGGTCACCTTGCCCCACCATTGGCTCATGCCGTTGACTGCTCCACCATCATCTGTCTTGGCAAACTTCAACTTATCCCACGTTTTCCAACGGAGCTCATCGAAAAAGACCACATCCTCTGCCATCAATTCCCAGTGGCACTCGTTCATGATGCGTTCCTTCAAGTTGTCCTTGCCTGTCACCTGTGTATATGTATTGGAGTTCAGGAGTTGGGCACCTGCGCGGCTACGCACTTCGTTTACTTTGGCAATAGCCTCATCCATCTGCCCTGCTTCATTCAAAGCCTCTGCCCACCAAAGCAATACCTGTCCGTAACGAATCAGCGGGAGGTCGACAGGCGAATAGTTGACAATGATTTCCATTCCTTCACCTACAAACTTACGGTTGGTATAGTATGCCATTGCAGTGATGTCCGTAGCATAGTCATACGTCGGCGCATTCAAGGTACGGTAAGGAAAACGATAGGTATAGTCCGTAGCCGTTCCGCTAATACCACCCGAATAAACGCTATAGGGTGTTACTACCGATGCGGCAAGACGCGGGTCACGTTCAGAATAAGCCTTCAGAATTCTGGCTTCATTGCCGCTCGACAGATATTTGCTCATATCAGCACCATTGTTTTTAGCATTTGTATACTCTGCATCCGTCAATCCGTCACGATAGAAGTACACGGCACGCTCTGCAGGAGTCATGCTGCTGTAACCGGGAATATATTCATCCCAGTTGAACGGGCTTCCGTCTGCATTCTCATAAGATTCCACAAAACGGGGATTGACAATGTAGTTTGTCCAGCCAAGACCTACACCCGAACCGTCATCGGGCAGACAGCGGCTGCCATAGAAGTGATTCTTTTGGTGAGAACTGCTTCCATTATCAGCATCCGTACACTGGATGGAGAAAATCATCTCGTCACAACGTTCATTCTCCTGCTTGAACAACTGCTTGTACGAGTCTGCGCCACTACCGGTATAGAGGGCGTAACCGCAATCTTTCACTGCCTGAAAGTCGTTGATGGCTTTTTGCCAATCTTCCTTCCACATGTAGATGATGCCACGCAAAGCATAGGCGGCACCCTTGGTAACATGTCCGTAATTGCTGTCGTTGCTGCCGTACTTTTTCGGCAGATTCTCGTCCTCGATGCAAAGTGTGAGGTCGGCAACCAGGTTGTCCCACATCTCCTCCTGCGTACACTGTTTAGCATCCTTTGTATCATCTGTGCTGGTAAGCGCCATTGTGTAGTAAGGTATATTACCGTAAAGGGCATTCAAGCGATAATACCACCAAGAGCGCATGAATCTGGCTTCTGATACCAGGCGTGACCTTTCGCTTTCGTCCATGTCTGTCACCTTGGGCATGTTTTCTATCACATCATTGGCACGGAAGATACCGGCATAGTACACCTGCCACCAACGTGTGCTTCCGCGGTCATTGCTGGAGGTATTGTTGCCCAGCAGTGAGCCAAATCCACCAATCCAGTTGGCATCAAGGTCCATGATGTACGACCAGCAGTCCCACCAACCAAGCCAGGCATCATTGTATCCGTAATACAAGATATTGTAAACACCATTCACTGTTTGTTCTGCCATTGTAGCATCGCCCCATACGGCACCGGAAGCTCCCTGGTCCAAGGGTGTTATGTCCATATCCACACATCCTGCACAACACAAACCCAGTCCGGCAGTCAGTGCCAGTCGTCTATATAATTTCTTAATTGTATTTTTCATTGAATTGTCTCCTCTTTTTTAGAATGTAACATTAATACCGAAAGCATATTGTCTGATAGGCAAGTAACCGTTTCCAGCAGCCATTTCCGGGTCAAGTCCTTTGAACTTGGTAATAGTCAACAAATTCTCACCTGTAGCGTAGATACGCAGATTCTTCACATACAGTTTCTGCATCCACTTAGTAGGGAACGTGTAACCAATGGTTAGGTTCTTCAACTTCAGATAATTGCCGTTGTGCAACCACAACTGACTGGAAGTTTCAGTCTGTGCCGTACCGCCGATTGTCAGACGAGTGTTTTCAGAGTTGATATTGGTACGCGGGTCTGACGGATTCTCCGGGTCGTAGAAGTAATGGTCGGCAGCCACATCTTTACCTATACCGTAGCAACGTGTCAAGCGTGTACTGTTCAAACTCTGTTCCCACCAGGAAATCTTAAAGCCTGCGGCACCTGCCCAACTCATGGAGAAGTCAAATCCCTTCCATGAAGCACTTGCCTGAAGACCGTAGTAGTACTTCGGTGTGGAAGAACTGCCTTGGAAATCGCGGTCGTTGTCGTCACCGTAAATACCATCACCATTGAGGTCGGCATAAATAACATCACCATACCAAATTTCACTCTTGCCTACTCCCTTAGCCGGATAAAATTCATAACCGGCAGCCACCATGGCTTTCAACCAAGCCATATCCTGCTCTGTGCGAATCATACCGTCTTTAGGACCACCATTCACATTCACCGAACCATCGGCATTAAAATGGTTGCCATTCCCTTTATAGAGGTTCAGCATGTAGTATTCGTTGATAGTGTGTCCTTCGAGTACACGCTGGTCACCACCAGTAGATACGTCACCAATGTTGGTGGAATAAACACCGTCTTTCCAGCCACGTTCCAATGCACCCTTATACTTTGTAACTTCATTATGATTGAGAGAGAAGTTGGCATTGACGCTGTACTGGAAGTCTCTTACATTGTCCTGCCAGCCCAATGTCAATTCGAAACCACGGTTAGTCACTTCTGCTATATTCTGGTAAGGAGACCCGAAATAAGCCAGTGTGGTGGACAAAGAGGGCTGATAGAGGATTCCATCCGTTACCTTGTTATACCACTCTACGGTGGCATTCAAACGATTGTTCAAGGTAGTTACATCCAGACCGATATTAGTTACAGCCGTTGTTTCCCATTTCAAGTCGGGATTGGAGAATGAAGACATTCCGAAACCGGAACTTACGTTATTACCAAACACATAGCTATTGACTGAATAGAGAGACTGGTAGGCATAATAACTATTGATAGCACTATTACCCAACTTACCCCAAGAGGCACGCAACTTCAAATTGTCAAAGATATTGAGGTCCTTCATGAAACCTTCCTCCGAAATACGCCAGCCGGCAGAGAACGAAGGGAATGCCCCCCAACGGTTCTCCGGAGCGAAACGGGAGGAACCATCATAGCGTATATTGGCTTCAAAAAGATAACGAGAATCATAAGCATAGTTTACGCGGCCAAACCAGGAACGAGTAGCCAGTTCTCTTGTGAAACCGGAGAGATAACTCGGCTCAGTCATAGCATTGAAGTCGGTCAACGAGGAGTTTACCATACCTTTCTTGCAGATGTCCACTTCGCTCTTCCACCAACGGTATTCTTCGTAACCCGCCATGGCAGATACAGAATGCTTATCATTGAATGTCTGGCTATAATTCAGTACGGCATTGCTTTTCCAGCTCTGCTCATAGTTCCGCCAGTCATATACCTGGGCTTCTGCCAACTCTGCTGACGTAGGAGGATGATTGGTTACCGTTCCTGTCAGGAAGTTCATACGTGCTTTATATTCCGAGTCATACAAAGTATGTTCATTGCGGAAGTTGTCGTAGTAGAAATTATATGTAAAGTTGAAATGTTTCAGGAAATCTACCTTTACATACGGATTCACATAGAATTTAGTCTGCTTCTTTGAACCTGCTTGTGTATCAATAAAGTAAAGTGGATTAGTGGCAGAAGCATCTTCTTCCGTTGATGCTACAGCACCATAGTAGCCATCATAGTAAGGATATGTACCGGGATTGGCCTTTTTCATTTCAGTACCGGTCAGATTGTCTATATTATTGCGTTCCTGGTCTGTGTGGTAGCCCCATGCACGTATTCCGGCTGTGAGGAATGAGCTGATTTTAGACTCTACATTGGAACGCATATAATATTTCTGCATACCAGAATTGGGTGCTATACCCGGATTGTCCAGGAATGTTGCACTGAAACTGTAATTGGTACGTTTCTCCGAACCTACCACGGAAACAGTATGTTCTTGCATCCATTTGGGATTATAAAGTACATCATACCAGTCTGTGTTAGGATATGCCACATAGTTGGGATAGCCCGAAGCAGAAATGCCATTAGGGTCTTTTTCGGCGGCACGCCATGCATCAATGTTGCTTTGGCTATACAACGTAGAAGTACCGCTACCTATACATGCTTCATTGAAAAGCTCCATATAGTCAGCATAGTTAGATACCTGACGTATCAACTTGGCAGGTGTATTCAAGGAGAACTTGCCGGAGTATGTCACATTGATTTTACCGTCTGTGGTACCTTGTTTAGTAGTCACCAAGATAACGCCGTTGGCGGCACGGTTACCATAGATGGCACAAGAAGCAGCATCTTTCAAAATAGAAATACTGGCAATGTCATTCGGGTTAATCTGGTTCAACTCCATTTCCATTCCATCCACCAAAATCAATGGGCTGGATGTATTCAACGTACCTGTACCACGAATCGAGATGTTTGCTTTTTCTTCATTGGGCTTTGCTCCCGTAGTCATCACGTTCAAACCGGCAGCCATACCCGAAAGTGCATTTGCCACCGTCGTAACCGGACGTGAAAGTGCCTGGTCTTCGAAATCCACAGTAGACACGGAACCTGTCAGGTTGACCTTCTTCTGTGTGCCGTAGCCCACTACTACCACTTCATCCAGCATTTTGGAATCATCTTGCATCACCACTTGTAGCGGAGTACCATTAAAAGTATGCTCTTGAGATACCATACCGATAAAGGAGAACTGAATGACGTCTCCAACCTTGCCACTTAACGAGAAGTTCCCGTTGAGATCTGTCACAACACCTGTCGAAGTACCCTTGATCACGACACTCACGCCGATCAACGGCTCATCATTTGCGTCTTTCACCATACCGGTGATATTGCTGTTCTGCGCATAGGCAGTAACAGCAAATACAGCAAAAAGTAAGAATAAGATTTTCTTGATCATTTTTATAGAATTAGATTTTAAATTACACGGAAATCAATGTCCGTTTCTTGATGCAAATATATCCGCATAAAGCTAAAATTAATGCAAATATCGCTTCAATCTATGCAATTATAAATCCAAAAAATGCCCCTGAGAGACATCTTAGGGGCATTTGATTGGATTGTTATATTTAGCAAGCATTCCATGCTATCATTTCACGAAGTCTTTGGGCAGAATACCAAATTGTTTTTGGAAGCACTTGGTGAAATAGGAAGGAGTATTGAAGCCGGTCATATAGCAAACCTCATTGATTTTACACTCTCCTTCCTTTAAAAGCTGCGCCGCTTTCTTCAACCGCTCCAGGCGGATGTAGTCATTGGGAGTCATATCCAATATGCCCTTTATCTTCCGGTTCAGGCTCGACCGGCTCATGTTCAGCAGGCTTGCCATATCATCCAGACAGAAATCCGGATTCTGCATATTGGCAACCACCACTTCCTTCAATGTTTTAAGGAAAGATTCATCTGCCTTTGTCATTGCCATACTGCCCGTCTGCACAAAAGGAGAATTGACAAAAGAAGCCCGTAGCTTCTCACGGTTGTTCAGCAGATTGGCCACACAAACTTTCAGATATTCCACGGAGAAAGGTTTCTCTATATATACGTCAGCCCCCAGCTTCATTCCCTCTATTTTGGCTTGAAGGGTCGTCTTCGCCGTAAGCAGGATAATCGGTATATGGCTATAGTCAAGCTCGGACTTCAGATGCTCGCACAGCTCCAATCCATCCATCTCGGGCATCATAATGTCTGAAATGACAAGATTTACAGTATGTTCCTTCAACACCTTCAAAGCTTCCACCCCATTCACGGCAGTCAGCACACGATATTCCGAAGAGAGCTGTTTCACAACAAATGCCTGCATTTCCAGACTGTCTTCCACCACCAAAAGAGTATACCGGTGCTGTTCCAAGGCAGTACCTGCACCACTTTCCTCAGAGGATTCCCCGCCCGTTACCGGTTCTTTATGCTCCATAGCCACCGTCTGCTCGTGCTTCAACGGAAGTGACAGCAGGAAACAGTTGTTCTCCATCGAATCTTCCATGCACAACGTACCCTCATGGAGTTCGGCCAATGAACGGGCAAGTGCAAGCCCGATACCGGTGCCGGGCACAGAGCGCAAGGTACCGGTTTTATACTGGATGAACGGCTTGAAAATCTCCTCGCGCATCTCTACCGGAATGACAAGACCGTCATTGCATACGGAAAGCAGCAGTCTTTCACCTTCCGAATATAACCTGATGCATATATAGGTCTCCGAATACTTTATCGCATTGGTCAGCAGATTGCTGATAATCTTGGTAAGCCCTTCCCTATCAACCGAAGCATACAAGCTTTCGGGAGTCTCTATACTCAATGCCAGCCCCCTTTCACGTGCCAAAGGCTTGAAACGCTTATACGTCTTTTGTAAGAGCTCAGACACGTCACATTCCACAAAATTCAATTGGAAGCCTTGCGTCTCCGTCTTCCGGAAGTCCAGCAACTGGTTCACCAAATCAAGCAGCCGGTTAGTGTTCAGTTCCATGGTCTCCAAATCATCCCTGATGTCATCCGAAACAGAACGGGAAGCCAATACATTCTCGAGCGGACTCTTTATCAATGTAAGCGGTGTACGTATCTCATGCGCCACATTCGTGAAGAAGTCTATCTTCGCAGTATACAACTCCCGTTCCTTTTCCCGCTCAAACTTGTCCATAGCCTGCTGATGCTTCTGCCGGGTCCGTTTTCTGAAATAGATAATTACAGCAGCCAGTGAACATAACGCCAATACCGTATAAACAGCATACGCCCAAGTGGAGAGATAGAAAGGAGGACGGATATGGATGTCGAGCACACGTTCCGTCGCGTTCCACTTGCCATCGCTATTGGAACCTTTTATACGCAATGTGTAGCTTCCATAAGGAAGGTTTGAATAGTTGATGATGGAATTCCGTCCTACCGTATACCAGTCACGGTCAAAGCCTTCCAGCTTACATTCAAGACCATTCATTTCGGGTGCCTGGTAACTCAAGGCTGCAACCTGAAAAGAGAAAGAATTCTGGTCGGCATCCAGCTCTATCTCATCCGCATAGGTGATGCTCTTCTCCAAAGGAGAATCCGGACTATCCATCGAAAGCCGTTTGTTGAACAGATAAAAATCTGTAATCACTACGGGAGGGAGAAAAGTGTTCTCCACAAAAGTTTCCGGGTCAAAGGCTATGAATCCGTTGATACTTCCCAAATAGATGCGTCCCTTCTTGTCAATGTAACCGGACTGGAAATTAAATTGGTTGCTCAGCAGCCCGTTTGCCGTGGTATAGACATGTTTACTCTCCGTATCGGGATTGAAGCAGACCAGACCATAATTGGAAGTAATCCATAAGTTACCCCGCTTATCCTCGACCATCTTGTAGATAGTGTTGCTCGGAAATCCTTTCGACATGTCATAACGGGTAAAATTGTCCGTTTCCGGATTGTAGCGGCAAAAGCCCTCACCCAGCGTCATGAACCACAGACGCTTCCTGCTGTCTTCGTAGATACTGATTACCTTATTGTAGGGAAGAGAGGTCGAATCATTCTCATTAGACAGATAATTCCTCCACTGCTGGCTTCTTACATTGTAGCAGAACACTCCATTGGAAAAAGTAGCAAACCACAGATTTCCGTTGAAGTCCTCCAGAATGTTATAAGTAAACATATTCTTCAGCTGAGGAATCCGGGTAAAGTCATCTGTAGAGCGATTGTACTTCAACAGACCGGACGTGGTGCCTATCCACACGTCTCCCGTAGTGGTCCTGCAAATGGTAAAGGCGTCATTGGCGACCATGGAATTCTCACTCTCACCCTTGGCATAATGTTTCACCTGCCTGGTCCGAAGATTCACCCGATTCAGACCACCGGAGAACGTACCCACCCACAAATCATCCCCGTCCAGGCAAAGGCCGTGGACATTCTGATAAATGGCCGGATGCTCAAAAGGCTCTATCTTTCCGTTTTCCGGATTGTAATTGAACAAGCCTTTGTCTTCGGTACCTATCCACAAGGTGCCATCATTACTTTCACAGATTTCCCGTACACGACGGCCGAAATGCCTGAGATTGTCTCTCGGATAGAACTTCTCGAAATAAGTCCACTGATAAGGGCAATAGTTCACTCCACCGAAATAAGACCCTATCCACATGCCGTTCTCCTTGTCGCAGCAGAGCGAATAAATGGCATTGTCCGACAATGCATACGAATCATCCTGGTCGGGAACGGTCAAATGGGTAATCTTGTCATTCGTCAGATTGTAAATATACAAGCCGGACTCTGCGCCCACCCACAGCTCGTTGTCAGATTTGAACTGCAAAGCCCTCACATAGGTGTTCAGCAGCTTCCGCGTCTTGCCGGTAGTCTGGTTTATCTCTGTCAACCCGTTCAGCGAAGCGATATACACGCAGTTATGGGGTCCGCTGACCTGCCAGTTGATAATATCATTCTTGAAAATCTCATTTCCTTCCGCATCCTTGAAAGGCTGCAGAGGAGTTTCAAAGTCAGCTTTCGTATAGTAAAGATTATCCGCATACAAGGCCAGCCAACACGTATTCCCATTCAGCCAAAAGCGGGTTACATTGGGCAGTCCCGAATCGTGCAGATGGTTCAGCAACCTCCCTTCATCCGGTTTATAGCAGAACAACCCCTGGTTTTCTACCGATATCCAGATATTGTCGTCCTCGTCACTTCCAATCATGGTGACAAAATCCCTGATAACACTGCCATTATCACTGGCCTCATCGAAAGCGGTAAAGGAATCCAGTACCGGGTCGTAAATAAAGACTCCCCCATCGGTACCAATCCAGATATTTCCCCGGCAGTCCTCGTAGAGCGCAGTTATGAAATTCTTGCCTAAACCGGAGTTCTCTTTCTTGTAAATACGGAAAGACAATCCGTCATAACGGTTCAGACCGTCCTTGGTTCCGAACCACATAAAGCCTTTCCTATCCTGCAAAATCTGATACACGGTGTTCTGCGAAAGACCGTTCCGGATATCCATCGTTCTGAAATAGTAATGAACAGCATCCTGCGCACAGACCGGCAATACCGCCCATAGGCACAGACTAAGGAAAAGCTTTATAATCAATCGTTTCATAACAACATTTTTAATGTACAATTTACCATTTACAAAGTACAATTTGGCTGCGCTGTCATCTGCATAGTTAAATTGTACTTTGTAAATGGTAAATTGTAAATGCCCCTATTTCTTAAGTGAATTGCAGATACGTGTATTTATCTCTTTCACGCGTTTCTCATCCAGCTTTATCACCTTGCGGTCGTAAGTCATCAGACCGTTCACTTCCACCTCCACATCCGTGGTCTGTGTATAGACGGCTGCCGAGAAACCTCTTTTTATCATCTGATACAGCATATCGGCATATTTCACGTACTCATCAGTCACTTCTTTGGAAGAGTTGAACTGAACATATCCCCAGTTGCGGTTCGGTTCCCAAAGATGATCTTTCAAGACAAGACCAATGCCGCCATACTCACCCAAAACCGTAGCACGCTGTGCATCATACAAATACATTTCCGGTTGGGGATAGTTGTGGAGGTCGAGCATGTCACCGCAAGTATAATGGTTACCGCCACTTGCCGGATTCACCAGGCGGGTCGGGTCATACTGTTTCGTCCATTCGGCTATCTCTACCGTCTTGAACTGCCCCCAAGCTTCGTTGAACGGTACCCATGTACCGATACACGGATAAGAGTAGAGACAATCCATTATTTCCTTCCATTCCTTGTGATAATAGGCTTCGGATTCGGTGGAGCGTTTCAGTTCTGTTCCGTCGAAATAGCGGCGGTTCTGCCATTCCGGATTACGGTCACCGCTCGGCATATCCTGCCATACGATGATACCCAAACGGTCACAGTGTGTGTACCAACGTGCCGGTTCCACCTTGATATGCTTGCGAATCATATTGAAACCGAAATCTTTCGTCTTCTGTACATCATACAGCAAAGCCTCGTCTGTGGGAGCTGTATACAGTCCGTCGGGCCACCAACCCTGGTCCAGCGGTCCAAACTGGAACAAAGCCTCGTTATTTAGTTCCAGGCGTACGATGCCATCCGCGTCACGACGGGTGGAGTACTTACGCATGGCAGCATAGCTGTCCACCTTATCCACTACCTTGCCTCCACTTTTCAGAGTCACTTTCAGCGTATAGAGGAAGGGGGAATCCGGACTCCACAACTTGGCATTCCGGGGCATGGACACCTCCACCGGCTCTGCATTGATACTTTTGCCGGTGGCTACCAGTTGATTGCCGTCATACACATTCACTTCCACAAAGTCGGAAGGACATGCACTATTCAATTCAGCCTTCACTGTCAACAGATTACGGTCAATATCGGGAGTGATACGGAGATTCTCGATATGTTTTCCGGCAACCGGCTCCATCCATACCGTCTGCCAGATACCGCTTACGGGAGTGTACCAGATACCTTCCGGATTGCTGACCTGCTTTCCACGGGGTTGAGGTCCTTTATCCGTCGGGTCCCAAACCTTTACGACCAACTGATTTTTGCCTTTGCCAGAAAGGGCGGCAGTAATATCGAAGGAGAACGGAGTAAATCCACCCGTATGGCTGCCTACTTTCACATCATTCACCCATACATCCGTTTTCCAGTCGACAGCACCAAAGTGCAACAGCACTTGTTTTCCCTTCCAAGCAGAAGGAATATCAAAACTGCGCTGGTAGACCAGTTCCTGGTTTTCATTGATTCTTTTTCCAACTCCGGACAAGGAGGATTCGATGGCAAAAGGAACAAGTATCTGCCCTTCGAACTCTGCCGGAAGATGCTCACCTTTATTTATAACGGCATAATTCCACAGTCCGTTCAAGTTCTTCCAGTCACTCCGTTCCATGATGGGACGAGGATATTCGGGCAACACATTCGCGGGATTGATCTGGGATGCCCAGTCCGTTTTGATTTTATCACCTGCCGGCTTCCATTGCGCCGAACTTCCGATTGCAAACAACGTCAAGAATGACGATATGAGGAAAAATCTTCTCATAGTATTATAACTTTTTATTGGTTTCTACGAAAGCAAAGATAAGCCGATTCAGAAAAAAAGAATAGAAATTTCGAACCAATAAATAGTATTTTTGTGGAATATCAAGGTATTACCGCCTCATTTTATCAAAGAAATTCATCAAAGGCACCTTTTTCCGCTTTTCTTGCCACGCCTATGACAAGGTTTTGCCTTCCCATTGGCAAGACTTTGCCACCGCGTTGGCAAAACTTTGCCATAGGCGTGGCAAAAGTTTGCCAAGGCAGTGACAACTTGTTGGCAAAATACCTCCCTGATATACAAGGAGTAGCAAACAATAGACAGCAGGGAACGACTAATATCCCGGATTCTGCTGGCTCTCCAATGCCGGATTGGCATTTATCTCATCCTGCGAAATAGGAAGCACAATCTTCTCGAAAGTACGGTCGATTGTTTTTCCACGGTGACTCACCGGAATATCTTGAAAATCGTCGTTGAATTCGATGGTTCTGCCCATACGCATCATGTCGAAGAAGCGTTGTCCTTCACCAAAAAGCTCCTTGCTGCGCTCGTCCAGAATCATATCATCGGTAATGGTAGCGGCAGTGGCCGGTGCCAGTCCGGGAGAACGCCTGCGGATTTCATTCAGGTAACCGGCGGCGGCATCTGCGCCTGCTTCCTGCTTCGTGGAGTGCAAGGCTGCTTCGGCGGCAATCAGATATATCTCGGAAAGACGGATTATCTTGATATTGACGGCTGTATTGGTTGCCTTGCCGTCACCTGCCAGGGTGGTACTGCCCATATACTTGTAGCAGGCTCCCTTGCGTTCAATCTCATTGTCCACCCAGTATTCATCGTTGTCCATGATTTCCCAACGCACATCCGTCTCGTCTTCACCCAGACGGTTCAAGAAATAATCGCTGGCAAGATACCAGCCCATGGCATTCTTCAACTGTCCGTAGCGCATCAGGTAAAAGCCCAAAGAAGAAGTTCCCAGGTCTGATTCCTCAGTGGTGATGCCCAGCTCAAAGATGGACTCGGAACCAAACTGCTTGCTCCAGGAAGCCGTCCAATCGGCAGGCTCATACAGTTTGTACACACCGCTTTCTATAATCTCCCGGGCAGCGTTCAAAGCACCGTCATAATCTTCCATATAGAGTTTCACACGCGCTTGCAGGGCTATGTTGGTGTAATAGTCCGCATATCCGCTCTGCTTTGTCTTCTTCTTGGCAAGCAGGGCCGCCCCGTCCGACAAGTCCTGCAGAATCTGGCGATAGTTCTCCTCCACAGTAGCACGGGTGGGCTGGGCGTTCACCGTAAGCGGCTCGGTTACATTGGGAACTCCATAAGAGGTCTTGTTGTAATTGTAAGGAAGCCCGTAGAGACGGACCAAATCGAAATAGAACAGCGCCCTCAGAGTCAACGCCTGCCCTTTGGCTTCGGAAAAGTCTTCCATACTGCCCGATTCTTCCAGCTTCTCAATGTTGCTCAACAAGGTGTTGACCTGCAGAATGCAGTAATATCCACGGCTCCAGAAACCGGAATAAGTATTGCTGTTGGAAGTGTGGTTGAACGTATAGAATGCATCCAGTCCGCGTCCGGCAGCAAAAATCGTGAGGTCACCGCCCTTGGCATCACCGTACATAAAAAGGTTTCTACCGTAATAGGACGATGAGGTCATCGCACTCATCACACCGTTGATAACCACCTGCGCATCGGCTACCGTACCGACAGCACCTTCTGCATTTCCGGAGTTGGTGGGCTGCATATCCAGAAAATCGTCACACGAAGTGAATGTAAAGGCACCAAGTATCACAAGTGCCAATAAATGATATATCTTTTTCATTGTTAGTTCCTCCAGTTCATTAAAATTTCAATTCAACGCCAACGACAAACGTTTTTCCGATAGGGGTTTCCCAACCACGTGTGCCGTATTCGCTCACTTCGGGGTCTGCCTCCTTGTATTTGGCTATTGCCCAAAGGTTGCTGGCAGTGAAAAAAAGGCGGGCATTCTCGATGAAAGCCTTGCGGGTCATGGCTTTGGGCAGCGTATAGGCCAATGAGAGATTCTTCAAGCGCAGATAACTGGCATTGAACAAGTGGCGGCTGCTGTATTGTTGCGGGTCATCGAGGTCTACACCTTCGATACGGGGCTCTGTACCGTTCGTATGGTCTGGCGTCCAAAGGTTGTTGTAGTAGCTTTTAGCACGGATACGCTCCCAATAATAACCGTCGTCGGCCACATCCATGTAGGCTCCGTCGTACAAGTCTCCTCCTATCTTATAGGTAAAGCCCAACGAAAGGGCTATGCCTTTGTAGGAGACCGAGGTATTGATGCCCCCATACACTTTGGGAACGGCATTGCCGATGATGGTGTAGTTGGCATTGTTATAGTCATAAGTAGCTCCGCGCCCGTTATACTCAAAATCTCCGGCCTTGCCATTCTTGGGGTCATTTACATAGTAGACGTTCTTGCCGTTGGCCTTGTCCACACCTGCCCATTCGTATCCATAGAAAGCCAGCGTGGACTGACCTTCCCGGTATACATATTGCGCACGGCTGTCGCTACTGGTGGGGTCGTACCAGATAATGTCCGCACCGCCATACAACTCTTTCACCTCAGAACGGAGAAAGGTTGCGTTGACACCGGCACTCCATAACCATCCTTTACTATCAATGATGTCACCACTCAACTCCACCTCTACCCCATGGTTATTGATGCATCCTACGTTCCGCAACGTAGAGGAAAATCCCGTAACCATCGAAATGGGAACATCCTGGAGCAGGTTCTTCGAATCACGGTTGAAGTATTCCACCGTACCGCGCAGACGCTGGCCGAAGAAGCCGAAGTCGATACCCACATTCGTGTTGTAGCTCGTCTCCCAAGACAGCTTGTCATTGGTGACGGTAGTGATTGTACCGCCCGGGTTACCCATGTACTTACTGGTATAGCTCATCAAGCTCATATAGCCGTAATTGTCCGAAGGCAGCGTACCGTTAATACCATAAGAGGCACGTATACGCAGGTTGCTCAGGAAAGAATATTTGCTCATAAAACCCTCGCGCATGATGTTCCACGCTCCTGCCACTGACCAGAAGTTTCCCCAACGTTCCTGCTTGCTGAGCCGGGAAGAACCGTCGCGGCGGTAAGAACCGGAAATGAAGTAGCGTTCATCGTAATTATAATCCAACTTGGAGAGCACGGACACCATCGAGTTTCCCCAGGAATATCCGGCAGAAGTCTGCGTTCCGGCAGTAGAAACTGTATGAATGGTGCTGACCGCAAGATTACTTCCTGTGGCACGCACATAGTCTGTCTTGTTCTTCTCCGCTTCGAAACCCACCATGGTGCCAACTGTGTGTTTGTCGAAGGTGCCGGTATAATTGGCGGTAGTGGAGGTAACCATCTTCTCGTATGTAGTACGGTATTCGTTGACATTCCCATTGTCTGCCGAGCCTTTATAGTGATTGGCACTGTAATAGATATGGTCTTTTACAGTAGTATTGTCGTAAGAGTAGATAGAACGAAGGTCCAGGCCCGGCATCAGATGCAGGGTGAGCGTCTCCGCAGCCATGATTTTGGTACTGGTAGAACCGTTCTCCCACTCTTTGTCATAATAAAGCCCATTGTAGGCGTAGCTACCGTAACGTTCGGTCCAGAGCTCGCCGGTCTTGTAATCAGTGGGCCAGTAGAGTCCCCACAGCAAGTTACGGGTCTGCATGAAGTAATTGCTGCCCGTGTTGCGTGTATCATTATAACCGCTTTTCTTGGTACGCGCCAGGCTGGCATTGGTGGTCAGTTCAAGGAATTTCCCCACCTTCTGGGTGAGGTTCAGGCGACCGGAAACACGGTCGAAGCTGTTCATCTTCAAACGTCCTTCGTCCTGGGTATAGGAAAGGGAAGTGTAATAGTTGGTATTCTGCGTAGCACCACTGACGGACATATCGTAGGTCTGATAAATGGCGGTACGGAAATATGCCTTGTCCCAATCGTAGTATTTGCCTCCACGCCCGGAGTTGTCGTACTCAAGGATATTGACGTTCTCGTAAGCTCCCGTACCATTTGTGGTAAATTGGTAGCCATGTTTGTTGAAACGGCTGTTCAACTGGCCTATGGCATAGGCTGCCGCCTTTTCGTCCGTTTCGCCCTTACCGCTTGTACGGGCATCGTGAAATACGGTGTAGAGCATATTCACATTCTCCTGTACGCTGGCCGTTTCATAGTTGTCCGTTGCCCAGCAGGGCGTGAAGCCCACTTCGGCTTTCAGCGTCACCACCGGCTTGCCAATCTGTCCTTTTTTGGTAGTAATCAGAATGACGCCGTTTGCCGCACGCGACCCATAAAGCGAACTGGCCGCCGCATCTTTCAATACAGAAATAGATTCGATGTCTTCCGGGTTCAACGTATTCATGATGTTGTTGGTAGAATAGAGCTCACCGCTCATCTGCCCCGTATTGCCCGAAGAGACCGGAACACCGTCCACTACATACAACGGTTCATTCCCGGCATTCATAGAACCTATGCCACGGATGCGGATGGCCGGTGCGGAACCCGCCTGGCCGGAATTATTCGTCAGTTGCAAGCCCGCCACTTTACCGTTCAACGCGTTTTCAAAGCTGGTCGTCGGAATGTCTTTCAGCGCATCCGCTTTCACTAAAGAAGCCGAACCTGCATAGCTGCTCTTTTTGGCCGTGCCGTAAGCCACCACCATCACTTCATCCAGCAGTTCCGAATCCGATTTCAGCACCACCTTCATAGCAGGCTTTATGGCAGCTTCTACTTTCTGCATACCTACAAAAGAGACAATCACTGTCTTTGCCGTGCCCGGCACATTCAAGATTGTAAATTTACCTTCGATATCGGTCACGGCCCCCAGCGTTGTACCCTTCACCAATACCGATGCCCCAATAATCGGCTCATTGTTGTCCTCGGCAAATACTGTTCCCGAGACCGTAGACGTCTGAGCCATCACTCCCGCCCCCATAACCAGGCAGACAATGATTAACAAGAAGAATTTCTTTCTCATGCTTCTCTTCCTTAAAATTAGTCAATCAAAACACTTTTTAATATCCAAACGCTGCAAAGGTATGTATCTTTTTCAAAAAGAAAAGCAATAGTATTCAAAAAGCTTCATTTTGATTGTATTTTAAGCCAAACACAAGCAATATGTCTACAACCTAAGCATTCCAAGCAATAAGTATGATGCTGGATACGGAAATATAAGCAATGCCAAAGAAGATATATCCGGATTTTAAGATATGACACGTCCCGGCATACAACTTTTTTCGTAACTTTGCACAGTTTTAAAATACACTGAACGAATGGAGTTTAAGTATGACGTTATTGTAATCGGCGCCGGACACGCAGGATGCGAAGCCGCTGCCGCTGCTGCAAACCTGGGTTCGAAGACTTGTCTTATCACAATGGATATGAACAAAATCGGACAGATGAGTTGTAACCCGGCAGTGGGAGGCATCGCCAAAGGACAGATAGTACGCGAAATAGACGCCTTGGGAGGATATATGGGATTGGTGACAGACCAGACAGCCATACAGTTCCGTATACTGAACCGTTCCAAAGGTCCCGCTATGTGGAGTCCGCGCGCGCAGTGCGACCGCAACAAATTCATCTGGGCATGGAGAGAGATACTGGAAAATATCCCCAACCTGCATATCTGGCAGGATACCGTGCAGGAAATCCTCGTTGAAAACGGTGAGATTACGGGAGTAGTCACATTATGGGGAGTAACGTTCCATGCCAAATGTGTAGTACTCACCGCAGGAACTTTCCTCAATGGACTGATGCACGTGGGACGTACCATGCTTCCAGGCGGACGTATGGCAGAACCTGCATCCTACCAATTAACCGAATCCATCGCAAAGCATGGCATCACCTTTGGACGCATGAAGACGGGAACCCCCGTACGCATAGATGGACGCAGCGTGCATTATGAGGATATGGAAATCCAAGACGGAGAATGTGACTTCCACAAGTTCTCGTTCATGGACACTCATGTACGCCATTTGAAACAGCTCCCTTGCTGGACCTGCTTCACCAACGAAGAAGCACACCGCATCCTGCAGGAAGGTCTGCCGGATTCTCCCCTTTTCAACGGACAAATCCAAAGTATCGGCCCACGTTATTGCCCCAGTATAGAAACCAAGATTGTGACTTTCCCCGACAAACCGCAGCACCAGCTTTTCCTGGAGCCCGAAGGGGAAACAACCCAAGAGCTCTACTTGAATGGATTCTCTTCTTCATTGCCCATGAACATCCAGATTGCAGCATTGAAAAAGATACCGGCGTTCAGAGACCTCGTCATCTACCGCCCGGGCTATGCCATCGAATACGACTTCTTTGACCCCACCCAACTGAAACATACGCTGGAAACGAAGAATATAAAGAATCTGTTCTTTGCCGGACAAGTAAACGGAACAACCGGTTACGAGGAAGCAGCTGGACAAGGAATCATGGCAGGTATCAACGCCCACATCAATTGCCACGGCGGAGAACCGTTCACCCTTGCAAGGGATGAAGCATATATCGGCGTTTTAATCGATGACTTGGTAACAAAAGGTGTGGACGAGCCTTACCGTATGTTTACTTCCCGTGCCGAATATCGCATCCTGCTCCGTATGGATGATGCGGACATGCGACTCACGGAAAAAGCCTGGAAGCTGGGACTCGCCAAGGAAGAGCGGTACAAGCTGCTGACAGAAAAACGTGAAGCCGTGAACCGGATTATAGACTTCGCGCGGAATTACTCGATGAAACCGGCATTAATCAATCCGGTATTGGAGCAGCTCGGCACAACTCCACTGCGCCAAGGATGCAAATTGATAGATTTGATAAACCGTCCGCAGATAACGATTGAGAACATTGCCGAACACGTCAGTGCCTTTAAACGAGAACTGGATAAAATATCCGATAGAAAGGAAGAAATTGTAGAAGCTGCAGAAATACTCATCAAGTACGAGGGATACATCGGACGCGAACGGATTATTGCGGATAAATTGGCAAGATTGGAAAGCATCAAGATAAAAGGTAAGTTTGACTATAATTCCATTCAATCCCTTTCTACCGAAGCTAGACAGAAGCTGATGAAGATAGATCCGGAAACAATAGCCCAAGCGAGTCGGATTCCGGGAGTATCTCCAAGCGACATCAACGTGCTACTGGTACTTTGCGGACGATAAAGCGCAAAGTTCCACGTGAAACAAAGAATTCAATAAACGTATTAAATAAACTGATTATGAGCAAAGAAACTCTTACCAAAAGCATCCGAGAAATACCCGACTTCCCCATTCCGGGAATTCTATTCTACGATGTAACTACCTTGTTCAAGGAGCCTACCGCCTTGCAGGAACTCTCGGACACACTATACGAGATGTATAAAGACAAAGGCATCACCAAAGTAGTGGGTATAGAATCAAGAGGATTCATTATGGGCCCCATTCTCGCTACCAGACTGGGGGCAGGCTTCGTACCTATCCGCAAGCCGGGAAAGCTTCCTGCAGAAACCATTGAAGAAAGCTATGATAAAGAATATGGCAAAGACACCGTGCAGATGCACAAGGATGCCATCAATGAAGACGATGTAGTATTGCTACACGACGACTTGCTGGCAACCGGTGGAACAATGGAAGCCGCCTGCAAACTGGTGAAACAGATGAACCCCAAGAAAGTGTATGTAAACTTCATCATCGAGCTGAAAGAGCTTCATGGCAAGGATGTGTTTGGAGATGATGTGGAAGTGGAGGCTGTGCTGTCGCTTTAGCCATTTCATATTTCACCACAGATTACACAGATTAACACAGATTATTTATCCACCACAAAACACAGTTTTATCAAAGAGAAATCTGCGCTAATCTGTGTAATCTGTGGTGAAACGTCGGTATTATGGAAGAACTCAGAACTAACGACTACCTCAAAGGGATTGTATCCAACCTTCCCGAAAGTCCCGGTATTTACCAATATCTGAATACCGAAGGGACTATTATATATGTAGGAAAGGCAAAGAATCTGAAGCGAAGAGTGTCTTCCTACTTCAACCGGGAGCACGAACCGGGAAAGACGAGGGTGCTGGTCAGCAAGATTGCAGATATCCGATATATCGTGGTGAATACGGAAGAAGACGCGCTATTGCTGGAAAACAATCTTATCAAGAAATACAAGCCTCGCTACAATGTACTGTTGAAAGACGACAAGACGTATCCCAGCATCTGCGTGCAGAACGAATACTTTCCACGTGTATTCAGAACCCGGAAGATAATCCGTAACGGTTCCTCCTATTATGGCCCTTACAGCCATATACCTTCCATGTACGCATTACTCGACCTCATCAAGCATCTGTACCCTTTGCGTACATGCCACCTGAACCTCTCTCCGGAAAACATACGTGCCGGAAAGTTCAATGTTTGCCTGGAATACCACATCAAGAACTGTGCAGGACCTTGCATCGGGAAGCAAAGCCAGGAAGAGTATCTGAAAAACATCGCTGAAATCAAGGAAATACTCAAAGGGAATACCCAGGAGATAGAACGGATGCTTTTCCAGCAAATGCAGGAACTGGCAGCCGAAATGAAGTTTGAAGAAGCACAGAAGATAAAGAAGAAATACCTGCTGCTGGAAAACTACCGGGCGAAATCGGAAGTGGTAAGCAACGTGCTGCACAATATCGACGTGTTCTCCATCGAAGAAGACAGCGATGAAAAGTCCGCTTTCGTCAACTACCTGCACATTACGAACGGTGCCATCAACCAGGCTTTCACCTTTGAATACAAGAAACGATTGAATGAGAGCAAAGAAGAACTGCTCTCTCTCGGCATCATCGAAATGCGGGAAAGATACAAGAGCCTTTCTCGTGAAATCATCGTGCCTTTTGAACTGGATATGGAGCTGAAAGATGTCGTCTTTACCATCCCGCAACGGGGAGACAAAAAGAAACTGCTGGAACTCTCCATCCTCAATGTGAAGCAGTACAAAGCCGACCGCCTGAAGCAAGCCGAAAAGCTGAATCCGGAGCAACGGACCGTGCGCCTGCTGAAAGAGATACAGCAAGAGCTGCACCTGGACCGCCTGCCCATGCAGATAGAATGTTTCGACAACTCCAACATCCAGGGTTCCGACCCCGTGGCCGGGTGCGTGGTCTTCGTCAAGGGGAAACCTTCCAAGAAGGATTACCGCAAGTACAATATCAAGACCGTAGAGGGACCGGATGACTATGCCTCCATGAAAGAGGTCGTAAAACGGCGCTATCAGCGCGCTATAGAAGAGAAAGCACCCCTGCCCGACCTTCTTATCACCGACGGCGGAAAAGGGCAAATGAGCGCCGTAAAAGAGGCGATAGACGAGCTTGGCCTGAACATCCCCATCGCCGGACTTGCCAAAGATGGCAAACACCGCACTTCCGAGCTATTGTATGGCTACCCTCCCCAGACCATCGGATTGAAACAGAACACCCCCCTCTTCCGACTGCTGACGCAGATTCAAGATGAAGTGCACCGCTTCGCCATTACCTTCCACCGCGACAAGCGCAGCAAACGGCAGATTGCCTCTGCACTGGACGAGATAAAAGGCATCGGCGAAAAGACGAAAAGCGCATTGCTCAAGGAGTTCAAAAGCGTGAAGCGTATCCGCGAAGCATCTGCCGAGGAGCTTGCCGCCGTGATGGGAGAAGCGAAAGCCAAAATCATCCAGACCTATTTCTCAGAGAAATAATAACTGATAAATCCGTCTGTAAAGCCATGCACACAACGAATTAATTCGTAACTTTGTTCCCTCAAAAAGACAAGAATAACATGAGAGTAGTGATACAACGTGCCGGACACGCTTCCGTCACCATCAACGGAACCTGCAAAGCCTCCATTGGAAAAGGCCTCATGATACTCGTAGGCATCGAAGAATCCGATGGAAAAGAAGATATTGACTGGCTTTGCAAGAAGATAGTCAACCTGCGCATTTTCGATGACGAAAACGGCGTGATGAACAAATCCATTCTTGAGGCAGGCGGCGAAATACTGGTTATCAGCCAGTTCACCCTACACGCCTCCACCAAGAAAGGTAACCGCCCTTCCTACATACGGGCAGCACGACCGGAAATATCCGTCCCGCTGTACGAACAATTCTGCCGGGAACTGAGTTTAGCATTAGGTAAAGAAATAGGTACCGGCGAATTTGGTGCCGATATGAAAGTAGAACTAATGAACGATGGTCCCGTAACCATCTGTATGGATACAAAAAACAAGGAATAATGACGTTAGAAGAAGCACAGAAACAAGTGGATTCCTGGATAAAGGAATACGGAGTACGCTATTTCAGCGAACTCACCAACATGGCCATACTGACCGAAGAAGTGGGCGAAATGGCCCGCGTCATGGCCCGCAAGTATGGAGACCAGTCCTTCAAAGAAGGAGAAAAAGACAACCTCGACGATGAAATGGCAGATATTCTCTGGGTACTTCTCTGTATTGCAAACCAGACCGGAGTGAACCTAACAGAGGCTTTCCGCCGCAACTTCGAGAAGAAAACCAGACGTGACCAGACAAGACATATCAATAATCCTAAATTGAAAGACCATGGAGAAGAATGAGCCTACCCAGAGTAAGTATGACGCCGCCCTGGCTAAGTACAACACCCAACTGGATGATGCAGAAATAGCTGCACAAGCTGCCAGAATCATTGCAGAGAAGGTACCGGCAAACAATACACCGGAGGTAAAGAAATTCCTGTTCAACTGCATCGACCTTACCACCCTGAAGAGTGAAGACAGCGATGAAAGCGTCATGAAATTCACCCAGAAAGTGAATAAATTCGACGAAGAGTTCCCCGACCTGAAGAATGTGGCAGCCATCTGTGTATACCCCAATTTTGCAGAAGTCGTAAAAGACACGCTGGAAGTGGAGGATGTAAAAATAGCTTGTGTATCAGCAGGTTTCCCCTCCTCCCAGACTTTCATTGAAGTGAAAGTGGCAGAAACTGCCATGGCACTGATGGAAGGCGCCGATGAAATAGACATCGTTATTTCGGTGGGCAAGTTCCTGGCTGGAGACTATGAAGGCATGTGCGAGGAGATACAAGAACTCAAAGCAACCTGCAAAGAGCACCACATGAAGGTAATCCTCGAAACCGGAGCTTTGAAGACGGCTTCGAACATCAAAAAAGCATCCATCCTTTCCATGTATTCGGGTGCCGATTTCATCAAGACTTCCACCGGCAAGCAGCAGCCTGCCGCCACGCCGGAGGCCGCCCTGGTTATGTGCCAGGCCATCAAGGAATATCACGAGCTGACGGGTATCAAGGTAGGCTTTAAGCCCGCAGGAGGAATCAACTGCGTGAACGATGCACTGATTTATTACACCATCGTCAAGGAAGTGCTCGGCGAAGAATGGCTGAACAACGAACTGTTCCGCTTGGGAACCAGTCGTCTTGCCAACCTGCTGCTTTCGGAAATCAAGGGCGAGGAAATGAAATTCTTCTAAGAGAAAGCTGCATTTACCTATAAATAAAGCCTGATGGAGTGGGTTCCATCAGGCTTTTTCATATTATCAACCGGAAACAGTTCCGTCATTTTTCCCGTTCCACCACATAGTCCAGATACCCGGCTAGCGCTGCTTTTACCTCCGTGTCGGGCAAAGAAACCAGCAAAGAAAGAGCCTTTTCCTTATAGTCATACATCACTTGCGAAGCATACTCTATACCACCATGCTGCTTGGTAAACTCGATTAAATGGGCTATTTCACTAGGCGTTGCCTCTCCGTTCTTTATCTTCACGGCAATCTCTTCCGCTGTTTTATTCTTCACGGTATTGAGTACATGGAGTACGGGCAGGGTCAACTTCCCTTCCACCATATCATTTCCGGTAGGTTTGCCTATCTCCTTGCTCTCGGAGTAATCGAAAATATCATCCTTTATCTGAAAACAAAGCCCGATATATTCACCGAACAGACGCACAGATTCCGCCTTTTCATCGCTGGCTCCCACCGAGAGAGCGCCCGCCTTCGTACAAGCTGCAAAGAGCACGGCCGTCTTCTTGCGGATAACGTCGAAATAGACTTCCTCGGAGAAATGGAGATTGCTGACGTTGGAAAGCTGCAGAAGTTCACCATCTGCCAAATCCTGCCCCAGGCAGGAGACGATGTCGATAATGTCATGGTTACGGGTCATGCCCACTTGCACCAACGCTGTTGCAAGCAGATAATCGCCTGCCAGTACGGCTACTTTATTATTGAAAATGGCATTAACGGAGAGTTGTCCACGGCGTTCAGTACTTTCGTCCACTACATCATCGTGCACAAGGCTGGCATTATGAAGAAGTTCCAACGCAACCGCAGCATGCAGGGTTGCAGGACATACCTTGCCAAAAAGCTTCGCAGCCAGAAGCACCAGAATGGGGCGCATCATCTTCCCGTTCTTCTGCCGGATATGCGCAATTACGCTGTTCAGCAAAAGGTTGGAACTGGAGAGGGTACTTTCAAAAAGCTTCTTGAAGTCCTCCAATTCCTCAGAAATCGGAGATTTTATCAATGATGAGTTGTCCATGCATCGCTATTTGCCTACAAAAATAGTAATAAAACGGTTAATACGGTATTTTTTTGTACTTTTACCATGAAAAAAAGGATTAAATGTATGAATTCAATCGATAAACTGTTTTTGCTCGATGCCTATGCACTGATATATCGAGCCTATTACGCGTTCATCAAGAACCCGAGAATCAATTCAAAAGGATTCAACACTTCGGCCATTCTGGGCTTTGTAAACACCCTGGAAGAAGTGCTCAAAAAAGAGAATCCCACACACATAGGAGTAGCCTTCGACCCGTCGGGCCCTACCTTCCGCCACGAGGCCTACGAGCAATACAAGGCACAGCGCGAAGAGACACCCGAGGCCATCCGCCTTTCCGTACCTATTATAAAGGACGTCATCCGCGCCTACCGCATCCCCATCCTCGAGGTGGCAGGCTACGAGGCAGACGACGTGATAGGCACCCTTGCCACCGAAGCCGGGCGGCAAGGCATCACCACCTATATGATGACGCCCGATAAAGACTACGGCCAGCTGGTATCGGACCGCGTCTTTATGTACCGCCCCAAGCACACTGGTGGATTCGAAGTGATGGGTACCGAAGAAGTGAAGACGAAGTTCAACATACAGACCACCGAGCAGGTCATCGACATGCTGGGACTGATGGGTGATGCTTCCGACAACATCCCCGGCTGTCCGGGTGTGGGCGAGAAAACCGCACAGAAACTGATTGCCGAATTCGGCAGTATCGAAAACCTGCTGGAACATACCGACCAGCTGAAAGGCGCACTGAAAACGAAAGTGGAAACCAACCGCGAGATGATAACCTTCTCCAAATTCCTTGCCACCATCAAAACAGATGTTCCCATTCAGCTCGACATGGATTCGCTCGTCCGCGAAGAACCGAACGAAGAGGAACTCCGCAAGATTTTCGAGGAGTTGGAATTCCGCACACTCATCGATCGGGTACTCAAAAAGGGAAGCGGCAATTCGTCCTCCCCTACTCCAACCTCTCCGGTACCCGACCTCTTTGCCGGGACTCTGTTTGCCCAGCCGCAAACCTCCACTCCCGAAAACAGCGCCCCGATTCAAGGCGATTTGTTTGCAAATTTTGCGGGCGAGGGGACGGGCGTTTCTGAAAATTCAAACCTGACGCGGTTAGAAATGCTCGATGTAGACTACCAACTCATTGATACAGAAGATAAAAGAGCAGAAATTATTCAAAAGTTACTTACAAGCGAAATTCTCTCAATAGATACCGAGACTACCGGAACCGAGCCAATGGACGCCGAACTTGTAGGAATGAGCTTCAGCGATGCCGAAAACCGTGCATACTACGTACCCGTTCCCGCCGAACGAGAGGAAGTCTTAAAAATTGTAAACGAGTTCCGTCCCCTCTTCGAAAACGAGAAATCCATGAAGGTGGGACAAAATATCAAGTACGATATGATTATCCTCCAAAATTACGGCGTCCAGGTGAAAGGCAAACTTTTCGACACCATGCTTGCCCACTACGTGCTTCAACCCGAACTGCGACACAACATGGACTATCTGGCGGAAATCTACCTGCACTACCAGACCATCCACATCGATGAGCTAATTGGAGCGCGAGGCAAAAACCAAAAGAACATGCGCGACCTTCAGCCCGAAGATGTCTACCGTTATGCCTGCGAGGATGCGGACGTCACCCTCAAACTGAAAAACGTGCTGGAAAAGGAACTGAAGGAGCAAGGTGCCGAACATCTGTTCTACGAAATAGAGATGCCGCTCGTCCCCGTACTTGTCAATATAGAGAGCAACGGAGTGCTGCTCGATACGGAAGCATTGAAGCAGTCGTCCCAGCACTTCACTGTCCGCCTGCAGGAGATTGAGAAGGAAATCTACGAGATGGCTGGCGAGACATTCAATATCAGCTCCGCCAAGCAGGTAGGCGAAGTGCTGTTCGACAAGCTGAAAATCGTGGAGAAAGCGAAAAAGACCAAGACCGGACAATACGTCACCTCCGAAGAGGTGCTGCAAAGCTACCGCAGCAAGCACGACATCATCGGGAAGATACTGGAATACCGCGGACTGAAGAAGCTGCTGAGCACCTACATAGATGCCCTGCCCCAGCTCATCAACCCGCGCACGGGACGCATCCACACCTCCTTCAACCAGGCGGTGACAGCCACCGGACGCCTCAGTTCCAGCAATCCCAACCTGCAGAACATCCCCATCCGCGACGAAGACGGAAAGGAAATCCGCAAGGCGTTCATCCCCGACACCGGCTGCGAGTTCTTCTCTGCCGACTACTCGCAGATAGAGCTGCGCATCATGGCACACCTCAGCGAAGATAAGAACATGATAGACGCCTTCCTCAGCGGACACGACATCCACGCCGCCACCGCTGCCAAGATATATAAAATAGATATAAACGACGTAACCGCCGACATGCGCCGCAAGGCAAAAACGGCAAACTTCGGCATCATCTACGGCATCTCCGTCTTCGGGCTTGCCGAACGCATGGGCGTTTCTCGCCAGGAAGCCAAAGAGCTGATAGACGGCTACTTTGAAACCTACCCACAAGTGAAGGAGTATATGGACAAAAGCATCCAGGTGGCACGCGAGAACGGCTATGTGGAAACCATCTTCCACCGCAAGCGCTTCCTGCCGGACATCAACTCAAGAAACGGGGTGGTACGGGGCTATGCCGAACGGAATGCCATCAACGCTCCCATCCAGGGAAGTGCCGCCGACATCATAAAAGTAGCCATGGCACACATCTATCAGCGCTTCCAAGCTTACAATCTGAAAGCAAAGATGATTTTACAGGTCCATGACGAACTAAATTTCAGCGTTCCAGAGGCTGAAAAGGAACTTGTACAGAAAATCGTAATCGAAGAGATGGAGCAGGCATATCGCATGCACGTACCCCTGAAAGCCGATTGTGGGTGGGGAGAGAACTGGTTGCAGGCACACTAAACCACCCAATAACTTTATTTAACTTACAATCAGAAAGCAACAGAAGCAATCCTTTCGAAATACAGTTTGCTCATCAGAATATCCGGCAACCTCACTGCCGGATATTTTTTATTCACCAATCTTGCCAAAAGGAAAGCATACCGAAACCCTCACTACTGACATATTGATAAAATTTAATCCGATATTTATATTTATGTCAATTTAATACGTACCTTTGCAGCAAAATCAATGACATATTGATAGAAAATAGAAAGTTAAACTAAAAAAGACATAAAACCATGAAAGCAAAAGTATCTTTAAAAACAGTGATTGTTTCAGCACTTCTCTTAGTTTGCGGATTAAATGCCTCAGCCGACAATAAGAGCAACCTCATTTACAATTCGGAAGAAGTAAATGGCATGAAGGTGGCAGAGACCGTATACAAGATGGACGGAAACACGCTTGCCAACTATATGAAGTACAATTATAAGTACGACGACCAGAACCGCATGACGGAAAGCGAAGCCCTGAAATGGAACAGCACCAAGAATACATGGGGCAAGGACATGTGCATCCGCTATGCATACCAAGGCAAAACGATGACTACCACATACTACAAATGGAACAACAAGAAAGGCGAATACATACTGGTTCCCGAGATGACAGTAATCATGGACAACCCTAACATGTAATTGACAAACTCTCTCTTAAAGTAAGAAATCTTATTCCTAACAACAATAACCGAAACCTTTCATAAAAGAGCCGGAATGATTCGCACATTCCGGCTCTTTTATTATATCTTCGCCTCCTAAAAAGGAATGCCACATGATACCCGAGACCCTCATTACCTACATCGAGACAGCAATCATTCCCCGTTACCGGGACTTTGACAAGACACACAACCTCTCACACGTCCGCACCGTCATCGAAGAAAGCCTTGCCCTCGCCCGGCAATATCCCGAAGCGGACGAACGCCTGGCATACGTCATTGCCGCCTACCATGACACGGGACTGTGCCGCGACCGCGCCACCCACCACCTTGTCTCCGGCGAGATACTGATGGCGGACTCCACCCTGCGGCAATGGTTCTCCGACACGGAAATCCTCCTCATGAAAGAAGCCGTAGAGGACCACCGGGCCTCTACAGACCACGAACCTCGTAGCATCTACGGCAAGATTGTTGCCGAAGCGGACCGTATCATCGACCCGGACATCACCCTGCGCCGCACCGTGCAGTACGGATTGAAACAGAATCCTGCCGCCGACAAGGAGTGGCACTACCAGCGGTTCCATCAGCATCTCATGGCAAAATATGCACCCGGCGGTTATCTGAAGCTCTGGTTTCCCGAGGGCAAGAATGCGGAACAGCTGAAGAAGCTCCAAGCCATTATCGCAGACGAAGGACAGCTGCGGCAAGTTTTCAACCGAATATTCGAGGAGGAAAAGTAATAGCGGTATCAATGAAGCATATGCCCCATTTCATTTCCGACTATGGAAACGATTTGTTTCCTATAATGGAACAGAGTGTTCTCTATAAGGAAACAAAGTGTTTCCTATAACGGAACAAATCGTTTTATCCCGTCGAAACAAGTCGTTTCATACAAGAGAAACAATCTGTTCCGACGGGGTGTAACAAAGTGTTCAGTACTGTGAACTAATACAATAGCTCTATTTAGAAGGTCTTACAAGATAAGTATCCGCCTCCATAAGTATAAAGACTTATGGGCGTGCCAACATGAGGAAATCATAAAACTCACAGATGGACTGGCCTTCGGTTTCTGATTCGAAGACAAAGAAGAGCGGCTGCTTTCCCTTATGCAGCTTTGCCGGAATAGAGAGCGGAGCATAGAACTCCCTGCAAGTGCTGCCAGCCTTCACATTCACAAGTCCTATCTCTACACCGCCTTTTGTTGTCCAAGGGCTACCCAGCATGATGCGGATGCGCCCGTCGGTATCTTCAGCCTTCAACCTTAACTGCATCTGCAAAGACTTATCTCGCGGAACGGCATTCATATTCAAGTATTTATATCCTACAATCGACCCGCTTGTATTATTCACCACCGGAGCGAACGGGATTTTGTGGTTGTTATCGCCGGCATAGGGATTATTATCCCGGTACACAGGCCGGATATAAGACCCCGTATACACATAATGGGGATAGACCTCTTTGATTCCTCCGGGATTGGTGTGCCAACAAGCCAGCCCGGCAGAGATGCGCTGCATAGGATTGAGCCCTTCAAGAAGGAAACCTTCAGAGTTGAACTCTCCGCGTGAAATCACGACTTTCCCGCCTTTTCCTTTTTCCACCTTTACATCAATGGCCGACACCATAGCTTGGCGTGCATAGCAATCGGTACCTATCTGGCGATGATAGAACACGTACCATTGCTCACCTATCTTGCAGATACTGCCATGCGTATTTCCACCGGGCATGGCCGAAGCTATCACATTGCCTTTTTCATCATATTCGCGCGCCCGCGCATCGATGATTGTCCCACCATAGGTCCACGGGCCCAAGGGATGCTCGCTGTAGGCATAGGCCAACGTATAGTTGCTGGCGTTGGGCAGGCCATCTTCACCCTCAGCGGTAGTACGGCTATAGATAAACACATATTTATCCTCAATCTTGCGGATAGAAGATGCCTCAAAGAAGCGGAATATACCTTCCTGCCGATAGCCTGAAATCATATTCTCCACCACTTCGGTACCCGGCTTTACCGTGCACATGGTAGCAGGGTCCAACTCCGCGCCATGCGAAATGCCAAATCCCCAATAACCATACACACGTCCATCATCATCGACAAACACTGCGGGGTCGAATCCCAAACAGCCGAAAGTCTCACGAGGACGTTCCTTGTTCCAATTGCATACCGTAAACGGACCATCGGGACGGTCGCTTTTGGCAATCATGGAATTGCGTCCACTACCTTGATTATTCGGAAAGAGGTAATAAGTTTTCTTACCATCGGCATCGGTAGTTACTGTCACGTCAGGGGCAAAAAGCACGTCGTCGGTTCCATCAGCATTCAGTTTATACAGCTCGGGCGACTCATTGACTTTAAATATCACGCCGTCATATCTCCAACGGGTCAGGTCCTCTATGGGTGCTGACCACACCACTTGGTCACGTCCGCAATACATCCACTTGAGATTGTCGTGCGAACCATAAATATAGACACGGTACTTGCCGGGACAGTCAGGATCCTCAAACACATAGGGCTCACCATCAGGAATAAATTCCCAAAGCGGCAGATAAGGATTCTGTGCAGATAATGTAAAAGACAAGCTGATGAGACATGATAAAATCATCAGAATTTTTCTTACTTTGTTTTTCATAATCGCATTGATTTATAGAATGATACTTAAATTATAATTGCGACAAAACTATCAATTTATCGTTTCATCGTCATGCTTTTAATGCAAATTAACACGTTCAATACGAATTTCTAAATACCGTTCCGGCGGCTCTCCCATCTCCTCCTTTCTTCGTTGGTGTATGCAAAAATCAGCTATTTTTCAGTAAGTTTGTCCGGTTTGCACTATCTTTGCTTAAAAAAGCGAAGATAGGCTGCACCTCAGCATAAAAAATGAACGAGTTCATTTTATTCTGCATTCGGTTTGCACTATCTTTGCATCCAATTAACTGAACAATAACTAAAAAAACAAGATAACACTATGGCATTAAAAGCTGGTATCGTGGGCCTTCCCAACGTAGGAAAATCCACTCTTTTCAACTGCTTGAGCAGCGCAAAGGCACAAGCGGCAAACTTCCCGTTCTGTACAATCGACGCCCAAATGGGACAAGTGTCCGTACCCGACGAACGACTGACGAAGCTCGCCGAGCTGGTTCACCCGGGGCGTATCGTACCTGCCGTGTGCGACATCGTAGACATTGCCGGACTGGTGAAGGGCGCCAGCAAAGGTGAAGGACTCGGCAACCAGTTCCTGGGCAACATCCGCGAGTGCGACGCCATCATCCACGTGCTGCGCTGCTTCGACAATGGCAACATCGTCCACGTGGACGGCTCGGTGAACCCCGTACGCGACAAGGAAATCATCGACACAGAGCTGCAACTGAAAGACCTCGAAACCGTGGAAAACCGCATCAAGCGCGTAGAGAAAATAGCCAAGGTGGGTGGCGACAAGGCTGCAAAGATAGAGTACGAACTCCTGCTCCGCTACAAGGATGCCCTGGAACAAGGACAAAGCGCCCGCACCGTCATCCCACAGAACGACGACGAGGAACAATGTGCCAAGCAGATGTTCCTGCTCACCACCAAACCCGTGCTCTACGTCTGCAACGTGGATGACGTCAGTGCCGCCAGCGGCAACCAGTACGTAGAGCAGGTGCGTGAAGCCATCAAGGGCGAGGATGCGGAACTCATCATCATCTCCGCCCAGACCGAAGCCGACATCGCCGAACTGGAGACATACGAAGAAAAGCAGATGTTCCTCGAAGACCTGGGACTGAAAGAAAGCGGCTGCAACCGTTTGATTAAAGCTATCTACAGCCTGCTGAACCTCGAAACCTTCATCACTGCCGGAGAGATGGAAGTAAAGGCATGGACCTATCGCAAGGGATGGAAAGCACCGCAATGCGCCGGCGTTATCCATACGGATTTCGAGAAAGGGTTTATCCGGGCAGAGGTCATCAAGTATGAGGATTATATCAAGTATGGCAGCGAAGCAGCCGTGCGCGAAGCCGGAAAGTTGGGTGTGGAAGGCAAGGAGTATGTGGTGCAGGATGGGGACATCATGCACTTCAGGTTCAATGTGTAATGATATTCATTCCAGATGGCAATGTACAAAGAAAGTACATTGCCATTTTCTAATAAACTCCATACAATAACAATACTGTGAAACAGATTATCTTCCTTTTATTCTTATTGTCCTGTACTGCCGTTTATGCACAACAGCAAGACTCGGTAACCATTCACGGACGGGTGACTGATTACAACGGACAGCCGATAGACAGTGCCAGCGTCTGGTGGCAAAACCCGCAGTTCAATGACATCATAGAAGCCATAACCGACAAAGACGGGCATTACACGGCCCGTATACCCAAAGGGAAATATCAAAGTGCAGCCTCTATTTATCTGCCCTCCTATGCGCACATTGCCATGAAAAGCGGGCTGCCCGAGACTGAACACCGCCTGGAGTTCTGGGCCTGGGATTTCATCGCCGACCGCGACACTACACTCGACATACGTTATCATCGTATGGAAGCTTATGGCCTGCGTGCTTTCTGCATCCCCGGAGCCATGCCTACTTATCAGATATACGTCCGTCCCATGAGCTTGACACGTACCTACCAATGGATGAAAGAAACAAAGCCCGAGTCATTGGTACACGGTGAAAACCTGAGTGACATTGAGCAACAAGAACAAAACAAAGAAGCCAGAGAATGCCAGATGGCTCCCCGCCCCGGGCAACTGAAAGTCACCGTCTGGATAGACGGCGAGAAAGTCCCCGTGCTGATGAAGCAGGAAATAAAAGAATATTTCGACAGCAACGAATATGGCAACGCCTATCTATTGACAGTAGACATGCCCAAGCATCCCAAAAAAGACCTTCCCTACCGCATCTTCAAAGTAGAGCTGGAAGACATGGAAAACGGTGACCGGGGCGAAGGGCTTTACTATATGGAAAAGGAAAACTACGTTCAATAAACCATACACAACAAATGGCAAACAGTAATCTGAAATACCTCATAGCAGGTACCGGCGGCGTAGGCGGAAGCATCGCCGCCTTTCTTTCATTATCCGGCAAAGACGTCACTTGCATTGCACGTGGCGAACACCTTGCCGCCATACGCGGGAACGGTCTGCAACTGCACTCCGATTTGAAAGGTGAACATTGTCTGAAAGTGGCGGCATTTACCGCAGAAGAATTCCAAGGCAAAGCGGATGTTATCTTCGTCTGCGTCAAAGGTTATTCCGTAGACTCCATTACGGAACTCATCAAACGTGCCTCACACGAGCGTACAGTGGTAATCCCCATCCTGAATGTTTACGGAACCGGTCCCCGTATCCAGCGGTTGGTCCCCGGCGTCACGGTGCTCGACGGCTGCATCTACATCGTAGGATTCGTATCCGGACGGGGAGAAATCACGCAGATGGGAAAGATTTTCCGGCTCGTCTACGGAGCACACCGCAGCACGATTGTTTCCCGTGAAACATTGGAAGCCGTGCAACGCGATTTGCAGGAAAGCGGCATCAAAGCCGAAATCTCCGACGACATCAACCGGGACACATTCGTCAAGTGGTCCTTCATTTCTGCTATGGCCGTCACCGGAGCCTATTACGACGTACCTATGGGCGAAGTCCAGAAACCGGGCAAAGTGCGCGACACCTTTATCGGACTGTCACAAGAGAGTGCAGCTTTGGGCAGGAAGTTGGGTATAGAATTCAAGGAAGACATCGTGCAGTATAACCTCAAAGTAATAGACAAACTCGCCCCTGAAAGTACCGCCTCCATGCAGAAAGATATGGCCAAAGGACATCAGAGCGAAGTACAAGGCTTGTTGTTCGACATGATTACGGCTGCAGAGGAACAAGGGATTGAGGTGCCGACGTATAGGATGGTGGCGGAGAAATTCAAATAAACTGCCACGATGAACTGCCAAACGAGATAATTTCATACCTTTGTCCCGAACAACCCCGTAATTCAGTAATTTAATTCTTCATAAATATGTTATCACTACTCACCATCAACTGGAACCCCGACCCCGAACTATTCAACTTCTTCGGCATATCCATCCGCTACTACGGTTTGTTATGGATTATCGGCCTCGCTTTTGCCTATCTTATCGTGCAACACCAGTACCGCGACCGCAAAATAGACGAAAAGAAATTCGAACCTCTTTTCTTCTATTGCTTCTTCGGCATACTGATAGGCGCACGACTGGGCCACTGCATATTTTACGACTGGGCCTACTACCAGGACCACTTCGTTGAAATGATTCTCCCCATCAAGCAGACCGCCGCAGGATGGAAGATGACGGGCTACACCGGCCTTGCCAGCCACGGCGGCACGCTGGGCCTGATTATCGCCCTCTGGATGTACTGCCGCAAGACGAAGATGCACTACATGGACGTGCTCGACATGATAGCTGTTGCCACTCCCATCACCGCCTGCTGCATCCGCCTTGCCAACCTGATGAACTCCGAAATCATCGGCAAACCGACCGACGTGCCCTGGGCATTCATCTTCGAACGGGAAGACATGTTGCCCCGCCATCCGGCACAGCTCTACGAAGCCATCGCCTACTTCATTTTCTTCCTGGGGATGGTCTGGCTATACAAACGCGGACAGAAGAAACAAGAGACCAAGCTCGAAACAGACTTCAGCACCACCAAGCGGAAATCAACCGCCGTGCAGGCCGAAGCCTCCCTACCCTATCACCGCGGTTTCTTCTTCGGACTCTGCCTGACGGAGATTTTCACCTTCCGTTTCTTCATCGAGTTCCTGAAAGAAAACCAGGTGAACTTTGAGGACAGCATGACGCTGAACATGGGCCAGTGGCTCAGTATCCCGTTTGTGATTATCGGGGTATATTTCATGTGTTTCTACGGGAAGAAAGCTTCCAAATAAACATTTCAGCCCTACATAAGCAACATACCCACCCCTTTCATCTGTGTGGATTTCTCTACTTTTACGGCATCGAAACAGTAACCGTAAATCATATATTTATCATGAAAGAGAAACAACTGATGAAAGGGGCAGCTTTTATGCTGCTAGCAGCAACTGCCATCCCGCCCGCACATGCCCAACTGAAAACAAATGCCGGCGTGCAATACCTGCTTTCCCAGTCGAAAGACATGAGCCAGGATTTTCTGGACCTCAGCAACACCTATTTCTTTGCCGACAGCCTGGTATCGTTCGACACCTCCACCGGCAAGGGGACTGTCCAGTGGAAACGCCAGCAACTGATGCCCCGCCAGGCATTCAATGCAAACACCTACCTGCACCAGCCCCTCCAGTCGCTGGACTTCCCGGAGACGGCCTACGACAACAATCCACAACTGACGTTCACCGTCGAACCGGTCAGCGAACGTACCCTCCGCATCCGTATGCTTACCTCGCCCATCGTACCGAAAGAAGATGCCGATGACCCCATGCTCATAGGAAAGCCTGCCGATGGACGCTCCTTCTGGAAAGCCGAGAAGACGGATAAAGGTACCCTGTACACCTCCCGATACGGCAGCCTGCTCATCGAGAATTACCCCTGGCGCCTGGTGCTGAAAGATGCCGACGGACGCCTGCTGACACAGACTCGTTGCTGGAGCGACAACGACTCCACACAGGTCAAGGTACCTCCATTCAGCTTTATCAAGCGCGGCTCGGACAACTCACGCAGCATCAATCCCGTATTCAGCCTTGCACCGAACGAGAAAATCTACGGTTGCGGCGAGTCCGCCACCGCACTGAACAAGGCCGGACAAAAGGTCAACCTCTTTGTCACCGACCCGCAGGGCCCCGAAACTCCGGATATGTACAAGCCTATCCCCTTCTTTTTCAGTAACCGCGGCTATGGCATGTTTATGCACACTTCCGCCCCCGTGACCTGCGACTTCGGCTGCTCCTACATCGGAGCCACCAAACTCTTTATGGCAGACGAAGCGATGGACATCTTCATCTTCCTGGGTTCGCCGAAGGAGATGCTGAGCGAATACACCGCACTGGTAGGACGGCCCGAAATGCCCCCTTTGTGGAGCTTCGGCACCTGGATGAGCCGCATCACCTACTTCAGCGAAGCAGAGGGCCGCGATGTAGCCCGGAAACTGCGTGAGAACAAGATACCGAGCGACGTCATCCACTTCGATACCGGCTGGTTCGGCGTGGACTGGCAATGCGACTACGCCTTTGCCGCCGACCGCTTCGACAATCCCCGGCAGATGCTCACCGACCTAAGGTCACAAGGCTTCCGCACCTGCCTCTGGCAACTCCCCTACTTCACTCCGAAAAACAAGTTCTTCCCCGAGCTGGTGGAACGCGGTCTGTACGTACGCAACGGTAAGGGGCAGCTCCCCTACGAGGACGTGGTGCTGGACTTCACCAACCCCGAAACCGTGAAGTGGTATCAGGAAAAACTCGGCAATCTGATTGAAATGGGTGTAGGCGCCATCAAAGTAGACTTCGGCGAAGGTGCCCCGCTGGATGCCATCTATGCCAACGGCCGTAGCGGACTGTACGAACACAACCTCTACCCGCTGCGCTACAACAAAACCGTGGCCGACATCATCAAGAAGCTGCACGGCGAAAACATCATCTGGGCACGCTCTGCATGGGCAGGTTCACAACGCTACCCGCTGCACTGGGGCGGTGATGCCGCCACCACCGAAACCGGTTTCGAGGGAACCGTCCGCAGCGGTCTCTCCATCGGATTGAGCGGGTTCTGCTTCTGGAGCAATGACATAGGCGGCTTCGTGACCCAAAGCCCCGAAAGCCTCTACCGCCGCTGGCTGCCCTTCGGCTTCCTCACCAGCCACAGCCGCGTGCACGGAGCACCTCCCACTGAGCCGTGGTACTACGGGAAAGAGTTCACAGACTATTTCCGCCGTTGCGCCGAGCTGAAGTACAAACTGATGCCCTATGTATACGCACAATCCAAAGAGTGTACCGAAAACGGCTGGCCGATGCTCCGCGCCCTACTGCTGGAGTATCCCGACGACCCGGGTGCATGGCTGGTAGAGGACGAGTACATGTTCGGCTCCAACCTCCTCGTGGCACCCATGCTCGAAGAGGGCAGCGGACGGGATGTCTACCTCCCCGGACGGCAGAAATGGATAGACTACCAGACCGGAAAGGTGTATGCTCCGGGATGGAACCATATCGAGTGCGGCACCCTGCCCATCGTCATTCTTGTAAAGGACGGTTCAGCCATCCCCCATATCCCCGTGGCACAATGCACAGACCAGATGAAATGGGACAAGATTACGTGGAAGAAGTATCTGGCAGACGAAAAGAAAGCTGAAGGATTGCTCTGCCTGCCGCAGGACGGACAGTTACAACGGATATCAATCCCATAACCGGTATATCAAACACATTAAACCCTAATACCCCATGCGAAACAAGTTATTGTTCCTCGCCTTGCCCCTGCTATTCGGCTTACAGGCAAGCGCACAACACACACAAGCCTTTCAAGATACCACGCTCACCGACGAACAGCGCGTGGAACATCTTCTTTCCATCCTGACATTGGATGAAAAGATAAACCTTCTTTCCACCGACCTCGGTGTCCCCCGCCTCAACATTCCCCGTTGCGGACACTACGAAGGACTGCACGGGCTGACCCTCGGCGGGCCTGCCATGTGGGGCGGACGCCAAAGAACGGAAGACGGGAAAGTAGTCCCTACCGACTGCCCCACCACCATATTCCCCCAGTCCTACGGTCTGGGCTCCACATGGGACACCGATTTGGTGCAGAAAGTAGCGGAACAAGCCGCTGAAGAAGCCCGCTACTACATGCAGACCACCGGTAACAAGCGTCATGCCCTCGTGATGCGCGCTCCGAATGCCGACCTTGCCCGCGACCCGCGCTGGGGACGTACCGAGGAGAGTTTCGGAGAAGATGCCTTCCTCACCGCCCAACTCACCATCGCCAGCGTACGCGGCCTGCAAGGCAATCATCCCCGCTACTGGAAAACCGCCTCTCTGATGAAGCATTTCCTTGCCAACAGCAACGAAGACGGACGGGACAGCACTTCCTCCGACTTCGACACGCGGCTGTTCCATGAATACTACGCTTATCCTTTCTATAAAGGTATCACCGAGGGAGGCAGCCGTGCCTTCATGGCCGCCTACAACAGTTGGAACGGCATCCCCATGTCCATCCATCCCTGCCTCGAAGAGATTACCCGCAAGCAGTGGGGCAACAACGGTATCATCTGTACGGACGGCGGTGCCCTGAAACTGCTGATTGAAGCGCACAAGAGTTTTCCGAGCTTTGCGGAGGGTGCCGCTGCCGTAGTAAAGGCCACCACAGGACAATTTCTCGACGCATACGTTCCTTACGTCAAGGAAGCTCTGGAAAAGGGATTACTGACCGAAGTCGACATCGACAAGGCTATCCGCGGGAACATCTTCGTCGCCCTCAAGCTCGGCTTGCTGGACGGGGACAACTCCCGTAACCCTTATCTCTCTATCGGAAAGAACAGTACGGAGACACCGCCTTTCATGACAGCAGAAGCCCGCAGGCTGGCACGGGAAGTCACCGCCAAGTCCGTGGTGTTATTGAAAAACAAAAAACTCCTGCCACTCGATGCCGGAAAGCTGCGTAAAATAGCCGTTATAGGCCCGTATTCGGACAAAATCGTGCAAGATTGGTATAGCGGTACCCCGCCTTACGAAACAACGATTCTGAGTGGCATACGCAATGCTGTGAAAGAAGGAACCGAAATCATCCACGCCGAAGACAACCGCATGGGCCAGGCAGAAAAGGCTGCTGCAGCCGCCGACGTTGCCATCGTGTGTGTAGGAAACCATCCTTACGGCACGCGTGCGGACTGGAAGTTCTCTCCCGTCCCCAGTGACGGCCGCGAAGCCGTGGACCGCAAATCGCTGATGCTGCCCGATGAAGACTTGGTGAAGCTGGTGCTCAAGGCCAATCCCAATACCATACTGGTGCTCGTCAGCAGCTTCCCCTACACCATCAACTGGAGCCAGGAGCACGTGCCTGCCATCGTCCACATCACCCACTGCAGTCAGGAGCAGGGCAACGGACTGGCCGACGTACTCTTCGGCAAGGTGAATCCAGCCGGACGTACCGTACAGACGTGGGTGAAAGACATCACTGACCTACCCGACATGATGGACTACGACATCCGCAACGGACGCACGTATATGTACCACCAGGGCCCGGTGCTCTATCCTTTCGGCTATGGTCTGAGCTATTCCGACTTTGCATACGAGAAGATTGAATCCGTCAAGCAAGACAAGAAGAACATCCGCGTGACGGTATCAGTGAAGAATACAAGCGGACGCGACGGGGAAGAAGTTGTGCAGCTCTATGCCAGCTATCCGGACTCCAAAGTGGAACGTCCCTCCAAGCAGTTGCGCGCCTTCAAGCGTATCCCCATCAAGGCTGGTGAAAGCCGGGAAGTGACGCTTACCGTTCCCAAGGAGGAGCTCGGCTATTGGAACGAAGAAAAGCAGATGTTCGTTGTAGAACCCGGAACGGTGAAGCTGCTGATAGGGGCTTCATCGGAAGATATACGGTTGGAGGGAAAAGTCAAACTATAGAAAAATAAAACAAGTCCATCTGGATGACAGATGGACTTGTTTATTAAATAGCCTCACCTAAAAGACCTCACTCTCCCCCCACACAATCCTCTCCAACTCCCTCTCCCCCACTTTATTTTCTTCTTTTTTTATTATAATTTTGTGACATATCTATCCAAGTTTATGTCATATCACACCGTTATACTTTTATGACATGGAATCATAAAGTACTTTCCAATCCATTACATACTTTTGCATCCAGATTCCAAGAATAACTATAAAGATATAGTAGGTAAAACAGATTTCAGAAACAGGAAACAGAGGATATCCCCACACAAGGAATATCCTCTTAAAAAGAAAGTAACTAAAAACACAATAACCATCTAATAGAAAAACCATGAAAGCAAAAAAAACACTTCTCACCGTTTTCATTTGCACATTGGCAATGACCGGATGTAATACACCAGAAAAAGCTGTTAGAGACAGTGAACTGGCCTTGATGCGGGCTACACAAACACTTGATTCAATATATGCCAACTATACGGCACCCGGCACGTGCCTATTACGTGAAAATTATCCTTCGAATGTGGGTAATTATACTGCTACTTATCTCTCTTCCGAAGAACAAGGAAGCATGCCCAACCAATATTCTTATCTATGGCCTTACTCCGGCACTTTTTCCGCTGTAAATGCTTTACTGACTACCACTGGAGACAAACGCTACCAAACATTGCTCGATAACAGAGTGTTGCAAGGACTTGAAGAATATTTCGATACGGCCAGGAACCCTGCCGGCTATTCTTCGTACATAAACACAGCCCCTCAATCCGACCGCTTTTATGATGATAACATTTGGTTAGGCATTGATTTCACCGATACCTATGCAGAAACTAAAGAAGAAAAATATCTGCATAAAGCATTGCTTATCTGGAAATTCATAGAAAGCGGTATCGATGATCTATTAGGCGGCGGTATTTACTGGTGTGAACAAAAGAAAATATCCAAAAACACTTGTTCCAATGCTCCTGGTGCTGTTTTTGCGCTAAAATTATTCAAAGCCACACAAGACAGTACCTATCTGGACAAAGGGAAGGAATTGTATGAGTGGACCAAGAGAAAGCTGCAAGACCCAACAGATTGTCTATACTTTGATAATATCTCTCTGGATGGAAAGATTGACAAGTCCAAATATGCCTACAACAGTGGACAAATGATGCAATCCGCCACTTTATTATATCAGCTCACCGGTAACAAAAACTATCTGGAAGACGCACAAAATATCGCTCAAGGATGCTATAACTATTTTTTCACCAACTTTATACCGGAACAAGGGGAACCTTTTAAACTCCTTAAAAAAGGAGATGTATGGTTTACCGCCGTCATGCTGAGAGGTTTTATTGAGCTTTACCAGATAGACCGAAATAAAACCTATCTTGACTCTTTCAGTCATAATCTGGACTATGCATGGAAGCATGCACGTAACAATAAGGGGCTCTTTGATACCGACTTCAGCGGCAAAACCCATGAAGAGCGCAAATGGCTGCTCACACAAGCTGCTATGGTAGAAATGTATGCCCGGTTAGCAGCTGTCAAATAAATGTATGAATACCTAGAAATATAACAAGCAAACAGGCCTGATAAATAATATAAAACCAATATTACTTAATATATGACAAAAGAAAACTCTTCTTGATTTACCCTCCTTTGCAGAAAAAAGAAGGAGCCGTTGAATAGAGAAATACAATAAACATCTTTTTAATCAAAGTTAGTATTATGAAAATGAAAAAACACATTTTAATACCGTTAATGGTATTGCTACTTTTCGGAAGTATGGATGTAATGGCCGCCATCGAGCAGGCTATACAGGTAAAAGGTAAGGTTGTAGACAACGTAGGCGAACCTGTAATCGGCGCCAATGTAATTGTAAAAGGCACCTCTACCGGAGTCATCACTAACATAGACGGTAACTTTGCCATTGACGCGGCAAAGGGTTCTACCATCGTAGTATCTTTTATCGGTTATACCTCTCAAGAAGTAAAAGTAACCGGTAGTTTCCTGAACGTGACGTTAGAAAATAATTCTGAAATGCTAGACGAGGTCATTGTTGTAGGTTATGGTGTCCAAAAGAAAGCAAACCTCACCGGTGCTATAGCCACAGTGGGAGCCAAAGAACTCGAGGACCGTCCTGTTACCAATGCAGCTGCCGCACTTCAGGGGAAAATAGCCAACCTAAATATATCCAACGGTGATGGTGGCCCTGGCAAAAAGGCATCATTCAATATTCGCGGTTATGCAGGATTGGACGCAACTTATAGTCCGTTAGTCATTATTGACGGGGTAACCGGTTACCTCGATGACCTGAACCCCAACGATATTGAGACAATGACCGTATTGAAAGATGCCGCCGCGAGTGCCATCTACGGTGCACAAGCAGCCTATGGCGTCCTACTGATTACTACCAAATCGGGAAAGAAGAATGAAAAGACTGTTATCAATTACAACAATAACTTCTCATTCAACAGCCCGACCGTATTACCCAAAACCGCCGGTTCATTAGAGTTTGCCAAACTTTTCAGAGAGTCTGATATCAACGGAGGCGGTAGTGGTGTCATTGACCTGGAAACGATGGAACGTATCGAACAATATTATAACGATCCTACCAGCATCCCCAACAACGTGCCATTGAGAGACAATCCCGACCGCTGGGCCGATTGGGGTGACGGACGGTCAAACGCCAATGAAAACTGGCAAAAAGCCATGTTCAAGAATAACCAACTCAATCAATCACATAATATCTCTATCCGAGGCGGTAGCGACAAGACTACTTATGTTATGTCTCTGGGTTACTTGAAAGATGAAGGCAAACTGAGATATTACGATGATTACTACCAACGCTACAATGCATTGGCCAAAATCACGACCGATGTGACAAAATGGCTGACCGTTGGCCTAAACATACGCTATGCACACGAAAAAAGCGTATCTCCTGCCTATGGTATGAATCCGGGCGGCAGTGTCAACGACATGATTGGCTGGACACAAGTAGTATGGCCAACCATCCCCGTACGTGACCCCAACGGCCACTTCTCTCCTGCAGGACGTATGGTATTCATTGCCGATGCCAATCCACAAACCTCATATACTGATAATTTCTGGGGCACTGCCAATGTTATTGTCAAACCGTTAAAAGGATGGACTATCAACGCCGACTTCACCTATAATAAATGGATGAACAAGCGTAGCTATTCCAAAGGACTCATTTACTCCTATTCAGTAAGCAATCAACCTTACCTTGAAGGTGGATTCGGTCCCGAAGACACACGTGTATGGCAGGAATCAAACAATGATGACTTCACATCAATGAATGCCTACACTACATATGAAACAAGTTTCAGTGGGCATAATTTCAAGATAATGGCTGGTATGCAGTCTGAATACAAGAAGACCTTTGGCCTCTATGCCAACAAAATGGGAATGGTATTGCCCGACCAACCGTCTATTTCTACAAGCACGGGGAAAATTGAAGCTTGGGACTCATTAGACCACTATGCTACACTCGGTTTCTTCGGCCGCTTCAATTACGACTACAAGAGCCGTTATATCTTTGAATTCAACTTACGCAGAGATGGCTCATCCCGCTATGCAAAAGGACATCAATGGGGTACTTTCCCAGCTTTCTCTGCCGGCTGGAATGTCGCCAAAGAAGCTTTCTTCGAACCCTATACCAAAATATTCTCTGAATTGCGATTAAGAGGTTCTTGGGGTGAACTGGGCAATATGCGCGGTAAAAGCTATCAGTACATTTCGACTGTACCCTATAATGCTACCACAGATTATATTATGGGGGACGAACGTATCAGTGCTTTCGGCTCTCCCAATATGATTGCCTACAACACATGGGAAAAGAACCGTACACTGGACTTCGGTATTGATATTACCTCATTGGACAACCGGCTTACCATGTCGTTTGACTGGTATAGAAGAGATATCATCGGACTTATTACAAAAGGTGTTACACAGCCGGCCGTACTGGGTGTAAATTCTCCTGATACCAATAATGCCGACATCCGCAACGAAGGTTGGGAATTGGCACTGGGATGGAGAGACCAATTCTTGCTGGCATCCAAACCATTCAACTACAGTGTATCATTCAACCTCTCCGATTATCAAGGTACTGTACTGAAGTACTCGAATCCAAAAGGTTTAATCTACGATTACTATGTAGGTAAAAAGATGGGGACAATCTGGGGATATACTACCGACCACATTATGACTGACCCTGCCGAAGCAAAAGCAATCAATGACTCCGGTGTGCAGAACAAATTCGGTGGTGACTGGACGGTAGGTGATATCAAATATGTGAACCTGGATGATGACCCCAACATCAACGATGGAAATCAGACATTAGACAATCACGGTGACCTCTCCATCATCGGTAACGATACTCCCCGTTATAACTTCGGTTTTGGTTTCAACGCAGACTGGAATGGTATAGATTTCTCCTTGTTCCTGCAAGGAACCATGAAACGTGACTTATGGCTTGAAGGTCCGGTAGCTTTCGGCCTCGGAGGAGGACAATGGGGCTCCAATGTATGGAAAAACACATTGGACTGCTGGCGTGAGGATGGAAGTAATCCTGATCCTTGGCTACCAAGACTCTACTTGTGGAGTACCAGCAAAAATCTGCAGAAACAGACCCGTTATATGGATACCGGTGCCTACTGCCGCTTGAAGAACATCCAACTGGGATATTCATTACCAGAAACAATCATCAGCAAAGTGGGACTGGAAAGAGTACGTATCTACTTCAGTGGAGATAATCTACTGACCTTCTCGGGCATCAACGAGAATTTTGACCCTGAAGCTCCGTGGGGTGGTGCATATCCTATTTCAAAGTCAATTTCCTTTGGTGTTAATGTTACATTCTAAAAACCTTAAAAATACAGAATCATGAAAAAGTTAATCTATACACTCTGCCTATTCACCGGCATAATGACCTCCTCTTGTGAAGACTGGCTGGTAAGAGATCCACTGAATCAGATTACAGATATCAACTTGACTTATACAGCAGACGAATGCAAACTGTATGTGAACCAGTTCTATACATCGTTCTGGGGGTCCCCCAACAGCTATATCTACCATATAGACAAGGGATCGGACAACTTATTAAGTGACAATTACCAAGATAACAAAGACCTAATTGAAGGTTTGCATCAAGTTCCTTCCAGCGGTGAAGGATGGGGAACTACTGAATGGGGAAAAATTCGTAGTGTCAACTTTCTACTGGACAACTGTGATAAGTCTCCTGAACCAGATAAAGCCAAGAAGTATATCGGAGAAGCCTATTTTTTCAGAGCAATGCTATACTACGAACAATTCCTGCGTAGATTTGGCGGTGCTCCCTGGATTGACACGACTCTAGGCTTGGAATCAGAAGAGCTGCTCGCTCCACGCCTGAAACGACATGAATTGGCTGACAAAATTCTGAATGATATGAATGAAGCCATTGACAGACTGCCAACACATAACCAACAAGAGAATGGACGCATCTCCAAAGAAGTAGCCATGCTCTACAAAGCCCGTATAGCTTTGTTCGAAGCCACATGGGAAAAATATCATACAGGTACTCCCTTTGCCGGTGAAGGAAATGTACAAACTTACATGGAAGAGGCTGCCAGAATGGCAAAATCTGTTATTGACAGCCAACAGTTTGACTTAGACAATGTAGGAGTAGAAGACGGCTACCACACACTATTCAATCGTTGGGACTACTCCAATAGTAAAGAGATTATGTTATGGAAAAAATTCGACCGCTCACAAGGATTCTGGCACAATGATAACCGTAATCCCGGACGTAATGGCGCTGGAGTGGGACTGACCCGAGGACTGGTAGATTCTTATCTTTGCATCAGCGAAGACGGTACACAAGCACTCCCCATCAGCCTGGCCGAAAATTATGCAGGCGATACTAACTTACTGAACGTGGTGACAAACCGTGATCCCCGCCTATCGCAAACAATGTATATCCCTGGACGACCAAGGACTATTAACGGTAGAGATACAACAGTCATTTTCATCAAGCCCAATATCACCCTTTCTGGTGTAGAGAAATGTTCCACTGGTTATGAACTGGCTAAGGGTGCCGATCCCGACGCCAACGAGCAGGAGACTATTTCAGGAAGTATCAAAGGAAGTATCATCTTCCGCTATGCTGAAGCACTGCTAATTTATGCAGAAGCAAAAGCCGAATTGGGTAATATCACACAAAATGATTTAGACATCACCATCAACAAACTACGTGATAGAGTAGGTATGCCACACCTCACACTCACCGTAGGTTACACCGATCCTAAAGGAGATTTCACGGCAGCAAGAGGTTACGAAGGGGTGCCAGTTTCCAATCTGTTACAAGAAATCCGCCGCGAACGCCGAGTGGAATTGGCTTGTGAAGGCTACCGACATGATGACTTGAAACGCTGGCGCGCCCATCATCTGTGGAACCATGACAGAATACAAGGGGCCAATGCAGCCCAATTTGAGAATCTGGACTGGTTGGTGAATTATTTCCAAAACGATTTCCATATCCCTGCTGCAATTAATAAGGCTGATTTCATGGAAAAAGTGGGGAGTTGGAGCCCTGAACGTAACCAAGATAACTACTGGGTAGATAACGAAGGCTATTTTGAACCTTACCAACGCAATATTCCAGACGGACATTTCCATTTCGACCCTGCAAAAGCATATCTTTGGCCGATTCCGACCGAACAGCTAGTATTGAATCCGAATTTGGAACAAAACCCTGGTTGGAATAAATGACAACACAATAAATAGAAACTTAATGTAATATACTTACCTTTGTTTCCTCTGCTCATTATGCAGAGGAAACAAAGGTAGAAAATAAAATAAGAAGAAGAATGAAGAAAAATGTAATTAAGACATTGATTGGACTTGCCGTCATTATTGGAATTTGCAGTTGTACCACAACTCCTAAAAAAACAACGCAAGAAACCGAAGGGGAATGGATTAAATATGAAAATAATCCGGTATTAGGAGGTGGAGAGCTGGGGACAGTGTTTGATATTTGCGTACTAAAGGATGAAGAGTCATACAAAATGTATTGTTCATGGCGTCCGAAGAAGAGTATCGCCCTCTCCACCAGCCAAGATGGAAAAAACTGGAGTAAACCCGAAATTGTATTATCCCCCCTTGAAGGAAGTGACTGGGAAGCTGACATGAACCGTCCAGTAGTTGTCTACAAGGACGGACAATACCACATGTGGTACACAGGACAGAATAATGGAAAATCATGGATTGGATATGCCATCAGTAAGGACGGACGCAATTTTGAACGTCAAAGCAAGGACCCCGTATTATCGGCTGAAGAGCCTTGGGAAAAAGTAGCAGTGATGTGCCCACACGTAATTTGGGATCAAAACGAGAATATCTTCAAGATGTGGTATTCCGGTGGAGAGCAGTATGAACCTGATGCCATCGGTTATGCCACGAGTAAGGATGGTATGCACTGGAATAAATTGAACAACAATCCCATCTTCAAGGCAGACCCTGCAAAGAACTGGGAACAACATAAGGTTACAGCCTGCCAAGTGATAGCCCGCGAAAACGACTATTTAATGTTCTACATCGGATTCTACGATATTAACTTCGCACAAATAGGAATGGCGCGCTCCAAAGACGGAATCACCAATTGGGAAAGATATGAAGCAAATCCCATCATCTCACCCACAGAAGGCAGTTGGGACGCCAGTGCCACTTACAAACCATTTGCCATTCAAGAAGAAGACCGTTGGATGCTTTGGTACAATGGACGTAACGAATGGCTTGAACAAATTGGCCTGGCTATCTATACCAACCACGACTTAAACTTCTAAGCCTATGCAATTAAAGAAGTGGTTCATCACCTTAGGGTGCCTCTTGCCCCTGCACATGCAGGGGCAAAATTTCCTTGTTAAGGATGCTTCTGCCCGCATTGGCTCATATGTCAGCCTTTTCAATAGCGAAGACAACGAATTATACAAACAAGACATACCCAATAGCGATGCTGCGGTTTTCCTGCAAAAGAACATACCGTTCTTCGAATGCCCGGATAAGGAATTGGAGAAGACCTACTACTTCCGTTGGTGGACTTACAGAAAGCACATCAAGAAAACTCCAGCCGGATTTGTTATCTCTGAATTCCTACCCAACGTTCCATGGGCCGGAAAGTACAATACCATCAGTTGTGCCGCTGCCCACCATTTCTATGAAGGCAGATGGATGAAAGACTCCAGAATATTATCCGAATATGCCAAATTCTGGTTCTCAGGAGAAGGTAACCCGAGGTTATACAGCTTTGGAGCAGCAGACGCTATTTATAACTTCTGCTTGGTACACAACGATACTATATTGCTGGAAGAACTATATCCAAAACTGAAGGAGAACTTTTCTCACTGGGAAGCAGAGAAACTTGATTCCACCGGAATGTTTTGGCAAGTAGATGATAGAGACGGAATGGAAATGTCTGTTTCAGGCAAACTATCAGAAGGCGGACGAGGCTATCGCCCCACTATCAACAGCTATATGTATGGCGAAGCCATGGCACTAAGCAAAATTGCCCTTTTGACAGGACAAGAAGACGAAGCCTTAAGATATCGAGAAAAAGCCGAAACGTTAAAAGAAGTCATTAACGAAAGGCTATGGGACCCTCAGGCTGAATTCTATAAAGTGATTCCGCTGAACGGAAAGAGGGAGTTCTCACATGCACGCGAACTTCTGGGATACACACCTTGGTTCTACAATATACCACCGGAAAACCACTCTACAGCTTGGAAGCAATTACTTAATCCAGAAGGATTTGCAGCACCTTACGGACCTACCACTGTAGAACAACTCTGTCCAGACTTTAAACTTTCATACGAAGGTCATGAATGTCAGTGGAATGGTCCGAGTTGGCCTTACCTCACCTCATTGACCTTAACAGCCTTGGCTAACTATCTCAACCAATATCCTCCCACATCCATCACCAAGAAAGATTACCTGAATCTCTTACAGACTTACAGCAATAGTCATCGCATCCTATCAGACCAAAATGACACGATTTGCTGGATTGATGAGAACCTAAATCCTTACACGGGGGAGTGGATTTCGAGAACTCGGTTGAAGAGTTGGAACAATGGTACATGGGATGCCGGAAAAGGCGGTGTGGAAAGAGGAAAAGACTATAACCACTCTTCCTTCTGCAACCTTATTGTCTCAGGGCTGATAGGTATCCGCCCACAAGATGACGGAAACATTATTGTGAACCCACTCGTCCCCAACAAGCATTGGGAATACTTCTGTCTGGACAACGTATATTGTCAAGGGAAAAAAATTACCGTAATATTTGACAAAACGGGCAAGAAATACCGTAAAGGAAAAGGCTTCAGAATATATGTAGACAACAAATGCTACTTCCATGCTCCCAAAGTACAGAAAGTAGTCATCAAATAAGAAACATATCCCAATAAAAAACATAAAAGAACCCTCATACCGCTTGTGATACAACGTAAGCAATATGAGGGTAACTTTTGGGAACAATTATCAATCTTTCTGCGTAACCCCCTTCCAATCGTCCGTGCGGAATGGAGAAGCGGGAAGCCCTGCACCGTTATACAGATTACAAAACGGATTATCCGCCCAAGCATAACGCACTGCTACCGGATAGGACACCGATTCAGGTGCACTCACCACAACCTTATCACCCACTATCTCAGCCTTGGCCCAATGGAATTTATGGTCGCGTCCAGCAATAGCAAAGCCTTGCAATTCCCGACCATCACCGCTTTTCAGACCACCATCCGTATGATTGAAAGAAAGGATTATCTTATCGCCCTTCACTTGATAGGAACAATACATAGGTCCTGAATAAGGAATATTTTCCCCATATGTCTTGGCACGAGCTATCAAGGCCAGCCGATGTCCCACCACTTGTTTATCCTTCGGATGAATATCATTAGCATCACCCTTGTCTATGATAACAGCCATACCTGTATTCTCCATAGTCAAAGTGCGTGTCTGTGCCTCACGAAGTTCTGCCCATTCCGACTCCGCCGGTTGAGGCTTGTTCTGCATAAAATTGGCTAACTGCACAAAATAGAATGGGATGTTTCGGTTCCAATCCTTGCGCCAATTCTCAATAATCAGAGGAAACAATTCACGATACTGATAAGCTCTCGAAGCATTGTTCTCACCTTGATACCAAATAACGCCCCGTATGCCGTAAGGTATCAACGGATGAACCATTGCATTATAGAGTGAAGTGGGCAGATTAGGGTCTGAGGAAAAGTCTATAGGCAATGCCCCTACTTCATGTATATCGGCTGTTACCTGATATTTCCAATCGCCCGCAAGGCTTATTTCCTCTTTCTTACCCAGGCGAAGGCAAATATCTCCATGAATGCCACAATTACCTCCAGTATCCAGCACACGGACAGCCAATACAGCCTTACCCGCTTTTACCATTGTAGCTGGAATAACGTAATTACGTTGTACAGCCGGTCCATCTGTACGTCCTACTTCTTCGCCATTCCAATAAGTGATGTCATTGTCATCTATGGCACCCAACGAAAGTTGCACTTCCTTATCTGCCCATGATGTGGGTATTTCAACTTCTCTCCTTATCCACATCACGCCGTCAAAATTGGCCAAGCGGGTATCCACTTCACCGGGAAAATACATCGTTTCCCAAGTTCCATCATTCAGCGCTACAGCAGCACGTATCGGTTTCCCTTCCGAAAATCCTTCATCCACCCGATTGTTCCACGCCATTAATTCCTTTTCATATTCAGCTTTCAGCGCTTTCTTATCACTGGGCATTTTTTTTATGGCATCTACTGTTTTGACAAAATCCGGCATCTCTTCCAGTATCTTACCACTTATCCACGACTCCACATTGGTTCCTCCCCAAGAAGTGTGTATCAAGCCCATAGGTACATTCTGTTTCTCTGCTATCTCCCTACCGAAAAAATAAGCAGTGGCAGAGAAATTGGGGATGCTTGTCGGTGAACAAATCTCCCAACCATCGTTATGCACTTTAATCTCTGTTTCAGGTCGGGTGGAAGTCACATGTTCTACCTGCAGTAAGCGAATGTTAGGATGATTCGCTTCAGCTATTTCTTGTTTATAATCATTAATTTTTCCCCAACCTTCCAACGGCATCTCCATGTTGGATTGCCCTGAGCAGATCCACACTTCACCAATCATTACGTTTTTCAAGCTCAATTTCTCGCCATCCGTCACCGTAATCTCATAAGGACCTCCGGCAACCGGTGTCTGTATACTGAGTTTCCACTTACCTGCTTTGTCGGCACGGGTCACATAGGTTTTACCATCCCACGAGGTCATTACTTTCACTGTTTTCATTGATTTAGCCTCACCCCATATAGGAGTTTCATCCTGCTGCTGCAATACCATGTTATCCGAAAAGAACGGAGGCAGCACAATTTTAGCAGACATTGCACTCGAAAGCATTAGCAAAGCCGCTGCTAACATACTTCTGTTTTTCATGTTTCTCTATTTTTACTATTCAACATCATTATCTTTAGTACGAACAAACAAATTCTTCCTACAAACTATTCAGTAAGTTCTCTTTGCCTTCATTCACTAATTTCAGAATCAGTTCACCAAACAGTGTATTCTGCCAAGCAAACCATTCACGAGTGAATTTGGCCGCATTGTCCTTATGGAAAGATTCATGCATAAACCCTGTACCCGCATCCGTATCCATCAGCATCTTGACACAGACCTTAATCTCCTCGTCGTCCTGGCTGGTAAAAGCTTTCATCATGATACTCATGGGCCACACCATGTCGTAACCGATATGCGGTCCCCCAATGCCTTCACCGGACTTACCTTTGAAAAAATAGGGGTTACTATCACTCCACACAAAACGACGTGTGTTCTGATAAATAGGATCATTGATGTCTACATCGCCTAAGTAAGGCAAAGCAAGCAGGCTGGGCACATTAGCATCATCTATCAGCATATGATTACCGAAACCATCCACCTCAAAAGCATAGATTGTTCCGAACTTAGGATGGTTGTAAGTGGCGTATTTCTTCAAAGCTGTTTCCACCTCAATAGCCAAATCAGTACATTCTTTAGCCAGAACCGTCTCTTCATTCACTTTCGTCAAGATTTCAGCAGCTTTTCTCAAAGAAGAAACGGCAAAGAAATTAGAAGGAACTAAAAACTGATACGTAGTGGCATCGTCAGAGGGACGAAAAGCGGAGACAATCAAACCTACGGGATTAATAGGAGCACCCAAACCATCGTTGTTCAACGTATCAAGCGCACGCTCCGTCTTGCGTTGGAAACGATAGGGACCTACACCATCCTTACGCTGCTGTTCCTTGAAAGTTTTCAAGATGGCAGTAATGGCTTTTATCCATTCACCGTCAAAAATACTGCTGTCACCAGTCACTTTCCAATAATGATAGGCCAGACGAAGCGGATAACAGAGAGAATCAATTTCCCACTTGCGTTCGTGTAATTCGGGTTTCATGTCTGTCAAGTCAGTCATCCACTCGCTACCCGTAGCACCATCATTATAGGCATTGGCATAGGGGTCGATGTTAATGCAGATGAACTGGCGACGGATTACACCTTCGAGCATCTCTTTCAATTTGGGGTCTTCATTGGCTAACTGCACATAAGGCCATACCTGCGCTCCAGAGTCACGCAACCACATGGCATGAATATCACCTGTGTAGACAAAAGTATCCGGTTTACCATTCAGCATACGGAAGTGCACAGTGGTGTCAAGCGTATTAGGAAAACAGTTCTCAAACATCCAAGCCAATTTGGAGTTAGTAAGCAATTTTTTCACACGAACTATTTCCACTTCCACAGCGTTGGAAATGAAAAGACGTTTCTTCATACTTGGACGGTTGCTTTTGTAGGAAGCAGACATCAAGGCGTGGTTATCAACATGGATGTTGTCGTTTCTCAAGGTAAAAATTTCTGTTTTGGCATAACCCTGCATACAAAGCAAGGCAACGGCATACAAAGTAATGCTTCTTTTTTTCATTATCTAATAAATTTTTAATTATAAATCCTCTCTCCGTAAGATGATTGCAAAGATAGAAGACAGAACGAAAAAAAATGTATCTATTCATGACATAATAACGTAAATTTCAGACATAACAGTTTTTGAGAAATAACAAAATTAAAAAGATAGGGATATTTCAGAATATATTCATCTACTGTGATATATTTATAATCCACCACACCATGCATTATTCTTAAAAAACAGCGTAACCATCCTTTTCACGCTGTTAAATCCACGCAATATCTATATAAAAAGCCAGATATGACAAATTTTCATACAAATATGTCATAAGTAGAGTATGCCTTCTAAGATCGACGGATTACCTTTGTACGCAATAAAACTCTAAAAGACTATTGGCATGAAAAAACAATTCTTATTATTGGCAGCATTTTGCCTTTCTCTGGCCACCTTCGGCCAAAAAAGTCATCAACTCACTTCACCCAACGGAAATCTCTGTATAGAAGTGGAACTGGCAGATAAAATCCAATATGGAGTAACTCAAGGAAAACAAACATTACTGAACCACTGTACGCTCGGACTGGAAACTACCCACCAGAAATTAGGCACCAATCCTAAACTAATCAAAGCTGTACGCCATAGTGTAAACGAAACACTAACTCCCATAGTTCCTCTGAAGTTTTCTTCCGTAAATAACCGTTATAACCAACTGCTACTGAAATTCAAAGGTGGCTATTCCGTGGAATTCAGAGCTTTTGATGATGGTTTCGCCTACCGCTTCCTCACTGACCTAAAGGGTGAACAAGAAATTATGAACGAAACTTTCTACCTGAACTTAGCAGAAAGCTGTCTGCTACATATGCAGCAACCCGGTGGATTTAAAACAGCTTACGAAGAAGAATACCTCCACCGTACTAACAGTGAATGGAAGGCCGACAATCGTATGGCCCTACTTCCACTCTTAGTCGACAATCTCAAAGGTAGCAAAATCCTCATCAGCGAAACTGCATTGGAAGACTATCCTGCCATGTTTTTGAAAAGTGACGGTAAGGGTGGAATCTCTTCTCGCTTTCCGCGCCTGCCTCTTGAATTCGGTGAAGATAGTGACCGCAGTCTCAAGATTTTGAAAGAAGCCGACTATATAGCACGCACTGCTGGAAAACGTAGCTATCCATGGCGTTATTTTGTTATTACCGAAGACGACCGTCAGCTTATTGAAAACACCATGTCTTACAGACTCGCTGAAAAAAATGCATTGGACGACACTTCCTGGATTAAACCCGGACTGGCAAGTTGGGAATGGTGGAACGGAGCTACTCCTTACGGACCAGATGTAAATTTTGTAGCAGGTTGTAATCTTGACACCTATAAATACTTTATTGACTTTGCCGCACACTATGGTATACCATATATCATCATGGACGAAGGGTGGGCCATGAGTACACGCGATCCTTATACCCCAAACCCTACAGTCGATGTACATGAACTCATCCGCTATGGTAAAGAGAAAAATGTAGGTATCGTGCTTTGGTTGACATGGCTAACAGTAGAAAATAACTTCGACCTATTCGAAACCTTCGAAAAATGGGGAGTAAAAGGTGTCAAAATTGATTTTATGGACAGAAGTGACCAGTGGATGGTGAATTACTATGAAAGAGTAGCAAAGGAAGCAGCCAAACATCACCTATTCGTCGATTTTCATGGAGCATTCAAACCTTCTGGATTAGAATACAAATATCCGAATGTATTATCTTATGAAGGTGTAAGAGGTATGGAGCAAATGGGGGGATGCCGGCCGGATAACAGTATTTATTTGCCTTTCATAAGAAATGCCGTCGGGGCAATGGACTATACACCGGGTGCAATGCTCAGTATGCAGCCCGAAATTTATTGTTCCGAACGTCCTAACTCTGCCAGCATAGGCACCCGCGCCTACCAAATGGCTTTATTTGTAATTTTTGAAAGTGGACTGCAAATGATGGCAGACAATCCTACACTTTATTATCGTAACGATGAATGTACCCGATATATCACTCAAGTTCCTCAAACTTGGGACGAAACGATTGCCTTAGAAGCCAAAGTAGGCGAATACGCTATTGTAGCCAAACGTAAAGGCAACAAATGGTATATAGGCGGTATCACCAACAATCAACAAAAAGAACGAACTTTTGAGTTGATTCTCGATTTCCTGGAACAAGGACAATCCTACCGAATGACTTCTTTTGAAGACGGGATCAACGCTGACCATCAAGCCATGGATTATAAGAAAAAAGAATCCATCCTCAAAAAAGGAGATAAAATAACGGTACGTTTGGCGCGTAATGGAGGTTTTGCTGCTATCATTGAATAACAGAAACTATCTATATCAGCACTTTATTTACTTTTACTTATAAAAAACAAATAAGGTGCTGATACAATTTTTGCATATATGGTAATACTTTCAGAACAAATATTTATCACGTAATCTAAGATATATTTACCCAGTAAACATTATCTTTGTCAACCTAATCAATGCGATGCATCTAATATGAAAAAAATATATATAATATATCAATCATTGCTATGCTCTTTCTGCCTATTATGCTGTTTACCATATACATCCCATGCGTATAGCCTACGACAATTTTCCAACAAAAAAGGTCTATCTAATAGTGCCGTCCTATCACTTTATCAAGATAGTCAAGGCCTTATCTGGATTGGTTCATGTGACGGTTTGAACATCTTTGATGGAACCGGTATACATCTATATACACCCATAAACCCCTCTAAAGCTTTACTCTCCGGAAACCTGATAAACCAAATTGTAGAATCGGAGAAAGACATATTATGGATACAGACCAATTATGGATTAAACCGTTTAGATACCAAGAGACAGAGTAGCCAAAGCTTTACAGAATTCAAAGGACAGTATTTCATGACCAAAAATAAAGAGAATATTCTCTTCATCCTGAAAGATGATGGCTATCTCTATTATTATCAACAAAAAACACGGACCTTCAGAAGGTTAAAAATCCCGAACCTCGAATTCAATCATGTTCTCTCTATAGCAGTGGATAACCATAATGTTCTATGGATATTCACTTCCAATGAAGAGACGCAAAGTTATCAAATACAAAACGAAGGACAAGGCATAACATTAATTCCAAACCACCTTTTCAAACATTCAAGCAAACTATATTATGCTTTTGCCGAAGAAGGTATAGTTTATTTTATTGACGAAACTTATGCCCTTTATGAATACGACTTCAACAACCGGCAACAATACTATATCGCTGACCTGAAAGACCAGATAAAAAAGCGTGGAGAGGTATCCTCCATTATCAAGCAACAAAACGACTACTACATTGGATTCAAAAATAATGGACTCATTGTTCTGAAATACATGTCTGATCAAAAAATCAAATACCAAATACAGACAACAGAAATACATTCCGGCATCTTTTGCTTGATAAAAGATAAATTTCAAGATATCGTATGGGTAGGTACAGACGGGCAAGGCGTATATATGTATTTCAATGATACATTTTCCATCACGAACACATTACTAGACACCCCTGTATATCAAATAAATAATCCAGTCCGTGCACTTTATTATGACCAAGAACAAACACTCTGGATAGGTACTAAAGGCAGTGGTATATTACGTATTAATAACTATACTCCAGACAATAGTATATCTACATCATTCGAGCGTATTTCATCAAATAACAGTATACTGACAGACAATTCTGTTTATTGTTTTGCTCCTGGATTACAAAACAAACTATGGATCGGAACAGAAAATGGAATCAACTATTACTCATATTCAACCGGACAAATGAAAGAGCTATCCATCCTAATTGATGGAAAAAAGGTAAAATATGTACATTCCATAAAACAATTGAATGACACAACCCTATGGATATCCACAGTAGGCGAAGGCATTATTAAAGTCATCTTAAACGATGCCACCTCTATTCCTATTGTCAAGTCCGCTTCTCGTACGGTCATTGACAATGGACGTATGGCATCAAACTATTTCTTCACTTCCTACCAAGAGAATGACTCTATTCTATGGTTTGGCAACCGTGGCTGTGGAGCATACCGTATGAATGTAAAAACGGAAAAAATGGTTCCATATCTTTTTGACGATATTGCAAACAGTCAGACAGCCAATGACATCTTCGCTATTTATAAAAATGCAAAAGGCTATTGGTTAGGAACCAGTTCAGGACTATTATATATTGAACAGAACAACTCTCAGAATACAAAAGCAAATCTGTTTTCAAACAATACAGTACACGGTATTCTGGAAGACCATCAAAACAACCTTTGGATGAGTACCAATCAAGGACTGATACGTTTCAATCTCAATACCCATACCGAACAAACCTATAATAGCGAAAGTGGACTGGAAATCACAGAATTCAGCGATGGTGCTTTCTATAAAGACAATTCTACGGAAACATTGTTCTTCGGAGGAACCAATGGTTTCGTTGCCATTAAAACCAATACTTATATTCCACAAGAGTATATGCCACAAATCAGCTTGAAAGGATTATCAATCTTCGGAAAAGAACACAATATCCATGAGTTTCTCCATGAAAAGGACAATAAAACAATTTTGCTATTAGATTACAGCCAAAACTTCTTCCAAATCAATTTCATGGCTATCGACTACATCAACGGCAACAATTATTCCTATTCCTATAAATTGGAAGAAATGAGCAACCAGTGGATAGAATGTGGTACATCTGCCAGTACCATATTCTCTAACCTGCCTCCCGGAGAATACACATTGTTAGTGAAATACAAAAATAACATCAACGGTAAAGAAAGTCAGATACAATCCATCATTATCAACATTACCCCACCGTGGTACCGTAGTCATTGGGCTCATATAGGCTATTCTATCCTATTTATTCTACTTTGTACGGCAGGGATATACCGGATTATCCATGTATATCGCCGTAAACAACACCGTATACTGGATAGAATGAATCGACAGAAAAAAGAGGAGATTTATGAATCCAAACTGCGCTTCTTCACAAATATCACCCATGAATTCTGTACCCCATTAACACTCATCTATGGTCCTTGTGAAAAGATACTTGCCAATCCGTCCATTGATTCCTACACCCGGAGATATGCGACAATGATACAACAAAATACAGAAAAGCTGAACAACCTAATTTTAGAGTTACTTGAATTCCGTAGATTGGAGACCAGCAATAAGGTACTTTCCATCAAGCAGTTACCCGTATCAGATAAAATCAGAAATCTTGCAGAATCTTTCGAAGAATTAGCAGAAAATAGAAAGATGAACTATCAATTACACATAACCCCGAACATAGAATGGAAAACAGATATGAGCTGTTTCAATAAAATTGCCAATAATTTAATCTCCAATGCCTTCAAATATACGCCGGATAAGGGAAATATCACTGTTGAATTGAAAGTGGAAAACCAGTTACTATTTCTGCGTATTTCCAATTCCGGACAAGGAATAGCCAAAGAAAACTTGACTAAAATTTTCGACCGCTATAAAATACTGGATTCAGTGGAAATGAATGGCAAGAATTCCCGTACGGGTCTTGGACTGGCCATCTGCAAAAGTATGATTACACTATTAAATGGAAAAATCAGAGTGGAAAGTATTCCAAATGAGATAACAACATTCACTGTAACCCTACCAGAACTTCCTATTACTGAAGAACAAGAAGCAACACAAGCCACTTATGAGACAAATACATTGAATGCCATTACGGAAAAGACTGTCGAATTGGAAAAAACTCCAAAAGAATTTGACATAAACAAACAAACAATTATGGTTATCGATGATGATTCTTCCATGCTATGGTTTGTTTCAGAGATCTTTATAGACAAATACAATGTATGCTCTTTCAGCAATGCAAAAGAAGCCTTAGCCAGTCTGGAACTGAAGCAGCCAGACTTAATCATCTCAGATGTAATGATGCCTGATATTGATGGATTAACATTTGCTCAGAAAGTAAAACAAAACAAGTTGTGGAGCCATATCCCATTAATTCTACTTTCCGCTCTACATCACGAAGACGACCAAGTAAAAGGCATTGAATCCGGCGCGGAAGTATATGTCACCAAACCTTTCAACATCAAATACTTAGAAAGAATAGTCTACCGCCTTATCAAACGAAAGGCAGATTTAAAAGAATACTACAGTTCTATCTTCAGTTCTTTCACAGTAGAAAATGGCAACTACATACACAAAGAAGATCAAGAGTTTCTGAATAAAATGCTCGAAATAATAGAGAAGAATATTACTAACACAGACTTACAAGTGGAACTTTTAAGTAGTGAAATGGGATATAGTACACGTCAATTCTACCGAAAACTCAAACTAATAACCGAGAAATCTCCAGCCGACATCATCAAGGAATGTCGTCTTTCCATGGTAGAACGATTGCTAGTAACCAGTAACATGACCATCGAAGAAGTAATGGACCAAACAGGATTTACTAATCGTAGTACATTTTATAAAGCATTCTCACAATGTTATGGAATGCCTCCAAGACAGTATAGAGAAGAACAAAAGAGAAACGTGAAAAAAGAAAAACTATATATACAGTAACATAAATAGCCCATTAACTTTATACAAAATCATACATATGAAAAGCTCATCCTCTTTGAATATGAGTCTGGCATTTATACTATTTTTTGCCATACCAACCGCAACAGCACAAACTCACGAACAACCGGAATGGAACAATCTCCATATTTCGGGGATAAACAAAGAAATGGCCTGCCAAACAGCCATTCCCTTTATTGACGAACAACAAGCCATGCGTTTAAGCATTGAGGAATCTCCGTATTATCAAACCCTAAACGGTATTTGGAAATTCCACTGGGTGGCCGACCCTGAAAAGCGGCCAAAGGACTTTTTTAAACCTGATTACGACGTAAGTGACTGGGATAACATCAAAGTGCCTGCCACATGGCAGATAGAGGCTGTACGCCATAACAAGCCCTGGGACAAGCCTTTGTATTGTAATACCATTTACCCTTTCTGTGATTACAGTAAAGGAGTACAATGGCCCAACGTCATCCAACCTCGTCCGGCAGACTATACTTTCGCCAACATGCCCAATCCCGTAGGCAGTTACCGACGTGAATTCACTTTGCCCACATCTTGGAAGGGCAGAGATGTATTTATTCGCTTCAATGGAGTGGAAGCAGGTTTCTATCTTTGGTTGAACGGTAAAAAAGTGGGCTATTCAGAAGACAGCTACTTACCTGCCGAGTTCAATCTGACTCCCTATTTACAAGAAGGAAAAAACACATTGGCAGTTGAAGTGTACCGTTTCACCGATGGAAGTTTTCTTGAATGTCAAGATTTCTGGCGGTTCAGCGGTATCTTCCGCGATGTATTCCTATGGTCAGCACCACGCACGCAAATTAGGGACTTCTTCTTCCGAACCGACTTGGACGGAGATTATCGTAATGCTACAGTTTTTTTGGACGTGGAAATCACCGGTAAGAAAAGTTCTGCCGAACTCATAGTGAAGCTCTCCGACACAGAAGGAAAGGAAGTGCTATCACGCACTATCCACGCTACAAAAATAGGTAGTACCCATCTGGAATTCGATGTGGAGAACCCACTGAAATGGACAGCCGAAACACCCAGCCTCTACAACCTGACCCTGACCCTAAAACAGAAGGGAAAAGTGACAGACCTACGTAGTGTAAAGGTAGGCTTCCGCGAAATAGAGTTTGCCAAAAACGGACAACTGCTGATTAACGGCAAACCCACTCTTTTCAAAGGTGTCAACCGCCACGATCACAGCCCATTGAATGGCCGTACCGTCTCCAAAGAAGAGATGGAAAAGGACGTACAACTAATGAAAGCGCTGAACGTAAATGCTGTCCGTACCTCCCATTACCCCAACAACCCTTACTTTTACGACCTATGCGACCGCTATGGCATCTATGTATTGGCAGAAGCCAATGTAGAGTGCCACGGCGAAATGCATCTCTCACACGAGCCACAGTGGGAAAAATCATTCACCGAGCGCAACGAGAACCAAGTGAAACGTTTCCGTAACCACGCTTCCATCGTAATGTGGTCCATGGGCAACGAATCGGGAAACGGAAACAACTTCTCCACTGCTGAAAAGGCCATCAAACGTTTGGATACTACCCGCCCCACCCACTACGAGGGAAACAGTTCCTTCTGCGACGTGACCAGTTGCATGTACCCAAGTGTGGACTGGCTGGAAAACGTAGGCCGTGAACGATTGGAGAAAATACAAAAGGGCGAGATCGTGAAACCTCACGTAGTATGCGAGTATGCCCATGCCATGGGAAATTCCATAGGAAACTTCAAGGAATACTGGGAAACCTACGAACGCTATCCGGCACTCATCGGAGGTTTCATCTGGGATTGGGTGGACCAAAGCCTGCGTATGCCCACTCCCGACGGCAAAGGCTTCTACATGGCCGTAGGCGGTGACTTTGGTGACAAGCCCAACGACGGTAACTTCTGTACCAACGGCGTCATCTTCTCCGACCGTACATTATCTGCCAAATCCTATGAAATGAAGAAGATACATCAACCCATCCGCATAGAAGCATTAGGGAATGGCAAATATAGAATCAGCAACAAGCGATTCCATGCCAATATGGAAGACCTCTACGGGAGATACGAAATAACGGAAGATGGAAGGACCGTCTGCTCAGGCAATCTGGAAGATTTGAAGCTGGAAGCACAGGCAAGCAAAGTCATCACCCTGCCAGACATACCCGCAACGAAGGTACCCGGAGCAGAATACTTTATCAATTTCAGTTTCTGCCAAAAAAGAGATACCGAATGGGCAAAAGCCGACTACGAGGTAGCCACCGAACAATTCAAGCTATTAAGCAGCGAGAAACCTATATTCGTACCCGAAAAAGGAAACATCAATCTAAACGAAACTGCCGACGCATTGGTGGTGAAAGGTGAACGTTTTGAAGCTGTCTTCTCCAAGGAAGAAGGAACTTTATCGGCATATACATTGAATAATATCCCCCTGATAAGTAAAGGACTCGAACTGAACCTCTTCCGTGCTCCCACCGACAACGATAAACAGGTAAGCGACGATTGGCAACGCAAAGGCCTTTACCAACTGCAAGCGGAAACCGGCAAATGGGAAACCCACCAAAAAGAGGACAGAATAACCCTGCACATCCGGAACTGCCACAAAGGTAAACTCGGTTTTGAGTATCGCACAGAAATAGAATACACCGTAAATGCCGATGGTTCCATCATGGTGAACAGTGTCATCATCCCGGTATCCGACAGCGAAATCATTCCGCGCGTGGGCTATCGAATGGAACTGCCCGAAGGCTTCGAGCGTATGCGTTGGTATGGACGTGGCCCATGGGAAAACTACATAGACCGCAAGGATGCCACCCCAATAGGCGTATACGAAAGTACAGTATCCGACCAATGGATGAACTATGTAAAGCCTCAGGAAATGGGTAACCATGAAGAGGTACGCTGGATTTCCATCACCAACGCCGACGGTATGGGCTTCGTTTTCGTGGCAGGCGACCAAATGGCGGCTTCTGCCCTGCATGTCAGAGCACAAGACATGGCAGATCCCGACCATCTGCAAAAACTGATTCACAAATACGACATCCCGATGCGCAAGGAGACAGTTCTTTGTCTTGATGCCCACAATCGTCCTCTGGGCAACGCAAGTTGCGGTCCGGGCCCGATGAAAAAATACGAACTGCAAGCAACTCCCGTAGCATTCAGCTTCATCATGATGCCTTTGGAAAGAAGCTACACGCAAAGTGAGCTTACCAAGAAAGCACGCGTACAGATGCCTGCATGCATGCCCGTAATGATAGAACGCGATAACAACGGTTACCTGCAAATGAGTACCGGAACTCCGGAAGCGACCATCTTCTACAGCCTTAACGGTAACGAATACCGGGAATACACAGCTCCATTCGAGTTCATTGACGGTGGAAAGATACAAACATACGCTGTTTCCGGAAAATTAGGCAAGAGCCTGGTCACTACTATGGAACTACCCATATTCGTAGACCACTCGGCATGGAAGGTGGTCTCCTCCAGCAGCGACAGCCAAGGAGAAGAGGCGCAAAACGCCATTGACGGAGACCCTTCCACATATTGGCACACCCGTTGGCACGAACCCATTCCGGAGTTTCCACACAGCATTGTGGTAGACATGGCTTCCCTACTGGTAGTGGATAAATTCATCTACACGGCACGACATTCCAATGATAACGGGCACGTCAAAGACTACGAGCTAAGCTTCAGCAAAGACGGAAAAAATTGGGAAAGCACCGTCAAAGGTACATTCTCCAATCTGACGTCTGCCCAAACCATAACATTGGAAACACCCGTCACTGCCCGTTACTTCAAATTCGTTCCCTTGTCCGAAATGCACGGCAGGAAATGGGCTTCGGCAGCCGAACTGAATGTGAGCATCCTGAAAAATATCAGCGGAGCATCCCAAAGACAAACAGTGGTCTCCGTAGACAGCGATGCAGACAACAGTATGAAGCTGGCGGCAGACGGTAACATAAACACCTATTGGCACACGGTACATAACCAATTCTACATAGCTCCCTACCCTCATGAGATACATCTTGCCCTATCCAAAGAGGCCACAATAAAGGGTATCCGCTACACTCCGCGACAAGATAGCGAAGAAGGACGGATAGCTTCCTATGAAGTATATGCAAGCAAAGATGGAAAAAATTGGGGGCAGCCCATTACCTATGGCACCTTCCATATAGGTACAGCAACGCAAACTATAGAATTTACTCCTTGCCGGGCACGCTATGTGAAACTATCGGGATTATCGGCCCATGACAAAGGAAAGAAAGCTGCCATAGCAGAATTAGAGATAATCTTGGAAGAATAATTTTATATGAAAAACTATTAACCATGGAGTTTCAAGACTTGTGCAAAAACTTGTACAAGTCCTGAAATTCCACGTTTTCTCCTATAAGCAAAAATCACTTCCCTTTCACTATCCGCTTAATATCATTCAGCTTGTTCAGCGCCTCCAGCGGCGTCAAATTATTCACATCCAAATTCAGTATCTCATCGCGTATCTGGCACAGCACCGGGTCGTCGAGCTGGAAGAAGCTGAGTTGCATGCCGCCGCGCGTCTCTCCTACTTCTGCCATCGGCTTGTTGGAGATTCCCTGCTGGCGATTGTCCGTTTCCAATTGTCTCAGTATGTCGTTGGCACGCTTCACGATGCTTTTGGGCATACCTGCCATTTTGGCTACATGAATACCGAAAGAGTGTTCGCTACCGCCGCGCTCCAATTTGCGCAGGAAGATGACTTTGTTATCTATCTCCTTCACCGAAACGTTGTAGTTCTTTATACGCTTGAAGCTCTTCTCCATCTCATTCAGCTCATGGTAGTGCGTGGCAAACAAGGTTCGGGCTTTTGCCTTGGGATGCTCGTGTATATGCTCCACAATCGCCCAGGCGATGGAAATACCATCATATGTAGAAGTACCGCGCCCCAGCTCGTCGAACAGCACCAGGCTGCGGGGAGAAAGGTTGTTCAGGATATCCGCCGCCTCGTTCATCTCCACCATAAAGGTAGACTCGCCCACGGAAATATTATCGCTGGCACCTACACGGGTGAATATCTTATCCACCAACCCGATATGGGCACTCTCCGCAGGCACAAAACTGCCGATTTGAGCCAGCAGCGTAATCAGCGCCGTCTGCCTCAGCAAAGCAGACTTACCCGCCATGTTGGGACCCGTAATGATGATAATCTGCTGCGTCTGGCTATCCAGCATCACATCATTGGCAATATACTTCTCGCCGATGGGGAGTTGCTTCTCAATCACCGGGTGGCGCCCCTGGCGGATTTCCAGTACGTCGTCGTCGGCAATGACGGGGCGTATATAGTTGTTCTCGCGCGCTGCCGTGGCAAAGGAGAGCAGGCAGTCCAGACGCGCTATCTGGTTCGCATTGATTTGAATGGCGGGGATGAACTCGCTCAATGATTGCACCAATTCTGCATAGAGTTGTGTTTCCAGTACCAGTATCTTGTCCTCCGCACCGAGAATCTTCTCCTCGTACTCCTTCAATTCCTGGGTAATGTAGCGTTCGGCATTGGCAAGGGTCTGCTTGCGTATCCACTCTGCCGGCACTTTGTCCTTATGCGTGTTGCGCACTTCGATGTAATAACCGAAGACATTGTTGTAGCCTATCTTCAAGCTGGGAATCTCCGTCAGCTCACTCTCGCGCTGCTGTATCTGCAACAGATAATCCTTACCGGAGTAGGCTATCTGGCGCAACTCGTCCAACTCGGCACTAACACCGGACTTGATGACACCGCCCTTATTAATCAGCAACGGCGGGTCATTGTCTATCTCCCGGTCTATGCGGTCGCGGATGGACTGGCAGATGTTCAACTGCTCGCCTATATGATTCAAGCTGGCATTATCGGCATCCATGCAAGCCGCTTTGATGGGTTCTATCGCCTGCAAAGCCACCTTCAGCGCCACTACCTCACGCGGAGAGACACGGCCTACCGCCACTTTGGAGATGATGCGCTCCAAGTCACCTATCAAATGCAGTTGCTCCTCTATCAACTCCTTGAAATCGGGCTGGCGGAAGAAGTATTCCACTACATTCAGCCGTTCGTTAATCGGCTGCACGTCCTTCAACGGGAATACCAGCCAGCGTTTCAGCAGGCGGGCACCCATCGGGCTGATGGTCTTGTCTATCACATTCAGCAGACTGCTACCGCCGTCGTTCATCGACCCCATCAGCTCCAGGCTGCGCACTGTGAACTTATCCAGACGGACGTACTTATCCTCCTCGATGCGTGCCAGCGAAGTGACATGCCCTATCTGCGTATGCTGCGTCATGATGAGGTATTGCAGGATAGCTCCCGAAGCGATGATACCGTTCTTGAGATGCTCCACACCGAAACCTTTCAGGTTCTTCACCTCGAAATGCTTCAGCAGCTTCTCGCGGGCGGAAGTCTCGGTAAACACCCAGTCGTCCAGCTCGAAAGTGAAGAACTTGCTGCCGAAGTTCCCTTCGAACATCAACCGCTTGCCACGCTCGAAAAGCACCTCTTTGGGGGCAAAGTTGTTCAGCAACTTGTCCACATAGTCGAAAGGGCCTTCCGCCGTCAGAAATTCGCCCGTAGATATGTCCAGGAAAGCCACACCGCAGGCACCCTTGCCGAAGTGTACGGCAGCCAGAAAGTTGTTCTCCCGGTAGTTCAGCACATTGTCGTTGATGGAGACTCCCGGCGTCACCAGCTCCGTGATGCCCCGCTTTACGAGTTTCTTTGTCAACTTCGGGTCCTCCAACTGGTCGCAGATGGCCACGCGCTTGCCGGCACGTATCAGCTTGGGCAGATAGGTGTCGAGTGCATGATGCGGAAAGCCCGCCATTTCGATGGTTTTCCCCTTGCCGTTGGCACGTTTGGTCAAGGTAATACCGAGGATTTCGGACGCGACGACGGCATCGGTGGAATAGGTTTCATAGAAGTCACCACAACGAAACAGCATGACAGCATCGGGATGCTTTGCCTTCAAGTCGAGGAACTGTTTCATCATCGGGGTAAGGACAATATCTTCGTGCATACAAGTCTTTAATTTTTAATTTCCAGGATTTTGAGCCAAGAGAGCAGAAAATCGTCAAGTAAGGCCCAAAACTTAATGTGACAAAGATAATTCTTTTTTAGAAAACAGCTGCGTAGAGGCTTCAAAACCTTAGCAAGCCTTAACAAAGAGACGTATTTTCCTAAAACATGTTATAAAACAGCCTTTTTTATTTGCTTTATTTGGAGATAAGCAAAAAGTCCGTACCTTTGCAATGTGTTTTTCATAGTATTAGATTTAAGGTTAACAAAGGTTGGAGTACAGCGGTACTCCTTTTTTTATGCCCACACCTTTCGTATCTTCCCCTTTTCCCTTACAAAAAGACATATTCACTCGGCGAAACGCCCTTCATCTTCTTGAAAACCCGGTTGAAATAAGGAACATTGTTGAATCCCACCTGATAACAGATTTCTGCTACGGATACCTTTTGTTGTTTCAGCAGCCGGCAGGCAAGCTCAATGCGGTATTCATTGAGATAAGTGACGAAAGTCTTCCCCGAGACTTTCTTGAAAAAGATACAGAAAGAAGTGCGGTTCATCCCCACGTGACGGGCAACGTCATCCAGCGTAATATCCCGCTTGGCGTTACAAACGACGTAGACTTGTATCCTATTCATTCGCTCCCGTTCCGGGTCCATCTTCTGATACCGCCCCACCACACTCTCTTCCTCGCTCCCGGCAAGGATAAGCAGCAGTTTTATCATCAGCGGGATGCGTTCAGCCCTCCCCAAAGGACGCATCTCCTCGAGGACGGAAGCAATAGCCGCCGACTTTTCCTTCCCGAACTTCACGGCATCCCTTTTCCGTTTCAGCTTCTCCGTACATTCCTGCAGCTCAGGGAAAGCAACACAGCAGTTGTCAAAAAATTCCCGGCCAAAAGTTATCGTGATATTGGCAATACGCCCCTGCGCATCTGTCACATCATTCTCGAAATACCAGCAATGCGGTATCTCCGGAGGAACTATCACCACTTCCCCACTCCCGAAAGGTTCAGTACGGTCACCTATCAGCCGCATGCCGGAGCCTACGATGATATACGACAACTCCCACGTTGCCTGCTCATGCAGACCTATCTGCTCGCCGGGAGCCAGGCATACATCGTCGAAGGTAAAAGAAGTGTTTTCCGGCCGAGGCACTGCATTATCATTCATAATTTGGGTAAAATATCTCCTTGAAGGGGAGTAAATGCAAATATAAGACAATCCTAATAAACAATAAGAGAAATGCCCGGAGAAATTGCAGACTAACTTTGCCCGCGAAATAAAGTTATACCGGGAATCCGGATTGTCTGAGGATGTGTCAAAATACACACTCACCACAGATTACACAGATTAACACCGATAAAAGTTCTTGATTATCAGAGCTCCTAAAATAATCTGTGTAATCTGTGGTGAGTCATGACACGTCCGCATTTTAGAAGAATATTAATCTAACAACAAACATAATTCCAATGAAGACAACAACTTATTTAGCATCCAAGCCGCGTTACGAAATACTGGACGGGCTTCGCGGCGTAGCCGCAATAATCGTGGTAGCTTTCCATCTTTTTGAAACCTATTCCGCAGGGCCTGCCCACCAGATTTTGAACCACGGCTACTTGGCCGTGGACTTCTTCTTCGTACTCTCCGGCTTCGTCATCGGTTATGCCTACGACGACCGCTGGGACCGTATGACAACGTGGGACTTCTTCAAGCGACGCTTGGTACGCCTGCACCCCATGGTGATTATGGGTACACTCCTCGGCGCCTCCCTATTCTACTTCAGTGCCTGCTCCGCCTTCCCGATGGTGATGCAGACACCGTGGTGGAACGTGCTGCTGATGACACTCCTGGGCTGCCTTATGTTCCCCACCCCCACTTCATGGGACATCCGGGGCTGGTGGGAGACAAACGCGTTGAACGGCCCCACCTGGTCGCTGATGTGGGAATATATTGCCAATGTGCTCTATGCCCTATTCATCCGCCGCTTCTCCAAACTGGCACTGGGCATATTCGTCGGACTCTCTGCCTGCCTTACGCTCGACGTCACGCTCAACATAGATACCTTTGGGCTTCTTTCATCGCGGGGAGAAGCCGCCTACACCCTCATCGGCGGCTGGAGCCTGACACCCGGCCAGCTCTATATAGGCATTTCACGCCTGCTCTATCCCTTCTTCATGGGTCTGCTGTTGTCTCGCATAGGCAAGCAGGTGAAGGTGAAGAGAGGATTCTACTGGTGTTCCCTGCTGGTGACTGTTATCCTCGTGATACCGCGCATCGGAGGCGAGACCAGCCAATGGATGAACGGCGTCTACGAAGCCGTAAGCGTGCTCGCCCTCTTTCCGCTGATAGTGGCTATGGGAGCAGGCAGCAACGTCACGGGCAAGCGTTCCGTAGCCCTCTGCAAATTCCTGGGCGAACTATCCTATCCGCTGTACATCACACACTTCCCGCTGATATACATGCAGATAGCCTGGGCACGGAATAACCCCGACGCACCGGCAGGAATGCACTTGTTCATTGCCGTATCCGTCTTTGTACTCTCCATTGCCATTGCATACGCTTGCCTCAAACTGTATGACGAACCGGTACGCGAGTGGCTGAAACAACACTGGTTGATGAAGAAGAATACCAAAACATCCAAATGATTGTTGAACCCAAATACACACTACCATGAATAGAATAAAATCTTTCTTGTTGGCAAGCATGTTTCTCCTGCCAACAATGGCGCAGCAAGCAGCTGCTCCAGCTATTCCACAAGACAAAAAAATAGAGCAGAAAGTGGAAGCCCTACTGAAAAAAATGACCCTTGAAGAGAAAATAGGCCATGAGAGAAATCGGCATACCCTGCATCTATGGACTAGACCAAAATCACGGGACAACCTACACAATGGGTGGAACGCTCTTTCCTCAAAACATCAATGGGGCTGCTTCCTTCAACCGCAACCTGGCCCGTGAAGCCGCACGTATTACTGCCTATGAAACCAAAGCCGGCAGCTGCCCGTGGACTTATTCTCCCATCATCGACCTGGGACGCGATCCCCGCTGGCCACGCATATGGGAGAATTATGGCGAAGACTGCTACGTCAATGCAGAAATGGGGCGGGCTGCCGTACTCGGCTTCCAAGGAGAAGACCCGAATCATATCGGCAAACAAAATATTGCCGTATCGCTAAAGCATTATATGGGCTACAGCGTCCCCCTCACCGGAAAAGACCGTACACCGGTATACATCTCGGCTCAAGACCTTCGTGAGAAACACTTTGCCCCTTTCCTGGCTTGTGTAAAAGCAGGAGTATTATCCATCATGACAAATTCGTGTTCTGTCAACGGATTGCCCGTACACGCCAATTACAAAATCTTGACCTAATGGCTGAAAGAAGAACTGAACTGGGATGGAGTACTTGTCACGGACTGGGCTGACATCAACAACCTCTGGCGCCGCGAAAAAGTGGCAGCCGACAAGAAAGAAGCCATCAAAATCGCCATCAACGCAGGTATCGACATGGCCATGGAACCTTATGAATGGGATTTCTGTACACTGCTGAAAGAACTTGTACACGAAGGCGAAGTACCCATAAGCCGCATTAATGACGCCACCCGGCGTCACCTACAATGAAAAAGGGGCTTATTGGGCCGAAAACAAGCCGGAAATCGAAAAAGCCGTGAAAGCAGCCACAGAAGTCGATTACATCATCGCCTGCATCGGTGAAAATTCTTATTGTGAAACTCCCGGCAACCTGACTGACCTGACCCTCTCGCGCAATCAGCTCGATTTAGTAAAAGCACTGTCTGCTACGGGAAAACCCGTCATCCTTATACTGAATGAAGGCCGTCCCCGCCTCATCAATGAAATAGAGCCGATGGCAAAGGCCGTAGTAGACATCATTCTGCCGGGAAACTACGGAGGAGACACCCTTGCCAACCTGCTCAGCGGTGATGAAAACTTCAGTGGAAAGCTGCCCTTCACCTATCCGAAAGAAATCAACTCACTCATCAACTACAACTACAAGGTGAGCGAGGAAGTGGAAAAAATGGAAGGGGCCTACGACTATGACGCGGTTGTATCCGTGCAATGGGCTTTTGGGTACGGACTAAGCTATACCAGCTTCAGCTATAGCAATCTGAAAGTAAACAAGGCAAACTTCACAGCCGATGACGAGCTTATCTTCACTGTGGACGTAAAAAATACAGGAAGCCGTGCCGGCAAAGAAAGTGTTCTCCTTTTCAACAGTGCCCTCATAGCTTCAATGACCCCCGACAGCCGTCGCCTGCGAGCTCCCAATCGGTAGTCTATATTGCCAGTCTCCCATTTACTACATTCCCTATTTAAGCAACAATTCCTGCAATACTGCATTTTAAATTCTTGCTTACTAAAACTTATTCGTCCGACAGCCGTTGAATTATCGTCCGACAGTTGTCGGACGATAATTCAACAAGTATCGGACGAATAAATCTTAGCAAAGAAAAAGATAGATGGCTTACCGCTTGATTTATTTGTGAGTACCCGCGTACACAATCAGTACCTTCCCCAAAGAATCAAGTTGCCAATGAGTTCTCATGAGCTTGTCATTGCAACTTCAAGAATGGTAACGTATTTCCACCGGTAGACAATGGCAGCTTGCAGCACATCGTTGGGTTTCACGGACGACTGTATGTTGGTAAACGTAAAGCCACAGGTACTGAGACGCTCCTTCAGTAATGCCTCCACCTCCTTCTCCATCATCCACTCCACGCTCACTACCGGCCAGATTGACGATGATGCCGTCTGTCCCGAATCAATACCGGTCATTTTTGGAGAAAAGAAGGCCTCCCTTCAGCGCAAGTCCCTCGGTACGGGTAGTGCCGGATGCCGTGATACGGATGTCACTGTTTGCCCAGAAACAGATGCGCAGAGCTGTAATATCACTGCCGATGAAATCTTCTGCTTTGCCGGCGCCTTTACTTCCTTCTCGCAAGATACTCGATGGCATAAACCGGCCAGCGGGGAACTTTGCGGATATTTGTACGGACAGCAGGAATATCGCACAGCAGGAAGAGGGCGGCAAGGCCTAAAGCGAACCAGATAACATAGCCATAGACCTGCTTCATTGCCACCATCATCATGGAGTGCAGGAAGTCGCGGCCAACGTATTCGCCGAGGTTGAAGTGCGCCATATCCAAATGCGTGAGAGTGAGTTGCTGTCCGTAGCTCATCATGTTGTCGTTCATAAAGTGCGAGAAGATAGTGGTATAAATGCCATAACCTGCCGCTCCTGCCAGATACATGTGGAGGATGTTGAACACGAACAAGCCCATGAAGAACTGCTCAAGACTTGGCACTGATTCGTCTAAAGCCCACATCAATGTCGGGGCAAGGATGGCATACGCAAATCCTCGCAAAAAGATGGCAAAGCGGTACTGCTCGATATTGACGTTTATGTCAAGCGTGAAGTACATCAGCATGCCATAGAGTGCGATACCGATGAAGGCAATGCCGAAGAGTTTCCACACCTTCCACTTCTTGACTTTCAGCCAATAGAGATCGAGCAGGATACCGAGGTACATGCCGGGAAGTGCCCACATATACTGCGACTCTTTGGTCAGCTCCTCCAGCCGGATGACTTCGCTGTAGAGTATCTCTTCCATCGTGTGTTCAGCACCGAAAGCGAGTTCGGCAAAGAAGGTGACGAGGAGGATGGGAACAACGTTGCGACGTGTAAAAAGACCAAGCTCGATGTAGGGGTAACGGTAGTAGCGCAAGCGGTAGAGCACAATGCCGGAAAGCACAATGGCAGCACCGAACAGAAGGCGTATGCGGAGGGTATCGAACCACATGAAATAGTCGCCGTACACCACAATGTACGACACCACGAGCATCAGTCCGCAGATGAGCAATGCTCCCTGAAAGTCGATACCTTTGAGCGACAGACGCTGGGGCATGGGACAAAACGGACGGCAGAAGATGGCCTGCGTGAGCAATACGAACGACATAGTGCCGATGGTGAAGACGTGCATCATCTGCCATGTGAAATGATGACCGAACCAGGCGGCAAGCCATCCGCTACCCTCGATGGCGGTGAGCAGGATGATGTGAAGCACGGGGAAGAAAACGGCAAAATCGCGTCGGGGGGTAATCCAAAGCTGGATGTTGCTCATGCACTCGAACGTGCCCTGTATCTTAGCCATTCCGGCTATGAAGCACACTATCATGAGCACAGGCATCGACTGGCAATGCATCGTCAGCACATTGCATACGGCAAGAACGATGGCAGAACCGCAGAGCAACTGCTTGTTGGTGAAGCGGAACTTCATGCGGAAAAGCATAGGAAAATAGACAGCCATGCCCGCGAGGGTGGCATAAAGCAGAAAGAGCACGTCCTCAATCATGAAGTCGGTGGTGCCACGAATGCCATCCAGTGCACCAAGGTAGATGCCACCGCCGAACTGGAAGCAAAAGGCGGTCAGCACGTACAGCCACGGCTGTATCCGGCGAGGCACCCATCCCTTCATCATAGGCATGGAAAAGCCCATGCCGGGTGGAGGGCCACCGGCGCTCTTCATAAAGAATTCAGTCAATTGTCCCATTACTCCTCAACGATACATTCCACATTATAACCGCCCTTGAGCCTGGCAACATCAGCATTCTCATCGAGCTTGATGCGTACGGTGACGCGCTGTTCGACCTTCACAAAATTACCCGTGGCATTGTCGATGGGAATAAGTGAGAAGGCACTGCCGGTAGCATCAGAGATACGTTCCACCGTACCCGTATATTGTATACCGGGAACGGCATCGGCTGTAATCTCAGCCTTACCACCCACCTTGATGTGAGGCAACTGGCTTTCCTTGTAGTTTGCCTCAACCCAACGTTCACCATTGTCAACAATACTCACCAGTACCTGGCCCGGATTGACAAGCTGACCTACGTGAATATCCTTCGTACCAACGGTACCGTTACAAGTGGCAATGATGTAGCAATAGGAGAGGTTGAGACGGGCGAGGTCGACGGCACGACGAGCCAGTTCGATGCCCTGCTCCGAAACGGAAAGGTGATGCCCCTGTTCGGCCACAACAGCCGACTGCATCTGACGTGAACGAACCGCCTGCTCGTAGGCTGCCTTGGCACTCAGATAGCCCGTATGTACTTTATCATACTGTTGTCGGGTAACAGCATCCTGACTGAGGAGCTTCTTGAAACGAGTATCCTCACGCATGGCATTCTCCATCTGTACACGTGCGGATTCGATGCCGGCTTCGGTAACGGTCATGCTTGTCTTGGTGGTAACGATGCTGCTTGCCGTTCCCTGCGAACCGTGTTCGGCACGGATAAGGTCGGTCTCGGCTTGGGCCAGTCGCAAGCGAAATTCGGCATCCTCGATGATGGCAAGCGTATCGCCTTTCTTTACTTGCTGGAAATCCGCGAACCGTACCTCACGGATGAAGCCTTGCACACGGCTGCTCTGAGGCACGACGTTCTGGCGTACACGGGCATTGTCGGTAAATTCTCCACCGCCGAAGTGCATAAACTGGCTCACCACATAAACGGCTCCACCCAAGAGGCAAAGCACGATGAGCGCATTGTATAAATAGATGTGTATCTTGTTCTTTTCCATTATTATAAAGTATTTGTTACGTATTTGAGTGTATAGAAATTATAAAGCATGCTGATGCGGGCATTGACCAGTGCCATTTCGGCGGAGAGTTTCATGTTGGAGGCATCGACCATGTCGGTAAGGAGTGCAAGGTCGTTCTGATAACGGTTCTGCACCACGGAGTAGTTCTGATTGGCAAGTTCCACCTGCTTCTGCTGTGTCTTCACCTCGGTGTAGGACGTAAGGAGGTTGGTGTAGTTTGCCTGTACAGCATTCTCCACACCCTCACGAGCCAAGGCGAGCGCTTCCCTCGACTGCCGATGCTCTGTACGTGCCTTGCGGATGTGGTGTTTGTTCTTCCAAAGACTGCCAAGGCTGAACTTTACGCCTATCCCGACAAACCACACGTTTACATTGCAATCCTTCGGGATGAGGTCTTGTGTATAAGGACCAAAGAGATGATTCTCTGCCACGACAGCCACCGAAGGCAATGACTCCGCCTTTGCCTGCTTCACCTTCTGCTCTGCAAGATTTGTGGCAACCGTTGCCTGGCGGATACCAAGATTGTTGTCCGTTGCCGTCTGCTGCCATGTGTCTTGAACGGCGATTGCCGAGAGTGCGTCTATTTCTGTGTTGAGCTCATTCTTATCGGGAACTATAACCGTCTGCTCCGGTAAATGAAGCGTTGTAACCAGTTGATGGTTGATGATGGTAGAGGCATCGGTGAGCTTTGCCAGTGTGAGTTCAAGACCCTGCAACTGGAATTCATAGCGAGTGATGTCGTTCTGCAAAACAGTACCCTGCTCACGGCGGGCTTTCATTTGGTCAATCTCCTTCTGCGTAAGTGCGATATTCTGACGCACCACTTCTATCTGATTGCCTAACTTGTAGAGGTCAAGATAGTAACCCGTCAACAAGAAGCGCACCTCCTGGCGGTTCTTCTCCACATCGAGTTCTGCCATTTTTTCGCCCAATTCTGCCATGCGGATGCCCGAACGGATAGCGCCACCGGCATACACAACCTGCGACACCTGAGCCGTGAAACTATTTCCCCAATGGGGGGTGTCCTGCTTACCGTTTGCCACGGGAATAGCTCCCATACCCGGCACGATGTAATCGGTCGTTCCATCGGTCGAAAAACCTCGCGACAGCATGAAGGCATTGCCCGTATAACTGCCCTGAAGGCTCAAATCCACACTCGGCAGCAAAGCCGATTTGGCTGCTGCCACCCCTTCGCTGGCTGCCTGCAAAGCCACCTCACTCACCCTCACCTTCTGACTCTGTTGGTCAGCAAGATTGTAAAGTGCCGTGAGTGTCATCGCCTGCACAGCCTTGTCTTGTGCATATATATGCACAAGACAAGGCTCTCCGGCCATCAGAGCGACAGCCAGAGCAGAATAAACCATAAGTTTGTTCATGAAATAAAAATAGATGTATTGTTGTTCATTATTTTTTCCTCTAACCGTTAACTATAAGCCGTTAACCTCTGTTCATTCCCTCGGAAATACTAATAATGAACCATAAGAGTCCGGACAGTACAACATCTGCCACAATGCGCTACAAACGGCCTCATCAGGGAATATAAAAAAGATGAGAACCGAATTTCGAGCACTATTGATTAAGAAATCCGGTGCAAAAGTACAAATAAAAAGTCGAAATAGGGTTAAAAAAAGTCGGTAAGTATCAAAAATTAATGTTTGAAAAGCATGGTATCATCCTTTTTCTTATTGACAATTTTAGCGTTTCAATGTTGCAATGCGTAATGCCACTCCAAACGCCTTTTAAATGGGTATTTCTCCGGCACCGAGGAACACCCTCTCCGACACCGGGGAACTCTGCCTTCCCTGGTGCCGGAAAACAAAAAAACGCATTGCCTATATAATTACAGAAAATCAGCTTATTCAAATCTGTTCTTATTTCTCTGCCAATAGCTGCACAGATTCATCCGTCATGTGATGGTCTGCTGTCAAGCTCCAGTCATTGTTCTTTTCGTCCCATTCGTAGCTGAGGTAGCGCAAGACACTGCTGTCGGTCTGCCGATAGACGGCTTTCTGCTTGATGTCGGTGTAGGCATTGCTTTGCTCGTTCCAGAGGGCGTATTCCACAGTGACGTCGTCCGTATAGAAGAAGTTAAGACTGTGGTGCTTCTCAAAGCTTTGCGTGGATTCGTTCCATTTCAGCACTTCTTTTTGGGAGATGCGACCGGAGTTGTCGTAAATGTAATTGTACTTCAGGTGGCGGTGCAGGAATTTCTGATTCTCCACTTTGAATACGGTTTGTGTTTCCACACGGCCGTCGTTGGTTTCGGTATTATAGGCAAAGTTGTCTGTACGGTTAACGGCTGCTGCGCTTACTACGTTTACTAAAGAGGTCATTGCGATGATTGCTGAAATTACTAAAGTCTTCATAATGGTTCTATTTTTTAAGTTATACATTTTGTTTCAAGTTCTTGTCTTTGGGGGAGTTGTTCCCTTTCGACATTGCAAAGATAGGAGGTGGTAAAAAGCTTTTAGGTTATCGTTACGTTAATGTTAGGTTAACGGAGATATTTATTACTTTTGCGCCCAAAACAAGAACAAAATGAAAACACGTTTCCTCTTATATCTTTCCTTTTCCAATCTATCGGAGACGTAACTGGATAGGCATACAGCAGACTGTCACCACATCTACTATTGAGAAGTACCATCTTTCTTCTATGTCGTCCCAAACGGTTCGGACTTTCTTCGCTTCGAAAAGCTTGATGGCATTATGCTGGGTCATGATATTATGTTTTCAATTTTTAGTTTTAAGCTCTTTGATTGGGTCCTCGTTATGTGACAGAAACAATGCTCTTTCTTCAATTTAATCATAATTTCTGTTTTATTGCATCAGTTGACATAGTCTGTTTTCTTAGGTATAGTACAAAATATATGATTATTTTGACTTAAAACAAATCGCAGTCAATAAATCACTGCACATCATATGACAATAGGGAATAGCCTGCACCACAGACCATCCCCTATCACCTTAATTCTACTTGTGTGACTTCCTCTTACTTCACCACACCGTCCGTCATCGTAAAGCCTTCCAGAGAGCCGGCTTTCACCTGAATACAAATCACACTGATGGCGCTGTCTGCCGCAGCCGACAATTGGCGTTCTCCTGCCGGAGCCACGCGAAGCCAGTCACCCGCCTGCAGTTCTACGGTTTCTCCGTCAACCACCATGGTGCCGCGTCCGGAGAGGACGGCATAAATTTCTTCATTTTGCTTGTGCGAATGCACAAAAGGTACTCCTGCACCAGCCGGCAAATTGCTGATAGATACTTCTGCACCAGTCAGATTCAATGAATCGTGCAACTCGACACGTGCCTCGCCTGCGGGCACATTTACTTTCTGATAGTTCTTCATAATCACTTCTCCTTAGTATGTTTTGATTTACGGCTGCAAAGTTAGCCAACTACCAGACATCGTACAAGAAGGCACTTGAAGCTCAGTTAGTTACCTCCATGTTACCATTATTGGCAAATAAGGAGTTAGAAAAATAAGATTAACAAAAATTATTACTATTTTTGCCGAAAAAGCAAATATCGACTAAACTCTATAAAACATGAAGATTCTGAAAAAAAATTCAAAAGTAATAGTCATCGTAATGGCTGTACTGGCAACCATTTGGTGTGGTTTGTATGTTTATGCCAACTATTTCTATAATGACAAGCAGATTGATGTAGAAAACTTCTACATCGCGGAACTACCGTTACCCCCCTCGCAGTTTGAAGAAGATTTCAAAGAAATACACCAGATTGTCATGGAGAATTATTCATTATACCAAGCCAAGCATCTGAATATGGATTCATTGTATCAAGCTTGTGACGCCCGCGTTCGCCAGGCGCAGACCACCACAGACTACGGACTGATAGTGCAGGAATACATCTCTGCCTTACAATGCGCCCACGCCATTACCTGCTACAAGAGGTACACAGCCAATCAGCGCGTAGCCTTTATAGAGGATTCCTTGTTCGTTGACAAACCCAGTGACTATCTGACAGAATACGGCTTCCAGGACAAAGACCGGATTATAGCTATCAACGGACTCCCCTATAAACAATGGATTGAACAGAACGAAAAATATACCGAAGCATCTACCGTCCCCCACAGACGGCTCCGTACAGCCTATGATGCGTTCCGTAGTTATGCAGACACCCTAAGAAACTATACACTGCTGAGAGGGGGCGATACTCTGACCGTCACCCTTCCCTTGAAACAAAGGGACTATTTTCCGGATAACGAAGAACAAACTGTGGAGAGCAGGATATTACAAGACAGCATTGGTTACCTTACCATCAAAACCATGATGAACCCCGTCATGGAAGATTTCAAGGCGGTCTATCCCAAAGTCAAGGATTTACCATACCTCATTATAGACGTACGTAGAAACGGCGGAGGAAACAGCATGAATGGAGTAAACATCTGCAAGTACTTCATCCGCGAAGCACAACCACACTGCGTCAGCAAGAGCTACATCATGCAGCCCGAAGCCGACGCCTATAAAGGTAAAATCTATCTGCTGACCGACACATATACGCTCTCTGCTGCCGAGAGCTTCACACTCGACATGAAGGAAAGCGGAAATGTCACCCTCATCGGCGAAGCTACCGGAGGGGATACCGGCAATGGCCCCCGTCCTTTCTGTACCAAACAGCGGACCTATTTCCGTATCCCTACCCGCCAGCCGGACGTCTCTTCTAAAGGTTTCCCCATGGAAGGTATAGGCATACCGCCCCATCATCAAGTATCCCAAACCGTAGCAGATTTCATGAAGGATGAAGATACAGTGCTGAATTATGCTGTCGGACTGATAACAGAGAAACAATAATACATTTCCTCAACGAAAAAGAGCCAAGTATCAAAGGTGTGTCACCTCACGATACTTGGCTCTTTTGTATTTGATATATTATCCTTTATTTGGTACTTGCCAACATCAAAGCCGCATTGCTGTCATTCAGTTCGTAAACGGTAGTTTGCGTATAGCTGTCGTAACCATTAGTTCTACTGTTCCAACGGGCATAGTTCAACTCAACTTCACTGTCAGTGTATTCAACATCCAGCTTGAAATAAGGCACCCAGGCTTCCTTTACGCTATCCCACTTGAAAGCTTCCTTGCTCGTCACACGGTTCTCACTGTCATAAGTGTAAGTGTAGCGGAGGTGACGGAAAAGGTGTCCGTCCTCATTGCGGAAGATAGTCTTGGCGGTCATCAGTTCGCCGGTCATCTCCTCGTTTTTCACATAATCGGCAGGAGTTGCCGCACTTGCAGAAAAGTTCATTACACTTGCCATTACCACTGCCATCATTACCACTGCTTTTGAAAATACTGTTGCTTTCATAATCGTTATTTTTTATTGTTATTACTTCTTTCTCTGAGGAGGTTGTTGTTTCGTAACCGCCTTCGCCTATATATAGTCAATCTGCGTGCCAAAGAATTAAATCACTGATTATCAAAGAATAACTATTTTATAGTAATGTCCATTTTCGGACAACTGTCCGCACAAAAACGAACAGCAAAACAAAAAATAAACGAAATATCATGAAAGTATTTCTACATTAGCAATAATATTATGTAACAGTAGTAAACTGTTTGATGATTGTCCCTACAAAAAGCTGATTTATACTTATCTTATCTCAATGGCGGCATCTGAAAACGTGGTGGGGCAATAGTCGCTCCGCCACTGCCCCCTCTATTATCAAAGACGGTGTTACGCAGAATCTCATACAAGATTCCACCTACATCCAGACTTAATTTAAACTTGTCGAAATTATAATAGGGAATCACAACGGGAACCGTCTCCCAACGACCGCGATAAGCATCGTAATAACGTTGTACTCCAACTTCCATACCAAAACGTTCGGACATATCCAGAGACATGGTGGCACCGTAGCGGTGGGTATCCATCCCGTAAGTATTTCCTATGGCATACGAACCGAAAACCTTAAAAGCTACACGGTCCGAAGCCTGATACCGCAAAGCTCCCGAAGTACTGAAAGCCTGCCCGGTGGAATGAATCATATTTATCTTCATGGCATCTACGCCAAGCTGGAGCGTCAGCCTTTGGTTAAAGGCATGCTGATATCCCAGGGAAGCATTGTTGAAACGTCCGATACCCGGTACGCTGGTCTGCCCACCGGAACCGAATAACATACCGTGAGGAAACTGTCTTAATACACCGCTTGTACTGTAATCTCCCCGAAATAGCAGGGAAGGATTGGTCTGATAAGGCAGACGAAGAGACTCTTTCAGTGAAAAATCGGGCAGGGAATAGGAGTGCTCCGGATGAAACATGGAAGAAGGGGCAGAGTTTTCAGAAGGAAGCTCAAAAGGAGAGAATAGAGATTCATTGAATTCCGGCTGTATCTGTATACTGTCACGAATGAAACGTACACTGTCTTCCTGCGCAAAAAGCAATTGCGGCACAAAAGCCAACAGCAGGCAGATTCCCAAACGGCCACCAAGACAAGAGATACTGACTTTCCGTTTTATACGCATATACCCTCCTTCTTTATATTCATATAATACTGCTATACAAAAATAACGAAAATAAACCAGAAGAACAGTACATGTACTGCTAAATTATTGCAATATAGAAGGATACATTATTAATTTTCTATCAGTATCAATCCTACTCCTTTCACTGTTTTAATGGTTACCGACTCGTCTTCCGAAAGAAATTTCCGAAGTCTCGTCACAAATACATCCAGGCTGCGGGAAGCAAAGTAATCATCTTCCGTATTCCAGAATTTATCCAAGATAGCTTCCCGGCGGATAACGTCTCCCCGCTTCTCACAAAGCATCTGCAACAAACCTGTCTCGCGCACAGTCAAAGTCTTGTTTACACCCGAAGCATGTTTCAAAGTGGCATGTGTGGCATCCAACACATATTCCTTGCCTATCTTGTAGCATTGACTCGTGTCTTTCGATTTTTCGCCTTTGGAAAGCTTCAATAAGGCGTGGACATGTGCATCCAGTTCTTCGGGAATGAACGGTTTCTTTATATAGTTATTGGCACCGATTTCATAACCTTTTACCACATCTTTAGGAGATATCAGGGCAGAGGAGAACAGAATCGGAGTTTCCCCATCTGTCTCGCGGATACGCTTCACCATCTCGTAACCGTTCATAACGGGCATTTCTATATCAGATACTATCACATCAGGATGTCGTTCTTTCCACTGTTTCAAGCCCTCCTCGCCATTGGCGGCAGCAATCACTTCATAACCGCCTATCATATCTTCCAACCCGCCCTGAACTATATATCTCAAGCTTGCATCGTCTTCTACCAACAATAACTTTATCATAATGCGTTTATTATATATTGCAAAAATAAGGAAAAGAATGAATGCAACAGTCATATTGCTATAAAATAAACGAGGAAAACAACGCCTCTTAACCTAATATTAACGTAGCGATAACTTATGAAGCATGTGCCCCACTCTACCTTTGCAACATCAATACAAAAAATCCACACTATGAAAGCAGATATTTCAATAACAAAAAGCCGAAAAGGGACAGAGATAGTAGTTTCGGGCAAGAGGATTAATAAATACGGCATCATAGCTGCCATAGTATTTGCAGTACCAATGCTGATTCTGTTTCAGTCGATACATGGAGAAACAACCAGCCATCTATCGCTGGTCAGATTCTTCATGTGTATATTGGCAGCTGTCCTGGTAAATCTATTCCTACATAAACTGTTGTTCAGATTGTTTTCGCCGATACGCATGTGGCAATATCGCACCACATGCCTGCTGCCCTTCCTGCTACTGGGTATATTGCCCCTTATATATGGTATGACAAGTGGCAATTATGATGTCACACGATTTGGAATATTACTGGCTGTCATGAGTTTCGACGACCTTTACATCCTCTGGCAATTACGCTCATTCGGTGGAGGCTCCTATATTACTGACAAATCAGAAGGATTGAATTTCCACGTGTGGTAAATTTATACAGTCTCAATAGGAAAGTAGAGTGTAAATTCACTGAAGCACCCCTCTTCACTTTCCACTTCTACCCTGCCGCCATGTGCCAGCATCACCTGCTGTACATAATTCAGGCCCAGACCAAAACCTGCAGCACCGCCCCTTCCACTTCGCCCGACTGCTGCAGAACGTTCAAAACGGTTGAAGATAAGAGACTGGTCTTTTAAGGGAATACCCAATCCGTTGTCACACACCTTTATCTTGCAGAAGCCTTTCTCCGATTCGCAAATAATATCTATCTTTACCTCTTCATGGGAATATTTAATGGCATTGTCCAGCAGATTGCCCAACACTTCACGCAAACAGAAGGCATCGGCATACACCATTTCACAACGATGATAAACGGTCGTAAATTCTACCCTTTTGCTGGTTTTCAGAGAAATTTTGGCAATTATATCATCAAGTAAAGGCCGCAAAGGCACCTCTTCCTGATGGAGCTCCAAATGTCCCTCATCCAGCTTGGTAAGTACCAGTACACGATTGGAAAGGGTAAGCAGATGCTCACACTCTTCCATCATCGCCTGCCGGTATTTCTCTTCTTTTCCAGGCTTACCGGACAATTTGCCGCTATTCAGAATATGAGCTCCCATCAGGATGGAACTCAGAGGAGACTTCATGTCGTGTATCATAGCATAAGTAAAATCCTTCTGGAATTGCTCCAAATGCCGCTGTGTACGCAAAACTTTCACCTGGCCGAGAATACAGTCCAACACCACCAAAAACATCACCCAAAGAGGCAGAAACAGATACCATACGGAACTTATGACGTAGCGATACGGATTCTTCACCACACCTTGTATACAAAGGATGCTGTCCTCCTTCAACGGTATAAACCGGGAAGAAATATCCTGATATTTTGCCGAGGCATATCCTGCTTCCACCACTGTACTATCGGAGGGAGCGTAGTACTGGCGGATACCACTCGTATAGGTCATTCCCAAGGCTTCCAACCTGGAAGCAAAAGCAGAATCGAGGTACTGCACGGAGAGAGGAAGTTCCATTCCGCTTTCATTGATGCTGCGCTGCATAATCAAAGCAGAGCGTAGTCGATAATTCAAATCGACCGGATTGTACATATGTACCACTCCAAAGCGGTTCACCTTATACTTCGACTGCTCTTTCTCCAGAAATTCCCTTTGCTCCTTTGCAAAAGGCGATTCAACACTCTCTTCCCATTCATCCTTTCCATCCCTATCAGTCTGTTCGTAGAGCAAAGAAAGGCGGCGTTTCAAGACCTCGTCATAAAAAGCTGCTTCAAAACAATCATTTACCTGATAGGCAGTTTCTTTGAAAGAAGCACGGTACAGATAGACAAACCAGACTACCATCAGCAGACAGCCGGCAATCAACCCGACAATCGAAAAGACTTTAAAAGAATATTGCTTGCGCACCTGCCGCTGCCGTTCGCTTTGCTTAGCTCCCGTAAGCGTATGTTCTGTCATGTCCAGCAAATGTTGCCCCGAGGCTTCTATATCTGCCCACCGGCTCTCCGATATCTGACTACGTACCTCACCTATCGGCAACCTCATCTTCTCTGCCAGCACATAAAAAGCAGACCGCTGCTTCTCAATATCATTACCTTGTTTAAGTATGGAATCCATTTGCCTGGCCCAACTGTACACCAGAAAAACAACCAAGAGAAGCGTAGGAAGGAACAAAAAGACTATATCCTTGACAAGCGGTATAAAAGGAGAAAACATGACAGCTTCAATGGCCTCTCCTTTCTTCTCATTCAACCAGGCTTTTTCCGAAAGAACAGACTTGAACCGTACATATACCGAACGCTTGCTTCTGTCCGTCGCAGGACGGATATTTACAGTCCGGTCTATATTTTTCCATTTCAGTTTCTTCTCTACCAACCTCGCCATCACATCTAATGGAATGGCGACATGATATACATCTTCGAGAAAGGAAGCTGCCTGCTGATAGTTTAAAAACATCTCATCTTCGAAAGACCTGATACTGTCTTTGGATAGATACGAGTAAAAAGGGATAGTCATGTCAGGAAACGGTAAATTATTAATCTCGTTGTCTACCGTTTCGATAAAAGCCAGACGAAAACATTCGTTCAGTGCGCGTTCTGCCTCTTTCTTGGTATTGTCGTAAGCATACATCATACCACCAATCTGCACCACAATTACCAGTAGCAGCCCTACAATAGAAAGGATATAGAGTGAACGAAGTTTCATCTTACCTATTATTTTGAGGACAAAGATAGCATTTTATCATAGAAAAAGAACTGATACAAAAAAGATAGCCTTGGACTTTTATTTATCCAAAGCTATCCATACAAGTACAATCCCTGCGATAGAGACGTCTACAGAATTATTTGCGAAGAGTCAACTTATCAATCCCAAAGAAACCGGTATCATGTCCCGGAGCCAGTGCAATCGACTCAATCTGCAACTCATTCTTTCCTTTTTCCAAATTGACCCGTCCAAGATTCACCAGAAGCAGAGACACTTCTCCATTGGTCAGACTGACTTCCGGAGTAATCACCTTATCATTTATACGAAGGGCAAATGTACCATAATCAGGCGCCACAGTGAACTGTATTTTCGCATAATAAGTCCCTTCCACTTCACTGTCAAAAACTAATGACAGCTTATCTCCCGGTTTAAACTCTTTCCAGTAGAGCTGCATACCCTCACTCCACAAGGGGTGGAAGTTGGTCTGCAATTCAACGGAACCCATATGCCCCGGACGAGGCTGCATGACTTCGCCCTCCACAACCAGACTCATCCCTGAACCGAAAATATCTGACGGTTGGTTGGCAACCCGTTCGCGTACATCGCTCACAAAGGGTTTCGGCTGTATTTCGCCTCCGGGAAGCATATACCAGAAGGTTATCGGAGCATAATTAAGGTGTATATTCGACCAATCGAATAACTCCATGTCAAAGCGCAGGCTCCGGGTAAACGGAATCGCATCCAAACTACGAACACGGGTATTCTGCGCCAAACCTATGTGAGCATAACAACCATCTCCTATGGGTTGGGCAACAAAAGGATGGTTTATCCACGGTTCATAGCGCCCCCAGGCATAGCCATAATAATCTTCTGTACCCGTTCCAAAGTGTGACGGAAAGGTTTCACCGTCCACATACACCTTTTCATCTCCTTCTCCCCACCAACCCAAGTTGGGGTTATAGACAGTAACCGCATCTCCCACATACACGCCCCTACCTTTAAGATCGGCAAACGTAAGGTCCTGGGCAAACTCATCGCCCCGGGCATGGATATGCGTAAACTGCTGCCATGTGGTACCAAAGTGCATGGAGCGCTCATCCCACTGCCACTTTCCACTAACTGCAGCAGCCTTGGATATCTCCACCGGCTGTTCCCCATAATTGGTCAAGGTAATCGTACAGTTCCGCTCGAAAGGCATCACCCACCATGCACTCATCACATCATCCTGCACGGCCCGCGTATACCACGTACCAGTTGCAACGGGATAATAGCCTACCCCAAAAAACTCACCGACCGGAGCCCAGACAGTTGGTTCCCCATCAAAGGCAATGGACAAGACCGTAGAGCGAAGTGCTTGGCGACGGTCATCAGCATCAATCCGCATCGAAAGACGACGAATGGCACGAGAGCCGTCAATCGTAAAACTACGGCTTTCACCCGGAGCCAGAGAAGTCGCCAGATTGAGCGTACTTTCTCCTCCCGCAAGCGGAGTATCAATACCAGGTGTTCCTTCCGACAGCTTCTTATTGACAGCAGCTATCAGCCGGGCATTCTTCTTCAACTCTTTGGCCGAGAAAGAAATCACCTTGACCGGAGAAGTATAAGTGCGGTAATTGATAGCATAGTATACAATGGTCTTACTCTCAATTTTCCCCTCCGGAGTAATCTTCAAGTCCGGCGATTCGATAGTCACCTTGCACCGCTTGGCATAAGGTATGGGCAAATATAAATTATGCCCTCTTTCTTCCATCGGAGCCTCATCGGGTACTGAAGTTGAAAGAGGTTCTCCACAAAGGACTTGTCCGCTCAATATATCACGTACATTGCCTTCAATTACCGGTTTTTCCTCATTGTCTATGTAGATACGCAGAGTCCCTTGTCCCCGATTTATGCCGGAGAAAGTCATCCAGAAACGAACCATGGCACCGGGGCCTTCGGCATCCATCATCACATATTCCGTCCTCCCTCCGTTCTCTTCCTGGCGGATAAACTGTCCTTGGTCGAAATTACCAAACCAGGCACGCTTATCCGTCATGTTATGCGAACTACGGTCGTAGCTGCTGAACTGCTTACACGTATAGGCATTTTCGGGCCAACGCGCCAGCACGGAACGGTCTGTCATCTCATGCAACAATGTCTTAAGAGAGATAACCGGGTCGGCCATAGCCAAACCGCTATAGAGAAATATCAACTGAATTACAAAAACTAGTTTTTTCATCATAACCGATTATTTTAGTAAATCTCCATCTCATTGATGCGTAACACCCTTCCTCCTGCATGCTGCATAGGACGGGTTATCATCAAGCGTACATAGCGTACCTGCGCCGGAGTGTCAATCATACGTGATACGACATTCTGCCGGTTTCCATCTATATTGTCAAGTGTCTTCCATTCTTCAGTCTGGCTGTTTCTGCCTTGCAGGAAGCAAGCGGAAGTAATGTACCCTTTGTCCTCACGGCCTGCATTCACCAGTTTCCAACCGCTCACAGTTTTCGCCTCACCCAAATCAAAATCCACATAGTTCAACGCACTTCCCACTTCACACCATTTGGTATCGACATCCCCGTCAACGATACGTTCGGGCTTCTCATTATCATTAAAATAGCCGGAATAGGCGATAATCTTCGCACCCTTCAACAGGTTTTCTTTTTCCACCTCCACACTGTTCAACTCCATCTCATTGTCACGGATGGCTGTATGGAACAAGCTAGTGGCAACCTGGACGGGTTTCAGAGTTTCCTCCACCAATGTGGCAGCAAAAAGAACAACCTTTTCATTCTTCGGAAGTATAAGGCTGGCAGCACCTGCCGGAATATCGACACCGAACTTGAACATATAGGTAAACTCATAGGCCTCATCGGCTGTAGGAGAGTGGCGGTGAGTTCCCACATAAGCCACTTCGGCATCCTTCAGATAACCTTTGGTATGTCCCGAATGTCCCCACTGTCCGACAAATCCGGTATAGGAAGGTACAATGACCTCACTCTTGTTCCCTCCGCACCGGAAAGTGGCGGCATAGTCCCCGTCCGTAGCGGCAGCCAGAAAATACAGTTTATTATACTTTTTACCTTCCGGTAGAACAATAGTATCACCATTGCACGTCATTCCGTTGGCGGCATCTTTCTCGCCGAGCTGGAAAGGAATCCCGTTTACAGTCAAGGATTCGGGCAACAGTTCTGCCGCAAACGAATAACCCGACTCAAAATCAGCTTCACCGCGGAACTCGTTGAATGAGGAACATTTATAGTTATAGGACAACGGTAAAGAGGCATACTGCAATTGATAAGCGTCCTCGCCCGATGACTTCAAACGTACCTTGAATGTCTTTATAGAATAAGGCTTTATACTTATAGACAGCCCGTTTCCACTAAATTCGGCCGAACCGATACTCTTTTCAGTGCCATCCGCTTCGCAGACACTGGCAATCTCGCCTGCAAAAGAAAGTACCGCATCCTGCACCTTCTCACCGCCCATCTCATAGACACGCACTACATACTCATCCGAGTTCTCGGCTTTCTTCAATGCCTTGATAATGACATTGCGGTTATTGGAAGAGACGAAAGAGAACTCCTTACCCAATGTACCCCTATGTTTATCGGTACGGAAAGCTTTCAGCTTCTGGTTCAATATCTCCGACTTCTCCATGGTGACAGCCTTGTCAAGTCCGCCGGCATGACCCACCAGACTGTATGTAAAGCAATGATGCCCGAAGTCCTGGCGGTTCTGGTAAGCATAATCCTTGTCTGTTTCGGGGGTATGCAGCAGGGTCAGGCGGAGGGTGTTGTCGTCCGGCTTGTCCCAGCCGTATTTGCTGTCATTCAAGACAGACACGCCATAGTTTCCACTACGGTCAGTCAAATCGGCCCAATACTGTGCATAGACTTCGTAGGCAGTCTCCGTATTGTTGCCCCGCCTCACACTTCCAAGTCCCAAATCGTAGGTGGCTTCCGTATTTGCCATGTTCAAAGGAAATTCGGCCTTCAACAAAGCATTGGACAACTGCCAGTCCACCTCATTGTAAAAGTCTATGCGGTCGGCACGGCTACCCTCATACAAACGGATGTACTGCTTGAAGAGTGACTCTCCATAACGTTTCTCGATGCAGAGTGACTTGCGCAGCTCACCATCCTCCACCAGTGTCATCTTCACATCCTCTGTGATGGAAACCGGTTCCCGGTCTATAGTCTCCTTCAAGATCTCCCAAGCAGGCCACATGTAGGACTTGTTCTGCGTGAAGAGTGCCAGACGAATGGATTTACCGGGTTTCACCAGCTCCTTGCCGTTCTTCTTGTCAAACAGTGAAACAATATCACCCTTCGTATCCAACGTTATCTTATAAATGGAATTCTCCAATGCATTGGAATCCACAGATACCCGGGTGTCAGCCGACGAACCGGAAGTGCGGACATCATATACCGCATAACCGGTAGCAGGCACAACGGCTTCTATCAATAGTCTGGCTTTACCATCGGCATAGGACAGCAATTGGGCGGCCACTTTCCGGCCATTCATATCATATACGGTAATCCCTTTCGGTTTCTTTGGCAAGGCAAGTTCCACCTCTGCCATATCGGAAACCTGGAATCCAAGCGCATTGTAAAGCACCACCGGTATCCCTTTCATCCTGGTATCCATCTTTCTTGCCACAGCATCAATGGAGGAAGTCAGAATACCGGAGAACTGCTTGAGGGAAATCAACTCGTCATTCCATGAGAATTCATAAGCCCGCGGTATACTTGTTCCCGTAAGGTCATCATGGAACTGATGGAAAATGAAACGCTGCCAGTTCTCAGTCAATGCAGCTCCGGGATAGGAAGCTTGGTTCAGCCATTCGGCTACAACGGAAGAGCGTTCCGCTGCATCCCCCAAAAGCTCATTCTGACGGTTGTACAGCTTCATGGCAGCCTGGGAAGTATAACATCCGGTACCGTGAACATCCATCAACAGTTCACCGTTGAACTTGGGCAGTTCCGGATGGCTTGCGTAAGGCTGGAAGTCTTTATATATCCGGTCACTCGTGGCACTGACAATCTGCAACGGACCATTGCCTTGCAGGCCTTTCTCTACGGCACGTACAGACTCCAATGTAGGTGAACCACCTATGTCTCCCGTACCGTAATAGCGGTAGACCATGTGAAGCGGAGAGTGGGTAGTCAATTCCAACAAATTCTTGTTTTCCGACAAGTCTTCGTCCTCAAAACGCTGGTTATAATCATATCCATGAGCCATCATGATGGTAGAGCCGTCTATACCTTGCCATAGGCCGATAGTGAAAGGATATTTGTCGTTGCCGTAGAACGGCTTGTTGCGCCACTGCAACTTCTGGGAAGAGAAACCAATCAGTCCGCAATGGGACGTAATGGCAGGAAGTGTCCAGCCAAAACCGAAACAATCCGGCAAAAAGATGTCAGTGCTTTCCACACCAAATTCCTTCCGATAATAATTCTGACCAAGCATGATGTTACGAATCGCAGACTCTATGGAAGGAACCAGTGTATCAGTGGCATCCCAGCTGGCTCCGCTGATATGCCAACGGCCGCTCTCTATGAATTTCTTCATCTCTTCGTATTGCGCCGGATAATATTCCTTCATCCAAGCATATTTCACACCTCCTTCAAAATTAAAAATATATTCCGGATATTGCTTCAGCAGAAACAAATTCTGACTGATCGTGTTCCATACATAATCCTTGATTGTGGTCTGGATATCCCAGTTCCACTGTGTGTCCAAATGTGCATCAGACACCATGTAGGCTTTCGGTTTTTGCGTCTGAGCACCATTCTGAGCATAGGTACCGCCACCCATTAGCAAGACGGATACCAATACTGCAATCTGTTTTTTCATTTTCTGTTTATTTATTGTGTTTAAAGGTTTTATTTATTGCAGTTCGCTGATCTCGGCGAAAAACTCAATCATACAGGCATTCTCCAGTAGACTCTTGAACTGCTCTTTTCTGTTTCCCGACCAATCATTACTAAACAAGCCATTCTCATCACGCGTATAGTTCCAGGCATAATCCGCATTCTCAATCATGGTCTTTATGTACGCCTCATTCCTATCCACCAGATATAGCGCCTTCAAACCTCTGAACAAGATTACATTAAACCAAGGAGTTCCCGGGAAGAATTTCATCTCTCCTGTTGCGATAGGCTGTACCTTCAGAAAGAAACGGCAGGCACCCTCGGCTGTCTGCTGCGCCTCCTTCAGGTAACGCTTTTCTCCAGTTGCCTGATAGAGAAGTACACCGGCCTGAATCATCTGCCCGCTGTTATAAGTATATTTGGCCGGATCCACTTTTCCCTGCAAATTCTTGTTGTCCCAATATACAAAGTCAGAAGGGTCACAAAGATTGTCACGGGTCCATTGATAGGTCTTCTTAGCTTGCTCAAGGTATTTTGCATCCTTAGTCAACTTAAACAGCTTCATACAGAGAACAGTAGCCGGAGCATTCGAACAAGTGTTTTTTGATTCTTTCTTCTGTTCGCACCAATAGATTCCTCCCCCCAACTCTTCGGACCATCCGGAATAAATATAGTCATGCAGCTGGATGGCTTTTTCCAGATACTCCTTGTCACCAGTCCGTTCATAGTAATCACAGAAATCAATGGCCACCCAGTCATTGTCATCGTAATAACGATCATTATGACCTGCAAAAGCCGGATACGACTGGTAACAATGGGGAATCCGGGTAGAGTCCCAATAAAGGTCCAGTCCCGGCTTTATCTGCCGGTCCATCAGTTTTCTGTACTTCTTTTGCCCGGAAACCTTATACAAAGAAACACAACCAGATACCAAGGCTGAATAAGGCCACAAAAAAGAGACCTCCTGCTGGTTAACAACAACGCCGGTATTGGCCGTATATGTAATTCTCTGCTCCGGGTTTCTTGGATAAGTTTCCGTCAGCAGGCCATACTTCTCCACTTTATAGAGAGTAAGTATCTGCTGAAGCAAAGAATCGGCTCGTTGCAGATAGATTTGTTTGCTTGTCTGTGCAGACAAGCAAACCGGTAACGAGAGAGCTATTAATAAAAATAAATTCCTAAGCTTCATATCCAATTCAAGTCAAGTGATTATTATTCCAGCTTCATATCGGCACACATCAGAAAAGCATTGTACGGCCCCCACATGGACATGATGAACCAAAGCTGGTCATCATTGTCTTTCAACGGATGTATGTAAGCGCAATACAAAGCTGGATATCTGTCCGCTTCTGCCAATACTTTCGGCTCGCTCCACTGGACGAGATCCTTCGATGTACAATAAAGAATGGCATGCCTTTTGGTCAAAGGAGTCTCGTCATGATTCGGATCATAATTATAAGTCAGAATCCAACGCTCAAACTTCTTGTGCCATATCAGCGACGCTTCTCCTACGGGACCTCTCAATACCGGAGTAGCGGCAGCCTCATTTCCACGTATCCACTCTTTACTTTCACCATTCCAGTATTCATAGGCCTTCATATCCAGAAGATCTTTCTCAAGGAAACGCGCCAGATACGCAGCATCACCACGTCCGGCCTGTGTGCCAAGCATATAAATCCATCCGTCACGTTTGGCATAAGCCACTTGCGAAAAATGACTGTCGGGAGAAAAAGTCACCTCTTCACGCCGCTCCCATGTCCGACCGTCATCATTGGAAGTATAGACAGAAGAAAAATTGGTAAGCCAGCGTCCATGAGGCGCTCCCCAATCATAGATGTTCATAATATGGACACAATCCGTTTTACCGGCCCGAATAGCACTCGTAGGGATGGAAGTCTGGTATACCTCCGGATTCGTCTTACCGCCCGCACATACCTCAAGCGCCTTACCATCGGCATCAAGCAGCATTGAATCTATTTTAAGACCGTCTGTAAGCTCTGTATCCGATGAAAAAGCCAGTACGTTGGAACGCCAGTTGGAACCATTGCCACCATTTTTATTCACGACAAAACCTTCTCCACTGGTATCTCCGAAAAACATGCCCACACGGTTCCCATCCATATGCCACATTAACCCCAAATCCGTTCCATATACATCAAAGTCAGGTCCGGTATTATTGGGATTCAGCAATGTATCTCCCGGCAAAGGATCACCCGTAACACGGGATATCATGCGTACATTATCAATACACAGCGTTTTTTCACTATCAGCATCCTTACAAGCCATATTGCCCGTCAAACTACAGGTAACAAGCCCGAACAGTAAAATTTGTTTAGTTCTCATTCTTATCAATTCCATATACAAGTACACATTCCCACATCTATTCCTTTATTCTTTCCAGGATAATCAGTCCCAGTTCAAACTGGTCCCCACCGTTATTATTTCTCACATGGAAAGTGACCGAATTGGTTTGTTCCGTCAAATTGATGTCTCCTACATGTACTCTGTCTTTAGACACTTCTTTGTCCTTCTTAGTAGAGATCCATCCGGACAGTTGCTTCTGGCGTTGCCAAACCTGGAAGTCGGCACCATTCGGTTTCTCAAAATAGTTTATCAGCACTTTATATTTTCCTTCGGGCACATCGTTCAGCATGATGCGCACTACTCCTCCATGCTGGGTGGTCATACGGATTCCACGCTCATTTGTTACCTGGACACCTCCACCAAGACTCAGCTGCATCAATTGAGGGAAATAAATATGTTCTGTCGGCTGATATACAGTGCGTAATTCAGCAGTAGGCTCTTCTCTGCCTTGCAATGGCTGGGCTGCATAGAAGAATCCAACAGATGTATAATCTACCGGGAAATTATTTTTTACTTCACCATGTTCCATTCCATGATAGATTTCCTTCTCATAGGACATTTTGTCGGCCAAGAAGAAACGGTATCCACCGGTTCTGGCCATCGGAAGTGAATAATCCAGACAACCATGGAGAGGGAGGCTGTTTCCTCTGTCCCAACGATCCAATAAAGCATACCAGCCACCGTTGTAATAGTCTTCGGAACCGGTGCCGTGCAGACGCATTTTATTATCTACGTAAGTGCTGTCGTCCCCTTCGAAGAACAAGGTCATTCCCGGACGCAGGCCTTGTGCCTGATGGATGGTTCCTACATAATGTCCTTTTCCTTTTTGTGCAGCAAACTTATGGAAAATGCCGAGAGGAGTTTTCTCTCTACGCCATACAGAATAGAACTTACCCTCTTCCTTCACATTACGCTTATTACTGTTATAGTACACTTTAACGTTTACAGAAATAGGAGATTGCTGAATACCTTCTCTCTTTTTATAAATCATCTTCATAGAAGCTGACTTGTCAAAAGGCATTGGCAGATAGCAGTAGTTGGAAGTACCTTGCTTACCCATTAAGATACTCCGCATTGCTCCTTTTCCATAGGCATATCCAAAAAAATCAGCAACGGGGGCATAAATAGCCTCCACCTTCTCATTATCCCATTTAGCTGAAAGAATCACATCTTTGTATAAACCTTCGAAAGATGTTCCGCCATCAATCGACATACCTACAATACGTCCCGGTTCTGCCATCTCAAAGAAAGAAACTTCTTCTCCCGGACTCAGTGTAAATACCTTTTCTTCCGTCTGTACACCAGCTGATTTTCCAAAGGTATAATTCGTTACAGCAGGAGACAAGTCAGCCCATATTCTATTCACCTCAGCCAACAAATCCTTATCCTGCTGTGAGAATTCACCGGTATAGGTTTCCACCTTCTTTCCCGGCAGGTTACGGTATTGTATCTGAATGAATTCCAATTTAGGTCCATCGAAAACAATTTTACAGGACTTTTTATACGTAATGGGCAGATAACAATAAAAACCACCGATTTCATTGCCACAAACGGGCTTTGTAAACGGATAAACCTTACCGGAAAACAAATCCGAGAACTTTATTTTCAGACCGGGCTCTTTCTGTCCATCAAAATAGAAATAGAGCATATTGTCCGTCGGTGTAGGAGTCCAGATTCGGTTGATGACTCCGGGGCCTTCCATCTCAGCAATCACCAACTTATCACCTTCCTTACGAAGGAAAGAATAAGTACCCGCAAAACCATCATCATTGCCTCCGGTACGGTCGTAACTCGAGAACTGCTCCACATAAGAGCCAGTGCGATACTCCGGCAATTTATCCACTCTTTTCAATAACTCCAGCTCATCCGTCCATCTGTATGGGTTCTGAGCCACGGCATACGAGCCTGCCAATAGAATGGCAGACAAGAAAACAGAAACTTCTTTCAAATTAATTTTCATAAACTATTTTACTATATGTTTTTTAAAAAGGCAAGGAGAGAATGCCTGTTTAAACGGTATCTCTCCTCACTGACAGTATTATTTCAATAGAAAGGATTATGGTCTATAAAACCACATCAATTCTCCTCCTCTGAAAGTACCATGGTATTTACGCCAAAGAATTTGGCCCATTGTACATTGTTCGGGCCCGGTTTCATTTCGATATAAACAACACCTTCGTCATTAGGCTCAATACCCTTAATCTCTACCGTTCTATCGAAATTATCGTCATTAACCAAATAAGCAACGCCATCGTTCTTTCCGATTACATGGAACTCGGTTTCAGTTCCACGGTCATTGATGTGACCATAGAAACTGAACGTATATTTTGTTCCTTGAGAGAGACCTGTCACCTTAAATCCACTGAGCGGAATAGCAATACCGTCGCTGAAAAACATATCCTCAGAAGCTGTTTTTGGAAGACCCAAATTATTATTCAAACCGCGAGCCAATTCTCCGGAAAACGGTTTGTCCACCTCGATGCCGAAAGTAGTAGGACGACCTCTATGGTCGAGCATATTTACCAATCCGGGGTCTCTGGGATTCCTATAGTTGTTAAACGGAGCCGGAGAATCAATGACACCAAAGTCAATGTAACACGTCTTAGGAGTCTTGGTAACAGTCAAGTCGCTAAAGTAGCACAACTTGCCATCAGCCGTTTCTACCTTGATGACCGTTTTTCCAACAGCAGCAGGTGTAATTACAGCTGCATTATTTTCCACACCTTCAATGGTAGCCACATCGGAGTTGAGGACACTCCACTTCAACTGATAGGAATCGCCTGCCAGGTCATCAACAGAAGCGGTAACTGTGGCAGTTTCGTCAATCTCCAAATAAACCGATGATTGGTCAATACGTACAAACTTACGATTGGACAAGTCCACACTGTTATCATCCGAACAGGATGTCAATGCAGCAAATGCCAATGTCATCGCACTAAAAATGAATTTTATTGATTTCATACTTGTTCTCTAATTATTTATTAATATCCGGGAGCTTGTCTCAAATTGGGGTTGATGTCCATCTGAGCCTGCGGAACGGGCCATAAATACATTCTTTTGTTGAAGGTACGGCTCTTATAGTAAGTTCTCTTATAAAAAGCCTTCGGATTGTTCACATCATCGCTCTTCTCAGAACCGTCATGATTCATACCATAAAGCTTGCCGCCCAGGTATTTGTCGGCAATCTTCCAACGACGGAGGTCATGGAAACGGATACCTTCACAATTAAACTCTACCCGACGCTCCTGCTGAATGGCGGCACGCATCTCCTCCTTGCTCAGCCCTTCCTTCAAAGCGGGAATTCCAGCACGTTCACGAATCAAATTCACATACTTATATACATCGGGAGTGGGAGCTGCCGAAGACTCGTTCAATGCTTCCGCATAGCCCAAATATGCCTCAGCCATTCTGTACAAGATACCCGGCTGATATACATGCTTCCCATCTCTGGGAAGTACATCCAAAGAGATTCGCTTGCGGATATTATAACCGTTTTGGGGCGAGTCGAAAGTCATATCCGTATCGCGGCCACCCTGAAGGAAGTCCACACGACGGTTATCAACTCCCAGCCATGCGCCATTATAGATGACGGAAACATAGAAGCGAGGCTCCCGGTTGCAATACATGTTGTAGGTACCTTCTTCTGTTACCGGGCTTACACCGGTTTCTTTATTGGCAAGGTTCGAAGGTCCGCCGCCCGGCCACTTCGTGGTTCTATACTCTGTATTGGTAGAGAATCCGTTTTCCACATACCCCGATTCCGGGTTGATAATGGGCGAACCATCCTCGTTATATCCCAATATAGGCATTTCACCGTTCTTCATATAAAAAGCGTCCACCAGCTCCTGAGTGACACCCATAGCGGCATTTCCACCGATACCTTTCGGCAGATGATGAGCCTGCCAGTAGTTCAGGTCCACATTTTCGGGGCGTCCGAAAAGAATCTCCTTGTTGCCTTCTGAGAAGCGTTTCAACGACATGTTGTAGTAAGACATGAAGGGGTCGATGCTTCCATCCACATTATATTCATAGTACAGCTTATGTCCGGCTGCTTCGGCTGCCTTTATCAAGTCCAGATGAGCTTTGGCAGCCTTTTCCCATCTTTCCGGCTTGGCTTCGGCATCAAAAAGGAATTCTCCTTCCGAATTCTTCCAGTCCTTGAGGTCCGGATTTCCGTTGAACAACGGGCTTGCGGCAAATAGCAACGTTTTGGCACGTATTGCCAAAGCCATGATAGAGGTGGCCCTGCCCCAATCGGTATTGTTGGGATAGACAGCGGGCAGATGTTCTGACACTTCCAGCAGCTCTTTGTCAATCCAATCTACCACTTCGGCATAGGGTCTTTGGGAAGTCATCATCTCCGATTCGGGCGCATCGACGGAAACAAGCACACCGGGAGTAAACGGTATGGCACCATACAACTCAATCATCAAAGAGTAATAGTAGGCTATCAGGAAGCGGACTTCGTACTTCATCTGGTTGACATAAGATTCCGTCAGGTCTTTTTCCGGAAGAACTTTTGCCTCTTGCAAGAAGATAAGGCCGGAACGTATGCGCTTGTGCAATTCTACCCAATAATAGGGGTCCCATGTAGAGATAGGACTCCAGTTTCCGGTGGTGTAGGCATACACATTGCCCCATCCATACGGCGACCAGTCTTGGGGAATGGTGATATCATCGCCCATGATGTTATAGCCCTGTGCCTTGAAATACCCCCACATGGGGCTGGGAATAGATGAATAGACACCTGCCAACCAGTCTTCGGTCCTTATCTTATCCGTGAAAATCATCTCCATGGTAAGCTGGTCATCGGGAGCTTTATCCAAGAAATCGTTGCAACTTGTTGTCAATGCCAGGGTGCACGACAATAAGACAGCTTTTACTATAGATTTATATTTTTTCATTTTCTTCGTATCTTGATTAATTGTTGAAATTGATGCTAAAGCCCACTGATACAGATTTCATCTGCGGGTATCTCAATCCATCGGTAGTTTCCAGTTCGGGATCCCAAAGCTTGAAGTCGGAAAACGTCAGCAGATTGGTTCCTCTTGCAAACAAACGGCAGCCGCGGATGCCAATTTTGGTAGTCCAACGTTGCGGAAGGGTATATCCAAGTTCCAGATTCTTCAAGCGCAGGAAACTCATGTCACGCAACCACCATGTGGAAGCTTGTTCATTGTTTGCCACAGCCTTGTCTCCCATACGGGGCCAGAATACATCTTGCCTCGGATTTTCGGGTGTCCAACGGTCGTCAATATTCGAATAGATGTTACCGGCACCTAAAGAGGAACCCGGTAACCAGGTCTCTCCGCCCAGGAGCTGGTAGGTTTTACCTGTTCCTTGGAAGAATACTCCCAAATCGAACGACTTATAGCTTACTGTAGCTCCAAAACCATAGACAATCTCAGGAATACGTGTACCGCCAATGGCTGTTGCATCTACTGCGGTCACTTCACCATCCCCGTTCAAATCCTTGTATTTAATGTCACCGGGACGCAGGTTACTCATATCACTGAATTTTTGTGCGGGAATCCCTTCCTTAAGCATACCGTTTTCATCGAAATCATCTTCCGTAAAGAGCCTTTCGGCTATCAAGCCAAACAATTGCCCTACAGGCTTACCGGTCTGCGAACGGTATGTACCCAAGATGGCGGCAGGTTCGTCTATTTCCACAACCTTATTGTGTGCGTAGGTATAGTTTGCCATAGCGGAAATGGCCCAATCGCTATTGAACTTGTGGTTGACATTCAAAGACACATCAAATCCCTGATTATCGACCTTGCCGTAATTGGCCCAAACGGGGCGGTTGAATCCGGCAGAACCAGGTACGTTGGTACGCTTCATAAAGATATCCTCACGCTTCTCCTTAAACACATCCATAACAATATTCACGCTATTGTTCCATAACCCCAAATCTAGTCCAGCATTCATCTTAGTCACAGTCTCCCAGGTCAAGTCAGGTACACCAATCTCACCTTCCGAACGTCCCAAGCGATATATCTCTGCATCCGTACCCCAGCGATAAGAACCCGTATCAACGATAGTAGAAATATATGCAAAACGTCTGTAATCTGCTCTTCCCCTGATTCCCAACTCACTGTTTCCTGCCTTACCCCAAGTAGCCCTCAACTTTAAATTGGAGATGATACCTGAAAGCGGCTCCATGAACTTTTCCTGAGACACAATCCATCCTATCGCCGCTGCCGGGAAAAAGCCGAAGCGTTTGCCTTTGGCAAAGTTTTCGGAACCGTTATAACCGAAATTCAGCTCGGCGATATAACGGCTGTCGTACGTGTACGAGAGTCTTCCAGCTATACCTTGTGTACGATAAGGAAGCGCTTCTCCGTTGTTGTAGTCCTTTTGATTGTACAAGAACATCCCCCCCACATCATGTACGTCACCGAAAACACGATTGTACGAAAGCATTCCTTCCAGATAGATGGACTGGTCTCCCCATTTAGCTCCTTTTTCATAGCCCAGGAACTCTTGTCCGGTGGTCTGCACATCAGTGATGATGTTGCCCTCTGCATCGCGTGCGGTGGCGGGATTGTAGTAATAGGGGTTCTTGGAACGTGTCACGGAAGTTGCCGAGAACTTGTCAAAAGAGAAGGTTCCCTTGAACTTCAGTCCCGGTGTGATGAACTTCAAATCCTGTTCCAACGATACTAGGGATTCAATCTTATTGTGGTTTAGTTTTTCGTATCCACGCTGTGTGGCCCACGCCCAAGGGTTCTCCTTGTGCATCACACGGGGAATGCGTCCATCGGCATAGATGGCCGGATGCACGTAAGGAGGTACACGCATGGCTTGATAGAAAATGCCCTGATTGGTTTCCGTGTCTCCCGGAGGAGCGTTACGGGTTTGCAGGAACACGCCCACATTGGCACGGAACAAGGTAGTGGGAGTCACATTCACATCTACATTGGAACGTACCGTATATCGGCTCACCTTCAGGGAAGAGTCCCACTCCTGGTTCTTGTCGCGTTCAATAATACCGTTCTCATTGTAATATCCTGCCACCAACGCATAGCGAAGGATGTCCGTACCACCGTTGACGCTAACGTTTGCCTTCGTGTTGTCTGCATGGTCTTTGGAGATGATGTCCCACCAATTCACATCGGGATAGAGTTCCGGGTCGGTCTGATTCTTGTAGTTCAGCAAGGTGGCTTCGCTGGCAAAGGGGGCTCTACCTTGCTCGGCATACATTTCGTTAATCAATTCCAGATACTTCACACTGCCGATGTAATCGGGTATCTTGATGGGTTGCGTAAAGGAGTGTTCGAAGCGGACGCTCACCTGCGGCTTTCCAATCTTGCCGCGCTTGGTCTCAATCATCACTACACCGTTGGCACCGCGCACACCGTAGACGGCACTAGCGGCGGCATCCTTCAACACGGAGAAGGAGGCGATTTCTTCAGGATCGATGTCGTGGAGCGAACGCTCGACGCCGTCCACCAATACCAGCGGATTAGTATTGCCGGTAAAGCTACTGATACCACGAATCCAGAAGTCGGAGTTATTGAACCAAGGGTCACCACTACGCTGAACCGCAATCACACCGGGAACCATACCCGCCAGGTTGTTACTGAGCGAACGGCTGGGAGCCGCGGCAAGCTTGGCAGGCTCGATATTGGTGATGGAGCCGACCACAGAAGCTTTCTTCTGCGTTCCGAAGCCCACTACCACCACTTCATCAAGGGCTGCCACGTCTTCTTCCAAAGCTACATCAAGCACTCCTTTGGAACCTACCGCTACCACTTTGTCCTTGAAGCCGATATAAGAGAACCTCAATGACGGCTTATTACTTTTCAACGTAATCGTATACGTACCGTTGATGTCCGTCACCACACCATTGGAGGGGTCTGCCGCCTCCGTCACGTTCACACCGATGAGCAACTCACCCTGTGCATCCATCACACGTCCGGTCACCTTCTTAGGCGACTGGGCAAATGCCGAGCTACTGATGCACAACAGTAGCATCAGCATCCAGCCCACAAATTGCTTTTTGGGAATATTCTTCATTTCGTACCTTTATTAATGATTTATTGAATTTGCTGCTCCGTAGAACTATTCTTCCATAGTCGTGCCATTATAGTGGCACAACTTTGCCAATATAGAGGCACAGTCTTGCCACTATAGTGGCAAGACCCCGGATATAAATATCAGCCTATGAATGTATAGAAAAGAGCGCTACCAAAGCTTACTCGTTGCCCCACAGAGTGGCTTTGTTACCCTTGGACTTACGCCAAGCGTCACGCCAACGATGTATGTCCATGTGATTGATGAAAGGCTTCGGTGCTCTTTGTGCTTTCGTAGGAGCTTCTGGAAGAGCAACGGCTGAATCTTGATACCAATAGGCAACGGTTGCTAAATCCAACGTCAAATTATTATTAGAACCATGCTCTATCGTTCCTTTAACACTCTTCTCAAAGAAGATGGGATCAGCTATGAAGAAGCGGTAAACATGGGTACGTCCCAACCAGCCGATGTCATTATTTACACGAGGATACCCGAAATAAGGATGCGAGAATGCCTCTTTAGGACACCAGGAAGTATTGAAAAAATCTTCCGTACCCGTTCCTATCAATGAAGGTGTTTTTTCTCCGTCAATGAACCACATATCATCCCCTTCACCATACCACATAGTAGTAGGACAGTGTACATAGTAGTTAATACCAACGAAATGACCTTTTCCTTGTGTCTCTACAAACACGTAATTGTCCTTACCGGTAGTATTCGGTTTCTGCTCTCCGGTAAGCCCCCATTCCGTTTCACCTTCGGGAAGGGCCTCCGTGAGGTTATGGTTGTACCACGCATGGAATCTGCCCATATCTTTGGGAAGCTTGTCCATTTCCAGATAATCTACATAGAAATAGAAGGCATCGATATTCCTGTCACTTTGATTCTCGATTTCAATACGTGCTCCCTTTTCAAAAGGCATGGTAAAGTAGCAAGACATTCCGGTACCGTTTTCAGGACCTGATGAAAGAGGCAATGATGCATAATTATATCTTTCGTCCCATCCTTGCCCAAAGAAAGGTCCGATAGGAGACTCTACAGAGGGATAATCGTTGCCATCCCAATACATACGGATAATAATATCATTTCTGCTCAACGCGGGAGGAGGAGGCGCAATGGTTACCCAAATATGGTTGATGGCCCCTGCTCCCTTGATGTCTGCAATGATACGTTTCTCACCCGGCTTGAAAGGTTCCAGATGATCTCTGTTGCCTCCGGTAGGGTCTGTACTGGAGATTCTTTTGTTCTTTACACCCGATTTCAACTTTGCCAAGTCAAACATTTCATTCGTCATGTTCGACTGTGCAAAAACAGCAGGAAAGTACAATCCCAAAACAAGGGAAAGCAACAAACTGAATTTTGTAATTCTTCTCATGATTTTTTGTTTACATTGATTAATTAGATGATTAGTATTCCAATAAATAGGGTTTCTCATTGAATGTTTTCCACAGCAATTCTCCAAACAATGTATTGGCCCATGCAAACCAGCTCCTTGTGAATTTCTTGGGGTCATCCTTGTGGAATGACTCGTGCATGAATCCGGTACCGGCATGCGTTTTCTGGAGCATCCGGATACATTGCTGTAACTCTTCATCGTTTTGAGCGGTCAGGGCTTTCATTATCAGACTCATCGGCCATATCATGTCTGTACCAATATGATGTCCTCCTATCCCTTCAAAATAAGAGCCTTTAAAGAAATAAGGATTGTATTCCGACCACACGAATCTTCTGGTATTGGCATAAATTGCATCATCACTATCAACACCACCCAGATAGGGTAACGCCAGCAGATTAGGGACGTTGGCATCATCACTAAGATAAGCCGATCCAAAGCCATCTATTTCAAAAGCATAGATTTTACCGAACTTCGGATGATTCACCACGGCATACGTCTGTAAAGCATTATAAACTTCTTTACTCAACGCCAACAGTTCATCAGCCAGTACATTGTCTTTGGTTATCTTTTGAACCATTTCGGAAGCCTGCCTCAAACTGGCCACCGCAAAGAAATTGGACGGGACGAGAAAAGGAAAGATAGTGGCATCATCACTAGGCCTGAAAGTAGAGCAAATCAATCCGACCGGATTTACTTTATAGCCCACTCCACCCATAGGAACAGCATCTATAGCCCATTCCGAAGTTCTGCGAAAGCTATAAGGCCCGTTACCATGTTTTCTCTGCTGTTCCTTGCAGACCCTTAAAATGGTTTCTATCGCCTTCTTCCATTGCGCATCGAAAGGAGAAGCATCATTTGTCTTTTTCCAGTATCCATATGCCAGGCGAATGGGATAGCAAAGCGAATCCAACTCGTATTTACGCTCATGAATACCCGGTTTCATCTCCGTATGATCGCTGTTCCATCTTGTATACTTCGTATCATCATCATAAAAGGCATTGGCATACGGATCCTTCAATATAAAGGAAGTCTGCTTATTGATAACGCCAATTATCAGTTTCTGCAGGTTCTTATCTTCAGACATGAAATCCAAATACGGATATACTTGGGCAGAACTATCCCTTAACCACATGGCATCAATATCACCGGTAATCACATATGTATCCGGTCGGCCATCCTTTTCTGAATAAAAAACGGTTGTGTCCAACGTATTCGGAAAACAATTCCCAAACAGCCAGCCCAGTTCTTCATTCTTGACCTTCTGTTTAAAAGTAGCAATGGCCTTTTCAATGGCAGGACTTTTGAAGTTCCTTTCCGATATAGGCTTCCTTACTGTTGGAAACGACGAAAAAGAGGTAGCTGTCGAAGCTACGCCTGAATTCGCAAACATCAAGTTTTTATTCAGCGCATATCCTGCCCCCAAAAGGCCCACTCTCTTTATAAAATTTCTTCTGTTCATGCTATAAATCCATTGATTAAAAATATTATCCTGGAACAATCTTCTTATCCTAACAAACTAACAACTGATTGAAATACAATTTCAACTGATAAACATCACCCTTATAACCTTCTGATATGTAATAGCGCTCCTCCATCCTTTGCCAGATTCAGTTCAATGATATCCTTCCTTGTAACTTTCCGTACCTGTCTGTCCAGATTGTTTGGATTCCGCTCCACATCCTCCGCATCGGTATAGATCGTTGCCTGGTAGTCCCCCTCACTAAGGAAGTCCAATTTCAATTTCAGATTCCTTTCCGTACCGTTGTTTAGCGAGCCCACCCACCAGTCCGAACCGCTCCTGCGGGCCACCGTGACATGCTCATTCATTTTTGCCAGCGGAACTCTTATCTCATCCCACGTTCCCGGCACGGTACGGAGCACCTCGAATCCCGGTTGACCTTCATAAGCCTTTGGCGTATCGCACAACGAGGTGAGATGGTTTTCCAAAACCACATACATGGCCAACATATGGCAGCGTGTGCTCATTACATGAGGATTTACATACTGTATCTTGAACTCCGAGCGCGGCAGTGCCCTAAACCCTCCCAGGTGATAGTCCGTCGCTCCCGCCAGCATCCTGGTGAAGGGTATCGCAATGTCATGGTCCGCATTCACCAGCGTGTCCCATTTGCATACTTCATAGTTGAGTGTCCCCTCCCGTGTGAATTCATTCGGATACGTCCTTACCAGTCCGGAAGGCTTGCTCGACCCATGGAACTGTATGAAGAGCCTGTGTCTTGCCGCACATTCCAGTATCTCTTCTTGGATGCGTATCATCTCTTGGTCATTACGGTCCATGAAGTCCACCATGAGTCCTTTTACTCCCCATCCCTCATAGAGCGCAAAGGCTTCTTCGAGTTTGTCGTACAACGGTCTCCAGTGTACCCACAGATGTATGCCAACTCCCTTGCTCCTTGCATATTCCACAATTCTTGGCATGTTCAGGCACGGTATCGGTTTTGTAACGTCCGCATTGGGTCCCGCCCATCCGAAATTGAAGTTGTCATCATAGTACCAAGGAGTCTCCGCATATCCGTAGATTCCATGTGCATCCAAGCCATTGCGTGCTGCAAAATCGATGTAGTACTTGTTTGTATCGAAGTTGTTTCCCGGAGAGAACGTGCTGTCCGGCACGACATTCCCGTTCCACCATGTGAACGTGGTCCTGCAAGGCTTAATCCATGAAGTGTCTTCAATCCTGCAGGGCTCGTTCAGGCTTGTTAGTATATTCGTCTCCAGCAATCCTCCCACCCGGTCTGCAACGGAGATTACGCGCCACGGGGTACGGTGCGGGAAACTGTCTGTCTCGACCTTTATCTTCTCCTGCCCCAGTTTTGGCGAGAGCTTTCCCACCAGTCCACCCTTCTCCTTCACCAGGTACATTCCCGCATAGTCCCTTATGGCCGCTTCAGTTATAGCCACTGCCACCCCGTTGTCGAACTCGAATGTCGCCGGCATCTCTATCAGCCTTTTCCTTGCCACCTTGTCATATCTTACATGACTGTATACCCCTTCGTGTGTATTCACATACCCGGGCAGGTACATGAGCAACGCCATCGGGTTTCCTTGCAAGTTGAACTGTGTCCTTTCATCATACATCACGTATGAATCCCATGCTTTCTGTTCCGGAAATTCATATCTGAATGCTATCCCGTCATCGAATGCCCTTACAACCAGGTTTATCAGACGGCCGGAATCTGACCGTTCCTGCATGGGAACGGTCATTTCATTGCAACGGCTACGTACACTACTTGTCTTGCCGACAATGAGCTTGTATGTCTCATCAATCTTTTTACGCTGCACCTTTCCTGCTTTAAGATTCCTTCCGAACTCTCCGCTATCAAAGCTGAAACCAAGCAAAGAATTTGTTATAAGAGGCTGCTTCCTATAGTCGATGTCATATGAAACACTCTCCGGCGTTACTTTCAGAGAAAATCTAAGTTTTCCGTCAAGAGACGATACAGACATTCTCTGCTGTGCAGAAACAGCTATAAAACAAAATAGTGCAACACACAAAACAAGAAGTTTCTTCTTCTCTGTCATCTTAATCTGTCTTTGATTGTACATCCCTATCCTAATTGACCTCAATCCACAATCTTGCCTGAAACATTATAGCGTTTCACATCAATGTTGCCATAAACCACGTTCAACACAGGCTTTCCTGCTTTCCATTCAATAGTTCCGAAACCGGTATCAGTACTGATGAAACTTTTGAAATCACCAATCTTAGAATTGATGTACATGGTTTTGTCAACAGCATCATACCGCACTCCTGTAAGCCCCTGCAACATTCCATAGCTTGCCATGGCACGTGCATACCAGTGGCCGCACTCTATCTCATTGAATGGGTTTCTTACTCTTCCATCATATCTCTCACGGCATTCACGGACAATATCCAAGCCCTTTTCCACCTCACCTTTCATCATCAAATGACTGGCAACCTGATATTCGATACCGGTCCAGACTTCATTGCTGTATACAAAAGGCAGTGACAGCATACCACCCTTCGGCCATGTGCAAAGCAATAATCCGCCATCCTTACCACAAGCATACACCGGTCTTTGAGGATTGAAATGGTCTACCAAGTCATGTTTCAGATTGTATTTGTGTACGGCCACCAGATGGCTCCTGACCTTTTCATTGTCCAGCACTTCATCCAGTCCGCATACGGAAGCCATCCACATCCCTAAAATTCCATCGGACAGACAACCGGTACCGTATTGGTATTTTGGCCCTTCTTCCTTCAGCAATTTCAGGGCCTCTTCGGAATAACTTCCCCCGAAAGACATTACATCAACCGGATTGGGAGCCTGAAGCCCTTCCCACTGAATTTTCTGTATGAAATATTCTCCATCGAAGAGTGCAGTTTCCATGTATTTCTTGCCTTTTGACAGCAGGGCCGTATATTCCTTAACGGGTTGCTTCAGCTCCTTGCCCATCTCTATAAACGCAGTCAAAGCTCCCAAATAGAAACTTGTACACATGCCGTCCGGTCCCCAGAACTCGATGTCATAAGTATTGTGGTGCGGCTCTTCAAGATAGCCCTTATGCAAGGGGTCCCATGTACGGATGCAATAGTCAAGACTCTTTTTCACTGCCGGGAAAAGGTCTTTCATCCACTGTGTATCCCCGCTGATACGCCATTCACGGTAAATTTTCATAATCCCACCCAACTGTCCGTCGGCAGCAGCATGGAAGTTGTGAGGCGGTGCCGAAATAGGCAAGTTGACTCTAAAATTCTGGTGTCCTTCCGTATTCTGGCTTACCCTAAATTCCGTTTCACGCAAGGTTCTTTCCAAAGACGGGAACAAATGGGGCAAAGCCTGTGCATAATTCCACACATGCGTACAACTTCCGTGACAAGAGCCAAAAGAATCCTGGCATCCTTCCCAAGCCCAAAATCTTCCATCCCATTGACGCAATACCGTAGGAGATTTCAATATAGTTAAATTAGCAGCAACAGCCTCCAGTACTTCTGCCGGCAAAGAGGAACTATAGAATGCATCACTGAACAGCCGGCTGTTCTTTTCCAGCATCGCCTGATTTGCATCCCAATAGCCGATAACCTCATTCAAACTCTTGAAACGCTCCGAGTACCAAGGTCTGTAGGTAGCTTCGACATCTCCTTCATCTGCCAGGAATTGTTTTTCTTCTTCAGAAGAATCCACAACCTGCCAGTCTCCCCAACTGTTACTTTCAAAATCGGCAAGTAAGGTGGATGTAGAAGACAAGTTGTAAATATCTTCATTCCTATTGTCTGTCAACACAAACTGGTCGGCCAGAATATGTCCCCACGGATAAACATCCAAATCAATGACTTTCACAAAAGCCTTCTTTCCTTGATAAGGTTTCAAATCCCATACGGTTTCACTCAGAGTCTCCGTCTGATTTCCGACCGCCGTCTCTACAATCTTTCCGTCTACTACAAGATTTACAGAAGTACGGTCAGCCTGACTGCCTCCACCTACCAGAAACTTCAGATATCTTTTCCCAATATTGAACTCAGGAGACTGAATAATACCCGTCAGTCCATCTCCACCCTTATCGAACGAGTTCAGCAACTGCTTGCCGACAAAGCCGCTCACAGGTTGCTGACCGGAAGCCGTTCCCTTGCAGGGCATCCCCGTAAATGCCTGTCCTACCTTTCTGGCACCACCGATAGAAAGGTTTGAATCGGGCAGATACCAGCAGAAGTTTACCTTGACTGTTTTTGTCTCTCCCGGCTGCAACGTCAGCGGAACATAAACAGACGCTCCCGGAGCAACACCCTTAACCGGCTGCTTATCAGCGATCCGCCCATAGCGAATATTATCCCAAACCACAGTCTGCGGATCGAACCAGGCACCACGGAACCAACAATGGTCTACAACAGCAGCAGCATTGTCCACATAAATAGCTAGCCCACTGTTGTTCTGATCGGATTCTAAAACAAACCCGTTCTTTACTCCTCGGATAGTACCCTGACCATCAATGAAATTTTTGGTATTATAAGAAAACACGGTTTCGATAGCCTTATCGGAAGTGTTTGTAAACTGATATTCCAGTACTCCAACCGGTAAGCTGGAATTGTCCGCATCCGTCGGAATAAAAGGACTCCAACCCGTAATCTTTGCCACCAAAGGCATATCCTTGTCTCTTAAATCAATAGTCGCAAAAGGAAAACGTGTCTGGAAAACCGCCTCCTCAAAGCGGGGAAGGCCATATGTCTTGTCTCCCCTACCTAAACCACTCTGTGCAGGACCAAATAACTTCCAAGTCGGAACCTGCCCTTCCAATACCTTTGCTCCGTTCTCAACCCCCTTTACATAAATCGCAGCAAAGGTATACGGCTCATTCATCACATCAGGATGGTGCCTGAGAGACACATGCGAAATGGCACCGGTTCCCTCCAAACAGAACATTCCGGCGCCGATTCCCCCTATAGGAAATGCAATCTTATCCAGATATTCCTTTTGATACTTACCGTTAAACTCCCGCCCTTCACTGTTCTGGGACATTGCTTTACCCGGAAACAGTATAGCCACATTAAATAGGGCCAATAAAGTTAAAGTTGATCTTACCATAGTTGAATTATTAATGTTAACGAATCATTATTCTATTTTTCCAAATTTATCAAGGATGCGGTTATACGCTTCAGCCGCTGCTCCATTTCCCCAATCATAGATTGTAAACTCACCCATACCTTCACCTGCCGGATTTGTACGGCCGCCATGCCCGTAATTTTCCATCATGAATCCATAATCCTCTGAAGCAAAGAACGGATGAACTTTTTCCCATTGCTGTTTGGTTTGAGGATTTTCAGTACAATACATCATTACAAAAGATGCCTTAAGTGCAGCATATCCCCGTTCTATATACTCTGGCTTATCAAGAAGTTTTCCATATTGAATGATGAGTTCGGAAAAAAGACTTTCGCGTGAATCATTCCATTCACCATCGGCATTCAACACACCAAAACCACCCAATACATTTACATACATGTATGGCGGCTGCCACGATGCTTGGGTCATCAGCAATTCATCAAGTGTACGCTGTCCATAATCAAGATATTCTTTATTTGAGGTAAGACGATAGCACTCCAGTAAGGCTTCAGCTGTCCAGAACATTGAAAAATTATTCTGTTTATGCATATTGTTCCGCAAAACTTTTTTACCTACCAAGTTATCCGAACCGTAACGAGAACAAGACCAATAGGTTTCAAAGTCTTCCCACTTCCCAACCGGGATAATTTCATGGATAACTGCATTCATGGCTTTAAATGCTGCCCGTTTATACTCTTCCTTATGTGTAAGCTCATACAGTTTAAGTAAAAAAGTAACTGATAAAGATGTTTCAGGAGAAGCATTCAAATGGTTCATCGGCTGCATTGTCTTTAAGTCAAGCCAGCCAGGGAAAAAACCATTTTCATACTGTATTCCAAGTAAAGCCATCGCATAATCTTCTGCATAAGCCAAAAGACGGGCATCTTTTTCTAATTCATCATACCACCGAAGCATCAACAATGCTGTCCAACTCATATCAAGAATATGATACGGAGATTCTTTCGGATTCCAGGTATAAGGATTTCTGTTGGAATTTCCCCAATAATAGGTATTCCACCCCTTGCTCCGATTATACTTTTTACCATCAATCTCTACTTCATGCATTTCCGTACCGATAAGTCCATAGAAAAAACCATTCCTCTGCGGAAATGACAGAGCCAGTTCTTTTGTCAAATTTGCTTTTGCAAGAAGCTCCCTATTACCGGTTCTTCTTGCATATCGATATAATCCACTTGCAGAACGCAATGAACTGAACCATGCCTGATTCCAGATAGAACGAAATTCACGTTCATTAATCTCTCCCGGATAATTAGGACTTTGAGTAACATTCACAATAAATACGGGAGCACCCACTTTTTTCCCATCTAACTCAAATTGCTGCCACACATTTTCTGACCATGAATTAAAAGCCCAATTATAAGTATGTTTCACATACGTTTCTAGGTTCTCCTTCACCGGATTACCTTTCACATATGCAGCATGCCCCCATCGACTCCACATAAATTCTAACGGCTTCTTGAAAGGATTCCGCAATACTTCCTTGCTATCAGAATACATCAAATAAAAGCCTATTTCAATATCTCCTTTGGGATAAGTAGTTTCTTGATCACGCTCAAACAGAACGTGTTCGGATACATGGTTATTGCACATTCCGAGAATAAGTGTATTAGAGAATGCGTCCATATCCATATACCATCGTACAGGAGTCCCCTTCTGCATAATATCCAAATCGGGAATAAGAATAAGAGTTTGATGATCGTCTGCTACAATAAGGGCAGGAGAACGGAATACATGTTGATCGATGACATTTCTATCAGTAGGAGTAAGATGTGGCGCCCAATGGAATGAAGGTAAAAAATCCGGCTTTACCGCTATACGCCAATCACCTTGTTGAACAGAGTTTTTAAGCGAAAAAGAAAGGTTTATGTACAAAGTGTTATTATCTATCATCTTCACATGGCTTTTTCCTCTCTCAATTCCTAATAAATCATACTGTATAGCATCAATAGCTTTACTAAAATTTTTCGGAAAAACATCCTTATTCAACTCAATTTTCTCTTGTACATCCCAATGCTCTTGAGCACAGATGCCTATGTTGGACATTATCATCCAAACAAAAGTTATAATAAATGTGCGTGTGTTCATGATATTATATTTATCAATATAATTAAAACTCTCCCATATCAGCCAATTCAGCCTTCATCAAAAAAACATTATAAGGCATCCACATTGACATCGTAAAATATAAATTATCACCAGTTACCGACAACGGATGAATGTAAGAACCATACAATTGGGCATACTCTCTACCATTAGCAAGCTCATAGGGTTCACTCCATGGGCCAGTTATGTCTTCTGCCGTACGCATAGTTATATTATATCTATCTGCATTGAAATAAGCAATTATCCATTTCTTATGTGTTTCATTATATATAAAAGAAAGTTCACCAACCTTATCTTCTATTAATACTGTTGCCTCATTTTCATTGCCTTTTATCCATTGATTAGTAGAAGCATTCCAATATTCATAAGCTGTCTTATTCTCAATATCTGTTTCATGAAATCGTGCTAATTTAGCATTGCTATCCCTCCCCGTTTGAGTACCTATCATATAAACATATCCATCTTTCTTAAAGTACCCTACCTGACCAAAAAAACTATAAGATGAGAAGGTTATATCTTTACATTTAGCCCATGTCAAACCATTATCAGCCGACTTATATATTCCCGAATAATTTGTAATCCATCCCGTCCAATTTCTCATATTAAAATAATGCACATAATCTATTCCATTAGCACGAATAGCAGCTGTTGGGATAGAAGTCCAATCACCATTACCTGACGAATCTTTTCCTCCATATACTATCTCGCGGGCATACCCTTTATCATCAGTAGCCATATTACTGAATGACAATCCATCTTCTAAATCATTATCCTCCGAGAAAGCCAGCACATTACTACGCCAACTCCCTCCGTTAGGTCCAGGATTAGCCGGATTCGGTTTAAAGTCATACCCAAAAGTATCACCAAAGAAAATTCCATATTTTCCGGGCTGCATCTCCCAAATAATGCCAAGATCTGTTCCTCCTACATTCCATTTTGTCGCAGTATTATTAGGACTTGGAAAGTTTTCTCCATTTATTATACTCCCTGTAACGCGAGCTATACGAGTAACATTACGAATAAAAAAACCCCAACGGTTATCCACATTCAAAGAGAGTTCTTTCGACATATTACCATCTTTGTAAAAGGCAGCCAATACTAGCCGAAAATTCTGTGGATCTGTTTTTTGGATGGTATAATTGAAAATATAATCAGACGTAAGTTCGCTTTGACTTATCTTAGCTGAATAGCTGTCACCTACACTCTTTCTAACCAGCAAATAATCTATGGCATCAATATCCTTAAAATTCAATGTTGTTGATACAATTTTTGTATCCTTATTTGGAATCAAATGAGTATCCAAAGGTATAATTTCATCAATAGGAATATAAGTTTCAGTTTCTTGTTCAGAAGTACAAGAAACAAATAAAAATATAAACGAAGAGAATACTATAAATCTGTCTCTTATACACATCTGACGCTGCCGACGATAAGGCTC